>Ga0105048_10000633_pt1 | contig 54595 bp, 50 predicted proteins | sample MAT05_FD_78382 | JGI IMG/M metagenome (GOLD analysis project Ga0105048, IMG submission 78382) | Freshwater microbial communities from Lake Fryxell liftoff mats and glacier meltwater in Antarctica - MAT-05 | ecosystem: Environmental > Aquatic > Freshwater > Ice > Liftoff microbial mat | place... | reverse complement strand
GCTGAGCGCGAGCAAGCTCGCGGCCTACGTAAAACGCTTTCGGCAAAACCGGCGACGAGCGGGCTTGCCGGGCTTTAGCGTTTTGCGGAGACGAGCGCGGCGGTGAGCGGGCCGTCGGGGTCGATCTGGCCGTCGGCTTTGCGGCCGAGGGCGACGCCGTCGCTTAGGATGCGGAGGGTTTCGCGGAGGTGGATGTCGAATTTTCCGTAGCCAGTTTCATTAATGGCATTGAGTTCGGCATCGCTCTCATCGTCGTTCTCTTTGCCCGCAGGTTTTTTGGGTTCGGCTTTTTTCACCGGAGGCGCGCCGAGGTTGAATTCAGCGAAGGGGTAGTCGTTTTGGGCGAGGCGGAGTTTTTCCTTTTCCATCGTTTTACGGAAAGCGGAATCGGTGTTTTTCTGCGCGAGCCGTTCGTCTAGGTTCAGGGAAACGGTTTTGGTTTCCTGGCGGTTTTTAAACCAGTCGATGTTCTTCTTGAGGAAGGCGAATTCCTCCAGCTTGGTCTGACGGGTTTGGCTGGCTTCGTTCAGGTTTTTGATGAGAGCGGGCGAGAGCGTTTTGCCGTCGAAGGTGCTGGAGGGGATTTCGTCCCACGCGAGGGCGTGGGGCAGGTCTTTTTCGCCGATGGGCAGGTACTCGTCGATCGAGGGCAGCACGATGTCGGAGATGACGCCTTTCAACTGCGTGGAATGTCCGTCGGGGAGATAGAACTTCTGCACGGTGAGCTTGGCGGCGCCGGTTTTTGTTGTCGGTTTGGCGAAGTTGGAGATGACGTTTTTCATCTCGATGATGGTTTGCACGGAGCCTTTGCCGTGGGTGGAGGTGTCGCCGACGACGATGGCGCGGCCGTAGTCTTGCAGGGCGCCGGCGACGATCTCGGAGGCGGAGGCGCTGAAGCGCGACACGAGCACGGCCATGGGGCCAGCGTAGTCGATCTTCGGGTCTTCGTCGTTGTCGACTTTTACGTCGCCGTAGTAGGAGCGCACCTGGACGACAGGGCCTTTTTTGATGAAGAGTCCGGTGAGGTCGATCGCTTCGGAGAGTAGGCCGCCGCCATTGCTGCGGAGATCGAGCACGAGGGCTTGGATGCCGGTTTTTTGGAGCCTTTTGATGAGTTCGGCCACGTCGGAGGTGGCACTGTTTTTATCCTCGGCGCGGCCGCTGCTGTCGGGGCCGTAGAAGGTGGGGAGGGTGACGACGCCGATGGGGATGGGCTTGCCGGTCTTGGCGTCGGGTACTTGGAAGATGGCGGCGCGGGCGCGGGCGGAATCGAGGTTGATGACGTCGCGGGTGAGAATGATTTCCTTGCGCACGGAGGGGTCGGTCGCGTCGGACGGATGAATGATCAGTTTTACGCGCGTGCCTTTGTCGCCGCGGATCATCTTCACGATTTTGCGGAGCTTCATGCCGATCACCTCGATGGGTTCTTCGTCGCCTTGGCCGACGGAGAGGATTTTGTCGCTCGGGTTGATTTGTTTGCTTAGGTCGGCGGGGCCGCCGGTGACGATTTCGCGCACGACGCAGTAATCGTCTTCGAGGCTGAGGATGGCGCCGATGCCCATGAGTTGGAGGCGCATCTGGATCGCAAAATCTTCAAACGTGCTCGGGGAAAAATAGGTGGAGTGTGGGTCGTAGAGCCGGGTGACGGTGGAGAGGAACCATTCGGAGAGTTCTTCGCCTTCGATGTCGTCGAGATTTTTGAGCATGCGTTCGTAGCGCTTGCGAACGGTTTGGCGGGCTTCCTCGGCGGACTTTTTGTTGAGCATGTCCTGAAGGATTTCGAACTTCAGGCGTTTGCGCCAAAGGTCGTCGGCTTCCTCAGGTGTGGCGCACCACGGGCCTTTGGAGCGGTCGATTTTGTAGTCTTCCTTGGGGGTGAAATCGGTGGGCTTTTTGAGCTCTTCAAAAATCCACTGGATGCGGGCGTCGACGCGGGTGGCGTAGAGGTTGTAGAGTTCGTAGGCTGGATCGATTTTGCCGAGGGAGGAAATGTTATCGTAGACCCAGCGGCCGGGGTAGCGTTTTTCGAACGTGTCTTTGTCGGTGGAGAGGAAAAAGAGGTGTTGGCCGTCGAGCTCGCCCATGAAATCAGGGATGACCTGATTGTATTCGCTGGGGCGGACGTTCTCGTGGTTGTAGTGCATCTCCTCGAGCAGCCGGATCAAGTAGGTGATCTCGCGCACCAAGGTGGGGCTGGTCGTAAATTTGCGATCCGTCCACGCGTAGGCGCTTTGGCCGGCGAGCAGGAGGGTCAGCAGGACCCAGAGCAGGCCGCGGCGGAGAAAGGGGGATGACTTCATCGAAGTAGGGACGGAGTTGAGCGGGAAATGTTTCAAAATCGGGAAAGATCGTGGCTGGCGGGCGCGCTTCAGTGGCGGCTCAACTGATCGTGTGCGTCGTCGAGCAGGCGCTTTTCCTCGGCCGTGAGCGCACCGATGCCCTCGCTGTTGATCTTGTCGAGGATGCGGTCGACCTCGGTTTTTAGATCATCGAGATTGGTGAGGTTGACCTTGTATTTGACGGCGGTGGCGGCGGTCGTTTTGCGGGATTTGCTCATCCAGTCAGGCAGTTCTATGTCGGCGCGGCCGTCGGGGGTGCGCCATTCGCGTTGATGCACCAGCCGGAAATACAGGTAACCCGCGAGCATGCCGCCGAGGTGAGCGGAGTGCGATGTATCCAAGGGCGAGACTTGGCCGCGGATTTCCCAGATCGCGAGGCAACAAAAATCCACCGCGAAGAGAAACCACACGAGGTACTTTGGCCGGATCGTGACCGGGAAGAAGAGCAATAAGACACGAATCTCCAGATCCGGATTTAAGCAGGCGTAGAGCGTGAGGCAGGCAGCGATGCCTGGCCACGCGCCGTTAAGTACGCCGCCGAAGCGAAAGTTGACCGCCAGCCAGCAGGCCGCGCCGAGGAGGAGCGCACCGCTGTACAACCAGAGGAAACGCTTTGTGCCCAGCAGCGACTCCATTTCACGACCCAGCGTATAGAGGCAAAGCAGGTTCAGGCCGACAGTCAGCACGGACAGCAAATCCTCCACGGGATGGATGAAACCGTAGCTGAGCAGTTGCCAGAGGTGGCCTTTATGCAGGCCCGGAAGGGTGAGCTGAAACCAGTCGGAAAATGACGCGGAGTTAAATAATCGTTGAAACGCGGCCTCGAGAATGAACGCGGCCGCGATGGCCGAGATAAGCCAAGTCAATGCGCCGCGCCCGTGTTGCGGGTAGTCGTTGCGCAGGGAGGAACGGTCAAAAGCCATTGAAGAATCAAGCTAGGTGCCGGGCTTGGCAAATACAAGCCGTCAACCCGCAATGTGGCTCATTTACCGGATTCTCAATTACTTTAATTTCGTCGAGAGCCTATGATCGGCGGTGGAGTTGAGGTTTGGCTCATTCGGTTGGGGTGTTTACCTAAATGATCGACCTCCCACTTGACACACGCTGCGCATGCATTCTCTTTTGCGCACCATGGCCAATAAAGCTGACAAGTGGGAATCAAACTTAGCTGGTAAGTTCTATACCGATCAACAGTGCATCGACTGCGATCTTTGTCGTGAAACCGCACCGGCGTTTTTCTCCCGGAACGATGAAGGTGGTTATTCCTTCGTGCACAAGCAGCCGACTACCGAGGAAGAGATAGAGCTCTGCACCGAGGCGCTCGAAGGGTGTCCGGTCGAAGCGATCGGCAACGACGGCGAATAAGCCGCGACGATTTTTGGGAGTTTTCTAAATGCCCGCCGGTCTCGTGCCGTCGGGCTTTTTTTGTTTATCCCGTCAGGCCGAGGTAGACGAAGAGCGAATACGTCAGCAGGAGCAGCCAGCTGGCCCAGCGCGGGAGTCGGCCGGTGGCGGTGATCACGATGAAGTGCAGCGCGGTCGCGCCGAGTAGCACGATCATGCCGGTCTGAAAAAAGCCGGGCAGCGGGATCGGTTGGCACAGCGCAAACAGGCCGAGGCAAAGCGGGATGCAGATGTGGCCGTCGCCGATTTGCGAGGTGTAGACGATGTCGGCGCGGCGGCGCACGGCGTAGTAGATGGCGAGTAGTCCGTTAGGTAGCACCATGAGCCAGCCGCTCAACCAGCCGAGGTTTTGTGCGCTGAAAAATCCGGTCTTCTGCGCGGTCAGCCATTGCACCAGCCAGTCGAGGCTCGCGTAGAGCAGCCAGGCGCCGACGAGCAATACGGCGAGGTCGAGGTAGAGCAGTGCGGAAAAAGTGCGGCGCTGGCGGACGTTGTTTTTTAACACGTCGAAGACTTGGAAGCATTGCCAAAAGAGAAACAGGCCGACGAGCACGAGGCCGTCGTTGGCGTCGAGTTGGCCGTCTTGTCCGAGCGCCCACACGGTGCTGGTGAAAAACACCACCGCGGCCATCGTCAGCAGTAGCGAGAGGCGGCTGACCTGGCGTTCGGTTTCGGCTTTTCCGGCGTTTTTCGAGCGGGCGGGCTTGGCGCTTTTACCTGCGGTCTCAGGCGCGAGGTTCAGGCCCCAGATGAGGGCGGGCAGCGCGAGCAGGAGCGTGAGGTTGGTAACGTTGTTGACGAGACAGTTGGTCATGATCTCGCGCGGATCACCGTGACTGTTTAATAGAATGAAAACGAAGATCAGGTTTCCGAGGCCGGAGCAGTACGGCATGACGAGGGTGCCGAGCGCGGTGCCTTCGAGGCCGTGGTCGAGCACGGCGTTGAGCCGCCAGATCATGAGTATCGACGCGAAGAGAAACAGCGCGATGTAGGTCGCCGGATGGGTGAGCCCGAGGGCCTCGAGGGTGTCGCCGATGGGATTCATAAAACGCGGGCGTCGCCCGCCGAGCGCGGGAGGGAAAGGCGCAGGCGTCCGCCGTGGTTCGACAACCGCACGGCAGCGCCAAACGTCTGGCTGAGCGCCCGGCTGGTCAGCGTGGTGGCGCGAGGTCCGGCGGCGACGACCTGGCCGGCGCGCAAGAGCAGCGCGTGGGTGAACGCCGGGGTGATCTCCTCGACATGGTGCGTCACCAACCCGAGCGGCGGACTGCCGCGGCGGCGGGCAAGCCGGTTGATGAAGCCGAGAAAATGTTCACGCGTGAGCGGATCGAACCCGGCGCAAGGTTCGTCGAGGATTAGGAGCTTCGGCCGGGCCATGAGGGCGCGGGCGATGAGCACGCGCTGGCGTTCGCCTTGGGAGAGGTATTGCCATTCGCGTTCGGCCAGCGGTGCGGCGCCCATCTGGCGGAGCAGACGCAGCGCTTGGGCGCGGTCGGGACGGGTGGTTTTGGCCCAGAGATTCAGTTGGGCAAATTTGCCGCTGATGACGGTTTCGATCGCGGGCTCGGCGGCGGGGATGGAGCTTTGCAGCGACGAGGAGACGAGGCCGATGCGCAGGCGCAGGTCGCGCCAGTCGGTTTCGCCGTAGACTTGGCCGAAGACGGAGATTGCGCCCGAGCTGGGTGACAGGTAGCCGGTCAACGTGCGCAGTAGGGAGGTTTTGCCGCAGCCGTTGGGGCCGAGGATGACCCAATGTTCACCGCGTCGCACCTGCCAGCTGACATCGCGCAGGATCGTGGTGGCGTCGCGCAGGACGTGCAGACTGGAGACAGCGAGGAGGGGAGAGGTGGATCGTTTCACCGAGAGCGAGCTTCGCGGGCTGGGAATCGCCGGTCAATCGCCTGCGTAGTTTTTCAGGCCGGTGAGCTGGGCGAGGACGCGCAGCACGAAGAGCGGGTTGTTTTTGAAATAGCGCGGGGCGAGTCGGTGGGGTTCCGCACATAGGCGCCAGAGCCATTCAAAACCGCTTTGCTGCACCCAGCGGGGCGCTTGGCGGACGCGGCCGGAAAGAAAATCGAAGGCCGCGCCGACGCCGAGCATCACGGGTGCTCCGAGGCGGGGCGAATACTCCGCCATGAACGCCTCCTGCTTCGGCGTGCTCAGGCCGACCCAGAAAAAATGTGGGCGCGTGGCGTGTATCCGTTTTTCCAATGCCGCCGCTTCGTCGGTCGTGAGCGGACGGTAGGGCGGGGTTTCCGTGCCGGAGACGCGCAGGCCGGGGAAACGAGTTTGCAGGCTGGCGGCCAGCGCTTCAGCGGTGCCGGGACCGCCGCCGTAGAAATAGTGGGTGAGTTCGGTGCCTGCGGTGGCGCGGCAGATTTCCAGCAGCAGATCCGGGCCGTACACGCGGCTGATGTCGCGATGCCCGGCGTGGCGTCCGAGCCAGACGAGCGGCATGCCGTCGGGCGTGGTGAGGAGCGAGCGGTTGAGGATGGCGAGGTGGTTCGGGTCGCGGCGGGCGCAGGACACGCTGTTGACGTCGCAGAAACAGACGTAGGCGGGCGCGGGCACCGGTTTCCGCGTGGCGGCGACGATGTGTTCGCACGCTTGCTGAAGGTGGGTGGCGTGCACCCGGACGCCGAGGACGTTGAAGCGGGGTGGGGTTGGCATGAGGTCGCAGCGGTGCGGGGACGTGCGGGAGTGTTTAGGCAGGAAACGGGTTGTTGTGCAACCGCGGGTTGGCGGCGGGCGGATGATTTGGTCTGAAGTGAGCCAGTCTTTCGTAGGCGGTGAGCTCGCTCACGCCACTGGCCGCGCCGCGCTGGCGGGCTGCTTACCAACGTGAGACGCTGAAGCTTTAGAGCGTTTTAAATTAAACGGTAGCCGTCGTGTAGGCCGCCCGCGGGCGCGCTTTGAGCAAAGCGTGAGCAAGCTCGCTGCCTACGCAAAAACGCCATCAGCAAAAAAACGGCTACGGCATTTATTCAAATGCTTTAACCGGCCCACTTCGCGAGCAGGGCGTCGAGCGAGAGGTCGGCGAGCGAGGCGAGGCGGAGGTCGGCGTGGGCGAAATCGTGTTGGAGTGTGCAGGCGTTGGGCACGGCGACGCAGTGCAGGCCGGCGCGTTTGGCGGCAAGACTGCCCGCGTGGGAATCTTCGAAGGCGATGGCTTCGCGGCCTTCAACGCCGAGCGCGGCCAGCACGTTGAGGTAGATATCGGGTTCGGGTTTGCCACGGGCAACGTCGTCGCGGCAGCGAACCACGCGGAATAACTCGGTGAGGCCGAGCCGCGCGAGGTGGCGGTCGATCGAGCGGTGGTGGGAGTTGGAGGCGATGGCGAGTGGCAGGCCGCGGCGCGTGGCTTCTGTGAGCAGGTTCGTCACGCCAGGCAGGATGGCATGGCTTTGAAGAAGCTCGCGGGAAAGTTGGTGGTATTCGGCTTCCAGTTCGCAGCGGTCGATGTCGGCGTTGAAGGCCTGCCAGAGATCGTGGTCGTGATCGACCTGGCCGATCAGCTGAAGCGCGGCTTCGGGGGAGCAGGGCAGGCCGGCGCGGGCGTGCAGCTGCAGCCACGCCTCGATGAGAGGCGTTTCGGTGTCGAGGATGAGGCCGTCAAAGTCGAAGACGAGGGCGCGGATCATGGGCAAGGTGCGAACGGGAGCGGGTTGTTGCGCAAAACTCAATTCCCGATGCGATTTTTCGGCGCAGGATTCTTTGTCGCCCGGCTCGACGCTGCCGCGATCCTTCGTACTGTCTGGAACTTAAACCCTCATCCCGAGCGCATGAAACTTCCCTTTTGCATTGTCATGTCCCTTGCCACGGCCGTCGCCGCCACCGCCCAGCCTCAAACGCAGAAACGCGCCGAAATCGCGGCGGAATACAAATGGGATTTCACGCCGATTTTCGCGAGCTGGGAGGCGTGGGAGGAAGGGCTGAAGCTGATGCAGGCGAAGATGGACGCCTATGCCGCGCTGAAGGGCACGCTGGCGAAAGGGCCCGAGGCGCTCTTGCATGCCTATGTGTTGAGCGACGAGGTCGGGCAGCTGCAGTATCGGGTTTATAATTACGCCTCGCTCCAACGCGATATCGACCTGCGCGACAACGCCGTCAACGCCCGGCTCCAGCGTGTGCTGGCGGTCTTCGCCCGTTTCAGCACGGCGACGGCGTGGTTCACGCCGGAGTTGCTCGCCGTGCCTCAGGCTACGATAAAAAAGTGGATCGCCGCCACGCCCGCGCTCGCGCCGTACCGTTTCCCTATTCTGGAAAACTACCGTCAGGCGAAGCACGTGCTCGACGAAAAAGGCGAACGGCTCCTCTCGCTCGCGTCGCCGCCGAACCAAGTGCCCGCCGCAGCCTTTGGCGAACTAAGCACCAGCGACATCAAGTTTCCCGAGATCACGCTCACCGACGGCCGCGAGATCACGCTCACGCCCGGCGCCTACCAGCGCATCCTCAACACCGAGCCGCTCCAAGCCGACCGCACCAAGGCGTGGGCGGCGTACTATCAAGTCTACGCGGCGAACATCAATACCTACGCCGCGCTTTACAACGGGGTGTTGCAGAGCGACTGGTTCCGCACGCAGGCACGCGACTACACCGGCACGCTCGAAGCCGCGCTCGATGGCAACGCCATCCCTGTTTCGGTGGTCGAAACACTCGTCACCGCCACACGCGCCGGCACCGCGCCGCTGCAGCGTTATGTGAAGCTGCGCAAAAAACTTCTCGGGCTCGAGACGTACCATCTCTACGATAATTTTGCGCCGATCTATCAGGTGGAAAAAAAGATCACCTACGACGACGCCAAGCGCCTCGTGCTCGAATCCGTCGCGCCGTTCGGCGAAGACTACGGGGTCAAGTACAAGCGTTTCATCTCCAGCGGCCGCGTCGATGTCTACGAAAACAAAGGCAAGCGCAGCGGTGCTTACAGCAGCGGCGTCTACGGCGTCGGCCCGTACCTGCTGCTCAACTACACCGACACGATCGACGATGTCTTCACGCTCGCGCACGAAGGCGGCCACGCGATGCACTCCGTGCTCTCGTATGAGACGCAACCTTTCGCCACCGCCGAGTACACGATCTTCGTGGCCGAGGTCGCCTCGACGACCAACGAGCGTTTTCTCCTCAATAAACTGCTTGAAAAAACCACCGACCCAAAGGAGCGCTTCGTGCTGCTCCAGCACGCGATCGACTCCATCCTGAGCACGTATTACACGCAGGTGCTCTTCGCGGATTTCGAATTGCAGGCGCATAAACTCGTCGAGCAGGGCCAGGCCATCACCGCCGACGCACTCAACGACATCTATATTAAACTGCTCCGCGATTATTACGGCGACGCCGTCACTATTGATGATCTTTATAAAATCACCTGGTCGCGCATCCCGCACTTTTTCAATTCGCCGTACTACGTCTATCAATATGCGACCTGTTTCGCCTCCTCGGCCAAGCTCGTGCAAACGATGACGACCGGCACCGTCGGCGCGCGCAAAGCTGCGACGGAGCGTTATCTCACCTTGCTGCGCAGTGGCGGCAATGACCACCCGATGGAGCAGCTGCGCAAGGCCGGCGTCGACCTGAGCAAACTCGAAACGGTGCAAGCCGTCATCGACCAGATGAACGAACTCGTTGCCCAGCTCGAAGCCGAAGCAGCGAAAATCAAGTGAAGTTTTTGGTGGTGTTGTTCTTGTAAAAAAACGGCGTGCGCTTGCGCTAATCTCCGCGCTTGCGCTTTCCCGGCGCATCCCGACAAACTCTCGGCCAAATATCTATGAAGCAACGCACTCTCGCGAGAGAGGTTTCAGTCCAAGGCACTGGCCTCCACACCGGTGAATCTGTCACGCTCACGATCAAGCCCGCACCCATCGGGCATGGCATCGTTTTCAAGCGCATCGACCTCAGCGGTCAGCCCGAGATTAAGCCGCGCGTCAACCTCATCACCGATCTGGTCCGCAACACCGCGATCACCTCCGGCCATGCAAAGGTAAACCAGGTTGAGCATGTGCTGAGCGCGTTGCACGGCTGCGGCATCGACAATGCCATCATCGAGCTCAACGCCAGCGAACCGCCGGTGCTCGATGGCTCGGCCAAGCCCTTCGTCAACATGATCATTGAGGGTGATCCGGTGGAGCAGGAAAAGGAGCGCGAATACTTTGTCCTCGAAGAAGCCGTTTCCGTCACCGATGGCGATCGCTCAATCATCGCGCTGCCCTGCGACACCCTGCGCATTTCCTGCACCTCGGCCGACGACCGCGGCGTGCACACCCAGCATCTCTCGCTCGACATCGATCCTGACGTCTACATGACGCAGATCGCCGCCGCCCGCACCTTCGCCGTTTACGAAGAGATCGAGGCGCTGGTGAAACTCGGCAAGATCAAGGGCGGCAGCCTCGACTGCGCTGTCGTGATCAAGGGCGACAAAATCCTTTCCAAGGAACCGCTCCGTTTTAAGGACGAGTTCGTGCGCCACAAGATCCTCGATATCATTGGCGATATCATGTTGCTCGGCTTGCCGCTCAAGGCGCACATCATCGCCACGCGCCCCGGTCACGCCATCAACTCTCAGCTCACCAAGAAGCTGACGGAGAAACTGGAGGAACACAAAAAAGGCCCGAAGAAAAAGCCGCGTTCCACCACCGTGCTGCCGACGGAGACCACGCTCGATATCCGGCGCATCCTCGACACCGTGCCGCACCGCTACCCGTTCGTAATGATCGACCGCGTGGTCGAGTTCATCGGACAGGACGAACTTGTTGCGATCAAGAACGTGACGTTTAACGAACCGTATTTCCAGGGCCACTACCCGGGCAATCCCGTCATGCCGGGTGTGCTCCAGATCGAGGCCATGGCCCAGGCTGCGGGCATCCTCATGCTGCGCCGCGCCGGTAACGAATGTAAAACCGGCTTCTTCATGAGCTGCGACAAGGTTAAATTCCGCAAGGCCGTGCGCCCCGGCGATCAACTCGTGATCAACGCCAAGCTCACCAAGAGCCGCGGCACCAAGATCGGCGTCGCGGAGTGCAACTGTACCGTCGACGGCATGGTGGTTTCCTCCGGCGAACTCATGTTCGCGATTGTGGACGCCGCGGAAGAAACCTGATCCCGCTTTTCAGCTACATGTCAGCTAAGATTCATCCCACGGCTGTTGTGGAGCCCACTGCTGAACTGTGCGAAGGCGTTGAAGTGGGCGCGCTCGCCTACGTCGGTGCCGGTGTGCGTCTCGGTGCCGGAACCAAGCTCCATCACCATGCCACCGTCGAGGGCAACACCCACCTCGGTTGCGAGTGCGAAGTTTTCCCCTACGCCTGTCTCGGAGGAAAAACGCAGGACCTGAAGTACAATGGCGGTAACCCCGGCGTGCGCATCGGCGACCGCAATGTGTTTCGCGAGTATGTGAGTGTACACGCATCGACCTTCGAGGGCATTTATACGATCATCGGCTCGGATAATCTCTTCCTCGCCTACACGCACATCGCGCACGAATGCGTGCTGGGGAGTCATATCATCATGAGCAACTACGCGGGACTCGCCGGGCATGTGCACGTCGAGGATCACGCGTTGATCGCGGCTTATGGCGGTGTGCATCAGTTCTGCCGAATCGGTAAACACGCGATGATCGGCGGCGCCGCGAAAGTGGTGCAGGATGTGCCGCCCTTTTTTATCATCGATGGTTCGCCCGCCACGGTGCGCACGATCAATAAGGTCGGCCTCGAACGCTGCGGCTATACGCCGGAGCAGATGAACCATATTCGTCAGATTTTCCGCATTCTCTACCGCGACGGCCTCAACCGCTCGCAGGCTTTGGAGCGGCTGGCCGAACACTCGCTGGCCGCCACGGAAGAATTTCAGCACATGCTGGAATTTGCCCGCAAGAGCGACCGCGGCCTCGCCCCGGGCAACTGAGTCGCGGCTAAAGCAGTTTGATGAAAACTGTAGCCGCGGCCGTCTCGCGTAACGGCTTTGGTCGGGCAAGGCATCTGCAATTTGGTTCTGTTATTTGATTTCGGATTGGGTCACAGAGGATGCTCGGAGCGCCACAGAGGAATGGAGGGGGCGGTGGTTTTGCTGGTCTGGATATAGACAGGATTTATCTGCGTCTATCCGCGTGCCTCTGCGGTTTCATTTTCCGCCACTTGAGCAGTTTAATATCGAGCCCGAGCTTTAGGTCAAAGCCAAGCCCGTTGAGATTCTTACAGAAGAGAACGAAGGTACGGCGCGGAAAACCAGAATCACTTCGCTCGCTTCGTTACCTTCTATGAAAAATGCAGAAGCTTAGGGTCTTTGGTCTACTCACTTCTTCTTGTAAACCGTGGCGGGGTCGAAGAGGCGCTCGGCGGTGTAGGCGAGTTTATAGCTCGTGCCGGCAGCGGCTTCGTCGAGGTTTTCGAGTTGGCGGTAGAAACAGGATTTGTAACCGTTATGGCACGAGGCGTTGGCGGCACCGGTTTGTTCGACCTTGATTAGAAGCACGTCTTGGTCGCAGTCGGTGTAGAGTTCTTTGACCCACTGCACGTTGCCGGATTCCTCGCCTTTGACCCAAAGTTTATTGCGGGAACGGCTCCAGTAGGTGGCTTTTTTTGTCGTGAGCGTGTGGCCGAGCGACTCGGCGTTCATGAAGGCGAACATCAGCACCTGGCCCGTGGCGACATCCTGCGTGATGCAGGGGATGAGGCCGTCGGCGCCGAATTTTGGTTGGAGCGTGGTGCCGAGTTCGATCTCGGCGGAGGTGGTGCGGGCGGGAAAAGACATGGCTTTAGCTGACCGCAGCGGGAGGGTCGTTGACAATAAAGAAAACGGATCGGCGGACACAGCGGTCCGCCCTTCCAGGAGAAAGAGCGGTTTTTGGAGGGCGGGCCGCCGTGCCCGTCGATCCGCTTCAGTTCGCGAGGGTGCGCGCGAGGTCGAGCAGGTAGTCGTAGCTGTAGAGACCGCTGTTGTGGCCGTCGCTGAAATCGAAACGGATGGCGTAGTTGCCGACGCGTTCCCAATGGACCACGGTGACGCCGGGAAAAAGCTTTTGGTCGGTGCCGCCGTGGCGCTGGCCGAAGATATCTTTTTCGCCGCGGGTCTCGGCGCTGGGCGAGGCGGCGCGGAGCTTTTCCATCTGGAAAAAGGTTTCGGCACCGTCATCCCAGGCGATGGCGACTTCGTGGCCGATGAGTTGGATGTCGCGGGGAATTTTCATGACGGGAACGAAAACGGATTTTACAGAAGATAACGAAGGGAACGGAAACGGTGCGGCGGACACAGCGGTCCGCCCTCCATGAGCGGGAACGGCGGGCGAGGCCGCTGTGCCCGCCGATCGGCTTAATTGGCCTTTGCCGAGTACAGGGCGACGAGGGCGGCACCGATGGACTGGGAGAGTTCGCCGAGCGAGGCGGCGACGATTTGCAGGCGGGCGCGTTGCGCGGGCCAGAGGTAGGGCGCAGCGGCTTCACGCATGAGGCGCAAATAGCGTTCGCGGAATTCCGGCGTGGTCGACTCGGGGTCGATCAGACCGCCGCCGATCACGACGTAACCGGGGTCGAGCGCCATCGCGAGGTTGGCAATGTGCAGGCCCATGGCGCGGGCTTGGAAGTCGAAAATCTCCAGCGCAAGGGCGTCGCCGTTTTGCGCGCGGGTGCGCAGTGAAAGCACTTTTTCTTTTATCGGGGCGGTGGAGGTCGCTAGCTCGTGGTTCGGGTATTTCTTCAGGGTGTCTTCGAGCAGCTGGGGCAGGCCGGAGATGGTTGTGTAGGCTTCGACGCAGCCCCAGTCGCGGCCGCAACCGCAGCGGTAGGTGCGCACGCCGCCGAGGAGGTGCAACGGGGCGGGCATGTGCGCGGCTTCCATGCCGGCAAGGGTGTCGCCGTCGAGGGGCAGGCCGTTTTGGTCGATGAAGGCGCAGCCGAGGCCGGAGCCAGGGGCGAGCAGGAGCACGGAGGCTTTGCGGTCGCCGCGCACATGGCTGGCTTCGCCGACGCCACCGAGGTTGCCGTCGTTGCCTACGATCAGGGGAATGGTTCGGCCGGCGGCGGCGGCGAGGGCACGGCTGTAGTCGGCGTGGAAATCCCAGCCTTCGAAGCTAGCGGGCAGGTTGGCAGAGCGGTCGAGCACGCCGTAGCTTTTGTAGGGGCCGGGGATGGCGAGGCCGGCGCCTTGGACGTTGGCCCAAGTGAGTTGGTTGGCCGCGAGAAAATCATCCGCGCCTTTTACCCAGCCCTGGATCACCGCTTCGCGCCCGGCCTGCGAATGGGTCGAGCTCTGCATGAGCTTGTGGGAAACGATGGAGCCGTCGGTCCAGACGCCTCCGGTTTTCGAGGTGGTGGCGCCGCTGTCGGTGCCGAGAAATACGCCTTGGGTGTTCATGGGAGAAAAAAGATGGCACACGTGCGCCTCACCGCTGGCTTTATTCTTTAGCTCTCTGTCGGGTTCTTGAACGAGTACCAGAGATAGATCCCGACGCCGATGCAGATGCCGGAGTCGGCAATGTTGAAGGTCGGGTAGATGTAGTTGCCAAAGTGAAAATCGAGGAAGTCGATCACATGGCCGTAGACAAGGCGGTCGAGCAGGTTGCCCAAGATGCCGCCGACGAGCAGGCCGAAGCTGATCTGCACGGGCTTGAGGCGCAGGCCGAGTGAGCGACGATAGAGAAAAATTCCGGCGAGGGTGAGCACGGCGAGTCCGGCCAGCATCGTGCTTTTGCCGGCAAAGAGGCTCCATGCGGCGCCGGTGTTGCCGACGTGCACGAGGTTGAAAAAGCCGCGGATGATCGGGATGTGATGTGGCGGTCCGTAGGTGCCCGTGGTCAGATTGATGGCGATGAGAAACTTCGTGATCTGATCGAGCAGGAAGATGGTGAAGGCTAAGCCGATCAACCAGCGGTAGGCAAAAATGCGTTGCAGCCGCGGCTCGGGGGAGCCGCGGTCAGGCCTGACTGCGGGGTACGGAGGCTTGGGCGCGATCACTCGTCGTCGCCGCCGCCGCCGCTTTCTTCGATCTTGGCGCCGTCTTCGCCGAGCTCGCCGAAGAGTCCGGTGGTGGGACGGGTGCGCATGCGGTTACGCTCGATGTCTTTTTGGGCTTCGGCGGAGTAGCGCGTGAAGGGCACGGCGGAGAGGCGTTCTTTGGCGATGGGTTTACCGGTGATCTCGCAGTTGCCGTAGGTGCCGGCTTTGATGCGTTTGATGGCTGCGTCGATTTCGGTCAGCGCTTCCTGTTCGTTGGAGACGAGGCTGAGGGCGAAGTCGCGGTCGAAGGTGTCGGTACCGGCGTCGGCCATGTGCTGGCCGTAGCTGGAGAGGTCGCCGGAGTCGTCTTTGCTGGAGCGCTTGAGGGTCTCTTCGCTGTGGAGGGTGATGCCCTCGGTGAGGTGCGTGCGCAGGTCGAGCAGGATCTTATAATAGCGACGGTGTTTTTCCGGAACGCTTTCGATGTCGTCTTCGAGGTTGGCTTTGATGGAGCTTTTTGCGGGATTGAAGCCAAGGATGTCGGCAAGCGAGGCGGCCTTGACGTGATTGGGCTGTGTAGGCTTGGCGAGCTTGGTGATGTCGATTATCTTGGTGGCGGCCTTGGTGACGGTTTTGGCGGCCTTGGCTGCTTCGCTTTCTGCCGTGGAGGCGGCGACGGTCTTGGCGAGTTCGCGCACTTCGTCGAGGCTGAAGGCGATGGGTTTCGAAGCCTTTTTATTGCCTAGAATACGGCTGCGAAGGAGGTCGCGGGCGTTTTCTTTTTTGTTGTCGGGTTTTTTGGTAGAGTTAGACGGCACGGCAGGTTTTGACTTTGGAGGAACGGCTTGTTTCTGAGTGGGAGCCGGTTTGGGCGCGGGCTTTTTCGCGGGGGCGGTCACTATTTTCTTGGAGATGGACACTGCTTTCTTGGGGGCGGGCGCAACTTTCTTTGGGGCGTGTTTGACCGGCTTTGGGGCGACGGTCTTCTTGGCGTGGGGCGCGGGTTTTTTGTGTTTAGCCATGGGGAAATGGTTGGGTTTGACTAAGAATTCAAAGGGTGACCGGCAAGGCCTCGGCGCAGCGCGGGCAGAGGTCGCCGTGGGGCGTGGCCTGGAGCGCGGGCACCCAGCGCCAGCAGCGCGGGCAGCGGTGGTAGCCGAGCTCCTGGGCGTGGCGGACGGTGATCGTGAGCGCGGTCGTGGCGGTGGCGCTAGGTTCGACCGCGGAGACGATGAAGAGCTCGGGGAGGAATTCGCGGTGCTTGACGAGGAGTTGGAAGGTGGCGTCGTCGGCGGGCGCGCCGAGGGTGATGACGGCGTCGAGGGATTTGCCGAGTTTGCCGGCGGCGCGCTGCGGCTCGATGGCTTCGTTGACCTGGGCGCGGACTTTCAGGAGCGCGGTGATGTCGGTGTCGATCTCGGCATTGGTCCACGCGGTGGGCGCGACGGGCCAGTCCTGGAGGTGGATCGAGTCGGCGGCGTATTCGGTTTTGGCGGTGCCGAAGGACCACGCTTCATCGGAGGTGAGGCTGAGGACGGGCGCGAGGATTTTGACCAGCGTGTCGAAGATGGCGTGGATCGCGGTCTGCGAGGAGCGGCGCAGCGGGCTTTGCGTGCCGTGCGTGTAGAGGCGGTCTTTCAGGATGTCGTGGTAGACAGCGGAGAGCGTGACCGAGGCGAAGTGATTACAGAGCTGGTAAACGCGGTGGAATTCGTAGGCGTCGTAGGCGGCGGTGCAGTCGCGCAGGAGGGCGGCGGTTTGGTGCAGCGCCCAGCGGTCGAGCGTATCCATTTTCTCGATCGCCACGGCGTCGCGCGCGGGGTCGAAGTCGAAGAGGTTGGAGAGCTGGTAGCGGAGGGTGTTGCGCAGAAGCCGGTATGCCTCGCTGGCGTTGTTCAGGATTTTGTCGGAGAGGGTGATGTCCTGCGTAAAATCCTGCGAGGCGATCCAGAGGCGGATAACGTCGGCACCGTACTGGGCGATGTAGTTGTCAGAGGTCGGCGGCTTTTCGTACTGGCCGGACTTGGAGATTTTTTTGCCGTCTGCGCCGACGATGAAACCGTGGGTGAGCACGGCTTTGTAGGGCGCGCCACCGGCGGAGATCACGCCGGTCCAGAGCGAGGACTGGAACCAGCCGCGGTGCTGGTCGCTGCCTTCGAGGTAGAGATCAGCGGGCCATTGCGTGGCGCCTTGCTGGCGGCGGAGCACGGCCATGTGTGACGAACCAGAGTCAATCCACACATCAAGGGTGTCGCGGCCGCAGGTGAGGGCGGACGGGGCGGGCCAGCCGGCGGGCAGGGTGACGCCTTCGAGGAGTTGCGCGGGCGTGGCGTTGTACCAGAGATTCGTGCCGTGTTGGGCGATTTTGTCGGCGACGGCGCGGACGACGGAGGCGTCGAGGTAGCCGATTTTTTGTTCGTCGTAGAAGGCGATGATCGGCACGCCCCAGGAGCGCTGGCGGCTGATGCACCAATCGGGGCGTGACTCGACGGCGCCGCGGATGCGGGATTCGCCCCAAGCGGGAATCCATTGGGTTTTGCCGATGGCGGCCAGGGCGTCGGCGCGTGGCGAGGCGGCGGGGGCTGAATCTGAAATCTGAGGATTTGAAATCTGAGGATTTGAAATCTGAGATTTGAGATCTGAGATTTGAGATTTGAGATCTGAGATTTGAGATTTGAGCTGCGGCGCGCGGGCCGGGTCTTGGACGCGGTCGAGGCCGACGAACCATTGGTCAACGGCACGGAAGATGATCGGGGTCTTTGAGCGCCAGCAGTGCGGGTAACTGTGCGTGATCTTGCCCTTGGCGAGGAGCGCGTTGGCGGCCGCGAGTTTTTTGAGGACGCCGAGATTGGCTGCTGAGGGTTTCTTGGCTTCGAGTTCTTCGACGGTTTCGAGGCAGGTCAGGCCGACGAGGTCGGCGGGGACTTGGCCATCGTCGAGGTAGCGGCCGTCGTCGCCGACGGGGCAGTAGATCGCGAGCTTGTACTTAAGGCCGGTGAGATAATCTTCGGTGCCGTGGCCGGGCGCGGTGTGGACGCAGCCGGTGCCACTGTCGGTGGTGACATAGTCGGCCAGCACGACGGGTGAGGCGCGGTCGATGAAGGGATGGCGCGGTGCGAGTTTTTCCAGCGCGGCACCGGGCATCGTTTTCACGAGGGTGGGCTGGGCTTCGATCTTGGCGGCGGTGAGGACGCTGCTGAGGAGCGGTTGGGCGACGATGATTCGTTCAGCGCCGAGATCGGCGACGACGTAGTTGACTTCTGGATGCACGGCGATCGCGAGATTGGCGGGGATCGTCCAGGGCGTGGTCGTCCAGATGACGACGAAGAGGGGTTTGTCGGTGGGCAGGCCGAACTTTTCGGCTTCGCTCGTCGGCACGGCGAATTTCACCCAGATGGAAATGGAGACGTGGTCCTTGTACTCGATTTCGGCTTCGGCGAGAGCGGTCTCGAAGGGGATCGACCAGTAAACGGGTTTCTTGCTGCGGTAGACCAAGCCCTTTTCGACAAAGCCGGCGAAGGTGCGGATGATGTCGGCTTCGTAGGCGGGGTTCTTGGTTTTGTATTCGGATTTCCAATCGGCGAGGACACCGAGGCGCTTGAACTGGCCGGTCTGCTTTTTGATCCAGCCTTCGGAAAACGCGTCGCACAGGGAGCGCATTTCGGCGGTGGAAACTTGTTTGTTCTCCGCTTGGAGCTGGCGCATGACCTTCTGCTCGATCGGCAGGCCGTGGCAATCCCAGCCGGGCACGTAGGGCGTGCGGTAGCCGCGCATGGATTTGTAGCGAAGCGTGATGTCCTTGAGCGTCTTGTTCAGCGCGGTGCCGATGTGGACGTCGCCGTTGGTGAAGGGCGGGCCGTCGTGGAGAACGAAAACGGGAGCGTCGGCGCGTTTGCGTTGGATGGCGTCGTAGAGGCCCGATTTTTCCCAGTGCGTCAAACGCGCGGGCTCACGGCCCACGAGATTAGCGCGCATTGGAAAATCCGTTTTCGGGAGCTGAAGAGTGTCTTTTAGGTCTTGCGCCATGCCAAAGAAAAGCGCGGAAGGCTATGCGGCCCCCCCCCTGAGTCAAGGTAAGACGCGGGCTAACGCGCAGCCTTTTCACCGAGGGTGAGCCCGGCGCGCAAACAATTCGGCAGCGCGACGCCGTTGCGCGCCTGTCCGCCGAGAAAAAGTCCGCCGTGCATCTGCTCGCGTGTGGCGATGGCGTCGAGGAAGCGGTCGTGCCCGAGATTATATTGGGGGATGGCACGCGGCCAGTGGTTGAGGCGTTGGAAAACGGGGTCGCCGGTGATCTCGAGCAGGCCGCGGAGTTCGCTCATCACCAGCGCGCGCAACGCGTCGGGCGGCAGCGCGGTGAGTTCGGGGTGGTTGACGCCGCCCACCATCACTTGGAGGGCAACGTGTCTGGCGGGCGCGCGTCCGGGGAAGAGCGACGAGGGGAATAGCGCGCCGAGGAGGTTGCGACGTTCGACGGCCGGGATGAGCAGGCCAAACCCATCGAGCGGGTGGCGAACTTGCTCGCGGCGGAAGCCGAGGAAGAGCGAGGCGACGGGCGGGTGAACGATTTTTTCGAGCTCGGTCAGCGGTCGGTGGGCGTCTTGGCCAAACGTGAGGCGGGCGAGCGCGGCGGCGGGCAACGCGACGACGACGGCGCCAAATTCCTCAGTGTGCTGGGTGTCGCCGCGCGTCCAGGTCACACGCCAAGGCGCGCCGAGCGCGGTGCGGAGGTTGACGACGGTGGCGTTGAGTTCTATCGCGTGGTTCGGTAGGCGTTGGGCGAGCGCGTCGGTCAAGGTTTGCAGACCGTCGCGAAAAGAGATGATGCGGCTTTTGGGTTCGCCGCGTTCGCGCCGGGCTTTGGCGCGGGCTCGCAGACCGAGGAGGAGCGAGCCGTGGGATTGTTCGCTGGCGAGGAGCTGCGGGAACGTGTGCAACGTCGAGAGCTGCGACGCATCGCCCGCGTAGACGCCGGAGATAAACGGATCGAGCGCGTAGTCGACGATCTCTTGGCCGAAGTGCTCGGCCACTAACTCCGCGAGCCCGATGTCGTTGGCGCGTTTCTGTGGTTTGGCCCAGAGCTCCTTGAAGAGGCGGCGTTTGCTGCGGCCGGAAATGAGCGGCGTGCGCCACAGGGCGAGCGGCGTCATCGGCACGGCGTGGGCGCGGCCATCGCGGACGATGTAGCGGTTTTTCGCCGCCGGATCGGCGACGACGCGTTCGGCGTCGAGTCCGAGTTCGGTGATGAGGGCGAGGATCTCACTGTGGTTTTCGACGATCGTGTTGGGCCCCGACTCGATCAACCAGCCCTCGATGCGTTCGGTGCGCACGACGCCGCCGAGCCGGGCGGTTGCTTCAAAAACACGCACGCGCCGCCCGAGCTGGATCAGCTTATGAGCGGCGGCAAGTCCAGTCGCGCCGCCACCGAGGATGGCGACGGGTTGGTGGGTGTGCGCGGGGGTAGGCACGATAACGCTAACCAATAACTAGTTTTTCCAGCTTGTCACGGTTTCGACAAGGGCTTCTACGCATTCGATTTTGCCGGAGGGCGTGATGCCGTGGCCGAGGTTGAAGATGTGGCCGGCCGTGCCGCGCATCGATTCCAGCAGGCGAGTGGTGGCGCCGCGCACGATTTCGGGCGTTGTCTGCATGAGCACCGGGTCGAGGTTGCCTTGCACGGCGACGTTGGCGGGTAGCGTGCGGCGGACGATCGCGAGGTCGTTGGTCCAATCGACGCTGAGGACTTTCACGCCGGAAAACGCCTGGTCGGTCAGCTGCGGCGCGGTGCCTTTCGCGTAGAGGATGATGGGAAAATCTTTCGGCAGCGCGGCGACGATGCGGCGAATCCAGCGCAGCGAGGCGGCTTCGTAATCGGGTCCGGCGATGATGCCGCCCCACGAATCGAAAATCTGGATCGCGTCGGCCCCGGCGCGAATCTGCATCTGAAAATAGGCGATGAGCGCGGCGGTGAGTTTTTCCAACAGCGCGTCAAACGTGGCGCGGTCGGTGTGGAAAAGGAGTTTCACGTGAGCGAAGTCCTCGGAGCTGCCGCCCTCAACCATGTAGGTGGCAAGCGTCCATGGCGAACCGCCGAAGCCGAGCAACGCTTTTTGGCCGGCGAGTTCTTTTTTAAGGATGGCGAGCGTTTCAGCGACGTAGCTCAGGCGTTCTGGCACGGCATCGGCCGGCGCAAGGGCGTCGACTTGCGAGCGCGTTTCGATCCGGTACGCCATCGCGATGCCGCCTTCTTCGCGAAAACTGTAGGCTTGGCCGAGCGCCTCGGGGATCACGAGGATGTCGGAAAAGAGAATCGCCGCATCGAACGCGAAACGGCGCAGCGGCTGGAGCGTGACCTCGGTGGCGAGCGCGGGCGTCTTCACCATTTCGAGGAAGGACGACTTGGCCTTGAGCGCGCGGTACTCGGGCAGGTAGCGGCCTGCCTGGCGCATGATCCAGAGCGGCGGGCGATCGAGCGGCTGGCAGGCGCAGGCGGCGAGGAAGCGTTCGCGAGAAGTCATGATGTGAACCGCTAATGGATGCTAATAAACGCTAATAGAAAAGCCTTCTCTGCGATGAGTGGAAATGCGTGAAACACGCTGAGTTTTCTTGGCTTAAATTCCATTGGCCCAGTCGTGTGGTTTTAAAAAGACGTCGTGCAGACGCGCCTCGGGGCTGCCGGGGGCGGGCTGGTGGTTGTAGTCCCAACGCACGAGCGGGGGCAGGCTCATTAGGATCGACTCGGTGCGGCCGCCGCTTTGCAGGCCGAAGAGCGTGCCGCGATCCCAGACGAGGTTGAACTCAACGTAACGGCCGCGCCGATACAGCTGCCACTCACGTTCGCGGTCGCCGTAGGGCATGACCTGGCGGCGGGCGACGATCGGGCGGTACGCGGGCAGAAACGCGTCGCCCACGCCCCGCAGGAGCGCGAAGCTGTGTTCGAAACCGAGCTCGTTAAAGTCGTCGAAGAACAGGCCGCCGATACCGCGTGGTTCGGTCCGGTGCTTGAGATAAAAATACTCGTCGCACGCCTGCTTGAAACGCGGGTGCAGCGTGTCGCCAAACGGCGCAACGGCGTCGCGAGCCGTGCGGTGCCAGTGCATGCAGTCCTCGGTGAAACCGTAGTAAGGCGTCAGATCGAAACCGCCGCCGAACCACCAGATCGGCTCAGGCGTGTCGACGCCGGCGATGAAAAAGCGGACGTTGGCGTGGCTGGTGGGGGCGTAGGGATTGCGCGGGTGGAGGACGAGCGAAACGCCGAGCGCTTCCCATGCTTTGCCGGCGAGCGCGGGGCGGTGCGCGGTGGCGGATGGCGGTAGGTTCGTTCCGGTGACGTGCGAAAAAGCTATGCCTGCTTTTTCAAACATCGCGCCTTCGGCCAGCACGCGGGTGCGGCCGCCGCCGCCTTCGGCGCGCGACCATTCGTCGGTGGCGAAAGTGCCCGCGCCGTCTTCAGCGGCGAGTTCGCGACAGAGGTTGTCTTGCAACGCGAGGAGGTAGGTTTTGATCGCGACGATGTCAGTCGGTTCTGGCGTGGGATTTTGCACGAGGGGTGAAGGTAACTCAAAATCCAAAAACGCCAGCGCGACGAGACAATTACCCGTCGGATTGCGAGGGCTTGACGACTTTGCTAGAGTTCACGGTGGACAGCGGCAATAACTCCGCCGATTGCTCTTAATTCGGTTCCTTCACGAATGAATTCCTCCCTTCTTCCCACCATCGCAGCCACGGGTTTCACCGTCGCGTTTTTTCACGCGGCGATTCCGACGCATTGGCTACCGTTTGTGTTGGTGGGGCGCGCGCGCGGCTGGAGCCGGGCGAAGGTGATGCTGGTGACGCTGAGCGCCGGGCTTGGGCATGTCTTGCTCACGAGCTTGCTGGGCCTGGTCATCGCTTGGTTGGGTTTTCAACTCGATGAACGGCTCGGACAGGTGTTTTCCTGGATTGCCGGTGGTGTCTTGTTCGCTGTGGGCGGTTTCTATTTCTGGCGGCAATGGCGCGGCGGCGGCATCTGTCATCACCGTCCGCCGGGCGGCCATCATCAACCGAGCGAACACTGCGGCCATGAGGGCGAGGCCGAGCACAGTCATTGGGATCACGAGTTGAACGAGAGTCCGCTGGTCGCGCAGGATAAGGGCGACTGGGCGGCCATCAGCGGACTTTTCGTGATGCTCACACTCTCGCCCTGCGAGGGATTCCTGCCGGTCTATCTCTCCGGCGTGAGGTTTGGCTGGTCCGGTTTTTTTATTCTGAGCGCGATTCTCGCGGTGGCGGCGCTGGCCTCGATGGCGCTGCTGACCTGGCTGACTTTGGTCGGTATGGAACGGTTTCGGGTGAAGAATTTTGAGCGTTACGAAGCCGGTTTGCTTGGCACGCTCTTCACGTTGCTCGGCGTGCTGGTGATCATGCTGGAGCATTAAGCGACGCATTTGAGCTGGCGGAATGGGGCGAAATTTCGCCAAAAAACTCTGCTCTTAGCATTTTGATTCGAGATAAATTGTTTCCACCTTGGTGCGCGCCCACGGCGTTTTTCGCAGGAAGGTGAGGCTTGATTTGATGCTGGGATCAAAAAGAAAACAGCGCACGGGTACGCGATCGCCTAGTTCGGCCCAGCCGTAGCGTTCGACGAGTTCGGTGAGCAGTGTTTCGAGGGTGATGCCGTGCAGGGGATCGTTCGATTTTGGCGGGTGCATAGTGGATGCTGGGCAGCATGAGGCGCTTGGCCGCTGACACAACTTTGGACTGCTCAACGCGCGTTTCTCGTGCCGAACAAGGACCAAGCGATGCAGTCGCTTTTGCGTTTCTCGTGCATTTACGCAGGGATTATATTGCTCTGCGCCCTAATGTCACACTAAGTTCACATGCGATCAGTAACCTCAAAAAAAATAATATGGCCAAAACTCAAAACGCTAAGAAACAGACCAAGAAGCAACCTGCCAAAGACGCTAAACAAAAGAAAGCGGCAAAGCAGGTCAAGAAAGCAGCGAAGAAGTAACTTCCGCTTTTCTACGCTGGTTCAACCGGCTTTTAATTCTACAGCACAGCATACCCCGCTGTGCTGTTTTTGTTTTTTTGGACGCGGTGCGGGCATTATAATCGTCGCAAGCAGGTGGCCCCGTAACGAATTGAGGCGCAGGCGGACGCTTGGCGGCGAACTCCGTCGCGTTTTAGGCGGAGAGTTTTATAACGACTAGCTCTGTCAGCGGCATTCGTTGCACGGCATCCTCTTTGCCGTAAATTGCTTTGTCGTTGGCGGTTACATCCTATGAGAGACGATTACCTTCAAGCAGCGCTCAAGATTGTGGATGACCCGAATATTCTGGTGAATGTCGTGTCCACGCGGGTGAAGCAGCTGCGCCGGGGCAGCCGCGCGTTGGTGGAGTCGCTGGAAAAACTTTCTCCCGAAGACATCGCGCTGCGTGAAATCATGGAGGGCAAGATCACGTATGAACTTGCCACTCCCGAGCAGCTGGCACGCCGATAGAGGTTGGTTTCGGTTTTTAGTTCTGGTTCATGAACCAGACGGAAGAAGGAAGAGCAGCACTGCCAGGAAATGGCAGGTGCTGCCCGCCAGCACGAAGGTGTGCCAGTAGGCGTGGTGGTAGCGCAAACTGTGCCAGCGGTAAAAGAGCGTGCCGACCGTGTAGCAGAGTCCGCCGGCCAGAAGTAGCCAAAGCCCCCCTGCGGGCACGGAGGTCAGGAGCGGTTTGATGGCCACCACCATCAACCAGCCGAGAAACAGGTAGCCGAGCGTTGAGGCGCGCTGGAAGCGTTCGCCGAAGATCAATTGAAAGACAGCCCCCGCTCCGCACAAACCCCAGATCACGCCGAAGAGCGACCAGCCCCAGGGTCCGCGCAGACTGGTGAGCAAAAAGGGCGTGTAGGTGCCGGCGATGAGTAGGAAAATCGCGGCATGATCCACGCGCAGTAGCCAGCGGGTGACGCGTTGACTGCGCCAGGCGTGATACAGCGTCGAAGCAGTGTAGAGCAGTAGGAGTGAGAGACCGAACACGGTGAAACTCACGACATGCCAAGCGTCGCCATGCAGGCTGGCAAAAACGATGAGCAGCGTGAGGCCTGCCATGCTGAGGCCGAGGCCGATCCCATGTGTGAGCCAATTGGCGATCTCCTCGCCGTGGGTATAGTCGCGGGACGGTTTGAGGCTGATTGCCGACGATTCTTGGTTCGGCTCGGCGCGGATGGCGCGGCGTTGTTTCACCGTGCGACCGGCCCACGAGTCAAGCCAACGGATGAGCAGGTGGGGCTTAGGGCTGATAAATTTCTTCGGCTGCCATTCTTCGCCCTGGGCGTAAAGGGTCTGCGGAATGACGCAGGTGCCAAACACCCAGTCGGCGACCGGCAGGCCGAAGAAGCCGGAAATGGATTCGTTGCAATCGATGACAGCATGGTGGCGAAGGTGAAAGCCGTACGCGGTACGCCAGAAACGGCCCCAGCGAGGGAGCTCGATCAGGGGCAGCCATTTTTCGAGCGGCCAGTGGTTGAGCGCGTGGAGCACCTCGTAGAGCGTGAGTGAACAGGCGAGGGCGAGGAAGCCTGACAGGAACCAAGGGAAAGAGGGAGCGAGCCAAGTCAGCAGGGCGAGCACGGGTGTGATCACTGCAGCGAACACCGCCAGCGAATACCACGGGAAGAACGAGGCTTCGTGCTGCTCGGGTTCGGTGATGGGGAATTTATTTTCTATGAAGAGCAGCTGCCGGTCGCCGCGAAGTTGTTTTTTCGCTATGTGGGTGAGTCCATGGTGCAACGTGTGCAGCCGGTAGAAGCGGCGGAGCCAAGGGATGGCTGGGGTGTGCAGCACGTAACGGTGGAAAAAATACTCCACAAAACAGTTGAGCAAGCTGATCGCGAAAAACGCGGCGGCGATTTTCCAGAATGGTCCGGCAAGCTGTTCGTGCCACAGGGAAGGCAGTCCGAAACGCAGCGCCGTAAACAATCCGGTGAGTGTGAGCAGGACGTTGAGCGTGAAGAGCAGCGGAGAAAATTCGTCGTGCTGCGTGGGGGCGTGGGGATCGGTCTTTTGCACCGCCCAACCTAAAGGCGAACGCCGTGGAATGCAAAAAGTATGGCGGCGAGTGCAGTCGGCCAACGTGGGCAAAATCAGGGCTTCCGCCGGTAGGAGACGAGGTAGTGCGCACTACCTGCGGCGCTCAGAAATGCGACAGGTGCGACGCCGTCGAGGCCGAAGCAGATGCGGAGGCGGTCGCCGGTGAGTTGATAGATGGAGGGAATGGTTCGGCCAGCGTTGGCCCCGTCGGTGCTGGCGAGCGTGATGGTTTGGTGTTCCGCCGTCGCGCCCAGTTGATAGCTCCCTGCATCGGTTTTTTCTGCACCAAAGTACACGGCGTAGGTGGTGGCGCCGAGGACGAGCTGCATTTTCTTCAAGGCCATTGCTGGCGCATGTTCATCGGCGAGTTCTGCTTTGAACGGGAGCCAAGTGTCTTCGATGGGATGAGGGATGCTTGAAACCATGGGATGCGGCGAGAGTCGTATCCGTGATGCTGGTAACGTGCGCTGTTAGTTCAAGCCCGGCGGCGTCTTAGGCGGCGAATTTTTACCCGTGTCGCGATGGCTCGCGGGGTTATTTTTTGTGACGACCCTTTCGATCGTCGTTATCCTTCTTGTCGGATAATTTTTCGTCGTGGCGAGAACGGGGCGCGTGTTTGAGTCCATGCGCCGCGCCGTTGGGGCGGGCGTCTCCGTTTGTTTGCGGAATGACGACGGGTTGTTGGATTTGCGCAAGGGGCTGGTTTATTATGACGGGGGTGTGCGGCGACGGGCGAGGTGTTGGGTGTGAGAACCGGTTGTCGCGCTCGCGGTGTTCGCGCGGATGGTCGCGGCTTTCCGGTGGCGGGAAGTGGACCGGGAAATGCGGGGCGGGTGCAATCGTCGGGTGGGTGGGCATCGCGCTGTGCCGATTATGTCGGGGGATGACGACGGGGCCGGGGTGGTGGTCGTGCGAGAGGGCGGGGTGTGCGTTGCGCCAGATGATTTCCCGTTGAGGTGAGGCCATGCCGCGCGCTTGAACGGCAATGCTTATCGAAGGATGAACGGGATGTTCGCGGTGCATGCGTCGAAAATCGGGGCGCCAAGGTTCGGCTACGACCACGCGCACTTCGTTGACCGGCCGCCGCCAGCCAGGATGATAAACCCAGCCCGAGTGGCGACGTTGCACCCAGATGCTGCGGCCCGGCCAGTCGCAATCGTAGTAGAGCCAGCTGCCGATGCCAAAACCGACGCCGAAGGTGATGAACCGTCCGGAATAGGGGCGGCGCAACCACAGAATCGCCGGATCGTAGTACGGCACATAGATCACATCGGGTTCGGCGGGCACGATACAGATATGCGTGTCTTGCATGACGACTTTTTGCTGGGGCGTGTCTTCGAGTAGACCGGCGGCCCGGGCTTGTGCGCGAAGCCGTTGAATCGTGTTCATCACGTCGACGGGCTGAGCGGCGAAGACTTCGCCCATCTGCTGAGTCCACGCGAGATTCTCGTCCATCCATTGGATGATGACCGGGTAGTGGGCGAGCGATTTGACACTTGCGCTCCACGGTTGATTGTCGATGGCGTCTTGGTCGCCATTGTTGGCCAGAAACCGCACGGCGAGCACGACGTCGGACGACGTGGTCGATGCAGGGAGGATCAGCGCCACCAGCGAATCGGGATAGAGCGCGATGGGAGCTGCGAGCTTGTCGAGTTCCTCTTGAGGAAGTTTCGGCGCTGCGTTTTCAGACTGGGCTAGGAGTGATGCGCACAGGCCGAGGGCAACCAACAGACAGGCGAGAGTTTTCATGGGAGAGGGGATGGCTCCTCAGACCCCGAGTACGGACCGGAAGTGCTGGTCCGGGGCGCCATTCGGCGGCAATCACATGACGGACAGGTGTATAGCTGGGGTAATAATAATCACGTGTTTCACTGTAATTTTGAAGCAAGGAATGTCGCTGTCTCCCAAAGTTGACGTATACAGTATTGGATTCCTGTTCGGTTTTATCGAGGGACGGGGCTATAAATAGTTTCTTACCGATCTTATGGCTTTTACTGCGATAGAGCTTGGTTTTCAGGGGCCTTTGGCTACTCGCGATTTATTCAGGAGCGACTATTGAAAATGTTCGCGAGGTCGGATGCTGTGCTCGGCGCGTTCAGGCGCTCGGCGCAAAAAAAACCGCAGCCATTGCGGGCTGCGGTTTTGGAAGTTGAGTGAACAACGGCTGGGTTAGTCGCGGCCGAGGTACGTGCCGTCGGCGGTGCTCACGCGAATGATTTCGCCTTCCTTGATGAAGAGCGGAACCTGAACCACGAGGCCGGTTTCGAGCTTGGCGGGCTTTTGGACGTTGCTAGCGGTATCGCCTTTGATGCCATCGGAGCTTTCGACGACCTTGAGGCTCACGGTCGAGGGTAGCTCGATGGTGAGGGGTTTTTCGTCGACGAAGAGGACGTCCACTTTGCCGTTGGTGGTGAGGTAATGCTTAGCTTCGCCAAGGAGGGCGGCGCTCAGTTCGATCTGTTCGAAGGTTTCGGGATCAATGAAGGCGAAGGCGTCGCGGTCGGCGTAGCTGAATTCGAGGGTCTTCTTTTCCGTGGGCATCACTTCGATGGTTTCGGTGGAGGCGAAGCGTTGGTCGAGGGCTTTGCCGTAGCGAAGATTGCGCATCTTGATCTGCACGAAAGCGCGAAGATTGCCCGGGGTGCGGTGCTGCGTCTCCATGACGAGATGGGGTTCGCCGTTGAATTTGATGACTTGGCCTCTGCGGATGTCGTTGGCTGCGGGCATGGCGGTTGGACTTGGTTGGGAGTTGTTAAAAGGGTGTTGGATTAAGGGGCGGGTGTGGGGCCTGTCAAGCCGGTGGACAGAGGCGCCCGCGCAAGGAACGCATAAAAGCGCGGGCTGAGGCGTTGCTTCGCTGCCCAGTCGGGACGGCGTAGGGCCGGGCGTACCGAGCGAAGCGACAGCCCGTCACCGTCCCGGTGAGCCGCGGCCCGGCGAGGACGCCTTGCCCTACCGGTAGGTTATTGTGCGCGCCTTAATTAAAGCAGCCGTCGCTTTATCCGCACAAGCGGGAGGCGAATCAATAGATTGATTCAAGAAGCGCAGCTCAGCTGGCTTTGATCTGGATGTCGGCGATGAGGCGGTGGCCGTTGCAGTCGAAATGGAAGATGTGGCGGGCGGCCGATTTCATCGAGGCGACGGCGAGGTTTTGTCCGCGCACGATGGTGGGCACAGTCAATTTGCAGGGATAGCCGAGGTCGCAGAGGGTATTTTTAAAACCGCCGACGGTCATGTTGGTGATCTCGCCGATGACGTCTTTAATGACGGCGTCGCCCTCGGCGCGGACTTCGGGCACGCTGATGCCGAGTATATTGGCGGCGGCGTTGATGGCAAAATCATCGGAGATGCACAGGTAGACCATGCCGTCGATTTTACCGACGAAACCGACGCAGCCGAAGACGTGGGGTTGGTCTCGGAAGCGGCCTTGATTGGGCTCGTTCGCTTTTTCCACAAAGTTCGCGGGCTGCTTGAGCATGGTGCTGCACACGTTTTGGACAGCGTGAACGATCGATTTGTAGATGAGCTCGTCGGTGATGGGGGCGGTGGTCGCCATAGGTGTTCTATATCTCCAGTAATCGGGGTGTTGGGCTGAGACTTTAGGGGAGACTGCTTTAGGGGGCGAGATTTGGTTGCAACCCGTCTGTATCGGGCGTTGGCACGGGGGCTTCGGACGGGGGCTGTTCGGTCTTGAGGCGGAGCTGGCCGCAGGCGGCGTCGATATCGTGGCCTTTTTCGTGTCGGAGTGTCACGGATACGCGGGCAGCGCGCAGGACGTCGGCAAAGTCTTCGAGGTCGCGCTCCGCGGGGCGAATCCAGGGGAGGCCTTCTACGGTGTTGTAGGGGATGAGGTTGACGTGGGCATGGAGGTCGCGGGCGATGTCGCGGAGTTCGCCGGCTTGGTCGATGGAGTCGTTGACGTCTTTGATCAGGATAAACTCCAGTGTGATCATGCGGCCGTGTTTTTCCGAAAAGAGTTTAGCGGCGGGGAGTAGTTTGGCCAGCGGGTAGGCCTTATTGACCGGCATGATTTTCTCGCGGACCTCGTCGGTCGCGCCGTGGAGCGAGATGGCGAGGCGGAAGCCGAGGGGTTCTTCGGCGAGCTGGAGGATCTTGGGCACGAGGCCGCTGGTGGAAATGGTGATGCGGCGCGCGCCGAAGCCGAGGCCCCAAGGGGCGTTGACGATGGTGAGGGCCTGGATGAGGGCGTCGTAGTTGGCGAGCGGTTCGCCCATGCCCATGACGACGACGTTGTCGAACGAGGCGAGTTCTTGCCGGGCGCGCGGTGTGCGGGCGTCTTCGAGGTAGCAAACGTGGAGGAGCTGGGCAACGATTTCGCCAGCGGAGAGATCGCGTTTGAGGCCGGCAAGCCCGCTGGCGCAGAAGACGCAGCCCATGGCGCAACCGACCTGGGTGGAAATGCAGATGGTTTTGCGCGAGTGGTCGATGCCGACGCCGTCTTGCAGGGCGCGAATAATGACAGTCTCGATCAGGGAGTGGTCGCCGAGTTGGAGGAGGAGTTTGGCGGTGACGTCGGTGGACTCCTTGTTGAGGATGAGCTTGGCGGGCATGAGCTCGAAGGTCTCGGCGAGCCAGGCGCGAAGCGGTTTCGAGAGGTTGGTCATATCGTCCCAAGTGCGGGCACGCTTTTTATAGACCCATTCGAGAATTTGTTTGGCGCGAAAGGCGGGTTCGCCGTTTTCGCGCAGTCGGGCGGTGAGGGAATCGAGGGTTTCACCGGTGAGCGGCGGCAGTGCGGGCGTAAATTTCATGCGACGAAGGCATAAAATTCATTCACAATGCCCGGGTGTCGAGCGAGGATCGAACATTGGGCGGGATTGAGAGTCACAGCGGTTGCTGGTCGCTAGGTCCGCGATCCATCCTTTTTCACGATGAAAACAAGTATCATCTTCAACTATTTTAATCCTAAACAGAGCGCGGCGTTGCAGCGCACTGCGGCTTTCGCGTTGGAAAGCGTGCGGACAACGGCGGGCGCGGATTGCGAGATTATCTGTGCCGATGGTTCGGGTTTGCCCAGCGATGCGCTTGCTTGGCAGGCCACCGGCGCGGGCATCACGTATGCGCCGTCGGAGCATGCCGAGAGTTTTGCCGAGACGTATAATCGTGGAGCCCGGCTGGCGACGGGTGAATACCTCGTGCTGTGCGCGAGCGATATCATTTTCACTGCGCCTTGGCTGGAAGCACTGGTGCGGCCACTCGCGAGCGGCCGAGTGGCGATGACATGCCCGTACTTGAGTTATTCGGATTATATTGCGCAGTGTTATGCAGTGTCGTCGCAGCGAAACGTCTTCGAACCCTGCTGCATGACGATCAACGTGAACGCGGTGCGTCGCGACGTGTGGGAACAGGTGGGGCCGCTCGATCTGTCCTACACCGGCAACTACAACGATATTGAGTATCTCATCCGGCTGCGGAAACAGGGACTGCGGGCGGCGGTGGTCGATTGCGGGTTGGTCACGCACCTCGGTAGCGCGACGCTCAATACGTGGTCGCAACTGAAACCCGGGCAGGATCGCGCCACCTTTGCGGCGAAGCATCCGGAGTTCGCGACGGAGGATTTTTGGCATCAATGCTGGCATCCGCTGCTGTGTCGCAGCCGGGCGTTGCGGGTGCTGCTGCGGGCGGCGTTGAAGACCGCGCCGCGTAGTCGGCGGCCGTTGAGGGTGACGTCGTTACTGCGCTGGGAGCCGTGGTTCAACCGGCTGTCATAGCACAGTGCTTTGTTTTTAGACATTGGCAGGGCGAGGCATCCTCTGCCGAACCGCGGATCACCGGGAATCTTCACCCTGCCTCCCTCACCCTGAGAAAGGTGGTTTTCCCGCTAGACGTGGGTATGACCGATCATGGTTTAATCTAGTATGCAGTAACACGAGAAGCTTCGGGACGCCTTAGCATTCCCCACGATGAGTTTTTCGTCACAGAGAACACAGAGCTCCGACACAGAGAACACAGAGCCATAAAATCCGTTCTACTTTCCTCATTGGATTCTGTGTCTGGGCTCCGGCTTGGCTCGGCACACTCAAGACTGAACGTGAACATTTTTTGATCTAAGTTCGTGGAAGCATTGGGCGGGAGATTTCCAGCCGAGGATTTTACGGGGGCGCTCGTTAAGCATTTCCTGGCAAGCGGCGAGTTGTTGATAAGAGACTAGTACCCTATACCGTCTATAGTTTCGGATAAAGGCGGGTGAGTTTGATCTGTGCGTCGTCGGTGGTGAAGCGCCAGTTTACTGGAGCGCCGCGATTGTTTCGGTCTGATTGGCTAGGCGGCGATTTGGTGGCGCATAGCCTGGGACGAAGGGATGCGACGACGCAGACACTGGCCGTTGAGGGCGCTCAATTCTATTTCTACAATGTTTAACCAGCTGCCATGCTTGGGCGTGTAGTGGATTTCGAAGCGTTCGGCCTAACGGCGGGCTTCGGCTGGCGGGACGGTTGCGTAGAGCGAGGCGAGGTCGTGGGTATTGAGATTGTCCATCACCAGTCGCACTTTAGTCGCCTTCGGGTAGCGTTCATCGAGCATGGTTTTAATGAAGTGGGCCCAGTCTTGCCGCGTGCGTCGTTCGGTGACCTCGACGGCGGTGTGGGAGGCGCGCTGCTTTACCACTCAGAGCGAGCGCGATTTTATCGCGTTGTTATGGTTCGATAATGGCTAGCTCTTGCGCGTCAGCATCGTCTCGACTAGCTGGCGGAGAAACGCGGTGTCGCCAGGCAATTTTGCCAGCGCGGTGAGCGCTGCTTGTGTGTGCGCGCGGGCGTGGCGGCGAGCGCCGTCGAGGCCGTGCAGTTTCACGAAGGTGGTCTTGCCGGACTTGGCGTCCTTACCGGGGGTTTTGCCCAGCGTCGCGGTGTCTGCCGTGGCGTCGAGGATGTCGTCGACGATTTGGAACGTGAGGCCGAGTTCGCGTCCGAAATCGCGCAGTGACGCCAGCGCGTCCGGCGGGGCGGCTGCGGTCAGGGCGCCCATCACGAGCGAGGCCTCGATTATGGCGGCGGTTTTGTTGAGATGAATGAATTCCAGTTCGGCGGCCGTGGCGTCGGTTTTCTTTTCGGCGAGTAAGTCTTCCATTTGCCCGCCGATGAGACGTCGGCTACCGGCGGCGTCGGCGAGTTCGCGCACGAGGGCGAAACCGGGATCGGCCGGATAGTGCCGCGTCAGCAGGTCGAAGGCGTAGGTGAGCAGGGCGTCGCCCGCGAGAAGTGCGGTGGCTTCGTCAAATTGTTTATGCGCGGTGGGGCGGCCGCGGCGGAGGTCGTCGTTGTCCATGCACGGCAGATCGTCGTGGATAAGCGAATACGTGTGCACGCACTCGATGGCGACGGCGGCGGGCAGGGGATCGTGTTGGCCGCCACCGAAAAGCTCGGCGGCGCTCAGCAGGAGGGCGGGGCGCAGGCGCTTGCCTCCGGCTTGCAGGCTGTAGCGCATGGCTTCGTGGATACGAGCGGGGCGCGTGGCGGCGGGCGGGAGCAGTTTTTCGAGCGCCAATTCGGTCTGGGCGGCGAAAGTGTTTAATTTGGTTGAGAAGTCCATTGGCGCGGGGCCTACTTTAGGCAGATACTGCCTGCCTCAATGCCGACACTGGAACAAGTCTGTAAACATCTCTTCTCGGGATCCTCGTGGTTTTTGAAGTGCATCATTGGTGCGCTGCTCATGGCCGTGCCCGTGGCGCACTTTTTTGCCTTTGGCTATTTATATGAGTTGGTGGCGCGAGCGCGGCGCGGCGACAGCCTCGATTTTCCGGAGTGGGACGACTGGCGGCGCATGTTCGTCAACGGCATCCCGGCTTTCATTATTTTTCTCGTGCTGGGCGCGCTGCCGATTGCGGTGGGCTGGATGCTGACGCTGCCGCTGCGCATTATGGGCTACGGGGTTTTTGCTTACCTGCCGATTGTCCCGGCGGTGCTGCTGGCCGTGCCGCTTACGGCAGCGGGCATTTACCAATTTCAGAAGCGTGAGGAGTACCGCGACGCTTTCCGTATCTGGCTTTTGATTTTGATGTTACGGTCGAGCAAGGCGCGCTTTTTGATCCCGATCTTTGCCGTCGCTGGTTTCATCGTGACGGTGTATCCGATGATGACGTTCACGGTTTTTGTGGGCCTTGCCGCCGGGTGGAGCTTTTACGCGTCGTTTTTCCGCGCTGTGGAAGAATCTCGTAAAAGCGGCACTCGATCCACATAACGCCTCGCCTTTTACCATGCCTACTTACGAGTATTCCTGTATCAAATGTGGCCAAGAATTCGAACTCTTTCAGCCGATGAAAGATGCTCCGCTCAAGGTTTGTACCTGCGGAAAAAACGGCAACGTGCGCCGCAAGATAGGCGGCGGAGCCGGCTTGATTTTCAAGGGCACGGGATTTTATCAAACCGATTACAAGAAGGTGTCTGCGCCGAAAACCGAGAGCGCCAGCCCCAGCCCCGTTCCCGCGTCAGCGGCGGCGCCTCCCGCGAAAGCATAAATTAGCCTCCGGCCGTTCGCTGAATATTTTTACCCCACCACCATCATGAGGAATTCAAAACTCGAACGCGCACTCTACGGCCCGACCATTTACGAGATCACCTTTGGTCTCTTGCTGAGTGTCACCATCGGGGCGGCTCTCGCCATCGTCTTTCTGCTCTTCAAGCCCGCCGAGGTGGTGAAGGCACTCCCGAAGCAGGATGAACGGGTCCACGGTCTGACCTACTACGTCCCCGGTTCAGACGACCACGCGAAAGCCAAGCTCTGGATGCGCAAGCGTCAGATGCTGGTCGAAGGCACGCCAGGGGAAATCGCCTTCACTGAGGACGACCTGAATGTCTGGTTCTTGTCCAGCACCACGGCTGGACAGCAAGCCACGGAAAAAGCCGCGAAAGCCGCCGCCGAAGCGGCCGCCAAACCTCCGGCCAAGCCCGGCGCTCCGGCCGAACCTGCGGTGGCGCAGCAGCAGCCCGAAGAACTCATCACGCCATCGGTCATCAATTTCCGGATACAGGATGGCGTTGTGCAGTTGGGGTTGCCCACCACGATCAATACGATCGGTTATATGTTTCCCGTCGTGGCGCAGGCTCGCGGCGGTTTTGAGAAGCAGGGCGATATGTACGTCTTCGTTCCCGACGAAGTCATGATCGGCTCGCTGCCACTGCATCGTTTTCCGCACGCCGTGGAGTATTTGACGCAGCGCGTCATGGCCAGCCACGCGCTGCCTGAGGAGCTGCTGACTGCGTGGAAGAAAGTCAAAACCGTTGTCGTCGACGGTAAGACGCTGAAGCTGACGATCTGATTTTTTGCTATTCCCCTGCGTCAGCGTGGGGGCGTTTCTTTGTTGGCCGGAAGGAGGCAAAGAATATGGAGCCATCTTCCAAAAGCGGCTGGCGTTCATCGGCTGAGCGATAATTCTCCGAGTTTATGCGAGAATTCCACTCTCCGGATGCGCTTCCCTTTGTCACTGTCGCCATCGGCACCTACAAGCGCGCTGACTGGTTGAAGGAAGCATTGAAGTTTATCACCACTCAGGATTACCCCATGGATCGCTGGGAACTGGTGATCGTGGATAACAACTCGCCGGACGACACGAAGGACGTCGTGCTGAGTTTTGCCGCCGCGCCGAAAGCGCCGAAGTACTTTCTAGAAACTAAGCAAGGCTCTAGCCATGCCCGCAACCGCGCGCTGGCCGAGGCTTCGCCGCAAACCGACATCATCCTTTTTACCGACGACGATGTGCTAGGGCGCAGCGACTGGCTGCGGCAAATGATCGCCCCCTTGCTCCAGCCCGGCATGGAAAACGTCGCTGGGGTCGGCGGCGAAACCATTCCGCATTTTCCTGATGGACTGCCGTCTTGGCTAAAGGGTCAATTTCGCGCCTTTGGCTACCGTACGGACGTCGGTCCGTTGAAGGCGAACCAGCTTCCATCGACGGCTAATGTCGCTTTGCGCCGCAGTGTGCTCGACAAGGTCGGTTGGTTTCGCACCGATCTTGGCCGCCTGCCGAACCGTCTGACAGCGGGAGAAGACAACGATTTGATGCGGCGCATCCTTGCGGCTGGTTATACGTTTTGGTTCAACCCGCAGGCCGATTTGCTCCATGTCGTGCCGGCCAATCGCCTGACCTTTAAATACGCCTGCAAGCTCCAGTACGACGCGTCCTGTTCCCGTGTGGTGGAGCGCGCCGGCCGACGCGGGTTTTATCCGTGGGTCGCATCGCGCGTCCTGACCAACAGCCTGCAAATCCCGCTTTCGGTTCTTATCGGAGTGCTCAGTTTTCTCTTCTTGCAGGCGGGTAACGGTAAACGGTGGTTCGTTCGCACGTCTCGGGCTGCGGGCTATGTTTTTGAGGGTGTGCGCATCGCCAAGCGGAAACTGGCTGGTCAGACGGTGGACGTTTATTCATGAGCACGGCGCCCGCCCTGCCCTTTGTCACGGTTGCCATCGGCACCTACAACCGCTCGCGCTGGCTGTGGGAGACGCTAGAGTTTTTGACCCGCCAGGCTTATCCCGCCGACCGGTGGGAACTGCTGATCGTCGATAATAACTCCACTGATGACACCTGTGCGGTGGTGGGCTCCTTCGACAAGGCGCCTAAGGCCCCCCGGTACTTCTTCGAGGTGAAGCAAGGCTCCAGCCACGCACGTAATCGTGCGATCGCGGAAGCAGCGGGCGAGATACTGGTTTTTCTCGATGACGACATGCTTGGCGGTTTAGATTGGATCGACTTAATCATTGAGCCATTCCTGCGTCCGGATGCGGGAAACATCGGCGCGGTGGGGGGCGAAGTCATCCCTTGTTTTCCTGAAGGACTGCCCCGCTGGCTGGAAGGTCATTGGGAACCTTTCAACTACCGGACGGATGTCGGCCCGTTAAAAAGCAACCAGCTTCCCATGACGGCGAATCTCGCGTTGCGGATGTCGGTGCTGAAGGAAATTGGCGGTTTCCGCACCGATCTTGGCCGGTTTGGCAACCGGCTCACAGGTAGTGAAGATCACGAGTTGGTGCGCCGTGTGCGCGCGGCCGGCTATGAAATTTGGCTCAGCCCGCCAGCGGGCTTGAGGCACCAGATTCCGGCGAGTCGCCTAACCTTTAAGTATACGTTTCGGCTGAGTTTTGACTCAGCCCGTTCGAGGGTGATCGAGCGCAGTTCACATCGCCACACCGGGCTGCTGTGGCTATTGACCCGCATCCCGGCCTATCTTTTTCGCCTCACCCTCACGCTGGTGCTGAGCCTTTTTTTTCTGCTCACCTTTCAAATTGGTCAGGCCAAACGCTGGGCCTGCCGTGCCGGTCGCGCCGCCGGTTATCTGGTGGAGATCGTGTGCGTGCTGAAACGCGTCCTGACCGGTTGGAGAAACCATGCCGAACCGTCCACCTGAGCCATGAAAATACTTCTGGTTAATCGCCACATGAATATCGGCGGGGTGGAGACGTACCTCTACCGCCTCTGCGCCGGACTGCGGGCGAAGGGGCACGACGTCGGTTTGCTGACCGAGGGCGGGCTCTACGAGGATAAGGTCGTGGCAACGGGTGCCCGGCTGCATAAGGTGAAGTTCTTGGCGAAAGATTGGGAGCAGGCACTGCCAGAACTGCGGAGTTGCAATTATCAGCTGGTGCATGGTCATAACTATCATTCCGCCCGGGTGGCCCGGCGGCTCGGCGCGCGACTTGGCGTGCCGTATTTGATGAGCGTGCACGGACCCCGACCGCGCTTGAAACAACTGCTTTTTCGCGACTGGAGCCGCGAGGTGATCGTCATGAGCGAGGGCGACCGCGATAATATTTGCTGGTGGGGCGGGGTTCGGCGCGGGCGGGTCGCGCTCAGTTTCTACGGCATCGACACAGACCGTTTTCACCCGGCGGTCGACACGACGCGGGCCCGGGCGACTGCCGGGATAGAACCAGGTGAAAGAGCCATCGTGTTTGTCAGCCGGTTTTCCAATCGAAAGGCCGATGTGGGCCATGCCTTGCTCGACGCCCTGCCGACATTGGCCGAACGCAGCGAGAAGATTAAGTTGCTGCTGGTCGGCGAGGGGCCCGAGACGGCGGCGTTGGCCGAACATCTCGCCAGGGTAAATGCATCGGCTGGTCGCGAACTGGCGCGTTTGATCGGGCCGCGCAAAGACGTCGAAGCGTTCATGTGTCTAGCGACGGTGGCGGTGTGCACGGCCAATACGGCTCAGGAGGCGCTGGCCTGCGGACGGCCGACGCTCGCCGCTGGTCGCACGGGGTACTTTGGGCTGGTGACACCGGCCAATTTTGAGGCGGCGCGCGCGCTGTGTTTTGCCGATCACGGGTGTTCGCCCGAGCCGGTGACGCCGGAAGTGTTTTTGCGTGATTTGCCGGATTTACTGAATCGTGCGGAGGAGCATCGCAGGCAAGCGCTGGTTGCAGCGGATTTTGTGGCTGAGCGGCTCAGCATCGCGCGCATGACGGTGGAAATGGAGGAGATATACCGTCGGCAGCTCGCGCGTTTTTCCGAAGGCCGTTAGGGCGTGCAGGGGAATTTAAACGCCCCAGCAGCCTGTCGCTACATCGAGTACGCTTCAGGTTTGATGGTTCGCGCGGTTCACCTGTTGAAATTCCGTAGGGAGTAAATTCAAGCGGGCCTTGGTATACCAAAAGCCCGGAGCTTTTACATCAAAGCCAAGCCCGTAGAAAATTTCATAGAAGAGAGCGAAGGGAACGAAGACAGGCCTCTGAAAACCAGAATCGCTTCGTTTTCTTCTGTGAAAAATGCCGAAGCTTAAGGCGTTGGTATAAGCCGGCGGCGGCTCAGGGTTTCTTCTTGGCTGGCAGCTCGAATTTCACGGCGGGCGCGGCGGCGTTGGAGCTTTCGGCGGCCGGTGCGACCGGGCTGCTCGCGGCGGAGACCGGAGACACTTCGGCGGCGGGCGCGGCGAGAGGAGCCTGTTCAACCGGGGTGGGCGCTTCGGCGGGCGCGGCAGCTTTTTTAGCAGAAGCTTTGCCCATGGGGGTTGGCTTCGTGGCGGGAGCGGTTGGTTTAGAAAAAATGGGCGCGGTGTACGCTGCGGGGGCGACCATGGCGGCACCGCTAGTCGCGAGTTGGTTAAAGCCGCGTTCGATGAGGTCGATGGCTTTCAGGTCGCGGCTCTTGCCCTTGTCGATCTCGCGGTCCTTGCCGCCGAAGCAGCCCATGATGACGACGATCACGCGGCGGCCGTTGCGTTCGGCGGTGGCGCTCAAGCAGTAGCCGGCGTTTTCGGTGTAGCCGGTTTTGAGGCCGTCGACACCAGAAGTTTTTCCGAGGAGCTTGTTGTGATTCTCCATGCGCATTGGCCCTTTAGCACGGTTCGGCCCGAATTCGCGTGTGCGCACCGAGGTGTATTTGGTGACATCGGTGTGCTGGATCAGGTAGCGGCAGAGCAGGGCGTAGTCGCGGGGCGAGGTGAGGTCGCCTTCGTTGATGCTCTGGCGTTTGGAGGTGAGGCCGTGCGGTGTGCGGAAGGTGGAGTGCGTCATGCCGATCTCGCGGGCTTTGGCGTTCATCTGCTCGACGAAGGCGGCGCGTGAACCGGCGGCGGTGCGGGCGAGGGCGTGCGCGGCGTCGTTGGCCGACTGGATCATCATGGCGTAGATGAGTTCTTCGACCGGGAAGGTTTCGCGCGGATCGAGGTACGCCTGGGTGCCTCCCATCTGGGAATCTTCGTTTTCGATTTTTACTGGCGTGTCGAGGGTGAGCGCGCCGCTTTGAAGTTTGTCGGCGAGCACGGCGAAGGTCATGAGCTTGGTCATGCTCGCGGGCGGGCTGACGACGTCGGCGTTTTCCTCGATGAGGATTTTTCCGGAGGCGGCGTCCATGACGATGTAGCCCTTGCAGGTGCCGTTCTCGGCTTTGCTCGCGGCGGAGGGGCGCGTGGGTTTTTGGCGGGCGGCGTGTGCCGGAAGCACAAAGACGAGGGCGATGAGCGGAAGGAGAAGGAAAAGTCGGAGGCGGTTCATCGGTGCGTGATTAAAGTGGAGGTGTTTTTCCGGCGTAGGAGCGAGAAAAAACCATGCGGGTGGCGGACGGGGCTGAGGTGAAGAAGGGTCACTCCGTAGGACGCGTTTGTTCCAGTGGCAGGTCGTGCAGTTTCAGCTCGGGATTTTTTTCGGTGAAGTAACGCATCGACCATTCGTTCGGGAAGAGCGCGATGGGGTTGTCGAATTTGTCGGTGCCAAAACCGACCCCGCTGGCGACGACGAGCAACGACGGGTTTTTTAGCGAAGGGTGGGGTTCGAGCCACTTGAGGAGCGTCCACGGAGTGGCTTCGAGTCTCGACTCGGCGCTGTATTCGGCCTCGAGGCGGTATTGGACGACCTCGAATTGTAGTGGACCGACGGCGGCGAGCAGCGTGTAGCCAGGCGGGGCGTTGCGCGCGGTGAAGGATTGCACGACGCCTTCCTGCAGGAGCTGGTCGAGTCCGGCGCGGAACTTTTTTGCGTCGGAGGAGTTGGGGTTGGAGATATAGGTGAAGACCTCGGGCGGGAAACGCGGGATCTCGTCGTACACGATGGCCTTGTCCTCGGTCAGCGTGTCGCCGATGCCGAACTCGCTGTGACCGACAAGGCCGATGACGTCGCCCGGCCAAGCTTCGTCGACCGTCTCGCGCTCCTGGCCGAAGAGCTTGTGCGAGGAGGAGAGGCGCATGGTTTTGCCGGTGCGCTGGTGGGTGACCATCATGTCGCGTTCGAATTTGCCGGAGCACACGCGCAGGAAGGCGATGCGGTCGCGGTGCTTCGGGTCCATGTTGGCCTGAATCTTGAAAACGAAGCCGGAGAATTTTTCGTGCGTGATGGGGATTTCGCGTTTGTCGGAGACGAGCGGCGAGCCCGGCATGGCGACGGTGACGGAGCGGCGTGCGGTTGGCGGGATGGAGTCGTTGAGGAAACCATCGAGCAGGAGCTGAATGCCGAAGTTGTTCACGGCGCTGCCGAAGTAGACGGGCGTCTGTTTGCCGGCGCGCACGGCCTGGAGGTCGAAGGCGTGGCCGGCGCCATCGAGCATTTCGAGCTGCTCCTTCACTTCGTTGAACGTGTAGTCGTCGAGTTTTTCGCGCACGAGCGGATCGTCGAGCGAGGCGACTTTCACCGGGGCTTGGTAGGCGCCACCGGGCACGCGCTCGAAGAGGTGAACTTGGTTGTTGCGACGATCGAAGACGCCGCGAAACGACGGGCCGTTGCCGAGCGGCCAGATGACGGGCGAGCACTGGAGGCCGAGGACGCTTTCGAGTTCGTCGAGCAGGGCGAGCGCGTTGAGCGTGGGGCGGTCGCACTTGTTCATGAAGGTGAAAATGGGCACGCCACGGCGGCGGCACACTTCGAAGAGTTTGCGCGTCTGGGCTTCCACGCCCTTGGCGGCGTCGATCACCATGAGCGCGGCGTCGACGGCGGTGAGTACGCGGTAGGTGTCCTCGGAAAAGTCTTTGTGGCCGGGCGTGTCGAGGAGGTTGACCGCGAAGCCGGTGTAGTCGAATTGGAGGACGGTGGAGCTGATCGAGATGCCGCGTTGTTTTTCGAGCTCCATCCAGTCGGAGGCGGTGGCGCGTTGGTTCTTGCGGGCGGTGACGGAGCCGGCGAGGTGAATGGCGTTGCCGTACAACAAAAACTTTTCCGTGAGCGTGGTTTTACCTGCGTCAGGATGCGAGATGATCGCGAAGGTGCGGCGGCGGGCGATTTCAGCGGCGGGCGTCATGAGAAAAGTGTCAACGCTACTGGGCTGGGGCGCGCGCACCACACTATTTTTTGGGGTTGTGCGTTGGGGCAGGCGGTGACCGAAGCGCCAGGCGCCTAGGGTAACTGTGCGGGCCGACTAGGGGGAACAGGCAGGGCATATTTCTTAAGAATTCTAAAAAACAGCCGTAGATTTTGTGTAACATTTATGATACATGTTTTCGCAGTTACCCACCCCCTTATGGCTATTGCACTAGCTGTCTTTGTCTCGTTCTACCTAACTGGAGCCTACTTGCTGGTTTCATCGCTCATTCAAAAACCCGAGTGGTTTGAGGATGAGAATGGTGAGATGCACCACGTGCCGAACGCTCGTTGAGCGATGGGCCACGTGTTTTAGGCTTCTCCCGTCGCGTCCGCGCGTGATGATGCGGGGATGTCTGCTTCGCTGAAACTCAAATCTAACGTCAAAGCGCGTGTGCTTGCGGGTCATCCGTGGGTGTTTGCCAACGAAGTGGAGGCGCTGCTTCCAGTCGAACATGACGGCGAAGTCGTCGAGTGCCGCGACCGCACCGGGCGTTTCATCGGCAGCGGCATCTACAATAGCCGTTCGCAAATCTGCTGGCGGCGTTTTAGCCGCGACCGCGCGGAGCTCGACGAGGCGTACCTGCGGACCGCGATCGAGCGGGCGGTGGCACGGCGTAGCGGTTTTGGCGATACGCGGCGGTTGATCTGGTCCGAATCAGACGATCTTCCGGGCGTGGTGGCCGATCAGTTTGGCGACACGGTGGTGCTGCAAATCCAGACGCTTGCGATGGAAAAACGCCGCGAGCTGGTCGCTCGGATTTTGTACGAGGTCGTGAAGCCGGCGGAAATCGTTTTCCGCAACGACGCGCACATCCGCCGCCTCGAAGGACTGCCATTGGAGGTATCGACTTTCTCGGGCAAGACGTGGGAACCGCGCTGGCTGACGATCGACGGATTCGATTACTGGACGGATTTGCTGGGCGGACAAAAAACCGGCTTCTACCTCGACCAACGCGCGCAACATGCGCTGGTGGCGAAGCACGCCGCTGGACGCCGCGTGCTCGACGCGTTTTGTAACCAAGGCTCGTTCGCGCTCCACGCGGCTCGCGCTGGTGCGGCGAGTGTGCTCGGCATCGACAGCGCGGAGGACGCCATCGCGCAGGCGAAACGCAACGCCGAGCGCAACCAGGTGAAAGCGGATTTCCAGGTGGCCAATGTTTTTGATTTCTTCAACTCGCCCGAACAGCGCCACGCAAAGTGGGATTTGATCGTGCTCGATCCGCCGCCCTTTGCGAAGTCGAAGAGCGCACTCGAAGGTGCGCTGCGTGGTTACAAGGAGATCAATCTGCGCGCGCTAAAAAGCCTCACGCCCGGCGGCCTGCTCGCGACCTACACGTGCTCGCATCACATGCAAGACGCGGAGCTACGCCAGGTGTTGGCCGAGGCGGCTTGTGACGCGAAACGCCGCGCGCACATTGTCGAGTTCTGCCACCAGCCCGTGGATCATCCCGTGCTCGTGACGATGCCGGAGAGCGAATACCTGCGCGGCTACGTGCTGCGCGTGGAATAAGGATTGGCTTGGCGGTTGCGGAGCGGCGGGCACGGCGGCCCGCCCTCCCTTTGCGCCATGAGCAGCGCGAATCCTGTACGAGAAATGGAGACCCCGCGCGCTGTCACCCAGTCGTTTCGCAACGCGGAGTTGCGCTTGGCGAAGTTTGCAGTGTTCTAATGCTCCTTCGCCATGCCTGAGCTCGCCTACGCTTCGATCCGCGCCTCGTTATCCTCGCAACCGCTTTTTGAAGACAAGACTTGGCAGGTGTCGCCCGTCGCTTGGGCGTTGAGCGCCGAGCAGCACGCGCAACTCGAAGCCATCGGCGTGGCCTGCCTCGACTATCATCAGGCGCTGGAAACGCTTTATCTGCGCTCGGTCGCGGGGAAAAATCTCCTGCGCAACAAACCGCTGCTCGCGCCGTGGGTGGCCGAGTATCTCGACCGCGGCAAACCGGCTGAGCTCGTGCGCCACGCGCGCGATCCGAAAAATCGCGGGGTGTTTCCGACCGTGCTGCGGCCCGATCTTTTGCTGACGGAGACTGGTTTTGTGATGACCGAACTCGACTCGGTGCCGGGCGGCATCGGGCTGACCGCGTTTTTGAATCGGCTCTATGGCGGCGAAGGCGAGACGGCCGACGCGGCGATTCTCGGCGCGGGCGACGCGATGATCCGCAACTTCTACGCCTCGCTCGTCGCGCTGCGGCCCGAGCTGAGTTCTCCGCTGATCGCGCTCGTGGTGAGCGACGAAGCCGCGACCTACCGGCCTGAGATGCAGTGGCTCGCCGAGCAACTCCAGCTGCGGGGCAAGCGTGTGTATTGCCTCGACCCCGACGATCTCTTTCCGCTCGGCAGTACGCTCTGTTTCGATGTCGACGGCAACCCGGAGAAGATCGACGTGCTCTACCGGTTTTTTGAGTTGTTTGATTTGGCCAACATCCGCACGGCGAAATACATTTTTGAATCATGGCAGTCTGGTGAGCTCGCCATCGCACCGCCGATGCGCGCGTTTCAGGAGGAGAAAATCGGGCTCGCGCTGTTTCATCATCACCTGCTCGCTGATTTCTGGGCTGAGACGCTAAGCAAAGGTTCGTTGAAATTGCTCCGCCAACTTATCCCGCTGTCGTGGGTCATCGACCCTGCGCCGTTGCCACCGGGCGCCGTGCTCGATGGTCCGCGCGTGGGTGGACGGGCGTTGACCGAGTGGCGTCAGCTGGGTGGCGCTTCGCAGAAGGAGCGTGAGCTCATCAGCAAGATCAGCGGTTATCACGAGACGGCGTGGGGCGCGCGCAGTGTGGTGCTCGGTAGCGATTGTTCGCGCGAGGAATGGCAGGCTGGCATTGACCGGACGATCGCGGATGCGCCGACGAATTTGCACGTGTTGCAGGAGTATAAAAAACCTCTGCGCGTGAAGCACCGGCTCTACGACGCGGATCAATCCGTGCGCGAGGCCGACGGACGTCTGCGCCTGTGCCCGTATTATTTTAATCTCGGCGGCAAGGCCGTGCTGAGCGGCGCGCTGGCGACATTTTGCCCGCCGGACAAAAAGATCATTCACGGCATGCAAGACGCGGCGCTGTTGCCGTGCCGCGTGACGGGCACCGCCTGATTTGCGGCTTGGGCGGGCCTGTATCGCATTCAAGTCCCTGCTCTTCGTGTCGATACGATAACTGCGCGATTCGCCTTTCGGCACTCGCGTCGAGTTACCCATGACCGTCCCAAAAACATCTGGGCTGATGAGCCCGCGGCTGACGCTGGGGTTGTTGCTCTGCATTGCGGTGGGCGGGGCACTTTTAGCGGTATGGATGGTTCGGAAAACGGATCAGGAAATGCGGGCCGACTTGATTCGTGAAGGGCGCTTGGTCGCGCAGGCGGTGCGGACCGAGGACGTGCGCGCGCTCACCGGCACGGCGGCGGACCTTTCCTCGCCGGTTTATCAAAAGCTCAAAGCGCAGCTGATCGCTCTGCGTCTGGCTTGTCCGCACTACCGGTTTGCCTACCTGCTCGGACGCAAGCCCGATGGCACACTCTTCTTTTTTATCGATAGCGAACCGGTTGACTCTCACGACTATTCCCCGCCGGGCGAAGTTTACGACGAGGCGATAACGGTGGCCCTGCATGTTTTTGCCACCCGCACTGCGGCTGATGAGGGGCCGACCACCGACCGCTGGGGGAGTTGGGTGTCAGCGTTGGTTCCTCTGCTCGATCCGCACACGGCCCTGTACGGACTGGCCACGCCGCAGGAGGCGCAGGCGATGGTGCGGCAGGCCGTGGAGTTTTATCGCAAATATGGCCGCGCGCGTTTCTTGCAGGAGGTCAACAATCCGCTGGGGGCGTTTCGCAAGGGAGATCTCTACGCCTTCGTCTACGATCGCAACATGACCTGGCTGGCTCATCCGGTGAAACCGGAGCTTGTCGGTCAGAACTGGATCGATAAAAAGGACTGGTCCGGAGGTAAATTATTTCGGCGGGAAATCCAAGCGGTTGCGCAGAAGGGAAAGGGCTGGGTGGAGTTTGAATACCTGAATCCGCTCAACGGTCAGCATGACCATAAGACTACCTATATCGAGGGGCTGGACGATCTGGTCATCTGCTCCGGAGCGTACAAAGGCGACGGCGAGATCTGCGCGGTGCTCGGGCTGGACGTCGACGCGCGCGATTGGAGCAAGCGGCTCCTTCTTGCTGCGTTGCCGCGGGTGCTGCTGACGGTGGTGCTCGCTGGAGTTTTGTTGATTGGTTCGGTGCTGTTGGCGCGACGTCCGCGCGACACCAAGTCGGCGGCAGCCTGGATGGTGTTGATTGAGCCGGTTTTTGTCGCGGCAGCGGGCATTGTGCTGACGCTCTTGGTCGCGTGGCTGTTGCACCGGCGTGAGACGCATGATCGCAACGCGGCCTTTGAACAGCTTGCGATCAGTCGCACGGAGGCTGTCGCCTCCACGCTCGAAGAAATTCGCGGCAACGGGATCGAAGGCCTGGCGCACTTCTACGAGAACAGCGGCGATGCGGGCGTGAAGAGCTTCCATCGGTTCACTGAATATCTGACGAAGAATCCCGCCGTTCTGGCCTGGGGCTGGGTGCCGGTGGTGCCGCTGGCGGAAAAGGCTCGTTTCGAAATCGACGCGCGCGCCGCGGGCGTGACCGGATTTCAGATTTGGGAAAAGGATGAACGTGGCAAACCGCGGCCAGCCATGGAGAGGCCCGTCTATTACCCTGTTTTTCAACTGGCTCCTGTGCTCGGCAGCCAACGCCCGGTGGGGTTTGATCTTGGCTCGGAGCGCCGACGGCTTGCGGCCTTGGATGCAGCGGTGCGCACGGGCCTGGTCAGTGCCACCGAATCGATTACTTTGATGCAAGAAACGGGACAAGAGCGCGGCATGCTGGTGCTGCGTCCGGTTTTTGACGGAGGCGAGGCGAGGCGCCTGCGCGGTTTTGCCCTGGCGGTGCTGCGCCTTGGCGCGTTGCTGAAGCGGGCGGCACCCGACAGCTCGGCGATCATGGAGCTGACGCTGCTGCGTCAGGGGCAGGAACCCGATCTGCTCGCGACGACGCGCGATCCGGCGGTGCCGCCGGACGATTCACTCTCACTGACCCGCCCCGTGTTTGCTTTTGGCAAAGTGTTTTTCGTGACGGCGCGGGCGGGAGCGGAGTTCATGCGGTTGCATTCGGTGCGAGCGGGTTGGCTGGCTCTTTTCCCGGGTTTGGGTCTGACGGCGGCGCTCACCTTGGCGGTTAATTTGGTGCTCCGTCGGCGTCAGCATTTGGAGCAGTTGGTGAGGTTGCGCACGCGGGAGTTGCAGGAGAGTGAGCAAGCCTATCGCGATCAGTTCGCCCGAAATTCAGCGGTGATGCTGATGATCGACCCGCACGATGGCGCGATCGTCGATGCTAATGCCACCGCCGCTACTTTTTACGGCTATGCGCGCGAGCAGTTGTTGACGCTGCAGATCACGGATCTGAATCCGCAGCCGATGGCGGAAATTTTACAAGTCTTCGCCGCGGTGCGGCAGGAGGAAGGGCGGCGTTTTGAGTTCCAGCAACGCCTGGCGAATGGTTCGTTGCGCGAGGTGGAGGTTTCCGCGAGCCGCATCCAGTTTGGCGCGCGCGTGGTCTTGCACGCGATCATCTACGACATCACTGAACGCAAGCGCGCAGAGCAGGAGCGGGCGGTGATGACCCGGCAGTTGGAGGGCATAAATATCCTCGGTGAACTGCTCCTTCAGCCTGCTTCATTTGAGACGAAACTCGCCGCGATCACCAATGGCATCGTGCTGTATTTTCAGGCGGATTTCTGCCGCATCTGGCTCATCCGCTCAGGTGATTTTTGCCACACCGGCTGCCTGCATGCTCAGGCCACGGCGCCGCAAGTTTGTCCCTGCCATGATAGATGTTTGCACCTTTTAGCCTGTTCGGGGCGCTATACGCGCATCGATGACAAGGGGCGTGGACGGGTGCCGCTGGGTTGTTATAAAATCGGCCGGCTCGCCTCTGGCAGCGACCCGAAATGCCTGAGCAACGATCTAGCCGCGGAAGCCGATGGAAGTGATCGCGAGTGCCTGCAGGATGTGGGGCACCGGGCGTACGCTGGCTATCAACTGCGTGTGCCTGGCGGCGAAGCGATCGGGGTGCTCGATCTGTTCTCCACGCAGCCGATCACGACGTCCGCTGATGCCATGCTGGACGGGCTGAGCTGCGCGGTCGCTCTTACCGTGCAGCAGGCTTTGGCGGAAGCGGCCATGCAAAAGGCCAACGATGAATTGGAGGTTCGGGTCGAGCAGCGCACGCTGGAACTGACCCGAACCAATGAGCTCATGCGCGGTGAAATCGCCGAGCGGCGCAGGGCTGAGGAAGCGCATTTGCAGGCGCTGGCCGAGCGCGACGCGGCCATAGCGCAACTGCGTAATTTGCAAAAGCCATAGCTTCGTGTCCGTCGCCTTGGCTCAGGGCACTTGGATCGTGAGCGTGGTGCCTTCCTTGGTGAGCGTGCGCATCTCGCGGGTGACCTTCTTGTCGGTCGTGACGGTGAATTCGTATTCGCCTAGGTGGCCGCGGGCAGTGCATTGGCCTTCGCTGTTGGTTGTGGTATCGATGGCGGTGAGCCACTGGTTGCGCACGAGTTCGCGCCAGACTTTGGCGTTGGGTTTTTCTGACCAGTCGGTGCGGAACATGGCGGCGTTAGGTTTCCAATGTTTCGCTTGCCAGAAGCCCCACATGGTGAAGCCGGTGACGGCTGGGTGGCTGTAGAGGGCGATCAGGAAATCGCGCGTGTAGTCGGCTTGGAGTTCTTCATCGAGGGTGTTGATGTCGAATTCGGTGATTTGCAGTTCGAGGCCGGGGGCGGCGAGCAGATCGAGGTCGGCAAGCACGTCGGTGGGGTTGCGCATTTGGCGGCCGACGTGGCCTTGGATGCCCATGCCATCGATGGGCGCGCCGGCGGCTCGGAGTCGGCCGACGAGTGCGACGTAGTTGGCGATGGTGTCGGGGCTTTTGCGGCTGTTGAGCATGCCGTATTCGTTGATGAACAGTTTGGCTTGGGGGTCGAGTTGACGGGCAAGTTTGAACCACTCGGCCGCCTCGGTCTCGGGCATGTATTTGAAATAGTCGCGCTCGTGGAGCATTTCGTTGATCACGTCCCACGCGACGATGCGGCCCTTGGTGGCGGTCATGAGGTCGCGGATGTGCTCTTTGATCAGCAGGGGGAGCTCAGCGCGCGGCGCGGGCATGCCTGCGATGCGGCGGGGTGAAAATTTATCCGCTGGCCAGACGAGGTTGTGTCCGCGTTGCCGAAGGTTTTGGGCACGGATCCAATCCGCGGCGCGCAGGGCCTCAGCGCGGGCCTCGGCACTGCTGCTCCAGCCCGGCCATTTCAGGCCGTTGCCGATCACGACGGAGTCGAAGAGTGAGAGAAGCGTTTCGCGGTATTTTTGGCCATCTGCCGAATTATTGAGGAGAAAGGGGGCGTCGACTTCAGTGCCGAAGAGAAACGCAGGTTGTTTTAGGCGGATAGCGACAGCGGCGTTGTCGATGGGTTTGCCTTTGGCGTCGATCACGCGAATGGCGAGTGGTGCGGTGCGGATTTCCTCGATGCGTTTGAGGGCGGCTTCGCGCCAGGCGGCGTCGGGTTCGCGGCCCTTGTAGGTGAAACGGGTCTGGGGCAGCTCGGCGATGGTCGCACGGTTGCCGAAGTTAAGCAGTTCGAAGCCGGCGAAGTCGACGGCCTGGGAAATGCTGGTTACGAAGAGATCGATTTCCAGCTGGTCGGCGGTGAAATCGGCGGAGAGGACAAAGGGAATCTCGAGTAGCGTCCAGTCGGGACCAGCTGATAGAGCCGATTTCACGTGAGCGGAATAGGCGGGGCGGTTTTGTTTCACCTCGAATTCAAGCATCGCTTCGCCTGACTCTTGTCGGGCGTAATCGGTTCGGGCGAAGAAACGGGCGAGCATGACATCGCCGCGTTTGCCGGGTTGCGTGCTCGGCCAATGCAAACCGACGGCCGCGTTTTTCGGGGGCGCTGTCGGAATCTCCACGTGCAAGACCGGGCTACCGGAGGCAGTTTGCCACGACGCGGTGGGGCGGGGCTGGATGGTGGTGTTGACCTGCATGCTGCCAGCGAGATCAGTTGGCAGCAGGTTGACCGGTTGCCGGGCCATCAGTTCGGCGGGGAGGGGGCGCGATGGGGGCGGAGGAGTGGCGGCTCCAAGGAACGCGGTACTGAGGGCGAGTGCGAGGGCTAGGCGAATGATTTTCATGGGTTAACGGGCGGTGAGGTTAAAGGGACCGATGTCAGATTTGGTGTTGTCGCGAGATTTGCTAAAAAAATCCTTGTCCACGGTGGGCACTGGTTGGGCGGCGCCGCGCAGCGGGCTAGCGGGGGCGATGGTGAACTCGCGCAGGCCTTTAGCCCAACCGGTGAGCATGAGGCCGGGAGAGGCGAGCAAGTTGTTGCGCTTTTTGCCGCCTTGCACGTTCGGCGGTGTGCCGGTCGAGGGAGGCGTAAAGATTGTGCGCGTAGAGCGTGTCCTCGTTGGCTTCATTGCTGGTGAGGAGTTTCCCCCGCCGCGTAGTTGTGGACGATGTCGACGTTGCAGGATTTATACGCATGGATGCCGGAGCCGCCGCCTCAGTCCTGCGTGTTGAGGCAATCGTCGATGATGATGCCGTTGCCATCCGTGACGCGGCGTTTGGCGGGGTCGTGGCGGTTGGTGAAGTAGAAAGGGATGAGCTCCATGTTATCGTAGGAAACGTTGCCGCGGATGATGATTTTGTCGTCGGTTGAAGCGTCAATAGAGGTGGGTTGATAGCTCGAGATACCGCTGTTGGCGTAGGGAGACCAATAGGCGCAGTGGTAGAGCCGTCGACTTGGTCGTCTCCGTCGAGGGCGACAAAAAGCGTGCGGCTGAGGATCGGCGTCGTGGCGGCGGATGATTCTTTCGGTTGGTTCGGCGTGAGGGCGTGGACCGGGTTCGAAATGAGCAGCAGGACGAGTGCGAGGAGGGGTAGGCAGCCGTGGGAGGGGAACTTCATTATGATGCGTGCAGAGAGGGTTGAAGTAACGACGCCTGAGTCAATCGGTGGGTTTCACAAAAAGGAGCGTGAGGAAAGTAAAGTGGCCCGGAGTGGTCGGGCCGCTTGGGAGGGAAGCCCGACACGCCAAATTTTAATTGCTGATTTTAGAATGAATTCGGGTACAAAAAAGCCCGCGCTTTTTAGGGCGCGGGCTTGGGGGTGGAAACTGATTCGGTCGCTTAGTTTTTGCCGGACTTGGCGGCCTTGCGGCGTTCGCCTTCGTTCAGGATGCGTTTGCGCAGGCGCAGGCTCTTGGGCGTGACTTCCACGAATTCATCGGCAGCGATGTATTCGATCGAGCGTTCGAGCGAGAGCTTCGTCGCGGGCGTGAGGCCGACGCCGACACCTTCACCCTGGGAACGGAAGTTGGTGAGCTTCTTTTCGCGCACGGCGTTGCAGCAGATGTCTTCGTTGCGCGGATTTTCGCCGACGATCATGCCTTCGTACACTTGCTCGCCGGGGCTGACGAAGAGCTTGCCGCGTTCCTGCACCATCACGAGGGCGTAGGCGGTGGTTTCGCCTGCTTCGGTCGCGATCAGGGTGCCGGTGATACGGGTGAGCACTTCGCCGGCGAAGGGGCCGTATTCTTTGAAGAGATGGCTGAGCACGCCGCGGCCGCTGGTGGCGTTGACGACGTCGATTTCCATGCCGATCAGGCCGCGCGTGGTGATTGTGGCCTCGATCATGGTCGAGTGCGGAAGTTTTTCCATGTTGGTCATCTGGCCTTTGCGGTTGGCCAGATTCTGCATGATGGCGCCCACGCATTCGTCGGGGATTTCGATCCAGACGGTTTCGTAGGGTTCGAGGCGCTGGCCGTTTTCGTGTTTTTCGATGACGGTCGGGCGGGAAACGAGGAGCTCGAAACCTTCGCGGCGCATCGTTTCGACGAGCACGGCAACCTGCATGGCGCCGCGAGCCTTGACGTTGAAGACGCCGGCTTTGTCGGTGTCGTCAATATAGATGGAGACGTTGGTTTTGAGTTCGCGGAAGAGGCGTTCGCGCAGCTGGCGGGAGGTGACGAGCTTGCCTTCCTTGCCCACGAGCGGGCCGTCGTTGACGCAGAACTGCATTTCAAGCGTCGGCGGGTCGATCTGCGTGAAGGGCAGGGCGTGGGCGACTTCATCGGCGGCGATGGTGTCGCCGATGTCGATGTCTTCGAAGCCCGCGAGGCCGACGATGTGGCCGGCGTCAGCGGCGTCGGCGGGCACGGTGCCGAGGCCGGAGTATTCAAAAACCTGGGTGATCTTCGTGCGCGTGCGTTTGCCGTCGGAGTGACGAATGACGAAGATGGTGTCGCCGACCTTGGCTTTGCCGCCGAGGACCTTGCCGATGGCGATACGGCCGACGTAGTCGCTCCAATCGATGTTGGAGACGAGCATGTGGAACGGCTGGTTCGGGCGGGCGAATGGCGGTGGGATGTGGTCGAGGATGCACTCGAACAGCGGCGTCATGTTCGATTTTTCTTCACCGAGTGTGCGCATCATGTAGCCGTCGCGGCCGGAACCGTAGACGACGGGGGCGTCGAACTGTTCTTCGGTGGCGTTGAGCTCCATGAGGAGTTCGAGCACCTTCTCGTACATCTTGGCGGGCTCGGCGTTGTCGCGGTCAATCTTGTTGATGACGATCACGACCTTCAGGCCGTGGGCGAGGGCCTTGCGGAGCACGAAACGGGTCTGGGCTTGGGGGCCGTCGTAAGCATCGACCACGAGGAGCACGCCGTCGACCATACGCAGGGCGCGTTCGACTTCGCCGCCGAAGTCGGCGTGTCCTGGGGTGTCGACGATATTGATAATCTTATCTTTCCAGTGAACCGAGGTGTTCTTGGCCTTGATCGTGATGCCCTTTTCTTTTTCGAGGTCCATGGAGTCCATGGCGCGTTCCTCTACCTGTTGGTTGGCGCGGAAGACGCCGCCGTCCTTGAGGAGTTGGTCGACAAGCGTGGTCTTGCCGTGGTCGACGTGGGCTATAATTGCGATATTGCGGATGTTCTGGTTCATGGCTCTAACGGGCTTACGATTTTGGAAAAAGGTGGCAACGTGCTCTGCACGGGTGCGCTTGGCAAGGCCTAAGGCAAAAAGCCTACGCAAGTGCAGGCAGCTGTTGCGAAAAAAAGAAAACGCCCGCCGGGTATTTTTTACCGGGCGGGCGCGGGGAGAGCGGCGTTTTCTTAGTAAGAAGCGTACACGCTGAAGGTGAACTCGGTGGGCCGGACTTTCTTTTCGGTGTGGTAGGCCCCGGATTTTACTTTGACCTTCGAGGCGTCGTAGCCGACCTCGATGCCGATGGAGACGACGCGGTGTTGCCAGACCTGTGCGCCGATGCCGACCAGCGGGCCGGGGGTGCCTGAACCGATTTGATCACCGCCGGAGATCGGTTGGACGACGCCGATTTTCGCATAAGGCGCGAGGTGCCCGCTGAGTGGGAAATAGTAGCGGACGTCAGCAAACACCGGGATGATGTAACTCCACTGGTCGTTATTGTGATGATAAGAATAATGATGATCGTCGCGGACTTGAATAAACGAACAAGGTCCGATGCCGCCGCCAAAGCCAAAGCCGTCGGCCGTGCGGGCGTAGGCGGTGAGTTTAAGGCCGATGGGCCAGACGAAGTCGCGATCCACGGCGAAATTGGTTTCGAGTTGGTTCATGACGTTTTCTAAGCCTGAGGCGTAAGTGAGGCCGGCTTCGAAGTGAAATCCGAGGGAGCTGCTGGTGGGCGCGGAGTGGGTGTTGGCGCTGGAAAAAAGCGGCAGACTGAGGCAGCTCAGACCGGCTGTGAAACGAAGGGCGTTGATTAACGTTTTCATAAGCTAAGAGGTTTTGCAGCGAGCGGGCAAAGGTCGGAAAGCAGTGTACTCGAGTGCAGACAGTTTAAGACGATATATTCGGTGTGGGCGAGGCTATTTTGAACTGGTATAGGTCTGGGTTTGTCGAGGAAGGCCCACAGGATTGATGGCCCGAGGTTGTATCACGATGATCGGTGAGGCGGCGCGACTGCGGCCAGTCCCGTGCTTGATACTTCACTTTGGCTATGTCGGTGCCGGTGGGTTCGGTCGGCGACTAGACGACGTTGTAACGAAGCAGCCTTTGGATCGGCACGCGCAGCGTTGCCACGATATTGTTCGCGCAGCTGGTGTTGATTGACCGCAATCAAAGCTGCATCACCAAATTGTGCTTCGGCGTGGATCGCGAGTGGCGGATTGGTCGAACGTAATTTGGCCGGAAGGTGAAAAAACCTCCGGCCAAGCGCAAGGAATGCTCATTCCTGGAATTAGTGTTTCATCAAGATTGCAACGTAAACTTGCACTGAAACAGTCGCAGGTAAACGGCTCGCCTAAGCCGACTATGTTTATCGGGTCGGTTTATAGGGAAGCGCTTTGTACCCATGCCAAGTGGGCTTAGTCCAACCTTTAGCGGACTTGGGGAAGTAGATTCTGAAGTTCGCTGCCGTTTCGGTAAATACTCTTTCGGAAGGATGGTCGTCGCTGTAAGGATCATTTTTACCAAACGATGCAGGGTGAGCCCCCAGGAAGTAGGCCTTGGCGAGTTTGGTACACTGAGCGAACGCACCATTATAAAGGGTGGTGACGCTGGCTGGGATGGTCACGCTGGCCAAGTTAGTACAACCACCAAAAGAATCGCCACCAATAATCTTGAGGCCGTTTGTGATTGATACACCGGTCAGACCGGTGCAATCCGCAAACGCACCATAAAGCACTTCGGTGACACTGGAGGGAATCGAGATGCTGGTCAGACCGGTGCAGCCGGAAAACGCATAAACCTTGATAGACGTCACGCTGTTAGGGATGGTGACACTGGTCAAACTTGTGCAGTTCTCGAACGCGAAGTATTCAATCGAATCAACGCTGGACGGAATCGTGTAGGAAGTTTGTATTTTTCCGCGCGGATAATCTATGAGCTGAGTCGGTTCTTCACGGAATCGTGTGGGAAGCGGGAGGAGCAAGCATGGGAGTCATGTCGAGTTTACCGCAGAAAAAGAGTATTCTGGTGCGGTAATTTTCGAAGCGACGGGCGCCACGGGCGTCGGCCTTGATGGCTTGAATCTTGGAGTTGAAGCCT
>Ga0105048_10000629_pt1 | contig 54938 bp, 43 predicted proteins | sample MAT05_FD_78382 | JGI IMG/M metagenome (GOLD analysis project Ga0105048, IMG submission 78382) | Freshwater microbial communities from Lake Fryxell liftoff mats and glacier meltwater in Antarctica - MAT-05 | ecosystem: Environmental > Aquatic > Freshwater > Ice > Liftoff microbial mat | place... | reverse complement strand
GTACGAGACGTAAAAATCCGACCTCGATCACAATCCCGTAATATCGCAATACCGTAGTTAACGTCAAACACAGCGGGGCATCGCTGTGCTACCGGAGCGACGATAAGACGAAGGTTTGCCTTCGCAGTCGCGCTGAGGGTAGAAGCACCCGCCTTTAGGCGTCGGGAGTATGTCACGACAATCATCGCTATGTGGTCGGGACCGCGCAATATTTCGACAGCCATGATGCGCGCGTGGGGCAGTCGCGCCGATACGCAAGTCGTCGATGAGCCGTTTTACGCGCATTATCTGCTGCTCACGCCGCACCGTGATGACCATCCTGGCGCGGATGAAATTATCGCGTCTTACATCACCGATCCGCACAGCCTCACGACTTGGTTAAGCCACAATGATGCGTCTGATAAACCCATTTTTTACCAGAAACACATGACGCACCACATGCTCGATTCGATTCCGCTTGATTGGTTGACGCGTGTAAGCAGCGCTTTTCTGATCCGCGATCCGCGCGCGGTCATCGCGTCGTTCAGCAAAGTCATCCCTAACCCCGATATCGATCAAATCGGTTTGCCGGGACAAATCCGTATTTTTAATCATGTCCACGAACTTACGGGAGTCATACCGCCCGTCATCGATGCTGCGGATGTACTTCGTGAACCGCGTGCGACTCTGACGCGCTTATGTCAAGCGCTCGGTGTGCCGTTCGATCCCGCGATGCTCACTTGGGAACGTGGATCACGCCTGACCGATGGTATCTGGGCGAAACACTGGTATGCAGCGGTCGAAGCATCGACCGGGTTTGCGCCCTATCAACCCAAACACGACCCCATCCCCGAACATTTGCACGCGCTCGCGGACGAATGCGACGCGCTGTATAAGACGATGTATGCTCACCGTCTCACATAGTTCGAGCGCAGCACGCGGCGAAACGACAAAAACAAATCCGTGATAGTGGCGCGGGTCAAATTTTTTCTTTTAAGGATCATGTATGAAACAGACCTACAACCCGAAAAATAAAGACCTGATCGTCAACATCAATGGTGAACTCATCCACCGTGACAAAGCTGGGATCAGCCCGTTCGATTCGGTCGTACAGGGCGGCGACGCAGTTTGGGAAGGCTTACGTGTCTACGATGGGCGCATTTTTAAGCTGACCGACCATCTCGACCGCTTGCGTGACTCTGCGCGGGCAATGGCGTTCGCGCACATCCCAACGCACGAAACGATCACCGACGAAATTCGCAGGACATTGCTCGCTAACGATATGCGCGATGGCGTACATATTCGGCTCACGCTTACGCGCGGAGTCAAATATACAAGCGGCATGGATCCGCGCCTGAATACATCCGGTTCAACGCTGATCATACTGCCAGAATTCAAGCCGCCCGTGTACGATAAAAGCGGGCTGACGTTGATCACATCGAGCATTCGCCGCATTCCACCCGATTGCGTGGACCAGAATATTCATTCATGTAACCTGATCAATTCGATCCTCGCCAAAATTCAGGCAAACGCCGCCAACGCCGACGATGCGCTCATGCTCGATCGTGATGGCTTCATCGCCGAGACCAACGCGACGCATATTTTTCTCGTCAAAAATGGCGTTATGCTCACGCCTGATACCGTTTCATGTCCACAGGGCATCACCCGTATGACTGTGCTGAGCCTGTGTCAACAACACGGAATTGCGTTTCAAATTGGCAATTTCACGCTGATGGATGTGTATACCGCTGACGAAATGTTCTGTACCGGCACCATGGGCGAACTCGCGGCGGTGACATGTGTCGATGGGCGCACGATTGGCGATGGCGCGATCGGTGCGATGACAACACACTTGAGTGATCTGTTCACCGAATTGACTCGAACCGAAGGCACACGCCTAATCCCATAAATAGCCAACGATGGAAGGCAACGTATATCCCATTTACAGTTTGCCTCCCATCGTTGAATTGAGCCGATCCATCGCTGCGATCAAGCGTTCCTGACGTTCGACCGACGGGTCAATGACCACGACCGTTGGCGCTGCTTCTTTTTTACGCAGCGTCGTCAAACGATTGATTGAACGAATCACCAGGAACAATACAAAGCCGACGATCAGCAAATTCAAGAGCGCGTTGAGTAAGATGCCGTAATTAATCGTCAGCGCGCCCGCGGCTTTCGCCGCTTCTAACGTTTGATACGGGGCTGGCGGCACACCTTCGCGCAGTACGATAAACAAATTCTGAAAATCGATGCCGCCAAGCACTAACCCGATCAACGGCGTGAACATATCCGCAACTAAGGATGCGACGACCGCGCCGAATGCCGCGCCGATAATGACGCCCACAGCGAGATCGAGCGCGTTTCCTTTGATGATAAACTCACGAAATTCTTTAATCATACTGCCTCCGCGACGATGTGTGGACATAAAAAGCGAACGCTGATAAGTGTATAAGTGAGGCCTGTGCAGCGCTACGGGACTTTGGGTGATGGCGTCGGTAAACCGCCGCTTGTCACAATGCGCGCCGCGCGATTACACTACACGATAGAAAATCCTTGACTCATCGAAGGCGTGTTATGCGACGTTTTTTATTTTCGCTGGTCGCTGCGTTGATCATCGGCGCGCTGCTCAGTTTATATCTGGGGTGGTCGGTGTTCCCTGTGCAGTATGTCGATAGCCCGGCGGTGGATTTGGCACAGCGTTACAAAGATGATTATGCCGTCATGATTGCGGCGGCATATGCGGTCGATGGTGATGTGACCGGCGCAATCGAGCGCTTGCGCGTCTTAGGCGTCGAAAATGTGCCGGTCTATATTCAGGAAGTGACCGAGCGTTACATCACCAATTCGAGCGAACTAGCAGAAATTCAACAACTGGTCACACTCGCAGAAGGCGTCGGGCGCTTGACGCCGATCATGGAACCCTACCGCGAAGTGACTCTGCCCGGTCAGGGAACATAAAGCGATGACTCCAAACCCGAACGAACGTGTCCGTTCCCGCCGTTATAACCGTCCACGCCGCGCGTTTTCGTGGTTAGGTGTGATTCTCGGTTTGACACTTGGCATGGCAGGGGGCTTTTATTGGGCGTGGGAAGTCAGCCCGATTGTTGAATACGATACCGAGCCTTGGCAGTTAAACCCGCAGGATCGTGCCGCATTTGTCGTGGCGATCATGCTGCGTTATGACGCCGATGGGGATGTCGGCGCGGCGGTGCAATCATTGATTGACCTGCGCTTGCAGGACGACCCGATTCAAGCGGTTGCAGATACCGCGTGTCAGTTGGCGACGACAGGGTATATCAACAGCGCGACCGGTCTGCGCGCGATTCGTGCGATGATGAATTTTTATCAGGCGCAAGCGCGGATAGGATGCGCCGACGACTTGATTCAATCCGCCAGCATTGTGCCGACACAAATCGTCGAGATCGCTGTCGCCACGACCACGGCGACGCTGCCACCGCCCGATACCAAGACACCGACGCCCGGCACGGCTTCTGATACAACCGCGACCCCCAACCGTTTGATCGTGCCAACCAGCGCGCCGCAAAGCGATTTTATCTTCGTCAATGCGACCACGTTTTGCGAAAGTGCCAACAGCGGCGTCATTCAGGTCTTTATCTACGAAATCGATGGGGTAAGCGGCATTCCCGGTCAAGTGATTCGCGCGCGCTGGGAAAATCAGGAAAATACGTTTTTTACCGGGCTGAAGCCCGAACGCGGCATCGGTTATGCCGATTTTGATATGCAGCCCGACGTGAGTTATCTGCTCGATTTGCCTGGCGCGTCCGACCCGATCCCGCAGCCACTTGTCGCGGTTTCGTGTACGACATCCGATGGTCAGCGTGCGCTTATTTCGTATCGGGTAGTCTTTCGGTCCGTATCTTGACGACTTTGTGTTCTGTTTTTTGCGACGATGTTTAGGGTGCAACAAGGATAAATGATGACAATCCATATCAATCGTGCTGCCGTCGAATACGCTAAACAGTTGGTCTTTGAGGGCGATTGGGCGCTCAATACCGTGTGGGCATCAGCGCAGCCATCGCCCGCGAAAACGCAGCAAATGCGTGACCAAAGCAGCGCTGACGATTTTGCACGCTGGTATCTCGTCAGCGACACCGATGACAACGGGCAAACGGTTTATCAGTTTCCGGTTGGTGATTTTCGCAAAATCCACCACAGCGCTGTCAAAGCCGCCCGCCGCTATGCTGAACTCAATGACTTGCCGGAGATTGTCAGCGCTGCCGACGAGATTCTGGATTTGTTTGATCGCGCCAATGCGTGCTAAGGACAGGTAAGAGATCACCTTACGCACATAGCCCTCATCCTAAATCCTTCTCCCTCAGGGAGAAGGATTTTCCCCTATCGCGAAGGTTTTTCACCCCTCGCCCTGAGGGTCTGAGGGGCAGGGGGTGAGGGCTGAAAACGAGGGGCTTGCGTAAGGTGAGCTCTTAACTTTCACCTGCCTGCTTCCCTTACCGTCAAACTCAGTGTGGCGGGTGCGCCACGGCGCGGCTGTGACCAGACCAGATATGACTGGCGCGCATCGGCATACAGCGCGGGTGGGTCAAGGACGGGCGTACAGGTTGTGACTTGTTCGTAGCCCCCAAAAACGCCGCCGTTCAGCGTAACGATACCAATGTCATCATCCTGGGTGACAGCGACGCGCACCGCGCCCTGCACGCCGACGAGTGGGCGCGCCCATGTATACGGCGGCTCGAATCGCGCGGGCGGTGACCAATTCAGCGCTGTCAGGTTCCCAGTGCTGATCCACGTCTCGCGCCGCCCATCGTCGCGCGTCAAATTCCACAAAAAATAACCATAAGTCTCGTCCATCGCTGCATATACGCTGTGGATCATCGTGCCGGGTGTGCGCGCGACTTTCCCTGTGATCCGGGTCGATTCCAATGTCACCCCGTCGCTGACCAATGCGCGCATCACGCCATCGCCGCGTGCTTGTTCATAGAACAGCAAAAATGACCCGTCGGGCTGCGCGATCAATGCTGGGTGCAGCGCATCGGTGGCGAGCGTTCTGGCATTGTTTGGGCGTCCTTCGCCGTCGATCTGGCGCATCGATACGGTCGCTTCATTGCTGATCGTGCCGCTCCATGTCACCCACAGCGTGCCATCCGCCGCGAGCGCCGCCGCGTAGTCATAAACGCGCTCGTTGTCGCGCGAAATGGGCAGCGGTCCGCGCGCGATCTCGTCCGTCGGCAGCACCAACGCCGCGAACAACGTCGGTTGTCCGGTGATTTCATCCAGATCGATCCACAATACATACACATTGCCGTTGGCGGCAGGAAATACGCTTTGCGCGCGCGGCTGGATCGGAGGCAGCGTCAGTGTACTTTCGGTGAACTGCCCATCGCGTAAGCGCCGCATGACCTGACGCGCGCCGTTTTGATCGGATGTAACATACACGAACGTGACTTGTTCTGGCGCGATCGCCAACGCCGGTGGGTTGGCAAGTCCAGCATTCGCAAGCGTAAACAATTCAGACCATGCCGACGATGGGCGGCAGGTCGGTGTCGCTTCCAGCGTCATCATCGGCGTGGGCGTCGCCGCACTCATGCACGCGGTCAACAACAGCGTAATTATGACCGACCCGAACCCGCCCAACGCTTTTCTTTGCGCCTTCGTGTCTGTGTGCCTTCGCATTATGTGTTTCGTTTTTGGCGACGATTGATGAGGATGGATAGCCAACTCCTATTCATCGCTGACGGGCGACACACCCTCGATGCCGGAATATAAAATCGATTTTGGCGCGTAATAGGCGATGGTCTGCACGATGTACTGCACGATCTTGAGCGATGTATTCGGCAGCACGGCTTCGGAGCGTCCGGCATAGATCGCCACGTGATAGCGCTCGTCGCCACTAAACATAATCTTCTTGACGAACCATCCAGCGGGCGATTTCGCGCGGGCGGCTTTCGCGGTTTCGATCTCGGTCACTTGATCCCACGTGAAGGTAATATCGCTGAGCGTGACATCACGCGGCGTCACCTGAAAATGCGCGTCAATGAAGCTCGTATCTTCTGGCGTCAAGTCGGTCGTGCTGGGGCTTTTGCTTAAGCGGACTAAAGTCGACATGGTCGTATCCTGGTCTTTTTGCGAAGCATTTTGTAGAAGCAAAGTTAAAAGTTAAAGCTGAAAAGTGAAGGCTCCAAACGATGAGATGACAATAAATCTCATGGTATTTCTTACTTTTGCCGCTTCACTTTTAACACGTAACTTAGTTTGCCGCGATCACCGCTAATCGGATCGTCACGATCTCGCTTGGTGTACCGTCAGCGCGGAAGCTGGTCGCGCTCAACGCGTGCAGCCCGATGCCCTGCGCCAGCCAGTTCATATCGACGGTGAACACCGCAACCGACTCGCGCTCGACCGGTTGACCGACGGCGTGCGGCAAATCATCGATATTTAATTCGACGCGCGCCACCCCGGCGCCAGTTTCGTCACGCGCGAGCAGTTGGATTTGTACGTCTGTGCCTTCCAGCACCGTCGTGTTATCGGTCGGAAACAAATATTGGATGGTCGGGCGGTCGCTGCCTGGTTCGGGCGTTGCATCGCCCGAATTCAAGCTGCAGCCTGCCAACACCAACATCAGCGCGATCAGCCTGATCAATCGCATTCTTGTGTCACCTCGCCTATCATTTTATCATTTGCGCACTGATTGCAGGATGAGTTTAATCACTAGGGTATAGCAGATGCGAATCGATATTTTGACATTGTTCCCGTCGATGTTCGACGGACCCATGACCGAAAGCATGGTCTGGAAAGCGCGCGATCGCGGCTTGCTCGATTTACGTCTGCATCAAATCCGCGATTGGACCAACGACCCGCACCGAACTGTCGATGATACACCCTATGGCGGTGGCGGCGGCATGATTATGAAACCGGATGTGATGACGCGCGCCATCGAATCGGTTTTGAGCGACGCGCCGGATGCGCGCCCGCCTGTACTCTTGATGACTCCGCAAGGACGCATGTTCAATCACGGCATCGCCGTCGAACTTTCCAGGCACGAGCGGATCGTTATGGTGTGCGGACGCTATGAAGGCATCGACGACCGTGTGCGCGAACTATTGATCACCGATGAGATAAGCATTGGCGATTACGTACTGACAGGTGGCGAACTGCCTGCGATGGTGATTATCGATGCGGTCATCCGGCATATTCCCGGCGTATTGGGTGCAGAAGGGGCGGCAGATCGCGATAGTCATGCCGACGGGATTTTGGAAGGCGCGCATTATACCCGTCCAGTCGAATTTCGCGGCTTGAAGGTGCCCGATGTGCTGCAAGGCGGCGATCATGCTGCAATGGCGCGTTGGCGGCGTGCCGATGGGTTGCGTAAAACATGGCGCGCGCGCCCCGATTTACTGCGGCGCGCGGTACTCAGCGATGAAGATAAATATTTGTTGGCGACCTTCGCGCGTGAAGACGCAGATCGCTTATCCAAAATTCGTTAAACCCTTGTGGAGTACACGCCGCGTTTCGGCTATACTCACCATAATCGTTTAGAACCCACTTGATCAAGAATCGAGAAGAGTGCGGCATGGCTACGGAATATCGCAGCGAAATTTTAGAGCGGATTCTTAAGACGCTGCATATCGCGGTCGATGGCGTCAAAGCTTCAGTGATCGTCAACACGGACGGATTGCTTGTTGCGGCGTATCCCCCTGGCGACGATGATAACCCGCATCAAAACCCGACCAGCAGTCCACAAGTCGCCGCGATGAGCGCGACCTTGATCGGGTTGGCAGAACGCACTTTAGGTCGTTTGGCGCAAGGCGATCTTGAGCGTCTTCTGATGGAAGGCGAAGAAGGCGTGATGGTCGTGTATCCAGCGGGGAAAGCATCACTAGCGGTGCTGGTAGAAAAAGGCGCGCGCCTGAGTCCCATCTTATTCGCCACGCGCAAAGCGGCGGAGCAAGTCGCAGAAGTGTTAGGCGCGCGTCGCTGATGCAGTTGGCGTGGGGCGGCATTGATGTCGCCCCTACAAAGTGGGTCGTTTCTTCTGAAATATCAGTCGCATCACCATTTTGCCGAGCATCAGTTCGTCGCCGTCTCGCAGGATGTACGGCGTATGCGCGGGTAAGCGCGTGCCGTTGAGCGACGTGCCGTTGCTGCTGCCACCATCCAACACTTCGATATGCGCATCTTTCAGGCGCAGTATACAGTGGCTACGGCTGACACCCATGCGATACCCTGCATACATGGTCAGATCGATATCTGGTATCGTCCCCGTCACTGGGTCACGCCGTCCAATCGATGTCTGCGTTTTGGGGTAGAACACAATCGGTTGTGACGACCCTTCGACTTCCATTCGCAGCAGCATATTGTCTTCAAAGATACCGCTGCCCGCACTTCGAACCGCCGCAGCCAGGTCGTCCATGTTGATAGGCGCTCGCAATCCTGCCGGCGCGTCGATTGGCGTCTGCACGGCAATCGACGGTAAATCGGCAGTCAGTGAAGACGTGCCTGTTTCCAGCGTCCCTAGTTTTTTCGTATTAATGCCGTCTTTATCAGCCCCCATCAGTGAACGACGACAATGTTCACAGACCAATGACCCGACCCGATTGGGTTTATCGCAATGCGGACAAAGGGTTGTCGCAGCACTCGGCGCACTGGTCGTTGACGTGGCTGGTAAATTTGACGGCGCTTGTTGATCCGGTTTATCAGTCATGGCCGGTTCCCGCTTAAGAATCACCATCGGTTAATTCTTTCGATTGTAACGGTAATACGAACTTAAAAGCAACTAACATAATGACCCATTCCATTGAGATTGCATTATTTCGGTGGTAACGTCATGGGCATGATGACTATATATGCACGTCCACTCATCCTATTTGGGCTGATTTTGATCGCGGCTGCACTCAGGCTCCATAACCTGGATGCGCAGAGTGTCTGGTTCGACGAAGGGTATTCGTGGAATGCCGCCGTCAGCGCCACGATCGTCGATGCTGCCAACGCCGACGCGACCAATCCGCCGCTGTATTACGCGCTGCTGCATGGCTTTGTGCGTTTTGCAGGCGACAGCGAATTCTCATTGCGCCTGTTTTCGCTGCTGCTGGCGCTCCCGTTAATCCCACTCGCGGATATTTTGGCGCGCCGTTTCGCGCCGCCGCGCCGCCGTCAGTGGGCGGGTTTATCTGCCGCATTGTTCGCCACGCTGCTCCCCGCTTTGATGTGGGCATCGCAGGAAGCACGCATGTATACTTTGTTAGCCCTGCTTGTTATGATCGCGGCGCTGGCATGGCATCGGCTGAATCGCCGCCCATCACGTGCCGCGTGGCTTGCGCTATGGCTGGCAGAACTCGCGCTGTTATACGCACATAACTCAGGGGTGGTCATCGTTTTATGGCTCAACCTGGTCACCTTGCTGGCATGGATCGCAGCTCGTTCGATGTGCCGTCCGATGTGGAGTACTTGGATCAGTGGGCAGCTTGCCATTGGCGCTTTGTGGCTGCCCTATTTCGTCACCCGCTTTCTGGATGTAACGACTGCGAACAGCGCCATCACCGCCGCGCCCGCGCTCACATTGGATTATATGCTCGAAGTCTGGCTGTCGTTCTGGGTGATTCCGTATGAACGCATCAGCGACCCTTTCAACTCAGTGGGCATCATCGTGTTGGTCAGCTCGATCGGTGCGGGGCTGATCGCACTGTTGCTCACGCGTGCCCGGTGGCTGCTGGCACATATCGCGATTTTGCTGCTTGCTTTGACCGCTGCACTCATTATTCTGGGCAATGAATATCATGGGCGTTATGTGGTCATGATCGCGCCGCTCGTCGCTGTCGCGTTGGGCGTTGGCATCGCGTGTCTGCCGCGCATTGCCAGCCGATTCAGCGTGGTCATCGTAAGTGGATTGTGTATCGTCCTGACGATCAGCTCGTGGGATGATACTATGCCATATCGCCACGACGACGCGCGCGACATGGTGCGTTATTATGCCAAAACGCTCGACGCCGCCGATACAATGCTGGCGTGGTCATATGCAGATCGTTATGACCTTGCGTATTACTGGGATCGGTTTGATAGTCGTGCGCGGCGTGTCACCTTGCCCGAAGGTGCGGATATTGAAACGATTGCGCCGCTGCTGCCCGCTGCTGGTGATGTTGCGCTCAATATCTGGTACACGCAGCGCGCCGATTATCGCGGCATGATCGGTTGTCTGCTCGAACACGGCACGACCGCGCCACCCGAAACCTATACCACCTATGGCATGACGACTAACGTGTATCGCCAGTCGATGACCGAAGGCATCGCGGCGCAACCCGTGACATGGACGATTGCCGACGAACGCGGCGAAATTGGGCGCTTGGAAACCATTTCGATACCCGATAACGCGCTCGTCGCTGACCAGGCGCTGTGTTTGCCAATCGCAATGACGCTGACGCGCCCGGTCGATATTGCCTTAAAAGCGACGTTGATCGTCCGCAATCCGCTCGGTGATGAGATCGCCAGTGCTGACGCGATTTTGGCGACAGCGGATCAACGCACCAGCGAGTCCGTCGCGGCGGGAGAAATTCTGCGCGGATTTCCACTCGTGCGTCTGCCGTATGGCGCACCTGCCGTTGAGTACACGCTTGAACTACGCATTTATGACGAAACACGCCGCGTCTATGGCTATGATCTGATCGACGGCGACACACGCACGCTCGATCGCCGCATCGCCGTATGGAATCCGCGCCCCGCCACGACATGGAATATGCCGCCACCCGGCGCATCGGCGTTGGCAAGCATCGATGGGCTGACCTTGATGACTGTGAACGCGCCCATGTCGGCGCGACCCGGTGATCATATCACGCTCACACTCGGTTGGATGACTGCGGGCGGTTATGTACTCGATTGGCGCGCATTACGCATCCCGATTGAGACGCCACCCGGTGATCTGCCTGTTCAGCTTGCCGACGGGCAGGGGATCGTAACCCTCACTGTAGAAGATGTGCCATTTGTCAATACAGCGCCGCCGATCGCGCAATCCGTCAATGCGGCGGTCGATACAGTCGGTGTGCTGGTCGGCTTGACGATGGACGAATTCTCGCTGGGCACAGCGCCGCGCGTCGAACTGGTGTGGCGTGCATCCGCGCCCAGCCTGGTTTCATATACGACGTTCATTCAGCTTCTCGATGTCGATGGGTCAGTCATTGCTCAAAGTGACCATATTCCGGTTCAGGGGAGTCGCCCTACGACAGGCTGGCGTGTGGGTGAATTCATCGTAGATAATCACACGCTGACATGGAACGCATTGGCACGACCGGGCACAGCGAGCTTGATCGTGGGGATGTATGACGCCGCCACAGGGATGCGTCTGCGTTTTGACAATGGAGAGGATAGGGTCGTCGTAGGGCAAGTCGAAGTGCGTTGAGGTATGTCAATGAAAAGGGCGATCTCAATGGGATCGCCCTTGTTTTACGGACTATTTACCGCCGCCACCCTGAAAATTGCCGATACCGCCGCTGGAACCGCCTGTGTCTTCGTCGGGTTCCGCCAAGCCCATATGGAACATCAGCACATATTGACCGTAGGTTTGTGCGCTGTAGCTGCTCATCAGGAACGTAACGGTGTTGAAGTCTGGGTCTTCGTCCAGTTCAAAGTTGTTCAGGTTGAAACTAAGCAGCGAATCGACCGATTCGCCGCGTACGACGCCTGTGTTCGTTGCCACGCCGCTGTCTTCCAGATTATCGGCTTCCGACCAGCACAAACTGCTGCCCGCATCGTCACACGTAATCTGGTTGCCGTCGCCGTCTTCGATGATGCTCAAATCGTTGTCGATCAAATACATGAACGGGTCAAGCCCGCTGTCGCGTCCGATCATGTAGACCGTCAGCGCTGTATCTGAGGCGATCATGCCAGGCGTGATCTGAACTGTGAACGAGTCGCCCGCATTATCGGCTTCGGTGACTGCCATACCTTCCAAAATCAGCACAAACTCACCCAGTTGGCTGCTGTAGCCACCCACGACCAGTGACACATCCGCGAACGCCTCGCTGCTGTTCTGGTCGAAGATGACCTGTGAACTCGTGCCGCTGGCGGCGACCTCACCCGTCGTTGGCAAAATCAGCTCGTAATCGGCAGCGTCGCTGTCGTCATCACTGCACAATCCTGATCCATCATCGGATACCACCGCCAGTACCGGATCGAAGCCATTCAGCCCAATCGCGGTCGCGGTATACGTGAAACCGGAACGCATTTGGTTGATCGTCACTTTGACACCGTTGTCGAACGATGCACCATTCTCGCATTCGAGGCTCATTCCGTTCGGCGGCTGTTGTGCAAATGCCAGCGTGGGCAGTGCTAAGAATGCGACGACTAAACAAAACAACGCGATTCGATTTAGGTTCACCAAGATGACTGCTCCCCTCAAAGTAGCTGCTCACAAAAAAGTTTCCTGCCTGTATCCATTATATGCAAGATTCGCCTGGCGTGGGGTAAGCGCCCGCTAACTTATATAAGTTTTAACACTCTAACTTTGAAAAAAAGAAGCTTAACGCTTTCAACCCCCATTTTAACCCTAGACTAGTGTTTATAGCCATCTTTGTGAATGATTGAGGTGTTTATGGCAACCCAATACAACGAGTCGCCTTCCATTGCGCCGATTATGGGCGGCACCGCGCCTTTAGCGCGCAGTGAGAAGCTGCTCCGTCAATTGCAGACGGTGACAGAAGTCAGCGTGGCAGTCAGTACCAATCTGGATATTCAAGCCCTTTTGCAAACCGTCGCGGATGTGACGAAAGAACGCTTCGATTTGTACCATACCCATGTTTATTTGCTCGATGAAAATTCAGTGTCGCTCAACTTAGCGGCAGGTTCTGGTGAACCTGGTCGCATCATGAAGGAAAGTGGACATCATATCCCGCTTGACCGCGAACGTTCGTTGGTGGCGCGCGCTGCTCGTACACACGAAGGCGTCATTTCCAACGACGTAAGGCAGGAACTCGATTTTCTTTCCAACCCACTGCTGCCCAACACCCTATCCGAAATCGCGATCCCGATGATTGCTGGGTCAACCGTGATCGGTGTGCTGGACATGCAATCGACGGACGCGAACCGCTTCGACCAGGACGATGTGCGTGTCTTCACCGCGCTTGCCGCACAAATCTCGATTGCGGTACAGAATGCTCGTCAGTTTGAACGCGTTCGTCTGTATGCCGATACCATCGATAACATGCAGAACGGCTTCTATGTGTATCGGTTGGAAAAATTGGGCGATCCGCTGTCCCTGCGCATGATCGCGACCAATCGCGCCGCATCCGCCATGACAGGCGCGTCGATGGAAAGCGTATTGGGTAAGACGATTGGCGAAGCTTTCCCCGGCTTGATCGAAACGCCGATCCCGCAAATATACGCCGATATTGCCGCCAACGGGGGGAATTGGGAGACCGAAAACGTCGTCTACAGCGATGATGTTATCGCGGGCGCATTCGCGGTCAAAGCCTTCGCATTACCCAATAGCACAGTTGGCGTCACCTTTGAAAATATCACTGTCCGTAAACAAAACGAAGCCACCATCGCCGAAGCCAACGCGCGCACCGAAATACTGGCAAGTTTTAACGCGGCGCTCACAGTGGCGACTGATGAGCAGGAAATTCTGGCTGCGTTCAGCTTGTTGGTCACAAATAATGACGGCTTTTTAGGGTCGTTATCTTATATCGATACCGATGAAAACAATCAACCTTCGTCGGTGGAAATCCAAGCGCTTATCGGCCCAAATCAATCGCCGGTTTCACTCAGCATTTTACCTGCTTTACGGCTTAAACCCAGCGATTACCCAATTTTAGAGTTGGTGTATCAAAGCCCTAATCAAGTGTGGTTCATTGAAGACTCGGAACTTGACCCCCGTTACGATGAAAACATACGAGCCTATAGCGCAGTAATCAACATCCGCAGTTCTGTATTGATGCCTCTGTATTCGGCTACTGGATGGGTTGGGTTAGCAGCATTTTCATGGGCACAACCGCAAACATTCAGTCCCGAAGTCCGCGAACTTTACAACACGGCGCTGACGACCCTTTTGGCAGTGGTTAGCACGCGCCGCCAGTATTTGGCGACGCTGGCAGCAGAACGTCGTGCAGAAAATACCAACCGCCGCTTACAGCAGGTCGCCGAAATCGCGACCTCGATTGCCAACATTTTCGATCTTGACGAAATGCTCCTGACGGCGGCAGAACAGATTAAAACCCGTTTCAATCATTATCACGCGCATATTTACCTGCTCGATGAGAACCAGAGCCAGCTCCAATTGTTCGCAGGCGCGGGCGAAGCAGGGCGCATCATGAAGGAACGCGGGCACATGATCCCGGTCGCGCGTGAAAACTCGTTGGTGGCGCGCGCCGCCCGTACTCGTATCGGCGTCTTTACCAACGACGTCAGCATAGAACCTGACTTCTTCCCAAATCCGCTGCTTCCTGATACGCAGGCGGAACTGGCGATCCCGATGATCGTCGCTGACCAGCTTATCGGCGTTTTGGATGTTCAAGACAGTAAAGCCTTTGCCTTCGATGATAATGACGTATTTATTCAAGAAGTGTTAGCGGCGCAAATGGCGGCGCAGGTGCAAACCCTGCGTCAATTTGAAGAAACGGCACGTGCCCGCGAAATTCTCGCTCGCCGCGCGACTGAACTGGAAACGGTGGCAGAAGTCTCGCGTGCGGTTACGACCATCCTTGATCGTGACGAAATGCTGCAAAGTGCCGCCGACCTTATCAAACAGCGCTTCAATCGCTATCATGCGCATATCTACCTATTGGACGAGATGCGCGGCTCATTGGTGCTGACCGCCGGTGCCGACCAAATAGGACGTCACATGACAGCGCGTGGTCACGCCATTCGATTGGCGCACACCAATTCGCTAGTTGCGCGTGCCGCGCGTACTCAGCAGTCCGTTATTTCCAACGATGTGACCCAGGAACCCGATTACCTGCCCAACCCGCTGCTGCCCGATACGCTTTCGGAACTGGCGGTGCCAATGATCGTCGGTAACACGCTGATCGGTGTGCTGGATATTCAGGACGCCGACGTAAATAGTTTCGGTCAGCAGGACGTGTTCATCACGTCCACGTTGGCGGCTCAGATTGCGGTCGCCGTCGATAATGCCAATAAAGTCGGACAATCGATGCAAACCGAACGCGAAACATCGGAACGTCTGCGTCAGGTTGACCGTCTTAAGTCACAATTCCTGGCGAATATGAGCCATGAACTGCGTACGCCGCTCAATTCGATCATCGGTTATTCCGAAATTTTGCTCGATGGCGACGACGGTGAACTCAACGAAGAAGCTAACGAAGATGTCAAAACCATCCACCAAAGCGGTCATCATCTGCTCTTACTCATCAACGACATTCTTGATGTCGCCAAAATTGAGGCAGGTGAAATGCGCCTCGATCGCCGTCCGGTTGATCTGGTCACCATCGCTTCCGAAGTGCTGCACACCGCTGAAGTCCTCGTCAAAGATAAGCAGGTCACGCTCGTGCTCGAACCCATCGGTGACCTGCTGCCTGTTCATGCCGACCCGGTGCGTATGCGCCAGATTATGACGAACCTGGTCAGCAACGCGATCAAGTTTACCGATAAGGGCAGTGTCACACTTACGATTGGCTTAGAATCGTCAACCCAAGCGTATATCGCCGTCATGGATACCGGGATGGGCGTCAGCGAAGACGACCTCGATGTCATCTTCGAGCAGTTCCGTCAGGTCGATGGTTCGACGACGCGCCGCGCAGGGGGTACAGGTTTAGGCTTGACGATCACGCGCTATCTGGTAGAAATGCACGGCGGCAGTATTTCTGTCGAAAGTGCGCTGAATGTCGGCTCGACATTCCGCTTCACCATACCCGTTTCTGACGCTGTAGAAGCGTAATCGATTGAGGGGGACGTATCGTTGTCCCCCTTACTCAATACCATGAGTGCTTACCTGACCCATCTCGTTTGTCTCGAATGTGATCATCAACAGCCGCCCGATGTGCTGGCGTCACGTTGTCCCGCGTGTGGATCGGCTTGGCTCGATGCACGCTACGATTATGAAGCGGTTGCCACCTTATGGCGCACGCCCACCGCGCTCGGCAAGCGCCCCGCATCGTTGTGGCGCTATGCCGAACTGCTGCCGCTCGCTGCACCCGACCCGGAGATCACCCTTGATGAAGGCTCTACACCGTTGATCCGGTTGTATCCTTACGAACGCCTGTATGATCACCCCCATTTGTATGTCAAAGATGAACGACAGGGTCCTACCAGCTCATTCAAAGATCGCCAGGCTGCCGTCGCTGTCACCGCGATGAAACGTGCGGGCATTCGGGAGTGTGTGCTGGCTTCAACCGGGAATGCGTCCGCCGCCTATGCCGCATACTGCGCGCGTGCCGGAATCAAACTGTGGCTGTTTCTTTCACAGCTTGTAACAGGCGAAAAAATGCGCGAAGCCGCGTTGTATGGCGCTGAAGTCGTGCGCGTCAACGGCACCTACGATGATACCAAGCATGTCGCCGCCAAATTCGCGGCACGTCGCGGCATTCATTTGGATGGTGGCGCGAAGGCGATCCCTGGCAAAGAGAGTATGAAAACGCTCGCCTTCGAAATCGCAGAGGGGTTGGGCTTGCGTGCCGACCCCGATGGGGGGCGCTGGATCGCGCCTGACTGGTATATTCAGGCGGTGAGCGGTGGCATTGGTCCGTTGGGCGTTATCAAAGGCTTCAATGAACTGTATCATATGGGGCTGATCGACCATGTGCCGAAGTTGGGCGTGATTCAAGCGGCAGGGTGCGCGCCGATGGTGCGCGCATTTGAAGCCAACGCGCCGACCGCACAGCCTGTCATCCCCAAAACCTTGATTACGGTGCTGGCGACCGGTGACCCGGGCTTTAGCTATGTGCAGCTTCGTGCCGCCATTTTGCAGCACGGCGGTACGATGATCGACATCGAAGATGGTGAAACATTCGCCGCGATGCGTCGTGTCGCAGCCAAAGCCGGATTATCAGTCGAACCTGCGACCGCTGTCGCTTTTGCAGGCTTGGAAAAACTACTCGCCGATGGGGTCATCGCCCCCGGCGAAACCGTCGTCGTCAATGGGTCTGGGCATACCTTTCCCGCTGAAAGTCATATCCTGGGCGACCAATACGCGCTCGATCTGTCCTTTGAGCAAAACGGGACGCGCGCTGCACTCGACGCCGCTTTTTCGTCGCTCGATGAACAAATTGCCACTTTTTTGACTACGGATGACGCCGAGTCACGCCGCGTCATCGACCCACGCGCGTCGCGCACGCTCCTCATCATCGACGATAATCCGTCAGATCGCCGCTTGATCCGCCGCATGATTAAAGCATCGTCGGGTTATACGATCTACGAAGCAGCAACCGGACGCGATGGTTTGAAGGCGATCTACGAACATCATCCCGATTTGATCATTCTCGATTTGGTGCTGCCTGATGTGGATGGTTTTTCAATTTTGTCCACCCTTGATGCTGATTTTGAACTGCGCGGTATCCCTGTGCTTATTTATTCTGGTCGTAATCTGACCGATGCCGAACGGCGTACATTAAATGTTTCCATTCGTGCCATCATCGAAAAATCATCGGTAGACCGTGCTACATTTGTCTCAATGATCAATGAAGCATTGTCGTAGTTATAATGATGATCAATGATTGTGTATTTGTTTTGTGATTTTGTCATCCTAGGAGGGTGAATGATGCCCGCGACAATTCTGTGCGTCGAAGATAATCCTCAAAATATGCGCTTGGTACGCAAAATTTTGAGCATCGCCAATTACGAGGTTGTCGAAGCCGTCGATGGTGCAACTGGTTTGAAACTCGCCACTGAAATCAAGCCGAGCCTGATTTTGTTGGATGTCAACCTGCCCGACATCGATGGCTTGGAAGTGACACGGATTCTGAAAGCCCAGCCCGAAACCTCTGGTATACCGATCATCGCTCTGACCGCCAACGCCATGCATGGCGACCGTGAACGCTATCTCGAAGCGGGCTGTGACGGTTACGTTCCGAAACCGATTACCAAAAACGAACTGCTCAACACCGTCAGCCATTTTATCGCTCATATGGAGCATAAACGCGCTTGAGCAAAATCGTAATCATCGAAGATGATGCCCAGAGCGCCCGCCTTGCCGCGCGTGTGCTTAAAAAAGCCGGGCATGAAGTGATTCTTGCTGAAGATGGCGAGATCGGGCTGCGTGTCGTATTCGAACACAAGCCCGATCTCGTTTTGATTGATCTTGGGTTGCCCGATATTGATGGTCAAACCGTGATCGGCTTGATCCGCGAGAATGATGATGCGAAACACAGCTTGATTGTCGCCTTCACTGCCTACCCCGAAGATACCGCCGCTGAAATGGCAAAAGCCTACGGGTGCGATGGCGTCATCACCAAACCGATTGATACCCACAAATTTGCCGATCAAGTTGCCGGATTCTTCAGGCGTGACTAATCCGTTTTTTATCGCCGCGTCTGCCGATAAATATTCCATCGCTCGCTTGGCAGATATTTACAACGAAAGTCGCGTCGATTACATCGTGCCGATGCCGATGAACACCAAACGTCTGCACGATTATGTCGCCCAGTATGATGTCGATCTCTCGGCGTCGGTGGTCGCCGTCAATCAAGACCAGCAGGTGGCTGGAATCGGTATGTTGGGTGTGCGTGGTACTCGCGCGTGGATCACACGACTTGGAGTCATCCCAACGCGCCGCGGGCGTGGCGTTGGGCAGTTCATCATGGATAGCCTGTTGACGAATGCGGTATCGCGCGGCTGTCAATCGGTGCTGCTCGAAGTGATCGAAGGCAATGAACCCGCATACGGCTTGTTTTCTAAACTCAGCTTTGAAACCACCCGCCGTCTGCTTGTCATCCGCCGCGCGCCGAACCCGCTGCCCGCCGAAACACTCCGGGTTGAACCGCTCAATATCGATCAAATCACCCTCTTTTTAAGCCGTCGTCCGCCTGTCGCCTCATGGCTCAATGAAACCCCGAGTATACTGGCAGGCGGCAGCACAGTTGAAGGCTTATGCGTTTCGCTCGATTCTGGCGAAATGGGCTGGATCGTGTATCGCTCGACGCCGTTTCAACTGTCGCATTTCATACTAGGCAGCGTAACCGACGATCTTTCCGACGAATGCGCGCGCGCCTTACTTAGAGTCGTGCATACGCGCCACCCACGCCGTGATACCAAAGTTGAAAATCTCCCCGCCGATAGCCCGTTGTGGGCGGCGTATCAAGCGCTCGGCTACGGCATCGAGTTCACCCGTATCGAAATGATCAAGCCGCTCTAAACCGCTTCTATCGCTTCTCCAACATTGACCATCGTACACTGAGCATACTTTTTTCGGGCGACCTACCCGGTCGCTCCTACGGGATACACGCTCATGGTCATCATTTCACTTTTTACCGCATCCCTTTCACCTTTTAACTAACCAACATGTACCCATCTGCTAACGGCGTCTTGCGCCCGCTCCGCGTTCTCGTCGTCTCCGCCAGTCCGTTCGCGCGCGCTGGACTTGCTGCGCTTATCGACGGGCAGCCGGGAATGTCTGTGATTGGTCAGTCGTCGCCTGACCACGCCGTTTCTGATACGCTCGACCTGATTCATCCTGATGTCTTGGTCTGGGAAATGGGCTGGGAAGCCGCGAATTACCTGGATCGCATGGCGGAACTCCGCAGTACCGAAGGACGCGCGCTCCCGCCGATTTTGGCGCTCATCGCCGATGATCCGGCATCGCCTGCGAACGCGTCGCTGCTGCTCAACGCGGGCGCGCGCGGCGTCATCGCGCAAGATGCCAGTGCGGATCGGCTAACAGCAGCGCTGGTGGCATTGGGGCAGGGCTTGATCGCCATTACACCTGCCTATCTCCCCGCGCCTGCACCGCTTGTAATCCCTGCCGTCGCCACAGACCGCACCGTCGAGTCGCTCACGCCCCGCGAAACTGAAGTGCTCGATTTGATTGCAGAAGGCTTGCCTAACAAAATCATCGCGCAAAAACTTGCCATCAGCGAACACACCGTCAAGTTTCATGTCAACGCTATTTTGACCAAACTCGGCGCGCAAAGCCGCACCGAAGCCGTCGTCCGCGCCACACGCGCTGGATTGCTTACTTTATAGTCAAAAATAGTATAGGGTCACTGCGGAAATAAATTGCCATAAAACCTCGCTGGATGACCAGCGTCGCGGCAATGAACCCTATCCTTCGTCTATGCCAGCCTCACCCTTTGGTTAGGCGCACTGCTCATCACAGGGGCGGTTTAGTTCTTCCCGCTTTCTGGCACAATCGGGTCATCACACGTTAACGTGTCAGGGCGTCACCTTTGTCGCCCGCCCAACTCTATGCCCATTCTCTAGGGGAGAATCACAATGTCCGAAGTCCTCAATACACTGTCCAACGAAATGGCGGCTGCTGTCGATACCGCCGCTGCCAGTCTTGTCCGCGTCGAAGGGCGTAAACGCCTTGCTGCGTCGGGCGTCATTCATTCCGCCGATGGCTTGATCATCACCGCCAATCATGTCGTCGAACGTGACGACAATGTGCGCGTCGGGTTGCCCAACGGCGAGACCGTCAGCGCAACCGTCGTCGGGCGTGACCCATCCACCGATATCGCCGTGCTGCGCGTCAACGCCAGCGGTTTAACCCCCGCCAACTGGGACGTAAACGGCGCAGCGCGTGTCGGTCATCTGGTGCTGGCGCTCGGTCGCCCAGAAAAAACCGTACAAGCCACGCTGGGCGTGATCAGCGCGATTGGTGAAGGATGGCGCACGGCGATGGGCGGTCAAATCGACCGTTACGTCCAGACCGATGTCACCATGTATCCCGGCTTTAGCGGCGGCGCACTGCTCAGCGCGTCGGGCTATTTTGTCGGCTTGAACAGTTCAGCGTTGGCGCGCGGCGTCAGCGTGACTATCCCCGCGACGACTGTCGCCCGCGTGGCAGGCACGCTGCTCCAACACGGTCATGTCAAGCAGGGGTATCTCGGCGTAAGCGCACAACCTGTGCGTTTGCCAGCCGCAATCGCCACCACGCTCAACCAGGAAACCGGCTTGATGCTGTTGGCGGTCGAAGAAAACAGCCCCGCCGCGCATGGTGGTTTGGCGATGGGCGATACGCTGGTGAAAATGGATGGTCAGACCGTTCGCATGATGGACGACCTGATGGCGCTCCTGAGCGGCGATCGTGTCGGTACGGCTGTCCCCGTGCAAATCGTACGTGGTGGTACCGTGCATGACATGAACTTGACCATCGGCGAACGTTCGTAACTCCACAACAACACAACTGTAGGGGCGCGTCACAGACGCGCCCGCAAAGGATGCCAATATGACTCTCTTACAGCAACTCAACGACTCTTTAGCGGGAGTCATTACCGATGTGCAGCGCAGCGTCGTCCAAATCCGTGATGGGCGCGGTGGGCATGGCGCAGGGACGATCTGGCATTCCGATGGCTTGATTCTGACCAACGCCCATGTCGTGCGGCGTGGTCCCGTCGAAATCGTGCTCGATGATGGACGCGTATTGACTGCCAGCGTCATCGCCCGTGACGACGAACGCGATTTGGCGGCGCTCTCGGTCGAAGGGCATGATCTGCCGACGATCAAACCGGGTGATTCGCGCACCCTGCACGCGGGTCAGTGGGTGATGGCGGTCGGTCATCCATGGGGTGTCACCAACGCGGTCACTGGCGGCATCGTCATCGGGGTCAATCAGACCATGCCCGAACTCAAGGTATATACGCAGGATTGGGTCGTGGCAGATTTGCATCTGCGTCCAGGCAATTCCGGCGGTCCCATGATCGATGTAGCAGGGCAGTTGATCGGCGTCAACACATTGATGACGGGTCCCGGCGTTGGCGTCGCGGTCGCCGTCGAGTCAGTCAAGGATTTTCTCAAGCGTGCGTTGAACGATGGGCGTGCCGTGCCGTCGATTCAAACGCCTGCCGCAACCCCGCCCCAATGGATTTAATGTCGGCAATAGACAGTGTGTAGGGGTGGGCTTAAGACCTGCCCCCTACTGAAAGACCTCATTGCTACACAATTATCCATTTCACTTGTGCGTTCGTGCGGTCAAGCGCCGAAAACGTCGCTTCAAGCGTTTTGCCGTCGCGCGCAGCCGATTCGATAAATTCCCACGCAATATCGGTCAGCGAAATTTTGATCCGGCGTATCCACTCGCTCGCATCTGGTGCGGCGCGTTTGTAACTGACATACAAATGACGGTCTTTGGGTGGGCGATGCGCGAACGCGCCCGAAAAGATCGCCATGCTATCGTCACCCGCTTTAACATCCAATTCACATGTGAACGCCAACGCGCGCGCCCCAAGCGCGGGTCGCGGCACCCCCACAATTACGCGCTGATCTTTATCCTGTAAACCGAAGACTGTCGGCTGACCTTGCCAGTCTTCGGGCGGTGGATTGAGGCAAATCACAGTCAGCTTGATTTTCATCGTATTCATCCTCATGCATTCTGTAACGGTGGTATGGTCAACGTCGGGATAGGCGTCGGCGTGAGCGTGCGCGTCGGGCGCGGCGTATCGCTCGCGCTTGGATCACGTGTTTCAGTCGGCTCAATCGTCGCGCTGGGGGTAATCGTTGCCGTTGGGGTGATGCTTGGTGTGATGCTTGGGGTCAGCGTTTCGGTCGGGGTCTCGGTCGGAAACACGGCTTCAATCACGCTCTCGTGCATGTACGCGATTTCACGGCGGCGGGTATCCGGGTTGCCATCCACGGTGTACCATTCGCTGCCCACGTCTTGTCCCAAAACACACACGCCTGTCCCTTGAATCAAACCGTCGATGATGCTTCCGCTTGGATTCGGCTGTTCGCGGACAATCGCATTCGGGACGATCACCTGAAATTCCTGACAATTCGGGATTGGGGTCGTGGTTGGTGCTAAACCGCCAACTGGGGTATTCGGGTTCGCGGTCGCGCGCGGCGGCGTCGCCAACTGGCGTTCGCCGGTCGCAGACGCGATAATCTGCGCGCGCGCCGTCGATTCTGCCACCCCTAAACCATTGGTGCGGAAGAAAGTCTGTGCGCCTTGTAAAACATAAAATCCGCCGAACACAATTGCCGCGCCGACAAGAAAGACCATCCACGCGGGCAGCCCATCACTTTGACGGGGCGGTGGACGGCGCGGTGGCGGACTGCTGCGAAACGCCATAAGCTGCATCCGTGCTGTGCGAGTTCGTGTATGCTTTTTACCAGACAAATCGATGGGTTGCCAACATATGCCGCTCAATCGCAGGGCAATCGCCGCGTACGGTCGCTATCCGGCTGACGCGATGAGTTGATTGAGTTTGGCAATTAAAGCTGGGACTGTGAACAGCTTGGAAAGGAAAGTGTCGGCGCCCGCCGCGATCGCTTGCGTGCGCGTCGCTTCATTGTCCATCGCGGACATAATAATGACGACGATGTGGCGCTCTGTTGGCAGGGTGCGGATGCGTCTGCACACTTCCAGCCCGTCGATATCGCTCAAACGCAAATCAAGAATCACTAATGTGGGCGGATTTTGTGCGATCATCTCAAGCCCTTGTGCGCCCGTCGAAACGGTCTGCACTTGATAACCGGCTTTCGACAACACCGTTTGAATAAGTTCGCGGTTGATCCAATCATCATCGACAACCAACACGGACGGTTTTTCGACTTCAATCATTTCACCGTACCTCTTCTGGTGTGTCAATGACACAATCATTGTTTTGCTTACGTTTCATAGCGGTATGATAACAGAAATCGCGGATGCACGGCAACACTTACAGGCGCGCGAACCTATGCTATAGTTTTGGGCAATTAGCTACTCAGTTGAGCGACCAATCGATGACGAACGATATACAAACTGCACCCCGCCTACGCTGGAACTGGCTGATACTGATCGCGATTACGTTGTTCGCTGTCGTACTGCGTATCCTGCTCATCGAGCGCGGCGCGACGCTGGATGAGATGACTTCGTTCATGTTGTTCGGGCGCATCAACCTGCTTCGCGCGCTCACCAATTACGCATCACCCAACAATCATCTGCTGCATACGCTGCTGATGCAAGGGTCATATCGGCTAATCGGCATCGATCTGTGGATGCTGCGACTCCCTGCCTTCATTGCGGGGATTTTGACAATCTCGGCGGCATATTGGGCGGGCTCGTCGCTGTATCGCTCGAATGTTGGTCTGGTTGCGGCGGCGCTGATAGCAATCTCGCTGCCGATGATCGATTACGCCACCCAAGCACGGGGATACTCGCTGTATGTGTTGTTTTTCTGCGTCCAAATCGCGCTTGCTGCCGCGCTTTTGAAACACCCGCGCACATGGCACTGGGTCGCGTTCGCCTTGGTATGCGCGCTTGGTTTTTACACGATTCCGCTGTATGTGTTTCCGTGCGGCATCGTATGTGTGTGGCTGTTCTTATCCATTTTGATCGAACAGCGCGGACGTGACCGCATTAACAGTGTGATCAGGTCTACGGTCGCGGTCGCGGCGGGCGGGTTGCTCACACTGGCGCTGTATGCGCCGATCTGGACGCAGGCGGACGGGATCAACCAATTATTCAACAATGCGGATATTCGCACGCTGCGCGTCGATACGGTTGCGCCGACCACGACTACCACACCGACTACGACGGTCAGCAGAGCGCTAACGCCCGCCTACGTACAGACTCTGCGCGGCATGGTCAATTATCCGGCGTCCGGTTTTTCGACCCCCGTCATAATCAGTTTTGGCGTGCTGGCGCTCATCGGCATACTCGGTCAGTGGCGGATTGGGCGGCACAAATTCCCATTGTGGCTGGCAGCGATTTTGTGGCTGGTGCCCGCCGCGATTGTGCTGCCGATTTTTATCCCCGAACGGACATGGATTTTTCTAATTCCGGTGTATGCATCCATGATCGCCGCAGGATACACGCTCATCATGGAGTTTATTCTGCGCCGAAGCCGTGTTGCACCAATCATTTATGGCGGGTTCGCAGTGGTCGTAATCGCCGTGCTGGCAACGACCATCATGTCGTCGCGTGCGGTGGCGCAGTTGCGTAGTGGCGTCTCGCCCGATGCCGAAGCCGTCGCATTGGCGCTGGGCGAAATGTACACCGAAAATGATACCGCGTTCATTCCGTTTCCACACAGTGCGCCCGTGCGTTATTACCTGCTCTACCACGATTATTTTGAGGATAATGTGATCGCCAGTGACCGCAATGCCGCCCGCGATACGCTCAAAACATTCGAGGGGCGCATCTTCGCCTATATCCCCAACATTTGGCGGCGCGACTTGTTCTTTCTGGAATTTTTTCGGCTTGATATTGGCGGGTTGAACATTCGCATCATCCCTATTCAGACGTTCGAGAACGGCGTATTGAGCGAGTTGATGATCGAATAATGCATGAATACGGATAAAAGTTCATTTGCGGGGACAGGGCACACCCTATCCCCGCGCGGCGTATATGCCGCCGTATGAAGATTTTTACGTTTACATGTTACCGATGATTTGCGTGGCGAACGCGCTGGTCGAAACTTCGCGCGCGCCTTCCATCTGACGGGCAAAGTCGTAGGTGACGACTTTTTCGTCGAGCGTGAGTTCGTATGCTTTCGTGATCAAATCGCTCACTTCTTGCCAGCCGATGTATTCGAGCATCATGACGCCGCTAAACAACAGCGAACCAGGGTTCACTTTGTCGAGGTTGGTGTATTTCGGCGCGGTGCCGTGCGTCGCTTCAAATAACGCGACTTCATCACCAATATTCGCACCGGGCGCAATGCCGACGCCGCCGACTTCTGCCGCGACCGCGTCGCTTAAGTAGTCGCCGTTCAGGTTCGGCGTGGCAATCACATCATGTTCGCTCGGTCGCAGCAGCATTTTCTGGAACATGATGTCGGCAATCGTGTCCTGGATCAAGATTTTGCCTTCGGGGATTTTGCCGCCGTGATTTTTCTCGACATCCGCCCACGAAATCGTTTGATCAGGAAATTCTTCTGCGGCGACTTCATAGCCCCATTTCTGAAACGCGCCTTCGGTGAATTTCTGAATATTGCCTTTGTGCACCAGCGTCACGTTTTTACGCTTGTGTTCGATGGCGTATTGAATCGCCGCACGCACCAAACGCTTGCTGCCAAACGCGCTGATCGGCTTGATGCCCAAGCCCGCGTCCTGGAAGAATTCTGCGCCGAGTTCTTCACGCAAGAACTTGGCAAGCTTGATGTTTTCGGGCGAACCGCTTTCATATTCAATGCCCGCGTACACGTCTTCGGTATTTTCACGGAAAATGACAATATCGATTTCTTCTGGGTGACGTACTGGGCTTGGCACACCGCGATACCAGCGTACCGGGCGCACGCACGAGTACAGATCGAGCACTTGACGCAATGTCACATTCAAACTACGAAAGCCGCCGCCGACAGGCGTGGTCAAAGGTCCTTTGATGCCGACTTTGTATTCGCGCAGCGCGTCGAAGGTTTCTTCTGGCATATAATTGCCGTCGTATAACCCCGCCGCTTTTTCGCCGCAATAAATTTCCATCCATGCGATCTTACGCTTGCCGCCGTAGGCTTTTTCAACCGCTGCATCCCAGATGCGTTTGCTGGCGGTCATGATGTCATAACCGATTCCGTCGCCTTCGATGAACATCAAAATCGGGTGATCAGGAATGTGAAGTTTGCCATCGACGACGCCGATCTTTTCGCCTTCGGACGGCACGGTAATTTTGTCGTATGTCACTGCTGGTGTCTCCTGGTTTCGCGGGGAATCCATCGCCCCTCTGAGCGGTTCATTATAGCGATGATGCGCGGCACGCTCAACCTGTGTGATTTCCAAGTTTGCGTTATAGTCATACAGGTATCGAAGGGGGCGTTCTATGGATTTTGGAGCCATTATCGGCGTAGTCTTGGGCATGGTGCTTGTATTCAGCCTGCTCAGCATCATCGTCACACAAATTAATACACTCATTACCAATGGTTTTCGCCTGCGTGCACGCATTTTGCGTACAGGTATTAAAGAATTAATCACCGACCCGGCGATGCGCGCGCAGATATTGTCGCATCCGCTTGTTCGCGTTGTCGATCCAAAGTTGAGCGATTTGGTCGCGGCAACCGTGCGCGGCGAAACGAGCCGGTCGATTGAGTCCGTCTCGATTCAAGTCACCGAAGGGCAAACGCTGACAGGCGTCACATGGGTCGAACCGAAGATTTTCACCGATGCGCTGTTCGGCATTTTAAGTGATAACGCCGAGCGCCTGTTATACGCACCGTTTTACGATATTGCCAAAACCATCCGCCATGCGGATGCGCGCGAAAACATCAACGATGTAATTTGTCAGCTTTCGACGAATGTGCTCAGCGTCGAAGATACGCGCAAACAGTTCCTTAAACTGCTCGCGGACGAACCAAGCGTCGCCATCGAACTTACGGAGCTGCTCGATCAACTCCGCGATATTCGTGAAGATATTCTGCGCCGTAATCGCAACCAAACGGGCGATTTGATCCCGCTGTTAGAAGGCGTCAATCAAATCACCGGGGATAACGAAACCAAACGTGCGCTGCATGTCTTGATCGGCTCCGCGAAGAAATTCGACGATGCCAAAGAGCGCGTTTCCAGTTGGTTTGATTCGCAAATGAACCGATTGAGCGAACACTATGCGCGGCGGCTGGCATTGATCACGACGATTGTCGGCGTCATCATTGCGATTGCGCTCAATATCGATGCGATTCAACTGGCGCGTGCGTTGTGGGAAGACCCGGTATTGCGCGACGGCGCCCAACAGGTCGCGCAGACCGCGTCGGTCGCGCTCGAACAGGCAATACAACAAAGTGTCCCGACGCCACAGCCAACCACGACGCCAGACCCTGCTTCAACCACCGACCCAAATGCGGTCACTGATCCGATTGCGGATGCGGATTTCACCGCCGAATCTCAGGCGATTGCCAACGCTGTCACGTCGGTCGGTACTGCGCTCAACAGCTTATCCGAATTACGTTTGCCGATTGGGTGGTACAACGATCCTGCTGCCGCCGAAGCGTGCTTTTTGATCGCTGCCGAAAATCAACGCGCATCAGAAGCAGCCGCGTCCGAAGCTGCGGCGTCGATTGAAGATGGGTCGGCGCTGGCGCTGGATAGCGAAGGCAGCGCGCAACAGGCGCTCATCCAAACGACGCCGCCACGCTGCGACGATAAGCGCAATTTGGCGCAGTTATTCCCGGTTGGTATTCCCAACGGACAATTCGATTTTGGCTTATTCTTCGCAAAAGTGCTGGGTTGGGCGATCACGACGTTGGCGATTGGTCAGGGCTCGCCGTTCTGGTTCGACATCCTGAAGAAAGTTACGGGGCGATAAATCTCACTCGGACTGGAAAAAGTATTGAACCGCACAGGACGCGGAGTAGTTGACCTGTTGCTCTGCGCTGTCTGCGGTTCAATACTTTTCAACGTCGAACGCTAACCTAAACCGGTGACGCGCATAATTTCTTCCACACGCTCGGTCGTCAAATCGAGATCATTTAAGATGCTGTAGGGCAGCCCGTGTTTACGCACATAATCGGGCAAAATCTTGATCGTATTGGTAATTTCGGTGACGGGCAGCGCGTTTAAGCGAATGCCAGCAGTTTCGAGCGTTGATTTGATCGGGGCGATATTTTGCCCGTGAAATGCCGTGCCGATCAAAATACCGGGTCCCACCATATCGGCATATGGGGTCGCTTTGTCGCGGCTGCGACGTGATTCATACGCATACGCGAAATACTGTTCGCTGCCTTCTTGCGGGCGTGTATGTCCGATCTGGCTGGTGATCTGCACTTCGATGCACAGCAAATCGAGCAGGCTGCGCAATGCTTCGACTTCACCTTTTCCGACGCCTTCCGCGATTTTGAACGCCTGCTGCGCGATGCTCGCCATAATGCCCGCGACCCACGGTTGATACCGCTCTTGCCGCGTGTTCTTGTTGCGTTCGGCAGCGTAGCGCCAATCGAGCAACCCGGTTGTAATCGTGAGCAGTTCGACAATTGCTGCGCCGCGCACATTGAGCGGTGCATTGCGAATCACCGACCAATCGATGATGACGGACTCGGCGGGACCTGTCTCGACATAATGGACTGATCCGCTCGACCGTGCCGCGACAATCGGCGTGAAAAAGCCGTCCACGCTCAAGGCTGTCGGCACGATGACACATGGAATCGCGCGCGACCATGCCAGATACTTGGCGACATCTGCCACCAAGCCGCCACCCACTGCATACACGACTTCGACCTGCGGTGGCAGACCCGACGCGAGGCTTTCTAAATAATCAATATTGACGCTCGTCGGCTCCGCTTGCACGGCGACTGGTAAATCGAGCAGCGGACTCACCGCGCCCCATGACCGACCCCCAGTGAGCAGCGCCACCGCGCGCGATTCGTGAACGCTGGTTAAATCCGTGATTTCTAACTTGGGCAAAGACCAAATCGTCGTCATCGGTGACATCGCTCCATCGCAAGGTTGTACTTCAAAGGACAAAACGTAGTGACTAATGATAGTCACATTTGGTCACTCATGCAAACCTTAATCCGCAGCAAACCAAACCGAATCAGATATTGCGCCACTCTCTTGTAGGATTGAAATGATTAAGCGACAATAGCCCTAGTGATGCACATGCTTAAATGATCTTGATCACGTGTCGTGATCGCTGCCGAAGGGAACACCTCATGTCGCTGCCCTCCAACGAGACCTTGTTTGCTTACAGTGCCGATGCGCCCTGGCGTGAGATTGAACGTCAAAAGCGCCAATTTAATCGAGTGCTGGAAAGTTTGGTCAGCGAAGGCTACGACGGTGAACTGCCGATCGAGCAGCTTTCCGACGCGATTGGTGCGCCTGTCAGTACGTATTTCGACCCGGCACATTCTGAACATGGCAATATCCTCATGGCGCACCTGAACGGGCGTCCGTTCGTGTTAGGCAGTGCGGTCAGCGCACGCTATCGCGCCGACCACAGCTTGATCGACTCGATCGTGCCCTATAACCTCAATCCGAGCGTCAATCATTCCAATGTCGAAGAGACCGAAGACCCGCTGACGCGAATGCGTGTGATCGGCGCGGAACTTGAACTCGGCGTCCTGCACGAAGGCGGCGCATCGCCCACCGAAGATGATATACAGGATTACATCAGGGCGTATTACGTCCATGCGTCGCGGATCGGCATTTATCCGCGTCTTGACCGTGAAGCCTGCCAGTATCAGGTCGAGGCGCATATCGCGCCAAGCATCGGTTATCAAAAGACGCGCAGCGCGCTCAATGGCATGTTTGCGGCGTTGGCGGCGGCAAGCCAGGATACGGGCTTGATCACGGCGGTGATGTCGTGTTACCCGACCGAAAGTGATTTCAAAATGACCGACCACCCGAAGGTACAAACGGCGGTCGATCTCATGCTCGAAGTTAACAATTTGTTCCCAGAATATCATCAGCGGCTGCGTGACCGCCGCGAACGTTATCACATCCCAGAAAGCGCACATTACGTCAATTTGTTCCGCAATCAAGGCTGTCACATTCATATCGATCTGGCTGGACGCAGTGAGGCACTCGGCTTGCTCACCTTTTATACGGTGCTTCGAAGCGCGACCGCGGTCGCCAATTCGGCTGTTCTCAAGGGCGGTCCGTTCGTCAACGGTACATGCGATCCCGAACTGCTGTGTGCGCGCGAATATTTACGCGGTGCAACCGTGACCGGACGCTACATGGAGCTGCCAATTACGCCCCATCTGACCGAGCTTGGCATGGATCGTTATGCCGATTTACTGCACCGCGAACGCGCGAACTCGGTCGGGCGGGCGATGTTGTACGACGACGGTATGGGGCAGGCGATCTCGGTTATGCATAACCCGATTGGACGTGTGCGCCCCGATTTACAGACGATCCGCCGTGTTTGTACGGTCGAAAGCACGGGGATGCCCGCCAACGTCAGCGCGTCGCGCATGGCGGCAGTGCTGACCGATTTTGAGTTCAGTCACGCCGTCATCGAACAGTATTTCCGCAAGCATGGCTGTGATCTCGCGCCGATGTACGAAGATAAAGCGCTGTTGGCGATTCTAGGACCGTTGGAAGAAATAAGCTTTACCGCGCAACAAGATGATAGTGATCGTAACGGTACCGATATGACGATCAAAACTGCCGCGGGTACGACCATGACGCTGGCAGAGTTCTATGAAACCAAGCGCCGCTATATGCACCGCGCGCTTGTGGATGTCGGTGAGGTTATGCCGCGCGATATTGATGAGGTTTACACCAGTCTCAGCCGCATGTTGGAACCACTGAGCGGTCAACATGCGCAAACCATCGAGCAGTATGTCAGCGACCCAAAACTGCGCAGCACAGGCAATTGGGGCATGATTCTGCGCAATGCGTTTCTTGAAGCGGGCGGCGTGCTGGGCAAGCATGAACCAGAAATTGTCTTGCAAATCGTCAAGCGCACGCATGAAGCGATGCGTGTTCGCTACCTGAATTGAAATTGTGTGCTGTATCGGGTGATCGCGTCGATGCGATCACCCGATAATATCCGCCAGATGGACGGGTTGACAGACCTGAACATGACAGCATAATCCTATGATGAATACGAGTGTAGGCTCAAAAAAATTTATGTTATAATCATCTCAGTCCAAAAATTTCGTTGTCTCTTCTTTTTAAACCAAAAATTGATTGGTTCAGTTCTCCAGAAAGGAACAACATCCCCATCCGGCGTTGTTACGCCGCGTGCGGGTGAGCTAAACCTATGACTAAACAAACACCACGATCCCCTCAAACACCGCGAGAAGGTCAGTCGTCGCAAGAAGGTCAGTCGTCGCAGGAAGGGCAAACGCAGCAGGAAGGGCAAACGCCGAGACAACCTCAGAGATCGCGCCCCCCAAGACAACCACAGAACCAGCGACAAGCGCAGCCCCAAAAACAAAACGCAAAACAGAATCAAATTCGCATCATCCCGATTGGCGGCTGCGGCGAAATTGGCAAGAACATGACTGTTTTCGAGTGGGGCAAGGATGCCATCATCGTCGATACGGGCATTATGTTCCCGTCCAGTGATATGCTGGGAATCGACTACATCATTCCCGATTTTCGCTACCTGCTCAATCGTCCCGACTTGACGATACACGGTATTTTGTACACACATGGGCATGAAGACCACGTCGGCGCGGCGGCATATGTCGTCAATTCGCTGCCGGGCATCCCCATTTATGCGACGCCGCTCACGTCCGCCATGCTGGAAAACAAACTCCGCGATGGCAAGGCGTTCGATAAAACCAAGATCAACATCTTTCAACCTGGCGATACGCTCAAAATTGGACCGTTCAAGGTTGAAAGTTTCCACATGTGTCACAGCATTCCCGATTGTGTCGGTTTCGGGATCAATACACCCTACGGTTTGATCGTCCACAGTGGCGATTACAAGTTCGATAATACGCCCATCGATGGTAAAAAACCAGATTTCGCCAAGCTCGCAGAGTTTAGCCAGCGTGGTGTGCTTATGTTGATGGCAGACAGCACCAACAGCGAAAAGCCGGGCTGGACGCCGAGCGAAAGCGTGGTCACAGAAGCATTCGAGCAGATTTTCAGTAAAGCGACGGGGCGCATCATTGTCGCAACCTTCGCCAGCCATATTTCGCGCATCCAGCAAGTGGCGCGGTTTGCCGAAAAATATGGGCGTAAACTGGCAATTGCCGGTCATAGCATGACCGAAAATGTCAAAACGACGCGCAAAATGGGTTTGCTCGATATCAACGATGCGACACTGGTCGATCTCAGTCGTATCAACAGCATACAGCCGCATCAACTCGTCATTATGGCGACGGGTTCACAAGGCGAGCCGTCGTCCGTCCTCAGCCGTCTGGCGCATGGGCAGCATCGCAGTCTCGATGTGATGCAGGGCGATACGATTGTCGTTAGCGCCCATACCATTCCTGGCAACGAAGAATTGGTCAGCCGTACGATCAACCGCCTGTTACAGCGCGGCGCGGATGTGCTGTACGATCCGATCGCGGATGTCCACGTGTCGGGGCACGCCTCACAGGAAGAAATGCGCCTGCTGATCAGCCTGACCAAACCGAAATACTTCATGCCGATCCACGGTGAACTGCGTCAGTTGAAATCGCATTCCAAACTGGCGATGCAGTCGGGTATTCCGGCAGAACGCATTTTCGTCGTCGAAAATGGCAATGTCGTCGTCGCGGATCGCGGCGGTTTGCGCGTCGGTGAGCGTATTCCCGGCGGCTACATGTTTGCTGATGGCAGTGGTATCGGCGAAATCAGCCGCACTGTTATGCGTGACCGCGATACATTGGCGCGTGAGGGCTTTGTCATGGTCGTCATCAATGTGGATCGTGCGACCGGACGCTTGACCAGCGACCCAGAGATCACCACGCCCGGTTTTGTATACTTGCACGATCAAGACCGTCTGCTGGAACAGTTGCGAAATACCATCAACGAAGCCTTGATCCAGACGCGCACGTCGCAGAACGGCAAACGGCGCGAACGGATTCAAGAGGCGTTGAGCAAAACGCTGTTCAGTGAAACTAAACGCCGTCCGATGGTGATCACCGTCGTCAACGAGCGCTAGAAAGACATTTTTTAACGCGAAGGTGCAACGAAAAAACGAAAGACGCAATGAAAAATGACTTTCATTACGTCTTTCGTCCATTATGGCGTTGCGTTGACTCTTTTCTTTTGCTCTACACCCGCGTGTTACTCACTCACCAGCGCAAACGTCACTTCAATTTGCACGGTCACTTGCAGTGATCCGCCCGAAACGGGGGCGGCACTTATGCTGTCCTGTTGTAAGCCGCCACCTGCCCGTGCCAGCGGCATCACTGGACTGTTGTAATACACCTCACGCACCGCAATTGCCGCGCCCACTTCGACACCTAAACTTTGCGCCAATTGCGTGGCACGGTCGCGTGCATTTTCGACGGCTGCTGCCCGCGCACTGGCTTCCAGCGTGTCCATTTGCAGAATACCAAAGCTCAAGCCGTTGATGCGATTCGCGCCTGCTTCGACCGCCGCGCTCACCAATACGCCCACCTGCGCCGTATCGCGCACCGTTACGCGTACAAAATTCTGCACATGATACACACGTTCACCGGTTGGCACGCCACGCGACTGATCATAAAGGTCTTCTTGGTATACGTTCAGCAGCGTGGTTTGAATATCCACCCGTTCGATGCCCTGTGCCGTCAGCGTGGCGATCACTGCGTTCATACTGGTGTTGGCGTCGTTGAATGCCATACTCAAATCGGCGTTGACTGTCTCGACGCCCAATTCGACATACGCGACATCTGGTTCGCCTGAAGCCGTCCCCAAACCTGTTACCGTGATCGTGTTCATTGTGCTTGTCGTATTCACAATCGTGTCCTGTGCGCTTACTGCGCTCAACCCCATCAGCATGATCGCCGCAATCGCAGCGATCATGCTCGTCTGCCGAAACATCTTCATCTGATTTCACCTTTTCAATCGCAGCACAATGCCGCGCGTTTGTCTTTCAATGACGCAAAGCGCCATCATTTTGTTCCCAGCAGCGGAATGCCCCAATTTTGGGGGGCGACGCATTTTTTAAACTATTGTATGCTTTACGTGTCGTTGAAAAAAGTTTTGCAACGACTTTTGTATGAGAAATATGATAGCGAGTAAAGAAAAAGTCTCTCCATAGGAAGTATTTGGAAGTATCTTTACTTCCGCATTTTGCCATCCATTCAGGAAAGGGAATTCCATCAATGTCGTTACGTCGTGTCATTCTTTTTGTGCTGTTAGCTGTCGTTGGCTTCTTGGTCGGCACAGGTATTTCATCCGTTGCCAAAGGTCAAGCAGATTCATCGTCGTTTGAAGCCGCAGACTGCATGTTTGAAGTTCCGGCAAATCGTACCGTTGAATGCGGTTACCTGACAGTCCCTGTCGCGCGCGATGCCGATGGCGTCGCAATCCCTGATGCTGGCACAATGCGTCTTGCGGTCGCAATTTTCGCCTCTGAAAGTGACAGCCCGCAGCCTGACCCCATCATTTATCTCGAAGGTGGTCCCGGCGGCGACGCACTCGAAGCTATCCCGCTCACGTTTGAAACGCGCTTTGCGCCCCTCCTGGCAGACCGTGATTTCATCATGTTCGACCAACGCGGCACCGGGTACAGCGAACCGTCGTTGGCGTGCCCCGAATACAATGCATGGGCGCTGACCGTGCTGGCGGATGATCGTCCGACTGAAGAAATCGTCACGGAAAGCCTTTCGGTGATCGAGCAATGCCGTATGCGCCTGGTCAGCGAAGGCGTCGATTTTGCCAACTTCAATAGCCGTGAGAGCGCACAAGACCTCGATGATTTGCGTCAGGCGTTGGGTTATGAAGCGTGGAATTTATACGGCATCAGCTATGGCACGCGCTTAGCGCTGACAGCGATGCGCGATACGCCAGAAGGCATTCGCAGCGCCATCCTCGATTCGTCGTATCCGCTTCAGTCAAACCTCTATGCCGAGACGATTAATAACGCCAACCGCGCCTTCGAAACACTGTTTGAAGGATGCGCCGCCGATGCCGCCTGTAATGCTGCATATCCTAACCTGCGCGATGTGTTCTATCAGGTCGTTGAAGACCTCAATGCCGAACCCGTTTTGCAGCAAATCACCAATCCGATTACGGGCGAAACCTTCGATGCTTTGTACAACGGTGATGGCTTGGTCGGTCTGCTGTTTCAATCGTTGTATTCGACCGAGATTATCCCCGTGCTGCCGCGTTTAATCACCGATGTGAGTATCGGTGAATATACGCTGACGAATGCGCTTAACGGTTCATTTCTGATCAACGCCGAATTTTTCAGCCTCGCACAGCAGCTTGCCGTGCAGTGTCACGAAGAAGTCGCGCTTGAAACCTCGTTTGAAGCGATTGGCGAAAAACTGCCTGATGCAGTGCGTCGCTTCTTCGATCTGAGCTTTACCTTGGGCGCTGATATTGTCGATTTGTGCGCGACATGGAACGCAGGCACAGCGGATGCCATCGAAGATGTCGCCGTCACAAGCGCTATCCCGACGTTGATCCTGGCGGGCGAGTACGACCCGATTACACCGCCGTCATATGGCGTAGAAGTGGGCGAGACACTCGAAAACAGCTTCTACTATTTGTTTCCCGGCGTTGGTCACGGTGCGAGCATAGCGGGTGAATGTTCACGCGGCGTGACATTGGCTTTCTTGAATGACCCGACGACCGCGCCTGATGACTCCTGTATTGCAGACTTAACCGTCGAATTCGCTGTCAATCAAACCGAGTACACACTCGTCCCGTTCACCAATGATACCTTCAATCTGTCGGGTGTCATCCCCGAAGGATGGACCGAACTTGCGCCCGGTGTCTATGCGGAATCGCAACTGTCTACAACGGTGATAATCGCGCAAGCTGCGCCAATTCCGCCCGCCGATTTGCTGGAAGCGCTCAGCACGCAGCTTGGCACGCCGATTGGCGACACCGTTGGTACCTACGAAAGCACCAATTACACCTATACGATTTATGAGTTCAGCGTGCAGGGTTTGTCGCTCGTTCTTGCCGTCACTGAAGTCGATGGCACGACCGTTTACGCGCTGGCACAATCGCTGCCGAACGACAGCGAATCGGTGACTGACTTGCTGCTGATGCCGATTCTGGACTCGTTAGTCCTCAATTAAAGACCAATCAACCGCAGTGGACACACAGAGCGCAGAGAAAGTAGTCTAAATCTCTGCGCTCTGTGCGATGAACGCTTTTGCATTTGCTGATCGATGATCACAACCCTCTTGGCGGCGCTTTTTGGTTAACTTGCTGTTTTTTCCTGTCATTGCATTCGCTATAGTCATGGGTAGATTCTTACGACCTCTTACACACCGACGGAACTGTCATGACCGAGCGCACAACACAGACGACCGAGTTTAATCCGCTAAGCATCGACATCCGCGAATTGGGATCGCTGCTCGGCAAAGTGATCAAAGAACAACACGGTGACGACGCGTTTGCGCTCGTCGAGAAAGTCCGTAAAGCTGCTAAAGACCGCCGTTCGGGCGACGCGTCAGCCGAAGCTGATTTGAACACAACGATCAATTCGCTCAATTTAGAGTCGCGGCGAGTCTTGATTAAAGCATTTTCTAATTATTTTCAACTGATCAATATTGCTGAAGATCAACAACGTATCCGCGTATTGCGCGAGCGCGAAGCTGACAATACTTTGACAGAGACGCTCGAAACCGCCATCCGTGACTTTAAGGCGGCGGGCATTGACGCTGACACCGTCCATGCGATACTGGCGCGAACCAATGTCCGTTTGGTCATGACGGCGCACCCCAGCGAAGCCAAACGTAAAGAAGTGTTGATCAAGCTGGTACATCTGGCGCGCCTCATGCATTTGCGTGATTCGCCACGTTTACTCGCGCGTGAAAAGCGCGTGATCGACGCTGGTTTAAGCGAAGAGGTTGAAGAACTGTGGCAAACCCGCCCGACTCGATCCAACCGTCCAAGCGTATTGGATGAGGTCGATTTTGGTGTGTACTTCATCACGTCGGTCATTATGGATGTGGTGGTCGAACTGTATGACGATTTGCAAGCCGCGCTCGAAGCGCATTATCCCGATCACGATTGGACGGATTTGCCGCCCGTGTTGCAGTATGCATCGTGGATCGGCGGTGACCGTGATGGCAACCCGAACGTGACGGCGGATATATCGCTCGATGCGCTCGTGACCATGCGTAAGGCGGCGCGTCAGTGTTATCTCGATGAACTCGAACATTTACGCGACCATCTGACGCAGTCGCTCGATGAAGTCGACGTATCGCCTGAACTGAAAGCGCGCGCTCAGCAGGGTATTTATCCAGACCGGGCGCCCGACGAAATGTATCGCCTGATCATCGATACGATTTACGAAAAACTCACCGTCGATGAATATAAGCACAGCGATGATTTACTGGCAGATTTGAACGTGATCGCTGATAGTTTGCGCCAGAATCAAGGGCGGCATATCGTGCGCGGCTCGCTGGGGCGCTTAATCCGCAAGATCAAGTTATTCGGGCTGCATCTCGCGCCTTTGGATGTACGCGAAGACGCGCGCTTACACCGGACAGCCGTGACCGAACTGATGCGGAATTATGGCATCGCCGACAACTTCGACGCGCTGCCGGAACTCGAAAAACAGCAGGTGTTATCCGCCGAAATTCGCAGCCCGCGTCCGTTTTTTCCTATCGAGCCGGATATCAGCGATACGACTAATCGCGTCATTGCCACCTGGCGCATGATCGCGCGCGCGCACCGTCGTTATGGTAAAAACTGTATCGACAGCGTGATCGCCAGCATGTCCACCGCGGCGAGCGATACACTGACCATGCTTTTGTTCGCCGAAGAAGTGGGCGTCGCGGCGGATGTCGATCTTGTGCCATTGTTCGAAACCATCGAAGACTTGCGTGCCGCGCCCGTCATCATGACGGCGCTGTTTGAAAACCCCGATTATCGTGCGTACCTGAAAACGCGCGGCGACCGCCAACAGATTATGCTGGGTTACAGCGACAGCAACAAAGACGGCGGCTATTTAGCGTCGAACTGGAATTTGTATGTCGTCCAGCAAGCACTTTGGGATGTGTGTGCGGCACATGATATCGATCTGCAATTGTTTCATGGGCGCGGCGGCAGCATCGGGCGCGGCGGCGGTCCCGCCAACCGCTCGATTTTGTCACAGCCACCCGGCACCATGCGCGGCAAGATCAAGATGACCGAGCAGGGTGAGGTGATCGCGCACCGCTACACCAATGCGAGTATTGCACGCCGCCATTTGCACCAGGTCATGAACGCGGTTTTGGTCGCGGAAGGGCTGCCATCGAGCGTCGCCGTTGACGCAGCATGGCGCGCGGCGATGGACACATTAGCGCGTGCTGGCGAACATGCTTATCGCAGTTTTGTTTACGAAACAGCAGGATTCCTGGAATACTGGCAGCAAGCGACGCCAATCAACGAATTAGCGCGGATGCCGATTGGCAGCCGTCCTGCAAAACGTGGAAAAGGCGGCTTCGAATCGATGCGCGCGATCCCATGGATGTTCTCGTGGATGCAAAGCCGTGCGATTATTCCGAGTTGGTTCGGCGTCGGCACGGCACTCCATACTTTCTGCGCTGGTCGCGACGGCGGGCTGCCGATGCTGCGCGCCATGTATCAGGAATGGTCGTTCTTTCGCATTTTGATCGAAAACTGCGAACTCGATCTCGCGAAAGCCGACATGGGCATCGCCGAACTCTACGCGTCGCTTGTCACCGACGAAACGCTGCGCGACAGCATTTTTAACCGTATGAAAAATGAGCACAAACTGGCGTGCGATTATGTAAACAGTATTTTGCAACAAACTGCGCTCATGGATCACGCGCCGATCATGCAGCGTTCGATTGAGCGGCGTAACCCGTATGTCGATCCGCTCAATTTTATTCAGGTGGCGCTGCTTCGAGATTTGCGCGCGCAAATGCCGGGAACTGACGAATATGAGCGCATTCTCAACTTGATGCTGACGACGATTAACGGCATCGCTTCGGGTATGAAGACGACTGGCTAGGACTCTACGCCGCGACACGAATCAGTCAACGACCCCATAGCTAAAGCTAGGGGCTTGCAGTTATGGCGGGCGCGAAGCCCAAGACATACACCGCGTATGGCGGATTGACTGCCGCCCGGCTCGCAATTACACGAGCCGCGTTGTGGAACTCCCGTTCCGTAGTCGGTCTGGTGTTGAGCCAGAAGAAACCGTTTCTCTGCCTGAGCAGAATGCCTTTTCGACTGTTCTGATTGTACAACAGAAAGGAAAAAGACGCTGTCCCTCCCCATGCCTAAAGACAGGGGTATCTTGCGCCGATTTGATGAACAGTGCCAGCACGTTTCCAAATAATCGTGTTGACGCAGTAGAAACGCGACGTATGCCCATTCAGGGTAAGAAGCTGGCAAAAATCGACGCCACCGTAACCGAGATCGCCAGATTCCAGCGCTTGATACTTGAGAATTTCGATCGAGGGCTGCGCCTGCATTTCATAGTTGTTCAAAATGTGATGACGAAAATAACAGGTGAACGAGATGCGGCTAAAATTCTTCTTGATAGGCATGATCCTGGTGTTCGTGCTGCCGATAGCGCGCGCGCAGGATGAGGCGACCATAGGTGCGGATGGATTGGGCGATAAATACTTTCCAGAATATGGCAACGGCGGTTACGACGTAAGCCACTACACGATCACGCTCGATGTGCCGATGACACGCAATTATATCGACGGGGTGACGGTGATCGACGCGCAAGCGACGCAGGATTTGAGCCGTTTCAACCTCGATCTGATCGGTTTGGAAGTGACCGAGATTTTGGTCGATGACGCGCCTGCGACATTCGACCGCGCCGAACGTGAACTTATCATTACGCCCGCAGTACCGATCGTAAACGGTGATAAATTCATCGTGCGGGTGACGTATAGCGGCACGCCATTCACGCGGATTTTGCCGTCGGTGGCGTGGAGCGACGGTTGGAATTATCGCGGCGACCGCGTGATCGTCGCCAGCGAACCGGGTGGCAGTGCGACCTGGTATCCGGTCAACGATCATCCGCTCGATAAAGCGACGTATACGACGACAGTGACAGTGCCAGCGCCGTATGTTGTGGTTTCAAACGGTGATTTGACCGAAACCGTGCAAGAGGGCGACCAGATCAGGTACACATGGGAAATGCGCCAGCCGATGGCGAGTTATTTGACCGCGCTGCAAATCGACGAATTGGTGATGCTGACCGACGACAGCGGTAGCGTGCGAATCCGCAATTTCTTCCCGGTAGGGATGGATGAGGGTGGCGCGGCAGTATTCGCCAGTCAAAGCGAGATGATCGAATTTTTTACGCCGATTTTTGGCGAGTACCCGTTCGATGTGTATGGTGTCGTCGTGGTCGATCAATCGTTCGGGTTCGCGCTGGAAACACAGACTGTCTCGTTGTTCAGTGCCGCTGTGCTGAGCGGCGGCGCGACCGTCGAAAAAAATAACACCATCGCGCATGAACTGGCGCATCAATGGTTTGGCAACAGCGTATCGCTCAGTCGCTGGATCGATATTTGGCTGAATGAAGGTTTTGCGACGTATGCATCATGGTTATGGACGGCGCATGAACGCGACGAAGCTACGCTGGATCGTATCGTCACCAACACCTACAACGGGATTACCGGCAATACTGCGCTGGAAGATGGGGTATCGGCGATACAAGCGCGGCGTTTCGCGCGCAATTTTTCGCCGCCTGCCAATCCGCCCGCCGACAACCTGTTTAACGGCGGGGTGTATCAACGCGGTGCGCTGGCGCTGCACGCGCTGCGTGTGCAGATTGGCGACGAGGCGTTTTTCGAGCTGCTGCTGCAATACGCTGAGCGTTTTGCCTATGACAACGCGACGACCAGCGACTTTACCGCGCTGGCTGAATCGATCAGCGGGCAGGAACTCGATGATTTGTTTCAGGCGTGGCTGTATGACGAGGCGATTCCGGATTGGGCGGTGATGGATTTGGAGAATCGGGTCGATTGAGCGCGTTACTGGGTATCGATCTCGGTACATCATCGGTCAAGGCGGTCTTATTGGATATCGAGTCGCGGGCGCTGATCGGCACGGCAAGTGAAACGTATCCCATCGATAAACCTGCGCCCGACCGCGCCGAACAAGACCCGCGGGCGTGGTGGTCAGCGGTGATCCGTGCGGTACGCCGCGTTATTACAGAAACCGCGCGCGTCGATATCAACGCGATTGGCTTGAGCGGACAAATGCACGGCACGGTGCTGCTCGATGTGGATCACGTTCCGTTACACCCAGCCATTATCTGGGCGGATCAACGGTCGGGCGTACACGCCGCAACGATGCCGCATGTATTCGGGCGCGATCCATACGTCACGATCACGGGAACGCTGCCCGCCGCTGGCTTTATGGGGGCGACACTGACCTGGCTTCGCTCGAACGATCCAGCCTTGTTGGGCGAGACGCGCCATGTGATTTTTCCAAAAGATTATGTGCGTCTGAAACTAACGGGTGAAATCGGCACTGATGTGACCGACGCCGCCGGATCAGGGATTTTCGATATTACGCGCAAAGATTGGTCGTGGTTGATCCTGCACGCGTTAAATTTGCCAACGGATATGTTTCCGCGTGTTTATGCGTCAGACGCCGTCGCCGGATTTTTGACGCGTGCGGCGGCAGATGCGCTTGGGATAGCGCCGGGGATTCCGGTCGTTTACGGCTGCGCTGATCAACCCGCTCAAGCGCTTGGCAATGGGTTGATCGCACCGGGACGCGGCAGTATCACAGTAGGGAGCGGCGGACAGGTATTCGCACCGATGCGCGTTGATTTAGGCGAGGCAGTCAAGACCGATGCACGACTGCATGTGTTCAATCATGCCGTTGCCGATACGGTGTACGCACTTGGCGCGGTACTGTGCGCGGGTTTATCGCTGCATTGGCTGCGTGGGATTTTGGGGTGGGAGGATGATCCGGGTGCTTATGCGCGTTTGAGCGCTGAGGCGGCATTGATTCCGCCGCGTGCGGACGGGCTGATTTTTCTACCGTATCTGATGGGCGAACGCACCCCGCATTTTGATCCGAACGCACGCGGCGGCTTCATCGGGTTGAGTTCAGCGCATACGCGCGGACATATGGCGCGGGCAGTCATGGAAGGCGTCGCGTTCGCGCTCAAACAAGCATTTGATCTGTGTACGGCACTGACGGGTGACGTGCACGACGTAGTTGCATCCGGCGGCGGTATGGAGAGCGATGTATGGCGCGGCATCATGGCGGATGTGGTCGGCGTGCCACTTTTGAAAAGTCGCATGGTCGAACAGGCAGGAACAGGGGCAGCACTGTTGGCGGGCGTCGGTGTCGGCGTATGGAAATCGTTTGATGAGGCGTGCAGCGATGTGGTGCGCCTGGGCAGCGCAACCGAACCGAACCGCGTATACGCCGACTTGTATGCCGAGCAGTACGCGCGGTATGTGAAGCTGTATCCACGACTAAAAGACTTTATGGGTTATATTCCTGAATACGGCGGCTTGGGACGCGCTGATTGAGCCGATCCATATTGGCGCGGACTTGCGCGATAATCGCTGCTGGATCGAGCGTGCGTAACACGCCGTCCTGCATCACGATTTGTCCGTCGCAAATTACGGTGCGGACATCGCTGGCGCGCGTGTTATACACCAAACTGGCGGGAATACTATGTAACGGCTGATGATGCAGTCCGCTGGTATCGACCAGGATCATATCCGCCAGATAACCCGCTTCGAGTGCGCCGAGTTCGTGCTCCATGCCCAACACTTTGGCGCTGCCGCGCGTGGCGATATACAGGGCTTCGGGGATCGGCATATTTTCTGCAACACCCGTCCGCATTTTCTGGATCATCGGCAGCAAACGCAGTGATTCCCAAATATCGAGCGTGTTATTGCTGACCGCGCCATCTGTCGCCAAGCCGACCGGAATACCAGCTTGTCTAAACTCGACGACGGGTGCGCCACCCATCGCCAATTTGAGATAGGTTTTGGGCGCGTGGGCGATGCCGACTTTATGCTTGCTCATCAATGTCATATCGGAAGCGAGTGCGTCGCACACATGCGCAAAAATGGCGGGCACTTCGAAAATGCCGACCTTTTCTGCGACTTCGACCGGCGTGATGCCACGCGATGCGATGCTGGAATCGGTCTGCTGCATGGTTTCGGCGACATGAATATGAATGCCGACCTGCTGGCGTTTCGCCGCCGCTACACATGCGCGCAAAAAGTCGTCGTCACAGGTATACGGCGCGTGTGGTGCCATGATCGTATGGATACGCCCGTTCGCCGCGCCTTGATACTCACGCACGAAGTTTTCAGTTTGCGCGATGGCATCGTACCCTTGACTGCCGAAAACCCCCCAGCCGAGCAGGGCGCGCGTTCCAGCTTTTTCGACGGCTTGCGCGGCGCGATCCATAAAAAAGTAATGATCTGCAACGGTGGTGACGCCGCCTTGTATCATTTCCGCCAGACCGAGCAGCATCCCCCAGTACACATCGTCGGGCTGCAAGTTGCTTTCGAGGGGCCACATAAAGTCGTTGAACCAACGGTCAATGTTCACATCTTCTGCCAAGCCGCGAAAAATCACCATCGGCACATGCGCGTGCGTATTGATCAAGCCGGGCATGGCGACCATGCCATTGGCGTCGATGACATGATCAAAGTGTGAATCATCCAACCCTGTGGGTTGTACACATTCGATGCGGTTGTCGTGGATAACAATTTCGTGGTCTCGTAAAATCGTTGCGCTCGGTGACGACGAGTCGGATGCAATTTGCAGGACATTGGCACGGCGGATTAACAAACTGGACATCAAACTGACTCCTCTACGAACGTTAACACAATGGTTACGGTTGGCACTCGACAAGCTCAAGCGCGGACATAGAATGAAAAAGGTTGAATTCAGTGAGGCAAAATCGTGCAAGCGTTTGTGCGGCGTCATCTTCTCCATAATTTTAGCGTGAATATTGGCGATGCGTCATTTTTTGGCTTCGGATTAGGTATTGCATCCTATGTGACGGTGATCCCTTTGTTCGTCGCCACGCTGACCGACTCGCCGCTGTTGATCGGCTTGATCAGCGCTATGCACGAGATCGGCTGGTATTTGCCGCAGTTATTGACGGCGGAACGTGTGGCGCGCTTGCGTCGGTTCAGAAGCATGGTGCTGTTCATGACACTGAATGAACGGATGCCTTTTTTTGGGATGGCATTTTTGGCGCTGGCGTCGCCTTATATCGGTAAACAAATCGCACTGGTCGGCATGATGCTGCTGGTGGCGTGGCAAGCATTGGGTGGCGGCTTCACCGCGACCGCGTGGCAGAGCATGATCAATAAGATTATGCCTCTGGAACAGCGTGGCACGTTTTACGGATTGCAAAGCAGTGCTGCGAACTTGTTAGGGAGCGGTGGTGCTGTGGCAGCAGGTGTGATTTTGCTTGCGGTCGAATCGCCCATTAGTTTTGCGTTGTGTTTTGCCATTTGCGGCATGGCGATGATGATCTCGTGGTATTTCCTGGCGTGGACGCGCGAACCGGAAAGCGAAAAGGTGATTGTTGCCGCTGAGAGCGCGCGCAAGTTGGGGGAGTTCCGCACGCACATCCGGCGGATTTTGCTGACGGACAGCAATTTTCGTTGGTTTATCGTCGCGCGTAGTTTGGCGATGTTCGGCTCGATTGCATTGTATTTTTATTCGATTTTTGCCGCGCGCCGCTTCAACGTCGATGGCGGTGAACTCGGTATCATGACCGGCATTTTGCTGTTGGCGACCGTTATCGTGAACCCGATTTTGGGCTGGGCGGGCGATCGCTGGAGTCATCGCGTCATGTACGCGTTCTCGATTTTGCTGGCGGCGTTCAGCGCGGGTCTGGCAATTATCGCACCCGACGCAAGCTGGTTGTATATCGGTTTCGCGCTGCTCGGCGCGGCGAAAGCGGGTTTATGGACGATTCCGTTGTCGCTGGCGTCGGAGTTCGGCACAGACACCGATCGCGCGTATTACATTGGCATGACGAATACGCTGATCGCGCCTGCCGCTATTCTGGCACCGATCATTGGTGGCGCGCTGGCGAGCGGCAGCAACTTTACAGTCGCGTTCACGCTTGGGTTAGTCGGTGGCATCAGCAGCGCGGCGATCATGTTGTTCGTGGTGCGCGAACCGCGCTCTGTGATCATCGCCGCGCCTGCGCCGCCTGTTGCGGCTGCGCTGGGTGGAGATTAATCACAAGCAGCACAAAAGATTCAACGCAGCGGCTTGAAGAACAACCAGAAGAGACAAAAAACGGATAGGGCGGGGATCAGACCCGCCTTTCACCGATCCATAAATGAGAAAATCATCATGCCATCTAACACAACGTTAGCAAATACTGTGGTATCATGAGCATTGTCGAAATTGAGACTTGAGACGTGTGTTTAATCATCCACCGTTAAATCCCCTTATCGTCCCCAATTTCACCAGTCGCACATTTTCGTGCAACCAGTGTCGGATTAAACGACACACTTAATCAATCAATCGAGGCTAAATGAACTTTCAAGACTTAAACTTGATCGATCCATTGCTGCGTGCTGTCCAAGCAGAAGGATACGATACCCCAACGCCAATTCAGGAACAGGCGATCCCACATATTCTGGCGGGGCGCGATTTGATCGGCTGCGCGCAGACTGGCACAGGTAAAACTGCCGCGTTCGCACTCCCCATTTTACAGCGTCTCATCGAAACGCCGCCGACTCGTTCGGGTCGTTATGTTCGCGTGCTGGTATTAAGCCCGACGCGCGAACTCTCGTTGCAGATCAAAGAGAATTTCTCGTCCTATGGACGCCATACGACCCAACGTGCCACTGTGATTTTCGGCGGCGTTGGGCAAAACCCGCAGGTCGAAGCGATTCGGCGCGGCGTCGAAATTCTGGTCGCTACGCCCGGACGCTTGCTCGATCTGATGCAGCAGGGGGTTGTCCGCCTGAACACCGTTGAGGTGTTCGTGCTTGACGAAGCCGATCGCATGTTGGATATGGGCTTCATCCACGATGTGAAAAAAATCATCGCGGCGCTGCCTTCAAAACGACAAACGCTGTTGTTCAGCGCGACCATGCCCGACGCCATCCAGGATTTGGCGAGCAAGATGCTGACCAACCCAGTGCGCGTCGAAGTGACGCCACAGGCGACGACCGTCGAAAAAATCGAGCAATCGGTTTATTTCGTGGAAAAATCGAACAAGCGCCCACTCCTGGAGCATTTGCTCGATGACAAAGCAATCCGCCGCGTGCTGGTCTTCACACGTACCAAGCACGGCGCGAACAAATTGGCGGAACAACTTGAGCGCGCCAATATCCAGGCGGAAGCGATTCATGGTAATAAATCGCAGACCGCGCGTGAACGGGCGCTTACGAACTTCAAAAACGGACGCACTCGTGTCCTCGTGGCGACCGACATCGCCGCGCGTGGCATCGACGTAGACGACGTGACGCACGTCATCAACTATGAACTGCCGAACGAACCAGAGAGCTATGTCCATCGTATCGGTCGCACGGCACGTGCTGGCGCATCGGGCATCGCGTTTTCATTCTGCGACAGCGAAGAACGCGCGTACCTGCGCGATATCGAAAAACTGATTCGCATGAAGATCGCGGTTGTCGATGAGCATCCGTACAAGTCGGTGGGTTTCGCGTCGCCAGCCAGCGACACGTCGCTGCGCCGTGCGGGTGGGGGCGATTTCTCGCGCTCGAACGATGAACGCCGCCGTTCGTCGCATTATCCGCCGCGCACGAGCAGCGGTAATGGTGGGCAGCGTTCAGGACAAGGGGCGTCGTCATCATCGACGCGCCGCGATGGAGATCGCGCGGGAACGCCGTCGCAAAGCGGGTCGTCGCGTGCGAACGCCAATCAACCACGCGAGAATTATAATCCGCGCCGCCGCAGCGGTTCGACCGAGCGGTAAAGCAGTTTCCGCCGCCCAATACGCACAAAGTGAGTGCGTTTTAGCTGTTCCCTCAGCCCCTCCCCGATTTCGGAAAGGGCATTGAGGGCGCATCAATTTTTCGTGAAGACGTGAGATTTAGGATAGTCGCTGCGTCAATGTTGTTGTAAACTCGTGTTCTCTGCCGCGATTCACTGATCAAGCAGAATACTTTTTTCACCACCCCTGCCACGAGCTTTTTTGCAGGGTTTTTCGTTGTAATTCTAGGAGTAGTATGAGCGAATTTGAACGTCTGGGCTTGCGCGCTGAACTCGTGCAAGCCGTGATCGACCTGGGCTATGAGAATCCCACGCCAATTCAAGAAGGGGCAATTCCGGCACTGCTGGAACGGCGTGATGTTCTCGGTCAAGCCCAGACGGGGACGGGCAAGACAGCCGCGTTTGCGCTGCCTTTGCTCGAACATTTGAATTATGCCAACCGAACGCCACAAGCACTCGTCCTCGCGCCCACGCGCGAACTCGCCGTGCAGGTATCCGAAGCAATCGTACAGTACGGCAAGAAATTGGGCGTGCGTATGGCGGTGATTTACGGCGGTGCGTCGTATTTTCGCCAGCTTAAACGCCTTGAAGAAGGCGTCCATGTCGTCGTTGGCACACCCGGTCGCGTCATCGATTTGATCGAACGCGGCGCACTTGATTTGAGCAACGTCCGTTATCTGGTTTTGGACGAAGCCGACGAAATGTTGAAGATGGGCTTCATCGACGATGTTGAGCGCATCCTGCGCGAAACGCCGAATGACCGCCAAACCGCGCTGTTCAGCGCGACCATGCCGAACGAAATTCGGCGTTTAGCGGGCAATTACATGCACGACCCGGTGACGGTCACGATCTCGCAAAAGACGATGACGGTGCCGTTGACTGAACAGCGCTATTACTTGATCGATGAAGACTCCAAGCTGCCCCTGCTCGGTCGTCTTTTGGAAACTGAAGATATCAAGAGCGCGTTGATCTTCACCCGTACCAAGTTAGGTGCAGCGGGGCTGGCGGATGCGCTGTTGGCGCGCGGCTTCCCGGTCGAATCAATCCATGGCGATTTGAGCCAGGACGTGCGCGAGACGGTCATGCGTCGTTTCCGTAATAATCTGGTCAACATCCTTGTGGCGACCGACGTGGCAGCGCGCGGGCTGGATATCGAGAGCGTGACGCATGTCATCAACTACGATATTCCGTACGACGCCGAAGATTACGTCCACCGTATCGGTCGTACCGGGCGCGCTGGACGCGAAGGCATGGCGATTACAATGGTGACGCCGCGCGAACGTCGTTTGCTGCGCGTGATCGAACAACACACAAAAAGCACGCTGACGCGCTCATCGATTCCGACGGGCGAAGAAGTGCTGACCAAGCGTAACGCGCTGTTCGTTTCTAAGCTGAGCGCAACCATGCAAGACCCCGATTTGGAGACGCATATCGCGCTCGTCGAATCGATGGTCGAGCAAGGCTATGATGTGACCGAGATCGCCGCCGCCGCCATTCGCATGGCGCGCGCCGATGATTTGCGCCGCCCGATTTTAGATGTGCGCGAGCCGAATTTGCGCCGCGAAAGCGACCGCCCGACCAATTCGCGCGATCGTTTTGGACGTGGCAGCAGCAGCACCGACCGTCGCTTTGACCGTCGTGACCATGACACCAGCTCCAACGGCGGTGGTGATCGTGCCGCACGTCCACCGCGTTTTGGCGGCGAGAGCGACGGCGAGTCCCGTCGTCCGCGCGTCGATAAGACCGGACGCGAAGCGGGTATGGTGCGCTTGAAAGTTGATGCTGGACGCGAACACGGCGTCGGTCCTGGCGATGTCGTCGGGGCGATTGCTGGGCGCGCGGGTATTCCCGGCAAAGCGATTGGCGCGATTGATATTCACAGCAAAGAGACATACGTCGATGTGCAGGAAATGCACGTCGAGCGCGTGTTATCGGAGCTGAAGAACGGCGCGATGCTGCGTGGCAAAGAAATCACCGTGCAGCGTGCGGATAGTAACTAAAGCGTAAAACCTCACCCCGCACGCGCCAGCGTGCGGGGTGAGGTTTCGTCTTAAACCGCCGAGATCAACCGCAGCGTGACAATCTGAAATGGTGTGATCGGAAACGTAATCCGCGCTTGATCCACAACTTCCAACATCAATTGATTTTCTTCCAAAATGTTCGTCAAATACGCCGCGCGGATCGGAAAGCCAAAATCGAGCGTGACCGCGCCGCGCGTGCGTCCGTATTCGTACAAGCGCACGATCACGCCGTTGTCATCTTGCGCGCGCTTGATCGTCTCGATATAGACCAGCACGTCTTCGCTCAGATCTTCGACGAACGTAAACGTGCGCGGCAGTTTAGCATCCGATTGAATATTCAGGTCTATAAATGCTCGATTGTTCACGTTGTACGCTGATTGCACGGTTGAGGGTAAATCGGCATCGAGCAGCAGTCGATAGCCGAATGTATGTATGCCTGCATCGGCACTCGGATCGGGGCTGGTCGAACTACGAAGCAGACTCAAGCGCATTATATTGTCTTTGATGTCATGACCATACTTATTGTCGTTGATCAAGCTGACGCCGAAATTGCCTTCGCGCAGCATCACCCATTTGTGCGCGCAGCTCTCGAAGCGCGCCCAATCCCACGATGAATTTTGTGTGGTCGGGCGTTCGACATTGCCGAACTGGACTTCAAAGGTGGCGTGTGTCGCCAATACGTCCACTGGAAACGCGACTTTGAGCAAGGTATGGCGTTCGCGCCAATCAATGCTTGTACGAAAATCAATATGCGTCGAATCTGCGTCAAGCGAAATTTCTTGTGTATAGTCGCTGTTCAACATACGGCGTTTAATTTCGACCTTATAACGTAGATCACCCGATTCGGTGACGCGGATAGACTCGGCGGGCTGCGCCAACGTCAACCTGTCTTCAAAAAATACGTCGATGTCCCACGCATCCCAGTTGTTCGGTCTATCCTCAAATGCCTGAAACTGATTGCCAATTGCGCCTTTCGGTAAAATCTCGCGTCCAGTATCGCGGTAAAAAATCCGGGTGATGTCACCCGCCGCATTGAACTCAATGCGGACGCGCCCATTATCGAGACATTCCGGCGTCGCGGTCATGTATTCGGCGTATTCGTAATGTTCGTAAGCAGGGGAATCGCCTGCCTTTTCTATCAATGCCATGATGGTGTAAGGCAGTACGCCGCCTGGAAGTGTCACCCAAGAAGCATTTTCATCGATGGCTTGTATATGACAGGGCGACCCGTGTTCGTTAAATAGCGCTTGCACTTGAGGTGAATGATCCCATTTGAGCACACCGTTCATAAATGCGCCTGATGGGTTGATGACCATGAAATTGCCACCTGTGTTCATACTAATCACGGTGAGCGCGGCTTCGCTTATTTCATTCTGCAAATGAGCAATTTCGTGGTAATCACGCCTACTATCCTCGTACACAGCGCCAATGCTGCTGCCCGGAATGATGTCGTGGAATTGATTCAAACAGAGCAATTCCCATGCGCGTTGAAACGTCTCATGCGGATATTGATAGTTTTTATCGAGCAAACTGGCGACCGTCGCCAAAAACTCGGCGTTGTGCAGCGCGAATTCGCTGTCGCGGTTATTTGTTTTATTGCGTGCTTGCGTCGTGTACGTGCCGCGATGTGCTTCTAAATATAATTCACCATTCCACACGGGCAGTTTATCACCCGCGTTGGTTTCCAAGCGCCGGAAAAAGTCGATGACGCGGCTTTGTCGTACTTGCGGGATCGACGCCATAGTGTCGAGTTCGCGCGCCTGTTCGATCATCTCGCGAGTCGGTCCGCCGCCGCCATCACCCCAGCCGTAGCTCATCAAGATTTCGTCGTGTAAATGTTTTTGCTGGTAGTTGATCCATGTGCCGAGCGCGACCATCGAATCGACTTCGGCATTGTAGGTGGCGCGGCTGTTGATGTTCGCCGCTTCGGGCGCGGTGCTAAAGTGCGTCAGCACGCGCGTGCCATCGAGTCCTTGCCACCAAAATGAGTCATAGGGGAGTCGGTTGGTTTGATTCCAGCCGATTTTGATAGTGAAGAAATACTCCAAGCCCGCCTGTTTGATCAATTGCGGCAAATTCCATGCATAACCGAATACATCCGGCAACCACAAGACGGGCGATTCGACATCGTCGCCAAACTGATCTTTGAAGAAGCGGCGTCCAAGCAGAAATTGGCGCACGAGTGACTCGCCGCTCGGAATATTACAGTCGGCTTCGACCCACATGCCGCCGATGAGTTCCCAACGTCCTTCCGCGACGCGCTGTTTGATCTGCTCGAAAATCGCGGGTTGATCCTGCCGCACCCAGTCGTAGAGCTGCGGCTGACTTTGCACAAAGCGAAATTCGGGGAATTCATCCATCAAGCGCAGCACGTTGGCAAAGGTGCGCTCGCCTTTGCGCTTTGTCTGGTCGATTGTCCACAACCACGCCAGATCGATATGCGCGTGACCTGTCGCGGCGATGTACACATCGAGCGCGTCACCCGACGCTGCGATGCCATCGTTGAGCGCCTCATGAGCGGCGGGCAGACTGTCGTAAAAAGTGTCTCCGAGCGGCGCGCGCGTATCCAAAACTTTGAAGGCGTGATCGAGTGCGTTATACAGGCGGTCGCGCGATGGGTTATTTTTGTCGAGATGTTTGGCGGCGACCGATGCGGCGCGCGCGGCAGCGATAAAGGCGCGCGTCGGCAGATCAACCTGCACCACGCGCGGCGTTTCCATGAATAATTTGCGTCCGGCGGGGATTTCTGTGCCGCCCATCAAACCGCACCAGCCATGCAGCAGCAGTCGGTGCGGCTGACCACCGCGCCATTTATCCGATAAGCGTATTTCTCGGTGATTACGGTCGCAGCCCGAATACGGCTCGCCATCGATGTAGATCAGCGCTTCGGGGTGGTCGAAATCACCGCTGACGCCGAGTGGCAAGAATAATGCGACTGGACTCGCCGGGTCGAAATCCGACGGGATCGTGAACGTGCCGGACAGCGCGAAATTGAGATGTTTTTCACCCCAGTAACTGTTGTGCGCGATCACATCCCATGATGAATCGTTGGCGTCGAGTGGCGGTAGGGTTAGTGCGTTTTCGAGCGGCAGAATGCGAAACGGTGCAAGTGGCGCGCTTTTGCGGTAGATCGTCGGTTGGATGAGTTCGAGTCGGCGTTGTATTTTGAGTTCGGTAAACCGTGCGTCGTGTGGAAGCATAACATCCTGTTTTCTCAATCAGATCGAGAAAACTGTAACGCAAAGCCGAGCACAAAACACGTTATTTCACGGTTGTTTTTCGTAGGCGCACAGCACGTTGTGCGCCTACGAATGGGTGCGGTTGATAGTTTAGGGTTCGGCGTATCCCGTCCACAACGAGCGTACCAGACAGCCGTTGCTGTGGATCACTGTTTCTTGTCCGGTGTAACTCGTCAACGTGTCAAACGTGAGCTGTACGGTGACTGTGATGTTGCTGCCTTCACCTTGATCAAGCGCGGAATACGTCCCGGCATAGCTGAGCGCGCCTGTGCGGAACAGCGTATACGTCAGGCTTGATGCTGGAACCGTGATATTGATTGCGCTTTGATCGAACGACGGCAGCAGGGTGAGCGACAGACTCGATGTGACGCCTAACTGTCCGCCGCATTGATGTTCGACGACGGTGGCGGTATGCATCCATGCGCCAGTGGTCACGAGCACGGCTGTGGTCGGTGTCGGGGTTGGCGTTGATGTGGCGGTAGGGGTCGCGGTCGGCGGCGGTGCAGGAATAGTGACAGCGGGCGTGATCACGGCATCGATCGGCTCGACGATGACGATCCCCGAAAATACCCACGATTGTCGCGCGCGATTATCTTCAACCAGGTACCAAAGGTTTGTGCCGCCGCCGGTCTGTGCCAGAATCGTCAAGCGGTCATCGCGGCGTGCCGCGCGGATCACATCATACTGCGTGCCGGGACCCGCGCGTAGATTGATGGTCTCGCTCATGACGATCGCCACTGGTACGGTGGGGATCGGCGGGGCGGGGGGGGTATCGGTCGGCACTGGGGTAACACGTGTCATGGTCATCGTTGGCGTGCGCGTAAACGGCGTGCGGCTTGGCGTATTCGTCATGAACGATGTCGGCGTCACGCTCGGCGCGATCACCGTCGCCAGTACGGTATTGGCATTCGCTCGCGAGGTAATCAGCGGCGTGAGCGTATAGATTGCTTGCGTCGGCGTCGCGGTCTTTTCTGCGACGATCACAGGCGCGGCTTGACCAGAATCAGGCGGCGCATCACGCAGTGTGAGATAGACCAGCAGTACACCGAACAACAGCACGGTCGTGATGGTGGCAACCAATGTCACTGGAATACTAAAGCGTGCTGCCACTACGCGCGGCTTATTGAGCGGGATCAGCGCCGGATAGGAGTCGCCAGCGTGTTGTTCGGCACGCATCAGCGCTTGCAAGTGTGGCGAGAGCGGCGGCAGATCGCGCATGTGGCTGGCGGCTTCTGTACGAACGGCGGACGCGATACTACGCCAGTCGTCGATGACTTGTACGCACGTTTCACACGTCGCCGCGTGCTGTTCAAAGCTGCGTGTTTCGGCGCGTGATAAGGTTTGGGCGATGTAAAAGGGGATCAGGTCTTCCCATTGTTTATTGTGCATTCCATGTCTCTCCCCAATTTTCGCCCGTGTTTTGCAGCACGCGGCGGAGCATTTCTTTGGCGCGGTGCAAACGGCTTTTGACCGTCCCGACCGATACGCCGAGGACATCCGCGACTTCTTGCCCGCTCAAGCTGTGATAAAACACGAGCACCAGAATTTCCTGATGAAACTTTGGCAGCGCGCGAATCGCGTCTTGGAGCGCGATTTGCTGCGATTTTTGTTCGGCGTAATCCAGCGGTGACGAATCGCCGTGATAAATATTCTCGTCCAGTTCAACCATGTGGGGGGTGTAGCGGCGTCCCGCATTGATGGCGCGGTTGCGCGCAATCGTGAGCAGCCAGGTGCGCACTTTGCTATCACCGCGAAAACCAGCGGCACTTTTCCACACTGCCATCATGACATCTTGCAATACTTCTTCGGCAAGCTGGCGATCGTCGAGATACGACGTGAGATAATTCAAAATATTTGCGCCGTGCCGTGCATACAATTCGTTCAACGCATGGCTGTCGCCGCGCGCGATTCCCCGGACTAAAATGAGATCGGGGTCGAATTGAGGCGCAGCAGACATATTATCTGGAAGCGGCATAAGGGCTGCCTGTGCTTTCGCTGGACTCATAAAACCTCCGCGATTTCTGTGTTGTGAGACACAACCGACATCGCACGAGTTCCATCTCCATTATAAAGGAGGAGTGGGATAGGGCAGGACTGTAGGGATTAGTGATGATCAGGTCGTGATCTGCGGCGTTTCTTTTCTGTGACCACTCCATCGCCTAAAGGCGCCGGCTTCTCAGACTACGCAGGAGCTAATGCTCTACGTTAACGCCTGACGGCACAGTCCATGCCGACTTGAACGCTAAATGATAAATGTTTCGAGCGGCGTTCTCGTCTC
>Ga0105048_10000626_pt1 | contig 54992 bp, 40 predicted proteins | sample MAT05_FD_78382 | JGI IMG/M metagenome (GOLD analysis project Ga0105048, IMG submission 78382) | Freshwater microbial communities from Lake Fryxell liftoff mats and glacier meltwater in Antarctica - MAT-05 | ecosystem: Environmental > Aquatic > Freshwater > Ice > Liftoff microbial mat | place... | reverse complement strand
GCGCTCAAGGAACATTCGCCCGCGGACTTGGGGCGGGTGCTGGGCGTGGATCGCGCTCCAGAGGTCAAGACCCTCCGTCGCAAGCTTGGCCGCCTGGCCTCCTACCAGCGGGCGGCCCAGTTCGGGCAGGCTCTGGCCCGCCAGCGCGTCGATCTGCGGGGCGAGGCGTTAGGCTTTCTCTATATCGATGGCCACGTCCGCGTTTACCATGGGCAGCACCGCCTGCCGCATGTTCGAACGCTGGCGGCAGGAGAATTTCTTCAAGTATCTACGCGAGGAGTTCGCGCTGGACGCCTTGGCCGAACACGCCGTCGAGCCCGACGACCCCGCGCGGGAAGTTCCCAATCCGGAGTGGGCCCGAGTCGACGCGCAACCGCGTCAGGCCCATGCGCGGTGGGAACGTCTCCAGGACGAGTAGGGTCTGGAAGCCTTCACCAATGTGGAGCAACACCGCCGCACCATGCGCGGCTTCTAGATCGCCCAAGGCAAGCTCGGCCAGTAGATCTGGGAGGCTTGGCAACGGGTGGAAAAGCTCGAAGCCCGCCGCAACAAAGTGCGCCGCAGGGTCCCGGTACAGACCGTGAGTCCGGAGCCGGTGGTCAAACTCGCGCCGGAGATTCAGCACCTGGTCAACCTCGTCAAAAGGGTCGCCTACCAAGCGGAGAGCGACCTCTTCCTAGTCGTGGAACCGCACTACCGTCGCGTCGCCGACGAAGGCCGCACCTTGATCGAATCGGCGCTGACAGGCGCGGCGGACATAGAAGTCACGCCTACCGAGATCAAAGTGATCCTTGGACCCTTGAGTTCCCCTCATCGCTCCCGAGCCATTAGCGCTCTGTGCGCAGAACTCAATCTTCTGGGCACTCGGTTTCCCGGCTCCTCCCTGCGCTTGCGTTATGCCGTCCGGGAGACGATTTGACGGCAAAAGCGGACATTCAATTAACCCCCTATGTCAGGAGCTCTGGAATCAGGGACACCTTGAACTTCGTCGAGCCAAACCCGCTGGATTCCTGCGTAAGTTCCAGTCGGCGGTCGGCGATACTCAAAGCAGTCGTCTCGACGGCAAAGGCATCACGAATGGTATTTGTGACGAGAGCCTTCGATACCTCGGTCGTCTTGCGCGTGACGCGGTTGGTGTCCGCGTCCTGCATTGCCAACCCGAACGCCGCAATCCTTTTCAGGCGCACAAGTTCGGCTTCAACATCCGATAGAATGCTCGCGAGCCACAAGCGGTCTTCGAGTCCGCGCAATTCATTCTCTGCAGCCTGCGCTGGGCTGGGTCGGACGATTTATGGAACTCGCCGATTCGCTCGTCCAGATTGACCATGAGCGCAGCGATCAGGGGAATGACGCTGGCTACCGACATTTGGATTCCAAGAAGCATCGGCTCGGTTGCCGTGACGAGTTTCCGCCCTCGCACCCGTCCTCTGGTGAGCCACCGACCACGAGACGATGTCATTTAGCGCCACTCGAATTGGGTCGGCGGTCGGCGAGCTTGTCCCGCCAGTTGCCGCCGCAGCCGATGAACTCACCCCGTTGGACATAAGCATTCTTGGATTGAGGCCGAGAGACAGCGCAGCGGCCGCAAGCAGCTTGTCTGCGAAAGGTCACTTTTCAAAGCCGTTGGCTGGCAGACTGCGGAGTGCGGCACAAGGTGGTGGATGATCCCGGTGAGGCAACACACGAGGCGGGCAACCCCGAAGGGAAGAAGATGTATAAGGCACCTGGGCTTGGGCGCAGGCAAGCTCCTCCGGGTGATCCATTCGTGGATGGAGTCGACACTTACCCCGAGATTTGCAAACCTCGCGTCAACTGATAAACAGCGTCCTGGCATAAGGAGCCTTTTCGTAATCCACCCTTCCCCGGAGCGCGATCACTTGGAAACAACGGCTTCAGGCTCAAATGTTAACGATGTCGTCCAGCAAAGCCAGCCCATAGCCGGATGAAGCGGAATTGTATGTTGGCCATTCTCATCCCTGGACTGCGGCCGCGGCGACGCGCCATTGAACAGGCTTGCCAGGTCTCGCAGCCCCGAGATTTCTGCGCTTGCGCTGCTGAAGAGTACCTACGTTCCGAATTCGAGTGCGGTAGGCAGTTAAGCGCCTGACGAAGCAGCTCGTTGGCGCACGTCCATTAAGTGACTGGAGCACTCGGCGGCACCGAGTTCAGGAGGTCGCTGACCGCGTCGAACGCCTCAACGAGGCGTTTTTACTCCGGCGCTCGGAGCCCGAGGGAATCCCAGCGGTTCATTTCGCCGGAATCGATCAGGGAACGCCGAAGGGCACTCTCGAAAATTGAGCCCTGCATCCCGCCGGTGTAAATGTCGATGACGCCTGCGCTGTGCTCGGCGGCCAGGACGTCTTTTATCCGTCAGAGGTCGAGGGCGTGATGTCCGCTGTAGAGGCCCGCGAGGATGGAGGCATTGCCGGAATCGAACCCGGAAGCCATCGACTTCCGGGCTACTTCCCAGATGTTCGCTTCGGCAAGGACGCTCCAACCGATGGAGTTTCTGTTTGAATGAAGTTGTGAATGCCGGATCAGCTTCGTTCGGGCGTTTCTTCGGCCATTCGCAGTTCATCCATCACCTCGCTAAGGAGAGTGTTGGCTCGACTGATCTGCGTCATCGGTGCGCCTGGAAGCGCGAATTGAGGAGATCGCTTGCGGCGTCCACGGCGTCGACCAGGCAGCGTTGTTCTGGAGCCCGCAGCCGCACCGTTTCCCAGCGGTCCATTTCACCGGAATGCGTCAGCGTCCGTCGAAGCGCGTCGTCGGATACAGAACCCTCCATCCAGCCGGTGAAGACTTCGGTGACCGCAGCGTTGTGTTCGCTATCGAGCACATCTTTCATCCGCCAGAGGTTGAGCGGGTGGTGCCCGTTGAAAAGCGACCAAACGAACCGGCGCAGATTTTGACCACTGTGGGTGTCAGGATTTTCCCGGATACTTTCGGCGATGCAGCCAAGAGCGGTTTCGGCAGCGAGGCGGCGGTTTTCCCGATGGTCGATCTCTGCTTGAGACTGAAGCCCTGGAGCAGCGAGGATCACTTGCAACAGTTGCGCGGGGCTTTCCGGCGTCGTCTCCCGGACATCCGCGTGCCACGCCCAAGTGCCAAGCGAGTTGATAGAGCGCCTGCCGCTCGGGATTCGTTTCGCGGGCCACGATCGCCTCGTATTCCTCTCGGGTGATCGCGCGCTTCTCGCGCTAGACGACCTTCGGCCAGTGCGCCTTGACGATGACCGGCCAGGGGAGCCAGTTCATCGTCAGAGCGAAGTTGTGAATCCGTCGGAGGTAAACGTTCGTGGAGACCTTGCCCCGCTCCAGAGCGCGCAGGAAATGCTCGGCCCGGATCTCGAGGATGACGACGTGCCGCAATCCATTGAAAGCCGGGTCTTTGATTGCCACCCGCCACCGGCGCTGCGTCTCGCCCGTTTTGAGCTTGGCGAGTTCATCCATCGCGGCCTGCCAGGTGCGGGTGGCGACGTCTGGGTCGCTGTCGGCCAAATACGCGCGGGCGATCTGCAGGTTGATGACCGGTTGCTGTTGCGCCTCGTTCCGGGAGTGGAGCAGGCGGACCGCCTGGGAGCGGTCGGTGGTGCCGAGGCTCTCCTGCTTTCCGGTGACGCTGTCGTGGAGGTAGAACCGGCCGCCTCGGCGGCGGCGGAACAATCGGAACCGATTCTTCATTTTTCAGTCCTCAGGTGATGAGGCTAAAGCAGGGGATCTGAAGCGGGTTAGCTGGCAGAGGGCGAGTCAGGGCCCGTTATACCTGGCAATCCCGGAGTACGGGTTTGCTGGTAAAACTGCTGGCACTCGCTATCTGAATCAGCGCAACCACCTGTCACGCTGCAGCTTGCAGATGGAGGCGAGGGTCGGAATCGAACCGACGGATGGGGCTTTTGCAGAGCCCTGCCTTACCACTTGGCTACCCCGCCTCAACGGAGGACTTATTCTCTCGGACCTGACCCCTCGGGTGCAAGGGGAACTTTGCACTCAAACAGCCCCATAGTCGCTCAAACCCTGGGCCCCAACTCTTCACACCCTCCCCTCGCGGTCGGTCTCCGTTCGAAGGCCAATACACCTACTCGTCCGGCGCAACTTGTCCTGAGACTCGGTGTTCCCATTGACGTCCGGCAATACCCGAACCTAGCGTGCCTCAAAACCGAAACGGATCGCCGCTCCACCGGTGGTCCATCGCTAACGCATGAAGAACCAATCCGCTCGCGCCACCCCTTACATCGCCGCCGTTCGCCGCTCCGCCTTCACCCTGATCGAAATCATGATCGTGGTGGGCATCATCGGATTGCTCGCGATCTCGATCATCCCGAACATCAGCAAGAATCGCGAACGCGCCCAGTTGCAGATGATTCACCAGAATCTGCGCAAGATCGATGCCGCCAAGAACTTATGGGCCCTCGAGAATAACAAGGGCAGCGGAGAGACCCCTTCCTCCGAGGAGCTAAAGCCGTACGACGGATGGCCCCGGGCGATCGCCGGTGAAACGTACAATGTCAATTCTGTCGGCATGCCGCCGTCGGCCACCTTGTCCGGCAAGCTCTGGACGAACGGACCCAACAGCACGATCTCGCTGCCTCAGGAATAGCAGGCATGTCGTCCACCGACTGCTAATCGCGCGGTTCCCGGATTTCATTGACGGCGTTCAACCGGAGGTCCTGTGGCCCGATCTTTTGCCGCGCTCCCGAAGGCCAGCGAATCTCGACGCCATCAATGGGCACCCCGGGATTCAATCCAAAGGTCACCGGCAGCTCGGATTGCGACAGGTAACCCCGGGTAGGCATCACTTGGCGCCACCAGGTGTGGGTTCCGGAATGGAGCCGCACCCACGCCCCAATGGCGTCACGGTTGCTACGCGTGCCCATCAATTGGAACCGAATCCATGACTTGCCAGGCTGCAGGTCGTTCCTCAGGAGCAACGCCGGGCCATTGTTCTGGGCGATGACGACGTCAAGGTCGCCGTCGCCGTCCAGATCCGCGTAGGCCGATCCGCGAGCGACCAAGGGCTGGAACATGCCGCCGCCGGTTTCCCGGGGCGTCACGGTCAGGAAACCGCCTTGTTTACGGAGGCCACGCGTATTCCAGTAAAGCTGAGGCAGCTGCCGATAGCGTTGACTCGACTGAACCAAGTGGATGTCGCTCTCGATGTGCCCGTTGACAGTCAGCAGGTCGAGCCACCCATCGAGATCGTAGTCGAAGAAGAATACCCCGAAGGTTAGAAAGAGCCGACTTGCCGCGCCGACCCCCTGCCCTATCGCCTCGTCTGCGAAAACCAGGGTGTCCGGTTGGGTGACATACAGAGCCAACATCTCGTTGGCGAAGTTTCCGATGGAGACCCCAAGGCTTTCGTCCTCCGTGAATCGGCCGGCATCAATGCCCATCGCGCCACGCGCCGCTCCGAACGTGTCGAACGCCAGACCGGATTCCGCTCCAACTTCGGCGAAGGTGCCGTCCCATCGATTGGAAAAGACGAAGTTCTGGACCGTGTCGTTCGCAACAATCAGGTCGATCCAGCCGTCCGTGTTGAAGTCCACGGGGGCGACACCCAGCGATTTCGCCATGGGAAGCCCCGTGGCCTTGTTTCTAACCTGAATGCCAGCCGATGCCGACACATCGGTGAAACGACCGTTTCCTTCGTTTCGAAGCAGGCGCGGGAAGGTGCCTGGAAAATTCATCGGCGGCCCATAGGCGCGCCCAATCCCGACCAATCGGTAGTCGACCTCGAAATCAATCTCGCGCGTCCAACGGAGGTAGCGACACACAAACAGGTCCAGGTCGCCATCATGGTCGTAGTCCACGAAACTCGCGCTCGTGCCCCAGTCCTCGGGGGCGGCCTGCAGTCCAGCCGCAGAGGTCACGTCGTGGAATCGACCGCCGCCTTCATTCCGGAAAAGCCGCTGGTCCCCAACGCCGGTGACGAACAGATCCACTCTTCCGTCGTTGTCGAAATCACCGCAGGCCACGCCCATGCCCTGGATGGGTATTCCGAGTCCCGATCCCATGGTCACATCCACGAATTTCCCGCCGTCGTTCCGGAATAGCGCCGGACTGGTCTGCCGTTTCTGGTCGGCGGGAGTCCAGTTCCAGGACGAGCCATTCACGAAGTAGAGGTCAGGATCCCCGTCGGCATCGAAGTCCAGAAATGCAACGCCCGAGCCCATGGTCTCAGGCAAGAGTTTCTCCCCGATAGCCCCTCCGAAGTGCTCAAACCGAATACCCGCCTGGGCGGTGATATCCGTGAACGGAACGTTCGGCAGCTGCAGTCGTCCCGCGGCATCGGGATCCTTCGGCAGTGAAAGCGCCGCCAAAGGGCCGGACGTGGATCTTGGGCCCAGTCGTCCAACCCAAACAATCACGCCGACGATCAGGCCCAACAGCGAGAAAGCCGCCACGGACCACCAAAACGCTCGGCCGATCAACGCATCATCCGACGGCGGTTCAGGAGACTCTTGCCGCGGATGCCGCGACGCCTCGGGATTGGACACGGACGAAGTTTAGCGGGCTGCAACCGCGGGGGCGATCGTGTTCTACGGGCCCACGCGGGCGGGAAATTACCAAAGGGGAGGGGCAGGGCGATGGCGATCCCGCAACCCGGCGTCCGGCGATCGAGCGTCAAACGGGGGACCGTTACGGTCAGTCCGCGGGCCTGCTGCGGCCGGACCGGCCGCTTTCGTGATCCCTTAGGGATGGCGCGCCGTAGAGGAAGACCTTTCGGCCCTTCACCGGCGGCTTTGGCGACAAAGGTACCGGTTCATCCACGGTTCGGTCGACAGAGGAAGGGGCCGTTGCATCCGCAGCGGTGGAGGTTGGCCGCGACGGGAATGAGCCGGCTCGGGCTTCCAAAAACAGAAATCGACGAACTGGAGGTTGTTGGGGTGTTGCAAGAACCGCAGAAGCGGGTTGGGGGTGGGCCTGAGATCGAACACCGACTAAGTGGAAATCTTGCCGGTGGGCAGGCAACTCGGCGGTTTCGATCTCGCGGAGACGTTGGGCAGCGCCAACGAAGAACCAGACCAGAACCCCCATGGGAATGCCGACGAATGGCGAGCCTACCCCAACGAAAGCGATGCTGATCCAAAGATTGGTCGCCGCGGCGAGGATCAGGGATCCGGAGGGCAGGTCTTTCGTCGCCTTGACCGTATCGAACATGAGTTTGGCCACGTTCCAAGAGAGGCGACCAAAGAGAATGATCCCCAGCACCCCGAACTCCACCATCAACCTCCCAAGGTCGCCGTCCGGAGCCAGGTAGTCGGAGTAACCGCTTCGATTCAGCAGGAAGGCCGGGCTGAACCCTGTCTTGCCGAGGCCGCCACCCAGTGGATGGCCCATCATGAAATCGAGGCCGAGGTAGGTCGGCCACCAGAAGCGATAGAAAACACTGCCCAAGTTCAAGGTGGCGAGCCGGTCCAGGACGCCACCTCCGGTGGCCTGCGATGCCATGGCCGCCCCCGCCACGATCACTCCCAGAATCACCAGGCCTGGAAGGAGCTTCCGTCGAACGGCCAGCATGACCGCACAACCCGTCACCGCGATGATGGCGGCGCTGCGAGATCCGCTCAGGACCATGCCATAACCAATGGGAATCATCATCAACGCGATCAAGGTCCGCTCTATGAGGCGGGCCTTGGGCGCCAGGAACAAGGCGCTACCCAGGATGATGGACGTCGCCATGGTGGCGCCGAATGCACCCGAACTGATGAACGTCGAAAACCGGCGGACGTGGAAGTCACCTTCGGCATCCAAGTACCCCTGCCCTCGATACCGCTGCGCGAAGAACGAATCCTCCTTCATCATCTGAATCACCTCGGCGTCGCTTTGCTGAATTCCGTAAATGGCTGTCATCAGGGCGAGCAGCAGGATCACCAAAAAGTAGCCATGCAACTGCGCACGTCCGCGGGTGATCTGGTAGCCAAGGCCGTACAGTAGTGTCGCGAAGATCCACCCTCGAAGCGTCGACAACGCCACGAGGAAAGGCGGCATTCCCGGGATCAACGAGAACGGCAGGTACGCCAGGCAGAGGCCGTAGAACGCCACCAAGGCTTTCGTCGTCGGGCCCGGCGGTAAGAACTGCCGCATCGATCCCGACCGCAGGTAGACGACCACCAGGGCCAAAATCAGAACGACGTCGTAGGCGAAGGTGGTGATGGGCGAACGAAAGCGCAACTTCAGCCAGCCATGGAAGAATCCGATCCCCAGAGCGGCGACCACCAGGAGGTTGACGAACGCATCCACGGCCACCACGGCCTTAAGGCGAGCCCAGATCGAATGCTCCTCCTCAGGGTGCGCCACGTGGTGGCTCAGGACAACCCCCTGCCTCGCGGCATCAACAGTCTCGTGCGGCATGGATCTCGTCTCGTGCGGCTGAAGTCGTCGGGACCGAGTATCAGCCTTGAACGACAACCACCGCGGTCTGCCCTACCAGCCCTTTCCCGGTTCAACAACCCTTTTCCTGGAGCGCAGTCTTGGGTCGGCTCTCACGAGTCTCCGCAAATGAAGGATTCCGCCACGGTTCATGGCCCGCGTTGTGGAAACCGCTTTCGAAACCACCGCCGCATGGCCCGTTGAACTGGCATTTCAAACCAGGCATACGCTCCGTAAGACAAAGCGCAGGTCAGCGCGAAAGTCACGACCGCCACAATCAGCATCACCCCCTGCCCCGGTTCCACGGAAGCATGAAGCATGGCGCCTTTGAGGTAGCGGAGCACGAGGTGGTGGAGCAGGTAGAACGCGAAGCTGCTCAACCCCAAAACACGAATCCACGGATGGCTGAGGTGACGCCCAAGCATGCCATCCCCGGTGGTCAATCCGATGATCAGCAGGCCCAATCCTGGCACCAACGCCGCCGATCCTAGGTTCCCCAAAGACAGGCGGTTCCCGGCAATGACCACCACCACCACCCAGGTCAGTCCCGCCCACTGGCAGAGTGCGGCGGTCCTGCCCCGGACTGACCCCAGGCGCGACATCGACATTCCGAGGCAAACACCCGCCGCGAAATCGGTGATTCGCACGCCGGCGAAACGTTCCAAGAAATACATCTCCCCCACGGAATCGCCGGCCGGTATCCAGTGGCGGGCCAACCCGTAGACGAGCACCAGGATCGATCCGGTGGCGACCCAGCTTTCCCAGCCACCCGGGCGACGCGCATAGGCGGCGATGAGAAACGGGGTCAGGACATAAAAGAACGCCTCGCAGCTGATGCTCCAGCCGACGGAGTTGAGATAAGCGAAGTAGGGTGGCAGCGAGAAAGGCACCCAACACTGCATCAGGCCCACCTGAACCGGCACGGCGACCCAATCCAGCGGCAGGGTCGGGCTCAGGATGGAAACCGGGATCGCGAGCAGCAGGGTGACGAAGTAAGTGGGGTAGATCTTGGAGAAGCGGTCCCAGAGAAAGAGGCGGTAGGCGGGGAAGGAAACGGTCGACTGAAAAACAGGTTGGTAGTTGTAGGCGAGGATGAACCCGCTCAGCACGAAGAAGAACGTCACCCCCAAGCCTCCCAAGCCGAATCCGGGAATCGACCGCCAGGCCGCGCAACCCGGAAGGAACCCGACATGATTCAGGAAGACGAGAACCGCGGCATAAAAGCGGGCACCCGTGAGGGCCGGCATTTCGTCGCGTTTCATGCAGCCTGCATGGCCTCAGAAAGATCGTTCGCCTCGGAGAGATGGGACATCGACGCGTGATCTACTGTGATTCGCGAGCCCAGTGTCGAGTGGATTCCCAATCAACACATCGAGGTGGCGCGGCTTGCGCCGCCGCTTCGCCCCCCGATACAGTCTCCGGCCCCTCCGCTACGGCGGTCTCCCCAAAGCGCCATGACGGAACGCCAGGCCCTGAACGCCCCCAAGCACGACGCCGGCATTGCCAATCTGGCCAGCATCGGAATCGTGCTCGTGGTGCTCGGGCATTCGACTCCCACCTCGATGGAGACCGTGACCGGGCCTGCGACGGCCGCGTTTCGGCACCTGCTCGAGGTGATCAGTCTCTTCCACATGCCGCTGTTCTTTTTCATTAGCGGCTATTTGCTGGTCCATTCCCACGCCCGTCTGGGCGGGGAGATCGGCGGGTATCGTGAATTCGTGATTGGGAAGGCCAAGCGTCTTCTGTTTCCCTACTGGGTGATCAGCACCGCGGCGTTCCCCCTGAAGGCATGGATGGGCGGGCAGGCCGTTCGGCCATTGGAATTCTCCGTCGAAGGCTACCTCACTTCCATGGTGGTTCCGTGGCAGAACACCATCATCTTCTTCTGGTTCCTACCCACTCTGTTTCTTCTGTTCCTCGTGGCTCCACCGTTCCTCAAGGCTGGTGTAGGCGGATCCCAAGGCATCGTGGCGGCCATCACCGTGATTTTGATCGTACCTGCCCTGCTGATCTCGCCGATCTTTTGGAACGACCCGCTCAACTACCGAGGCGCTGCCGCGCACGCCGCCACCTTTTGGCTGGGCATGCTGTGTCGGGCGCGCGGTCCAACTCTTACGGCGACCGGACACGCCTGGCTTGGGGCCGCGTCGCTGGCGGCATTCGCCGTGCTGGGAATGGCGCGCATGGCGCAGGTCCTGCCGCACACTCCCATCGCCAGTGCCACCATGCATCTGGCCCAGGCATGGACCGGGGTGGCTGCCACCTACGGATGGGTTCGTTGGGCAACCCATCGGGGTCTCGAAAAGGTGCCCGGCATCCACGGGTTCTCGTTCCAGATCTACCTGCTTTCGTGGTTTCCGCAGATGTTCGTGAAAATCGTCCTGTTCCGATGGCTGGGCATCGGGTTCTGGCCCGCCGTCGCCTTGATGTTTGCCAGCGGACTGGTTGTACCCGTTGCGGTCTCTAGATGGGTGCGACATCGCCGTCCGGCTCTGAAGCCCTGCCTGGGAATGTCCTCATGAAGAACTCCGACACACCTTCGGATCCTCTTCAGTCGGCAGCGGCAGCCGTCGGTGTCGGAAAAGCGACCCGCCACATCTTCCTCTGTGCGGATCCCACGGAGGCGAAATGTGCCGACCGAGAAGCCGGCATGATCGCGTGGGAGTTTCTGAAGCGCCGGCTCAAGGAGAAAGGACTGGCACCGCCGCACGGTCGGGTTCACCGGACCAAGGCCAACTGCCTGCGCATCTGCCTTATGGGGCCCATCGCCGTCGTGTATCCCGAGGGTGTCTGGTACCACTCCTGTTCGCCGGAGGTCCTGGAACGGATCATCGACGAGCATTTGGTGGGCGGAACGGTAGTGGCGGAGTATGCGTTTGCCACAAATCCGGCAGACGACACGGCTGGCTGATCCGCAACGGACGGGTCCTGGATGAAATCGTGGCTGGACAACGGCGCGGCCCCGTGATTCCTGAGCGACCGTAGGGCAAATCCACCTGCAATCCGCATTGCCTGTCCCGTAGGCCATGGCGTGAAATCAGGCCACGCCTTATGGCTCCAACGTCCGACGCATCGAATACCCCCGCCGCACGGAACACGCCTCCCACGCTCGGCCTGATTGGCGGCGGGCAACTCGCCAAGATGACTGCCCAAGTCGCGGCCCAGTTCGGGATCGCTGTCGCCATTCTCGAACGTAAGGAACACTCCCCCGCCAGCGGCCTGGCCCATCACAACCTCCTTGGTGATTGGGACAACCCCAAGGACCTCCTCCGCCTCGCCGCCCTCTGCGACGTCCTGACCCTCGAGAATGAGTTCGTCGATGCCGAGGCGCTTGCCATCGTCGAACGCCATGGCCATCGCCTGTATCCGGGCTCCAGCACCGTCAAGATCGTCCAGGACAAGCTCTGGCAGAAACAGGCCATCGCCAACGAAGGCCTCCTCTTGCCACGCTTCGTCGACACACCGACGCCCGCCGACGTGCTCAAGGCCGGCACCGACTTCGGCTGGCCGCTGGTCTTGAAGAAGCGCCGCAATGGCTACGACGGCAAAGGCAACGCGACCCTCCTTTCCCCCGCCGATCTGGATGCCGCCTGGAAGACGCTCGACGGCACCCGCAACGCTCTCTTTGCCGAGGCTTGGTTCCCATTCGAACGCGAACTCGCGGTGATGATCACCCGCTCGATCGACGGTCAAACCGCCGTCTACCCGGTGGTCGAAACCATTCAGCGCGATCACATCTGTCACGTCGTCCAAGCGCCTGCGGCGATTTCTCGGGACCTCGCCGAACGTGCGGCAGAAACGGCCGGCCGCGCCGTGGGGGCGGTGGGCGGGGTTGGAACCTTCGGCGTCGAAATGTTCCTCAGCACCGACGGCACCATCGCCATCAATGAACTCGCCCCGCGGGTTCACAATTCCGGGCACTACACCATCGAGGCCTGCGAATGCTCCCAGTTTGAGAACCACGTCCGGGCCGTGATGGGATGGCCCCTCGGCTCGACCGCAATGCGCGCTCCTGCCGCCGTGATGGTCAACCTGCTCGGCGCTGGTCCGGGTCCCGGATTCCCTGAAGGCCTGACGCAAGCCCTCGCTGTTCCCGGAACCGCTGTGCATCTCTACGGCAAGACAACCAGTGGACTCGGCCGAAAGATGGGCCACGTGACCGCCCTCGGCGATACGCTGAACTCCGCCCTGGCCAAGGCCCGCCAGGCCGCGAATGCCTTGACCTTCGGCAAACCACCCAGCGGTCCGTAGCGCAGATCGTGGGATCGCGGTCACAAGCGAGGGACTCCACCGCCCACCCAACGTCATCACCGGAGTCGACGTTGCCCCGGAGAATGTCCAGCATTCACGCCCATCACATGAGCCTGGAAGATCGCCTTTACCCGCTCCTGTCGCTCTATGAGCGATTCCCTGACGGGCTGAAACACGCCCTTGGCTGGACCTATCGGTGCCTTCCTGCGGGGTTGCGTCTCGGAGGCCGTTTCTCCGAGTTCCGCGCTTTGGCCACCGACGTCGAATCCTGGGACGTCGCCTCGATCGAGGAGTTCCAGACGCGGCATCTTCGGCAAACCCTGATTCAAGCCGGGAATTTCTGTCCCTTCTACCAGCGCCGTTTCGCGGCCGCTGGATTTCAGCCCGAACTCCTTCGTGGACCTGACGACCTGGTGAAATGCCCGTTCACAACCAAAGCCGACCTGCAGCAGCACCTCGCGGGGATGACCTCCTCTTCCGTGCCTGCGAAGTCGCGGCTCTACATCACCACCGGCGGCTCCACAGGAGTGCCGGTTGGATTCCACCTCCAGAAAGGCGTCAGTCGTCCCAAAGAACAGGCCTTTCTCGAAGCCCAATGGCGTCGGGCTGGATTCACCGATGGCGCCCGCCTCGCGGTGATCCGCGGTCACGTCACCACCGAGAAAGCCGCCGGTCGTATCGCCAGCTACGACGCCACCCGCGACTGGTTGATGCTCTCAAGTTATCACCTGACCGAAGAGCGTCTTCCCGAATACCTGGAAGCCCTCGAGAACTTCAAGCCCGACATCCTACACGCGTACCCTTCGGCGGCCCTTCAACTGGCCGAGTTCCTCGAACGCTCCGGCCAATCCTGGCGTTTGCCCCTGCGCTGCCTCCTGGCTGGCTCCGAACGATTGACGCTTCCGCAGAAGCGCCTGCTCGAACGGGTCTTTGGCTGCCGGGTCTTCCGCTGGTACGGCCACAGCGAACGGGTCGTGCTTGCCGCCGAAGGGCGGTCGTCCGAGTTGTTCCACTTCTGGCCCACCTACGGCTACGTCGAGTTCGGCGACGCCGACCCGGACGGCTTCCGGGAGGTGATCGGAACCAGCTTCCACAACCTCGCCATGCCCCTGGTCCGCTATCGCACCGGCGACTATGTGCGCCTCGCCGATCCCACCCGCGACGGCGACCTGGAATTCCCCTGGCCAGCCGTCAGTGAAATCGCCGGTCGCGAACAGGAGTTCCTAGTCAGTCGTACCGGTCGCCGCATTTCGCTGACGGCCTTTAACATGCACGACGCCAGTTTCGACGGCCTGTACGCCGTTCAGTTCTTCCAGGCTGAACCCGGCGTCGCGGAGTTCCGTTATGTCCCGTCCCCATCCTTTCAGATCGCCCACCTCGATTCCATTCGGGCCAGCGTTGCCCGAAAACTCGGCGACGATTTCGTCGTGGCCCTGCGCGAGGTGCGGGAAACGGAGAAAACCAATCGCGGCAAGCACCGGTGGCTGGTGTCCACGCTGACCGCTAGTCCGGCGGCCCCCGCCTCTTCGGAACCACCCACGAACCCGTGAGCCTGCGGCCTCTCACCCTCCAGCGTTCAATTCCCGGCTGACCGCCGGGTTCACCGTCGATTTCACCATGCTTCAGATCGCCCAATACCAGGATGGCCGAATGGAACTACAGGAAGTCCCTGAACCCACCCCGCCCCCGGCCGGCATCCTCGTTCGCGTCACCCATTCCGTCATCAGTGCTGGCTCCGAGAAGATGAAGGTCGAGCAGGCCAAGATGAACCTGCTTCAAAAGGCGCGCGCGCGCCCCGACCAGGTCCGCAAGGTCCTCGATACCGCGCGCAACCTTGGATGGAAGGCCGCCATCGAGAAGGTGCGCAACCGTCTTGAGACGCCCAGCCCCCTTGGCTACAGCGCCGCCGGCATTGTCCAGGAGGTCCACCCCGCCAACACCCGGTTTCGCGTCGGCGACCGTGTGGCCTGTGGTGGCGCCGAATGCGCGTTTCACGCCGAGTTCATCGCCATCCCGGATCTGCTCGCCGCGAAGGTCCCCGAAGGGGTCGAGAGCTGGCAGGCCGCCTACACCACCCTTGCGTCCATCGCGCTTCAAACGGTCCGCCAACTGGAACCGCGTTTGGGCGATCGGGTGCTGGTCATCGGTCAGGGGCTGGTCGGCCTGCTCGTCACCAATCTGCTCGCAGCCAACGGCTGCCGCGTCCTGGCCGTCGACCTCGCTGAATCCCGTCGCGCGGTCGCGATGGCGATTGGAGCAGAACAGGTGGTCATCCTGGGACGCCAGAGCCTCGCCGACGAAGTCCGTCTCTGGACGGAAGGGTACGGCGTCGATGCCGTGGTGCTGGCGACCGCCACCTCCAGCAACACTCCGACCGAACAGGCCATCGACGCCTGCCGCGACCGTGGGCGCATTGTGGTGGTCGGCAACACTCACGTCGAATTGCCGTGGAAGACAACGTACGAGAAGGAACTCGAGATTCGGTATTCGCGCAGCTACGGCCCGGGCCGCTACGATCCTTCCTATGAATGGGGTGGCGCGGACTACCCGATCGGTCATGTCCGATGGACGGAGCAGCGCAACTTCGACGCCTGCCTGCACTTGATGCGCACAGGGACCCTGCGGCTGGACACGCTCACCACACGGCGCGTGCCGTTCCGTGACTGCCTGGCAGTTTATCGGGAACTGGTCGCGGGCTCGCCCGAGATCGGGGTGGTCCTGGACTACGACACCACGGCAGCAAACCCCACAAGATCCACGGCCGCCTCATCCCCACGGATGTCCGTCGCCGGCCCGGTTCCGGGCTTCGCGCCGCGTCGCAAGTCGGCCGCCAGCCATCTGGACGTGATTGGCGCGGGCAATTTTGCCCGGACGATGCTGCTTCCCCATCTCCAGGGTCGGATACCCTTCGGAACGATCGTGAACAACACGGCCCTCAGCGCCACCCATGTGCAGACAAAGTTCGCATTCGCCGCCTCGAAGACCGATGGCAAAGCCCTGCTGGAGTCGGCCTCGACATCCGAGAGTCCCGGTGCGGTGCTGATCGCCACCCGCCATCACCTCCACGCTCCGTTCATCCTGGTCGCGCTCGCCAGGCACCGGGACATTTTCGTCGAAAAGCCGCTTTGCCTGACCCTCGAAGAACTGGCCGCAATCGACGCGGCGCTGGCTCAGTCTAAAGGCTCCATTCAAGTCGGGTTCAATCGGCGATTCGCACCCGCCGCCGTGGAACTCAAACGAGTGATCGACGCCGCTCCCGGTCCGAAGTGCGCCAGTTTTCGGGTCATGGCGGGCAAGCTCGATCTGGCCCATTGGTACGCGAACCTCGACGAAAGCGGTGGACGTGTTTTGGGTGAAGCCTGCCATTTCCTGGACTTCTTCTGCTTCCTCTTTGGATCGACGCCGCTCCGGGTCAGCGCTCAGACCGTGTGGCCGGCCACGGGCCGGGCTGCTTTCCCGGACAGCGTGACAGCCCAGATAGAATTCGCGGACGGGTCCTCTGGACAGCTGGTTTACACGGCAGAGGGTGACACCACCTGGCCGAAGGAAGTTTGCACTGTGTTCGGAGCGGGGTTTGTCGCGGAGATCGAGAACTTCCAGGAACTGGTCGTGCACAAGGGCCGAAAGAACGTGAAACACAGCTTTCACGGCAAGGGTCACAAGGAGCAGATGACGGCCTGGGCCCAGTATCTGCGCGGGGAAGGCGAACATCCCCTGCCCTACGCCCAAGCACGCCAAAGCATGCGACTCACCTTCGCGACGCTCGAAGCGATCCGTACCGGCGGCAGCGCGACCTTAGGTTGAACTCGACCGAGTGTGCCTACGTCCAACGCGGGTGGAACATGTAGCGCGCGCCCGCATCGACGGCCTTACATCATCTTCAACAGGGTGTCGGCCATGTCGGAGGGCGTGGTCGCGATGCCGATGCCGGCTTCGCGAAAGGCGGTGATCTTGGCTTCCGCGGTGCCTTTGCCGCCTGAGATGATGGCGCCGGCGTGGCCCATGCGGCGTCCAGGAGGTGCTGTGGCTCCGGCGATGAACCCGGCCACAGGCTTGGTGCCGTGCTCCTTGATCCATGCTGCCGCCTCTTCCTCGGCCGAACCGCCGATCTCACCGATCATGATGATCCCGTGCGTTTCCGGATCGGCCATGAACATCTTGATGACATCGAGATGGGAAGTGCCGTTGACCGGGTCCCCACCAATGCCGACGCAGGTGCTCTGTCCCACGCCACGGCAGGTCAATTGCCAGACTGCCTCGTAGGTCAAGGTGCCAGATCGGGAAACCACCCCAATGTTGCCCTTGCGATGGATGTAGCCGGGGGAGATGCCAATCCGGCAGCCGCCCCGGGAGTCAGGACCTTCCCCCGGTGTGACGACGCCAGGACAATTGGGACCGATCAGTCGGGTCTTACTTCCCTGCATGGCATGCCGGGCGCGGACCATGTCCACCACCGGAATGCCCTCGGTGATCGCCACCACCAGTTCCAATCCGGCGCCGACGCCTTCCAAAATCGCGTCCGCCGCGAACGGGGGCGGCACGAACACCGCACTCGCAGTCGCGCCCGTCGCCTTCACCGCTTCGGCGATGGTGTCAAAGATCGGCACTTCGTGGGTCTCATGCCGGAACGTCTGCCCACCCTTGCCGGGGGTCACACCGGCCACCACCTGGGTGCCGTAACTGAGGGACAATTGTGCGTGCCGGGCACCGAAGCTGCCCGTGATGCCCTGGATCAGGACCTTGGTCTGGGGAGTAACAAGAATGGCCATGGAAATCAGCGCTTGAGAGTATGGAGTCGATCGCTTCCGCCGCCGCCGTTAGGCGCCGACCGCCTTGACGACCTTCTGGGCGGCGTCCGCCATCGTGTCACCGCCGATGATGGTCAGGCCCGATTCCGCCAGCGTCTTCTTGCCCGCAGCGACATTGTTTCCCTCGAGGCGCACCACCAGCGGTAGTTTCAACCCCGTCTCGCGGACGGCGTCGACAATGCCGGTGGCGATCACGTTGCAGTCCATGATGCCGCCGAAGATGTTCACGAGGATTCCTCGGACACTGGGATCGGCCAGGATGATGCGGAACGCAGCGGTCACCTGGTCCTTGCTGGCGCCGCCGCCAACATCCAGGAAGTTGGCCGGTTCACCACCGAAATGCTTGATGATGTCCATGGTGGCCATCGCCAACCCGGCACCATTCACCAGACACGCGATACTGCCGTCCAGCTTGATGTAATTCAGCGAGTGCTTGCCTGCCTCGATCTCAAGCGGGGCTTCCTCGCCCAAATCCCGCATCGCCAGGATGTCGGGGTGCCGGAAGAGGCCGTTGTCATCGAGGCTCATCTTGGCATCCACAGCCACCAGCTGGGGTTTGCCATCGCGGCCGTCGACGATGCACAAGGGATTCACCTCAACCAACGAGGCGTCAGTGGCCCACCACGTATCGTAGACACTTTTGAGCAGCTTGGCGGCCTGTCCCATCAACTCGCCCCGCAAACCCAGCGCCGCGGCGATCTTGCGCCCCTGCCAGGCTTGAAATCCGAGCGAAGGATCGATCGATTCCTTGATGATCTTCTCCGGGGTCGAAGCGGCCACTTCCTCGATGTCCACGCCGCCTTCGGTACTTGCCATCACCATCGGACGGCTGGTGGCTCGATCCAGGAGCACGGCGAGGTAGAATTCCTTGCGGATGTCCGGCGCTGCGGCCACCAGGACCTTGCGCACCAAACGGCCGTCCGGCCCGGTCTGCTTGGTCACGAGCACCTGGCCGAGCATGGCGCGCGCCTTGTCCTCAACGTCCTGGGCGCTTTTGCATAATTTCACGCCACCCTGGAAGCCGCTCTTGAAGGTGCCCTTTCCTCGCCCGCCGGCGTGGATCTGGGACTTGACGACCATCAGCTTCTCCCCGGCCGCAAAGAGCTTGTCGGCAACGGCTCGGGCCGCCTCCGGGGTTTCGCAGACCTCGCTCGCGGGTACGGCGACGCCGTGGCAATGGAGGAGTTGTTTCGCCTGATATTCGTGAAGATTCATGCAGCAGTAAAATCGTCGTTGCGTGTCGCGGAACTATGACCCGAAGCCCGGCGAACTATCAGGAGCAGGTGGTCCCTGTCCGATCGCTCCCTTCAACCCACCCCCGGGGCCCGCGGAGCGGCATGGTCGGGTCGCCGTCGCTGACCCCAACCAAGCACCGGCTCAGCGTTCGCCGATCGGCACCACCTTCAGGCCCAGCGGGCCCGTATAAAGACTTTGAGGCCGGATCAGCCGGTTGTCCGCCAGCTGTTCCAACACGTGCGCCGTCCACCCGGCCGTCCGTGCGATCGCGAAGATCGGGGTGAAGAGGTCGGTTGGAATTCCCAGCGAGTAGTAGACCGTCGCGGAATAGAAATCGACGTTCGCGTTGAGTCCCTTTTTCTGGAGCATCAATTCCGCGATTCGCTCGCTCATCTGGATCCACTTCGGGTCCCCAATCTTGGCGGACAGGATGCGCGACATGCGCTGGAGATGAGGCGCCCGCGGGTCCAGCACCTTGTACACCCGGTGCCCGATGCCCATGATCTTCTTCTTCTGGGCGAGCGCCTCGTCGATGTACGCATCAACGCCTTCCACCGAACCGATATCCAGGAGCATTTTGATAACGCCCTCATTGGCGCCGCCGTGCAGCGGGCCCTTCAGAGTTCCGATCGCGGACGTGATGGCCGAGTACATGTCACTCAGCGTCGCGATGGTGACCCGGGCGGCGAAGGTGGACGCATTCATTCCGTGCTCCGCATGGAGCACGTAGCAGACGTCCATGGTCCCTTCCATTTCCGGATTCGGCGCCTCGCCGTTCACCATGTAGAGGAAGTTCGCGGCTTCGCCTAGGGCCGGGTCCGGATCGATCAACGGCAACCCTTGCCGATGGCGGTGGAAGTAGGCGGTGATCACCGGGATCTGCGCTACCAATCGGAGAGCCTTCCGCCGCTGGGCGTGCATCGAGTCGTCATCCGCGGTCGTGTCGAAACACCCCAGCATTGAAATCACCGACCGGATCGCATGCATCGGCGGGGCGTTCCGGGGCACCTTCTGGATGATCTGCTTGATCGCCCGCGGAAGATCGCGGAAGCCCGACAGCGTCGCCCGGAGTTCGGCGAATTCATGGGCATTGGGCAGCCGGTCATGATGCAAAAGATGCACCACTTCCTCGTACGTCACTTTGCCGGCAAGCTCATCGATGTCGTAGCCGCAGTAAACCAATTTGCCTACGTCGCCTCGCACATCGCTTAAACGGGTGCTCGCTACGACGATTCCATCGAGACCGCGTGCCGGGGAGGTGGGATTGCTCATTCCGACTGTAGCTTGGGTGAACTTTTTTAGACCGCGCACCCAATCTAGAAACCAGTCTCCCCTGGCGCAACGGTTTTCCCCCCCAACCGCAGGATTCCGTCGAAACGTTGACCGCCAGCTTGAACCGGAACGGCTCAGGCGCCAGATTGGTCTCCCTTGAAGCCAACAGGATGCCTTGCCGTCCTCCTCTTCACCCTCCTGACGGCGGGCTTCAATGCCTCGTCGGCATCGCTCAGTACCCATCGCGTCCAAAATCGCGAGTACGCCCGGCTGGTTGATTGGGCTCGGATTCGCGGGTTTAAGGCGTTTTGCAACCCGTCCAGCCGCGAGGTGGTCGTCACCAACGCGACCACGCGCATCGAACTCCGCATCGACGGCAGCCGGGTCGAGTTCAACAATGTCAGTCTCTGGTTCTCCTACCCTGTCCTCCTTTCTCAAGGCCAAGTCCTCGTCTCGATTCAGGATCTCCGCGGTGTGCTGGACGCTCTCGTGGTTCCGCGGCACCTGCCCAAAGGCAAGTCCATCCGCACGGTCTGCCTCGACCCCGGTCACGGCGGCAAGGAACCCGGCCAGAAGGCAGGCAGTCGCGTCGAAAAGACCTACACCCTTTCCCTCGCCTTGGAGGTCCGTTCCCGTCTCGTTCAACAAGGGTACAACGTGATCCTCACACGCCGTGACGACTCCTATGTCGATCATCCGGACCGCACCGCCCTCGCCAAGCGCGCCGACGCCGATCTCTTCGTCAGCCTGCACTACAACGCCTCGCCCGAGGCCGGCTCCGACGCCAATGGGATCGAGGTCTACGCCATGACCCCCGAGGGCGCCCGCTCCACCAATGTCAGCGCCGATGTCGGCTCGCTCCGGGCCTGGGCTGGGAACGAAGCCGATTCCCAAAACGTCCTCCTGGCATATTACCTCCAGCGAGCCCTGCTCAAACGCCTTCCCGGCTCCGAAGATCGGGGCGTGAGGCGCGCCCGGTTCCTGGTCCTTCGGCTCGCTGAAATGCCAGCCGTCCTGATCGAAGGGGGCTTCATGTCCAATCCATCCGATGCCCGCTGGATCTACAGCGAAACCGGCCGGAAGAAGATGGCGAACGCCATCGTCGAAGGCATCAACGCATACAAGCGCCAGATCGACTCCCTGGAAACCCCGCCGCCTCAGCGAAGTTCCAGCTCCAAGTCATCCAGCAGCACGGCACGGCCGGATTCGGCCAAGAACTGAATCGTCAGCCAGTCGACCGACGACGGGCGCAGATTCACGAACGATGCGAGGGGCACCTCGATCCGCCGCCACTTCGGCCCCACCTCAAACTCCGACTTCGCCGGGAACACCGCCAACCGCGGACTCCGTGCTTCCCCGTGAAGCGCCATCCGTACCCTTCCCGTCCCCTTCTCCGTCCGCGCCACCACCACCAGCTGCCGCGGTGCATGCTCCGACAGCATCCAGCCTCGGACCCGAACGGTGCCGACCGTCGCCGAGGCCCGCCCCGCCGGCACCTCGACCCGAAGTGCGCCGCGTCCCGACCACGCCTGGGTCGACACCATCATCCACGACGAACCGTCCCCGCTACCGCCCCATTCCCAGCCCACCGTGCCCTGTTCGAAGCCCTCCAAATGACCGGCGAACGGGAGCGTCGGCTCGGTCACCCCGGCCAATCGTGGCCGAAACCAGCGCATCGCCGAGGCATTGGTCATGCCCGCTTCTGAGGCTTCCACGAAATAGACCGCCGGTGTGGTGGCGGAAACCAGCGGGATGCGCGCCTCCCATGCGCCGGGCCGGCCCGTCATCGGCCAGGAACGCCAGTCCCGGACCGGCCAATGACCGGGGGCATCGGTGCTCACGAGCACTCGCGGCACCGAAGCGCCGGTGCGGTCCGCCCCGTCCTCGGTCCCTCCGCGCCATTCCACGCGTAACCGTCGTTCAACGAATGCGGCGGAGACCAAGCCGGTCTGCCCGGCGGTTACGAAGCGATCCCCCTCCAATCCCTCCAGCGGACCATCGGAGGGTTCGACCGCCTGCAGGGTGGTTCCAAGAACCAATCTCAGCGCCAGCAGTGCCAGCGCCCCGACCACGAACCAGCATCGCCTGATCCCCTGGTCCGCGAGGCTGAAGGACTTGGGGGTCGCTTCCCTGGAGCTGCCGACGAGGTTGGCCCCGCACAGGTTCATAGTCACCCCTACTTGGTACTCGAGGACCGGCTAGAGCCGGATTTCTTGGCTTTCCCCAACCCGGCCCAGACGATGGTCCCGGTCAGAAACCCGATCGCGAAGAAAGCGAAATACATGAGCGCCGCCGGCTGTTGGATGCGCTTTGGAATGAGGGGTGGCAACGCAAAATCCACCTCACCCCGGTTGTTCATTCCCATCAGGACCAACAACAGCAGCACCAGGACGACGAAGAGCGATTTAAGAAGGACTTTGGCATTCATGAAGGCGCGAGCGATCCCGAGCATTATCGGCACCCCACCTTCCGTCAATTGCCCGTGGCGCAGAATCCATTCTGGACCATACTGAACGCCTCGTAGGCAACCCATCCATGACCATTGCAACCCGAACCGGCGACAACGGGACCACCGGACTGATGTACAACCGTCGCGTTTCCAAGTGTCACCCCCGCGTCGAAGCCTATGGGACTGTCGACGAACTGAATACCGCTCTCGGACTGGCCCGTGCCATCACGACCCATGCCTTCATCCGCGAAAGCCTGCTTCCCATCCAAAAGGACCTGGTCACGGTCATGGGAGAACTGGCGACCGCCGTGGATGACCTTCCTCGCTACGTCGCGGATGGATACCCGACCGTCGGGGCGGGACTGACCGAAAAGCTCGACGGTCTGGTCGCCGCATTGGAAGCCCAGGACATCACCTACAAGGGTTGGGCGACCCCGGGAGCCACTCCCGACGCCGCCGCCCTCGATGTTGCACGAACCACGGCGCGGCGTGGTGAACGACGCGTCTGCGCCCTCCAGGAGGGGGATCAACTCCGCAATGCCCAGATCATCATCTACCTCAATCGGCTCAGCGACCTGCTCTGGCTGATGGCCCGCTGGGTCGAAACCCGCTCCGAACCCGGATCGAAGCCGATCACCGCTTAGTCCCGGAACCCACGGAGAGCGACGCTAAGCCTTCGCCATCACCTCGCGCAGGGCCTCAATGCAGCGCCGATTCTCCGCCTGCGTTCCCACGGAGATCCGGATGTGGCGTGGCATTTCATAGCCCCCCATGGGTCGAGTGATCACACCGCGGCGTTGAAGCTCCAGGAACACCTTCTGCCCGTCTCCCACCTCGACCATCAGAAAATTCGCGGCGCTCGGCACGACGGTCAGCCCCAGTTCCAAGCATTCCCGGGTCAGGTACTCCAGACCGGCCCGGTTCGTATCCCGGGTCTGATGCACATGATCAGTGTCGTCCAATGCCGCCAGGGCGGCCGCTTGCACGAGAGCGTTGATGTTGAAGGGCTGGCGCACCTTCTCCAGCGCCTCCACCAACTCCGTGGAACCGATCCCATAACCCAATCGAAGACCCGCCAGGCCGTGGATCTTCGAAAACGTCCTCATGATCAATAGGTTCGGCCGGGCTCCCGAGCGAATCCACGGGAGCAGATCCAGGGGCTCCTCAAGAAACTCGATGTACGCCTCATCCACCACCAGCAAGACCTCCGGTGGAACCGACTCCACCAGCGCCAACAATGCCTCCCGCGAGGCGAGGGTCCCGGTGGGGTTGTTCGGATTCGCCACAAACACGACCGTGGTGGACGGCGTGATTGCCCGTCGCATGGCTTCAAGGTCATGACCGTAGTCCCGGGCAGGCACCGTCACCACCGACGCCCCCATCATCCGGGCGATCAATGGGTAGATCGCGAAACAGAACTGCGACACCACGATCTCCGCCCCCGGCCGCATCAGGGCGTGGCCTACGAACTCAATGATTTCGTTCGACCCGTTCCCGAGGATGACGTTTTCCGGTCGGAGCGCGAGCCCGGCGGCCAGGCGGTTCTTGAGATGGAAGGCGCTTCCATCGGGATAAAGGTGCAGGCGGGACAAGACCTCGCCCATCGCCGCCAGCGCTTTGGGCGACGGCCCCAAAGGATTCTCGTTCGAGGCCAGCTTGATGATGTCGGCCGCCGGTAACCCGAATTCCCGGGCGACCTCGTCGATGGGGCGGCCGGGTTGATACACCGGGAGGCCCTTCAGCGCCGGGTTCAGTGGAAGTTTGGACATGGGCTACTGGAGAAGTTCGAGAATGCGGGCGACGTCCACGTGGCGTCCTACGACATCCCGGATGATCTCGATTTTCTGGGTATCTGCCGGCCGTGTCTTGACGTTGAGGTCGTGCACGCGCGACGCGACCTGGTAGCTGTCGCCTTCGGCGAGCAGAACTGGGAACGGCAACTCGCGGATGATCCTCATCACCGGGGCGGACGGGCGGATGTTGTCCGTAAGAATGATGCCTGACAGGGACGCTGAGCCCTCGGCGCGGCCTTGGGCGGCACCGGCGGCCAGGAGGATATCCTCACGATCGCCGGGGGTGATCACCAGGACGCCGGCCGTCAGGTAATGCATGGCGTGATGCACACTCATGGCGCCGATGACCACGCGGCCGACGATGTGATTGAGGCCGGCGTTGGAGTTGAGCAGATCCGCCTCGAGCTCCTCGCGGATCGCCGCCACGGTGGGACACGACAGGATCGGCTGATGGGGGATGACTCCGAGCAATTCGAGACCGCGGCGCTTGAAGCCTTTCCGGGCAAAATTCGAGATGTAATCGATCTTCTCGGGCAGCACCTTGTTCAGAATCACCCCGATAATTTCGACGCCTTCGCGCTCGAAAAGCGCCTGGTTCATCGCGACCTCGTCGATGGGCTTGCCGATGCCGCCCTGGCTCACGATCACGACCTTGGCATTGAGAAGTCGCGCCACCGTGGCGTTCGAGAGATCGAACACGGATCCCACTCCGGCGTGGCCGGTGCCTTCCACCAACACAAAGTCCTTTTCCCAGGAGACCCGGTCGAAGGCCCGTTCGATCCGGCGCACCAGCACCTCGTTGTTGGCGCTCTCCAGATACCGTCGGGTGAAGTCGGGCTCGACCGCGATGGGGCTCATGTCCACCAGCGGCGCCTGGATCTGATAGACCCGCTGCATGAGGTAGGAATCTTCGTCGATTTTCTGTTCTTCGATCTCCACGAACCGCTGGCCGACGGGCTTGATATACCCGATGCGGGGATGGTGCTGTTGGAGGGCGGAAAGAAGCCCGAGAGCCGACGTCGTTTTGCCGTCGTTCATCCGGGTGGCCGCCACGAAAACCCGAGGGGTACTGCTGTTCTTCGGCATCAGACGCGTCTAATCGCCGGGCAACGCGCGCCCGGCTTCGGGGTAGAGGTTGGCGTATTCAATCGACTGAAGCCCCACGATCGCCGCCACGCCCAGGATGTCGTGAGCATTGGATCCGCGCGAGACATCCGCCGCCGGACGATCCAGTCCCAAAAGGATCTGTCCGTAGGCGTTACCTCGCGCGATATGCTGCACCATCTTGCTAGCGATGTTCCCCGCCCCCAAATCTGGAAATATCAAGACGTTCGCCCGCCCCGCCACCCGGCTGTCGGGCACCTTGCGGGCCGCGATCTCGGGGATCAGCGCCGCGTCCACCTGGAGTTCACCGTCGATGTCCATCTCCAGGCGCTGCTCGCGTGCGGTTTGCTGCGCCAGGGCCGTCGCCGCCGCCACCCGCCCCACGGCTTCGTGGCGGGAACTTCCCTTGGTCGAAAACGACAACATCGCCACGCGCGGCCGGGTCCCTAGCATCTGGCGCGCCAACCGCGCGGTTGAAACCGCAATTTCCGCCAGTTGTTCGACGGTCGGCTCCGGAATCACGCCGCAATCCGCAAGAAACATGACGCCGTCTTCTCCGAACCGTGAGTCCGGCACCTCAATGATCATGCAACTCGAGGCCGTCGTGGATTTGGGCGCCACTTTGATGATCTGGAACAAGGGCCGAAGGACGCTTCCGGAAGTCTCGCTGGTTCCCGACACAAACCCATCCGCCCCATGCATCGCCACCATCATCGCGCCGAAGTGGTTCGGCTTGAGCAGCACCGCGGGCGCGTCGGGCTCTTCGACGCCCTTGAGCCGGCGCAGGCGTTCGTAGCGCGCCACATACGCCTCCAAATCGTCGCTCCGTTCGGGATCGATGATCCGGATTCCCTCCACCGAGACATTGAGACTCTCGGCCAGGGCTTTGATCTTGCCCCGGTCTCCCAAAAGGATGGGAACGCCCAGACGCAACGAATGGAACTGACGCGCCGCCAACAGCACCCGCGGTTCGTTCCCTTCCGGGAATACGATCCGCTTGGGATGCCGTTGGAGTTTGTCGATAACGCTCGCAATGAAGCGCATGGCCCGGGCTGTCTAACCCACCTACCCCCCCGCGGCAATGGCGATCATTCCCCGCCGTCCTTCAAGACACGAAAACTCCTGCCACGCTCCCCCACAATCGTCACGCTGACGCCCTTCTTCAGGTCGCTATCCTTCATCACCGCTCGAAACTCCTTCGGGGTTCGGACCGGTCGGCGATTCACTTTGGTGATCACGTCCCCGGCCTGAATCTGCTGCTCGGCCGCCGGACTGTCTTCCGCCACCTCCACCACCAGAACGCCCTCACCCGGTTCCAGTTCCAGGCTTGCCGCCGTCTTGGCGTCCAGGTCACGCACCGTCAGTCCGGCACCCAACGCCGTATCAGGTTCCACCGGGGCCCGTCGGGCGGGGCGCATCATCGCCAGGCGGTCTTCGGGCAGTTCGCCGGGGGTCAGTTCGATCTCCATCTTTTTCTCGCCGCGATACACCTCGACCTTGATCGGCTTGCCTACCGACTTGCGGCTCACCAACCGTTTCAGGTCCACCACGTCGCGAACCGCCTGGCCATCGATTCCCACGATGACGTCCTGCGTCTCCAAGTCCGATCCCCATGAGGGTCCATCGCGTAGAATCCGCACCACCACCACGCCTTCCTTTACAGGAACATCCGCTGGCGTGGTGTCCGCCGTTTCACCCACGGTCTCGATGTTCACCCCGAGCCACGCCCGCGTGAAACGACCCTTCTCGATCAATTGCTCCGCCACTTCGCGGGCCAAGTTCACCGGCACCGCAAAACCAATCCCCGTGTTCATGCCGCGGATCATCGAGTTGATCCCGATCACTTCGCCTTCGATGTTCACCAGCGGACCGCCACTGTTCCCCGGGTTGATGCTTGCGTCGGTCTGCAGAAAATCCTGATCCATCATCACCGCATCCATCATCACCCGGCGGCCCTTCGCGCTCACGTGCCCGAAGGTCACGCTATAATCCAATTCGAACGGCGCGCCAATCGCGATGGCAAATTCACCGACCCGCACCTTCGCCGAATCGCCAAGGCGCGCCACCGGCAGATTCGTCGCGTTGACCTTCAGGACCGCGATGTCCGATTCGGCATCCACCCCCTTCACTTCTGCCTCGAACCGACGTCCGTCCTTCAGCCGCACCTCAATCTTCTCCGCTTCCTTCACCACATGCCCGTTGGTGAGAATGTATCCGTCCTCTCGAAACACGACACCCGAGCCCTGCTCAGGAAAGTAATCCGGCGGCGGCGTCCGGCGCGGACGGCTTCGCTCGCGGTCCATGCGCTCCTGAAGTTCTTTCTGCATTTCCTCCGGCAGAAACTGGAACCAACTGCTGCCCGCCTCCTTCTGCGCGTTCTCCTTGGGCCGGACCCGCACCACCACCACCGCCGGCGAAACGCTTTCAGCCACCTCCACGAACGCCGAGTTGAGTTTGCGGGCCAGATCCAGTTCGGGAGACGCCGCAGGCGCCGGAACCGAGGCAGCCCCCAGCAACACACCCGCCACCCCCACAGCCAGCCAACTCCAGCCGATCGTCATCGCGTTTCGACAATTCATGGCCAGATGTCTAGCAGTCACCGGGCGCCGCGCAAAGGGCCACGTGCAAGCAGTGCTCCCCTTTTCGACCTCCTCGCCCGGAACGGCTCCAATTCGCGCGTGAGCAACCCTGGGCAGAGTGCTGCCGTTGTCCCCAGCTCGAGCGACCCGACCCGGCACTGAAACGATCACCCAAGTCGCTCGCGTTCCGCGTGTTCGGCATATTCCATGGCGATCCACCGCCCCCTCAGCGGTTTCGGCACCTGAGCCATTCCCTCACTCCAGCCTCGCTCCAGACCTTCTCAACCCGCTAACCTCGGACCGTGCTCAAAAGCCGATGGTATCGGCCCACGCGCAGACGGCTCCTTCGAGCCGATGAGCGCACCGGGCTTGTTGCCCCTCCCCCGGCGGATCCTTCGCCTCTCCCCAGCAGCGTTCCTCCTTCCGCCGTCGAAGCCGTCGGGGCGCGAGTTCCCGACTCCCGGTTCACCGCCGACCAGGAATCCATGGTTCTCCGCCAACTGATCTCCGAGGAACGGCACATCACGCATCCGCAAGTTCTCCACGCCATGGCAAGTGTGCCACGCCATGAATTCGTGCCCAGCGCGTTCGAATCAGAGGCCTACGCCGATCACCCGCTCCCTATCGGGTACAACCAAACCATTTCCCAACCCTATATCGTCGCCTTCATGACGCAGGCGCTCGATCCCCGTCCCCATCAGCGGATGCTCGAAATCGGCACAGGCTCCGGCTACCAGACCGCTGTGCTCGCCCAACTCGTCCAGGAAATCCACTCGATCGAAATCGTCCCGCAACTCGCCCGATCCGCCGCCGACACACTCCATCGGCTCCGCATTCGCAACGTGGTCGTCCACCTGGCCGATGGCAGCCTCGGCTGGCCCGACGCCGCGCCTTACGATGGGATTCTCGTCACCTGCGCGCCCCATCGGATCCCGAGGCCCCTGATTGAACAACTCCTGGAGGGCGGTCGCATGGTGATTCCCGTCGGCGACCTCGCCCGAGGCCAAGAGCTTGTCGTGCTCGAGAAACGCGGCTCCCGGATCGAGACGCGCGCCGTGCTTCCCGTTCGTTTTGTACCGATGACGGGAGGTGGCCTGGGATCTGCCCCAGGGGAGGAGGACGCATCATCCGTACCCCGGATCGCATCATCCATTCGACCTCCCGACGGACGTTGACGGGAATCGCTTCGGGCGCCTACATGCCCAAGGCCACCTTGACCCTATCAGCCCGATCTGGGCGCTCCGCAGTTGATGCCCCACGGCGAAGCACATCATCTCCAACTCCCGCTTGAACTGACCGAACTCGGAAGTCACCTGCAACAGCCGGCTTTCCACCGTTTCGTCGGCAACGCTCACCCGGATACGGCCAGTGCCCCACGGGCGGACGCGATCGGAAGGCGCGCCAGCACGGTCGTTCCGGAGCCATCGCTCATCACCTCCAACTCGCCGCCGAGTTGACGCAGGCGCTCCCGCATGCCGGACATTCCCACCCCGACCGCCGTCCCCCGTCGCAATTGATCCAGTCGTTCCGGTGGGATGCCTTTTCCATCATCCTTAACCTCGAGCTCGATCGACTCATTTTCGGTACGAAGCGTCACTTGCGCGGTCGCACTTCCCGAATGCCGGTTCACATTCATCAACGCTTCCTGAGCCACCCGAAACAACGCCAACTCGGCGTCCCGGCCAAGTCTTCCGAGATCCAGGCTGCAGACACATTCGAGTTTGAGTCCCGAGCGTTTGGCCAACTCTTTGACGTACTCTTCCAGCGCCGCCGGAAGCCCCATCTCATCCAGCATCGGCGGATGCAACCCGTAGGACAGGGTGCGCACATCCCGGGTGCAGATCTCCACCAACTCCCGGCACTCCTCCAGGTTTTCGACCAAGGCGCGGTCGCCGCCCTGGGCCGACCGAAGGGCCTCTGACAAGCCCAGGCTCACCGCCACCAACCCCTGGGCGGTCGTGTCATGCAGCTCGCGCGCGATTCCTCGCCGTTCCTCATCCTGGAGTCGCAAAAACCTGCCCGAAAGCCGGCGCAGGGATTCCTCGGCCTCCACCTGCCGCGTCATGTCGCGGGCCATACCCAGCAGACCCGTCAGGCTGCCGGACTCGTCCCGAATCGGCTCTTTGGTCACGTAAAAATGCCGACGCTGCCCGCCCACCATCATCGGCACCTCGAATTCACAGCGTTGCCCCGACTGCAGCACCTGCCGGTCGGACGCCTCGAGCATCGCCGCGATCGGCAGCCCGAGAAATTCGTCGTTCCGACGACCCAGAACCGTTTCGATGGACTCGCCCAACACACGGGCTCCGGCTTCATTGATCAACAGGTAGCGGCACGAAAGGTCCTTCACAAAGATCGCATCCGAAGCGCTCCGCAGCACCGCCTGCAACAGCTCCTGCTGTTGGCGTCGAACCGCCTCCTCCGCGAGCCGCTTCGAGATGTCTCGCGCAATCACCAGCAACGTCCGCCGCCCATGGTAGTCGATTGGAACCGCGGAGACTTCCACGGGAACCTCCCCTCCATCCGGCCGCTGGATCACGCCTTGAGCCGGATCCGATCCCTTCCCTTCCCGTTGCATCTGCTCCATTCGTTTCCGTACTTCCGTCCGCATCCTCGGCACCACATGCTCAATGACTTCCTGGCCCACCACCGCGGAGGAATCCGGCACTCCCAACAACCGGCACAATCCGGAATTGGCGAACACATAGCGTCCTTCCGACTCGATAAAGATCGCGTCCGGAGCCGCTTCGACCACCGTCCGGAACGCCGACTCCGCGCGCATTCGCTCCTGATGTCCCTCCTGGACCTGGTTCTCCCAACGACGCAGCAGAAAGTAGAGGAGGACCGCGGTCGCGATCACAAAGAACATACCTTTGGACGATGTCGCTATCCGATGGATCGACGGCGAGACCATCCAGTGGGCCAGGAGCGCATCCGACGCCAGGATCCAGATGCCTGCGATGGTCGCATAAGTCAGCGTCACCTTCCCGGGCATCGACCAGAGCCCCGGAACGGGTGGAACACGCGGTTGTATCGATCGATTTTCCATACAAGACGGGTGGTGCGAAGCTCATGCCGGCTTCTTTCATGAATAGCCAGCACTTAGCGGTGGAACATCCCGGACCGGAGGATTGGCAGGCCCATTCCACCTCTTGCCCAGCGCCACGCCGCCCCCGACACTGTCCGCATGTCGACGCCAGCGCCTGCTCCAGAACCACGCCTCGCCGCGATGCGGGTGGACTACCACCTGGGGCATCTCGACGAAAAGGATCTTGCGGCCGACCCATTCCGGCAGTTTGAGGCCTGGTTCAACCAGGCCCGCGAGGCCAACCTTCTCGAACCCAACGCGATGACCCTCGCCACCGTCGATGCCGACGCCCGGCCCACGATCCGCACGGTTCTGTTGAAGCACTGGGATGACCGCGGTTTCGTCTTCTTCACCAATCTTGAAAGCCGCAAGGCCGGTCAGATCGCCGCCAACCCCAACGTTTCCCTGCTCTTCCCCTGGCTTGCCCTTCAACGCCAGGTGGCCATCAACGGCACCGCGGAAAAAATCAGCACCTCGGAAGTCGTTGCCTACTTCATCAAACGCCCCTTCCACGCGCAGATAGCCGCCTGGGCCTCCCCCCAAAGCCGGGTCATCTCCACCCGCGCCATTCTCGAAATGAAGTGGGAGGAAATGAAACGAAAGTTCCGCGAAGGCAACGTTCCCCTCCCCTCGTTCTGGGGCGGCTATCGGGTGGTGCCCCGCGACGTCGAATTCTGGCAGGGCGGTGAAAGCCGTCTCCACGATCGTTTCCTTTACTCCCGCGCATCGGACCCATCCTGGAAAGTCGAGCGCCTCGCCCCCTAGCCCATCGTCATGCCGGTCAACGAGATCATTCGCAGCAAGTTGTCCCAGACACCCCACAAACCGGGTGTCTACCTTCACAAGGACCGCTTTGGCCGCGTCATCTATGTCGGCAAGGCCCGCGACCTGCGCAAACGCGTCAGCACCTACTTCCAACCGTCCCGTCGTCTCGGTTGGGACCTCAAATTCAACGCCCTCGTCGAGGCCGTCTATGACTTCGACTGGCACGTCGTGAAGTCCGAGGCCGAGGCCCTGCTGCTCGAAGGCAAACTCATCAAGGAGTTCCAACCCCGTTTCAACATCGATTTCCGCGACGACAAACGCTTCCTCCTGCTCAAGGTCAATCTCAACGATCCCATTCCCAGGTTCACCCTCACCCGGCTCCGACAGGACGACGACTCCGTCTACTTCGGGCCCTTTGCCCACTCCGGCTCCGTCCGCCGCACCCTCACCGTCCTACGTCGTCGCTTCAACCTCCGCGGCTGTCGACCGCTCACCCCCACCGAGGCCGACTACCGGCACTGCCTGTACGGCAACCTCAAGTACTGCACCGCCCCATGCATCAACAACGTCACCCGTGAGCAGTACCTCGCCCAGGTTCAGGCCGCCCTCGACTTTCTTGCCGGGCAAACCGACGAAATGATCGCAGGTTTCGAGCAGGAGATGAAGAAGGCCGCCGCCCAACTCGACTTCGAAAAGGCCGCTCAACTCCGCGACGCCATCACCGATCTCAGAAATACCACGCAGAAAACCGAGAAGTTCGAGCGCGTCCCCTACAAGCTTCCCGTCGCGATCAACCCCGAGGCCGATCTCCGCGAACTCGGACGCATTCTCAACCTCCCGTCGCCGCCAGCCCGCATCGAGGGCTTCGATATCTCCAACATCAGCGGCACCTTCATGGTGTCGTCCATGGTCAGCTTCTGGCACGCCCGACCCGACCGCGCCCACTATCGTCGCTTCAAAATGAAGACCGTCCTTCAACAGGACGACTTCGCCTGCATGGCCGAAACCGTCCGTCGCCGTTACTCCAGACTCCTCCGCGAGATCGAGGGCGAACGCCCCACCCACGAGTCCCGCGACGACGGCGGCCAAGCCAGCCCCGAGGAACTGCAACGTGCTGCAAACGACATCAGCGGAGCCTTTCACGACCGCCCCTTCCGCCACGACACCGATGCCGCAGCCGCCTCCATTGCTTCGGCCGAAAGGGCCCGCGCGCTGGCGAACCCCAAGACCGGCTCCCCAGCCCCTGACGATTTTTCCGACGAACCATCCGTCGACACCGACTCCAACCCTGCTCCTAATCCGGAGTTGAACGTGCCCTGGGTGCCCAAGCCCCCCGCCAAACCCAGGCTTCCAGACCTCATCCTGATCGACGGCGGCAAAGGCCAGCTCAATGCCGCCTGCCATGAACTCGCTCAACTGGGCCTTCAGCACATTCCCGTCATCGGCCTCGCCAAGGAGTTCGAAGAGATCCATCGACCCGGGGAGAAGAACCCGCTCCGGCTCGGCCTCGACAGTCCGGCCGTTAAATTGCTCCAACGCGTCCGCGACGAAGCCCATCGCTTCGCCAACACCTTCAACGCCCAACTGCGCCTGAAGAAGATCAGCGAGAGTCTGCTCGACGAGTTCCCAGGCATCGGCGATTCCCGGAAGCAAGCCCTTCTGAAACGGTTTGGGTCGGTCCAACGCCTCAAGCTCGCCTCCACCGAGGAGATCGCCGAGGTGTCCGGCTTCGGCGGCGCCATGGCGGAGAAGTTGAAGGAGTTCCTAACCGCCCGCACCACCCTGCCCGAAGCTCCGCCAACGTGAGGCGGACCGATTTGCCTCCCGCCCCGCCGTTCCGTACCGCCGACAGCCTTGTCGGCCGTCTCGCCGACTGCCAGTCGGCGGGCGTCACCTCGCGACATGCCCCACGACCGCAGGTTGGCAACCTGCGGCACTGCAGGCTGGCAGCCTGCACCACCATCCACCCCGCCTGTGCTCCCCGACGTCAGGGAGTTTTGCTGAGGTCCGGCATCTTCTTGAAGCGATCGAGGGCGTTCGCGCGCCAGTGGGCCCCCAGCACTTTGGCGGCCGTCGAAGCCGGGGGCGTCGGAGATGGCGGGAGCGACATGGGCTCGGGTTGGGTAGGGGCGGAGGGTGCGGGCGGCTGTATCGGAGCCAGCGTCGGCGCGGTTGCCGCCCAGGGCGTGGACGCGTGCCTCGGGATCGGGGCAGCCTCCAGCGGCGGCATCGCTTGCGATGAACTTAGGACCGTCGTGAGCGTGGACAGGACCGGCGGAGATTCCGTGGCGGAGCGCTGCACCGGGGGCGGCACCTCGGATTCCGCTCGCCAACCGACGCGCATCGTGGGGATCGGCCCGACGGCGATGGTCAATTGGCGGAAGTCGAGGTCCGGAAGGTGAACGGTTTCGGCGAATTCGACGGCACGTTGAAGGGACGCAAGAACGCCGTGGAGAGCCGGCCGGGATTTGTGGGCTTCCACGAGAGCCCGGATCGTAGCCGGAGGCACCTCCTCGACCTTCCGGAGCAACAGCAGCAAACGCTGACCTGCGCTGAGTCCCATTTCGAGATCCACACCCGCGAGTTCAAATCCGGCCTGACGAATCACCCCGGTGGAATCCCGAATCTCACCGAGGACTCTCAGCTGCTGATCGCCGTTGTCGGCGCGGAGTTCGGCGATACCGGTCTGAATCTCCGATCGAAGTTGGTGCAACTGCCCCACGGTGAGCACCACGGATTCGCGGAGGCGCGCGGCTTGGGCGGGGGCGGCTTCCACGACCTGTCGCAGCTGGCTTGCCTGCCGGCCGAGGCTCTGGATTCTGGCGACGAGTTTCTCCTTCATGGCGAGTTCAGGGTATGGAATCCAGTTTCGGAGGTTCGGACACGGGTGCAGCGGGTACGGATGGATCCGGGGAACGATCCGTCTTCGCGAGGACTTCGTGAAAACGCTCCAAGAAGGCGCGCTCGTTGGTGAGCATGTCCTGGGTGACTTCGAATTCGACGGTGCCCTGCCGGGCGCGGGCGGCGAGCAGCTCCTGGGCTCCTCGCAGGTGATCGCGCTGCTGGCCCGCAAGGTCCTTCAACGTGGCAAGGGTGCTGTGGATCATCTCCAACTCGTGCGACAGACTGTCGACCCGTTCCGCCATCGCAGTGGAGTGGGTCACGGCGACGGCGCGGGCGAGATCCTGTCGAAGCGCGTCTAAACCATCGGTCAGGCGAACCGCCAGGCGATCCTCCGACGAATCGTCCGAGGGCGCCGCCGCAGGAACCCGTGCGGACGGCGGATTCCACCCCGGCGGCCGATCAACGAGAACCCCGCGCAACGCTTCGAGGCTTTGAACCAAGGGGGACAGATCGACTGCCGCAGCGGCCGGGGCGGAAGCTTCCCGGGCCGCAGGCGCGAGCGGTGTTGCGCGTGTCTCGTGGGCCAAACCGGCTTGGAGAACATTCTGAATGCCTTCGAGACCGGCGTGGAACGTGGCCAATTGCCCGACCACCCGGCTCACCGGATCATTGGCGTCGCTGGTGCCGCGCACCAGTTGGTGCCGGCGGAAGGTGCGGCGGATTTCGTCCCAGCGGGTCTGTTCGTCGGGGGTCAGCCAACCGACGAGTTCCTTGAACTTGAGCAGATTGGACTCGGTCCCGGACGTCAAGGTCTGGGCCTCGTTCCGGTAATGATCGAGCAGGACGGCGCGAATCTCAGCGTCGTTCATGATCGGCGCGACCTTCTCGGCGAGCCGGTTCATGTTGCGGTAGGAACCCTGCAACCGGAATGGCGGCTCCGTCCGGTAGTCATCGGCCTGACCCGCGGACGCGATGTACTCCTGGTTGACCCTCAAAACCACTTCGCGGACGACCAGCAGGCGTCGGGTGGCCGCCAGTATCTCCTCGATCTCCTGATTGGAGTAGGTGCCCTCCAAACTCTCCGAGTCTCCTGTGTCGGCACCCGCAACGGCTTGGGCGCGGCGGATCAAGACCCGTACGTCTTTCGGATAACGGGTCGCGACCGTGGCGAGCACGGCATTGGAGGTGGCTGCGTTCTCGATGTAGCTCGCCTTAAAGGCGTCGGCGCGATTCCCGATGACGTCCCCGAGATTGTAGGTGTCGGCCCGGTTCGCGAGCATGTCCGGGATTTTGAACTTCTGGCCGCTTTCGGTGTAGGGATTGCCCGCCATGACCACTACCACCCGGCGTCCACGCAGGTCGTAGGTGCGAGAGCGCCCGCGCCAGACGCCCTCGATCTTGCGCTGCCCGTCGCAGAGCGAGATGAACTTTTGAAGAAACTCCGGATTGCAGTGCTGGATGTCGTCGATGCAGATCATCACGTTGTCCCCCATCTCAAACGCCAGGTTGAGTTTCTGGATCTCTTCGCGCGCGGCCGCGTTGGGAGCGTCCTCAGGGTCGAGGGAGGTGACGCCGTGGCCGAGAGCGGGACCGTTGATCTTGACGAACACGATGCCCAGCCGGCTGGCGAGGTACTCGAGCAGCGTGGTCTTGCCGTAGCCAGGTGGGGAAACCACCAACAGCAACCCCATCAGATCGGTGCGCTTCTGATCGCCGGCGGCACCTATCTGTTTGGCGAGGTTGTCACCGATCAGAGGCAGATAAACTTCGTCGATGAGTTCGTTGCGAACGAACGAGGTGAGAACGCGGGGACGAAACTCATCGAGCCGCAATCGAGCACGTTCCTGGTCCAGGAGACGTTGCCGGCGCTGACGGTACTGTTCGAACCTGGGAACCGTCTCACGATCGAACCGCTGGAGTCGCTCGCGAAAGTCCAGGTAGTCGAAGATGTAACGGGTTCCCTGGATTCGCGGATGACTGCCCTTCAGGGAATCGATGACTTGAGTGGTGCTGGTATCGATGACCACCCGGACCAGGTCGGCACCGCAGAACAGGATGGCCACCGCTTCCTCAAGGTAGCGGGCGGCGTCGGCGGGCCGGTCCAGCAAAAAACCGCGGACCCAGTCCCGGACCAGTTCAAAATCGCTGGCCGGATGGGTCGCCAGTTCAGCGCGGGAGCGGGCAAAGGATGTGTCGCTCCCCTTGGCAACGAGGTGGTGCTGGAAGGATTGGACCACCTCGTCGGCTTCGCGGCTGGAAACGAATTGTTCTCCCGAAGTCAGTTCATGAAAGAGATACTCCCCAGCAGCCGCGGCCAGTTCCGCCGAATACAGGCCCGTTTCGCGCGCGAACACCTCGATCAGGGCGGTAAGGGCCTGGCAATAGCGGCGCTGGGTGGCGTCCCCGGGAAACACACGATTGCGTTCACCGAAGGCCCGAAGGCGGACCTGCCACAGAGCGCGGGATTCCGCCGGACAAAAACGATGCCAAAACACGGTGGCGCAGGCACGAGCGTCCGGCGGGTGACGGGCGAGACGCAGGGCAACGTGGGTGGCGAGGAGCGCCTGGAGAATGTGGGCGGTATCGTGGTCATGGACGCCTTTGATATAACCCTCCTGAAGCCGGGACCCCATAGCCTCTTGAACCCAAGCCAGACGCTGGTCACTGGATAGCCCCAGGAGGGATTCCGCTGTCCCAACCAGAGGTCGGGACCCGGTCGACACCGCCGTCGAAGCGGACACCGGCTCTGGAATGCCCGACGATCGCCCAGATTGCAGGGTGACGGGTGGGCCCTCCCCCAGCGACTCAAGCAGGCGATGCGCGAGGAACTCACCGCGATAGACTTCGAGGTTCTCGGAAGGAAGTTCCTGATTCCACGCGCTGCGGGTGGCTAGGAAGGCTTCGTCCGTGATGGGCTCGAAGTAGCGGGTCCCGGTAAGGTGCAGAAACGGTTCCCCATCGCGATGAACGACGGTGAGATCCAGGGGCTGAGTGGTGACGTTGAAGCGGTGTCGGCCCAGTTGAATGACGCCAGGCCCACCCACAAACAGCTCCTGGCGATCTTTGAGCTGGCGGACGGCCTCCTGCTGCGCGCTCTTCAGCCGGCCCTGCACGTCGTCTGCCTTGACCGAATCGCCGACGGCGAGCAGTTCCGCGATCTGGTCACGGACCTTCGCCACCATCAGGTCGGCGGCAAGATAGGTGTTGATTTCCTGAATCGTCGCGAGACCCCCAAGCCGGTTCTGGATGACCTTAAGAATGCGCTCGGCGGCAGCCACCAAGGCACCCGCTCGACGATTGCGTTGCTCGACAAGCGCCAGCTTGCGTTGTTCGAACGCCTCGTAAAGTTCCGTGCGGCGTTCGGCAAGGCGGACGGTGCAGTCCTCGAAGTCCGCAAAGGCGCCTTCGAGTTCCTCAATCTGGACGACGAGACGATTCAGGTACTCGTCGCACTTGGCAGGCGAATCGCACAGGTCCAGAAAGCTGGCGGCGGATTGGCCGAGCAACTTCATCTGGGCCGCGAATCGGGCGGCATTCTCGACGGCGCCGAGGGATTGAAGGCGTTTCTGAAGGGCGGCGCGAACCTGGTTGAGCGTGGAGTAGATCGCCGTGATCCCGTCGAGGATCCGGGTGGATTCGGTGGCGTCGTCGATGCGGAGGTTGTTGACGATCTCCACCAGCATCTCGAGTTCGACACGGGCCGAAGCGGCGGCTTCATCCAGTTTCTTCCCGTCCACGACCCGCGTGACTTCATCGACGGCGGCGAGGTGTTCGCTGGCACGTTGGCGATACGGTTCGAGGGCCTCGGGCTTGAGCAGGAAACGAACACAGGCCGCCGCCAGTTCCCCGGTTCTCGCGATGAGGGTCTTCTCGAGTTCGTCGAGGGAGTGTAGGTCGACGTAGCGGACGTCCTTGAGCGTGATCAGTTCACCCCGCAGCTGACGAAGTGCAGCGAGATGCTGGACATGACCCTCCAGGCGGTTGAGGGAGGCGCGACGCAGGGCGCCGAACTGCTCGTCACAACGCCGGCGGAGGTGGTCCACCTGATGCACCGCCTCGCGCTGCAGGCGTCGGACCTTGTCGAATTCGTCGACGGCTTGATTGGCGCCGTCACGGACCTGGCGCAAGGCCTCATCCAGCTTGAAGGCGTCGGCATGCGCCAGCCAGGGGTAGGCGTCGAGCACGACAGCGCAACGTTTGACGACGTCGGCGTAGAGCTCCGCATACGGCTGGCGGCGATGCACGAGGGACGAGATTTCGTGGACCTCGGCCAGGCAACGGACGACGTCCTTGTTGCCAAGCTGGTAGAGAAAGGCGTCGCGCCGGCCAGGCGGTTCGTGCCCCTTCTCGTAGAATGGCGTCTGCCGCAGTTGGATCGAGTGGTGTTTCTGCGGTTCCGGATCGGCCCGAAACAGGAGAAGATGACCGTTTGGGAACAGGGAAAAACCGTGGCAAACAATCCGCTCTGCGACCTGCTGGGCGATGAGTTGATAGGCCATCAGGACGTAGACGCCCTCGTTGGCGTCATAGAAAACGAAGAGCGAATCCTCGCCAGTGGGAGCATGCAGGATGCGTTCGAGCACGAGGCCGGATTCGCGGGCCTCGAACTGCTTCACTTCACCCGTAGCAAGGTAGTAACCGTCCGGGAAGATCAGCCCGTGCTCCTCCGGCAGGAGGGCGCATGCCTGTCCTATGGAGTCGACCCGATGAACGGTGTGCAGTTTCTGGTGAAACACGAAGACCCGCGGGTTGGTCTCCTTGTAGGGCCGGACCTTTAGGACGACGATCGGGTCCAGGATGGAATAGGCGATCTCGGCGTCGTCGACCTTCTGATGCCGGTCTTCAACCCGTTCGGAATAAACGCCCTCACCCGACGCGGTGTTGTCCTCGATCTTGATGGTGAGATCGCCTCCGATGCACTCGACGAAAACGCGATCCTCAATCGAAACATGGGGATAATCCCCGTATCGGTAGGACTGGCGGTCGGGGGTCAGCCAGCGGAACTGGTGGGTGGGCGGAAAGCCCAGGCGACGGAAGTCCGCCTCAGCGCGTCCGTCGATATATCGGAGATGCTCGGCGTCGAAGTCCCACTTGAAAACCGCGATATCGGAGGGTCCGGCGCCAATGCGGAACACCATGTAGAGGCGACCGGCAATCTCCGAGAACTTGCTGAAGACGGTCTTCTCGTAGACGTGGTACAGGCGTTTGAAGTCGGTCAGGAAACGTGGATCTCGGAGAGGCGCGAGATCGCCTTCACGGAACGAACCCGTGGCTACATCGCGCTCGTAAAGAGCGAAGACATCGCCGAGTTCGATCTCCTTCTTAAGCCCAAAGTGCACATTGAAACCGAAGAGAAATCGGTTCGGCCCCACCCGGATCAGGTCGCGGGGAAGGCAGTTGTGTTGGGTGGTGACTCGGTCGGCCTGGAGGATCTTGGATTCGATGGAACCGAACACCTCCCGTCGACGTTCATCCAGGGCCTGAAGACGTCGCTGCAGTGTGTCACCCAACGTGACCAGACGTTGACGGAGAATCTCGTAGGTGGCACTGGCGGGGTCCGACGCCGTACCCCCACCCCCAACCGGAGGATGCGCTGCACCCGACAAAGGACCCCCGGAAGCTCCGGCAACGCCCGCGGTCCCAGGCTGGGGCCGCGCCTCCGACGACGACACCCTGCCTGTCACGGGCAAAGGCTGCTCCGCGGAACGAGCGGGTTCCATGGCTTAAACCCGGGTAACAGGCGATTCGTCCAGGAACCGGGCCGCAGAAGACCCGGCCAGCCCGGCGCCCTGCGCGGCCTTGAGAGCCGCCTGAAGGGCCGCTTTCACGGCGTCGTCCTGGCTTCCCGCAAGCAGCTTCGCGATCAGTGCGGAAAGCGTCAGGTTCTTCAGGTCCTCCGACGGAATTCCGAAGTCGGCAATCCACTGTCGGAGTTGGGTCTTGAACCGGTCCGGATCCCCGTCAAAGAACGTGTTCTTGATGTCGGAGAGCGTCGAACTGTTCGCGAACATGCGGTCGACGGACTTCCCGGTGCCGACGGCGCGCACGACCTTTTCGAAGAAATCGTTGGCTCCGCCGACCAGGTCGATGCGGGCGGACTTGAGGGCTTCGCCGACGATCCGGGCATTGGCCTCGGCGATGTCCCTCTCGACATGGATGGACGCCAGTTCGACATCGCGTTCCTTGGCGAGACGCAGGCGGAACTCCTCATGCTGTTGGCCGGCGTCGTGGAGGAGTTTCATGGCGTGGGCCTTTTCCTCGATCGACTTGGCTTCGGCATGCCCACGCGCCTCGATGCCGGCGGCGGCGGCGAGTTCCTTGTCCTTGGTTCCTTCGGCTTCCGCCCGCGCCTGGGTTTCGGTGACCTCGGCGGAGACGGCGCCCTTGACCCTGGCAACTTCGGCTTCGGCCAGGCCGACCTGTTTGGTCGCATCAGCCTCCGCCTGACGTGCGCCGGCTTTGGCAACCATCACCTTGGCCTCGGCCAGACCTCTGGCGGCCTCCTGGGCCGTGAGACCCTGGGCCTCCTGCTCCATGCCCAGTCGGCGCTTCTCCGATACACGAGCCTCCGCATCGGCCATGGTTTGGATTCGTTCCGCGTCCCGCAGGCCCGCTTCGCGGGCGGCGTCGGCGGAGGTAACCGTGCGAATCTTCTCCGCTTCGGCGAGATGGCGTTCGGCATCCCGCTGGGCTTCGGCGGCGACCACCTTCTCAACTTGCTCCTTCTTGGCGTTCATCTCGGCCTCGATGAGCGTCACTTCCCGGACACGCTCGGCGGTCATTCGGGCTTCAATGTTCAGCTTCTCCTCCTGCTGTTGCACCACACCCTTCTGCTCAGCAACCACGATGGCACGCTTACGTTCCACCTCGACTGCCGCCTCCGCGATCTTGATTTCCTTATCCATCTCGGCGAGCGAGACGGTGCGCTCGCGGCGCACGCGCGCCTCCTCACCTTCCTGAACCGCTTCCTGCTCCAGGCGCTGCTTCTCCTTACGAACCGTATACTCGCGCTCTTGTACGGCGCGGTTCATGTCCTCCGTCCGAAGACGGATGGATTCCTCCGCCTCGAGTCGCCGTGTCTCGACCTCCTGACGGCGGGCTTCCATGACCTTGCGGGTTTCCGCCTCCTCGTTGGCCTTGACCTCGGCGATGGCCCGCGTCTGGCGGGCGGTGTCCTCCTCCGTGCGCCGGCGCTGCTCACGCTTGGCGATATCGGCGTCGGCGTTCTCCTTCTCGATTTGGACGCCGGTGCGCTGAGAATGCTCGTTGGCGATGACACGTTCCCGCTGGGTGATCTCTGTGATCTTCTTAATGCCCTCGGCGTCGAGAACGTTGGACGGGTCGTGTTGGTCGAGCGGCGTCTGCTCCAGGTAATCAATGGCAACGTCCTGGAGCAGGAACCCGTCGAGATCCTTGCCGATGGTCACCTGGATCTGATCCCGGAATTTGATGCGTTCCGTGAAGAGTTCGTGGAACTCCATCTGCTTGCCGGCGGTCTTGAGCGCCTCCGAAAATTTCGCTTCGAACAGTTCCCGCAACTGGTTCACATCCGATACACGCTCGGGTGTCAGCATCTGGGCGACCTTGCGAACGCTTTCTTCCGTGGCATCGACCCGGATGTAGAATGCGACCGTGATGTCGGCGCGGATGTTGTCGTTGCAGACGAGGCCGTCCTTGCCCTTGCGTTGGATTTCCAGCTTCTTTACCGAGATATCGACGATGTGATAGCTCTGAACGAGCGGCACGCGGATCATCCAATCAAACGAGACTTGGAGCCCGCCCCAGCCGGTCTTCACCCCGGCTCGGCCTGGCTGAATCTTGCGGATGCAAAGAACCGAAATGACACCGGCGGCAAGCAGAGCTAGGACGAAAAGGGCGATGACAAAGGTTTGCATGGGCGTCGGACGGGTCGACGCCGATTAAACAAGCCGCGGAGGCGTGTACCAGCGGAATTGCGAAGGAATCGCTAGTACGTGATCACTTCGCCGGGAAGCGGAGGTGTCGCGGGCGGAATGCGGCGGTTCGCGGTCGCTGCCTCATACCCGCTCGCCAGCTTGATCAGCACCGGTTCCGAGAAGTTGCGTCCCAGGAACTGGACGCCAAAGGGCATGCCGTCCGAGGGGAAGAATCCACCGGGAACGATGATGGTGGGCAGGCCGGTGTAGGAACTCAGGCTGTTGCGGGTGTCGGCATTCATCCCGCCGCCGCCGCCGCCGTCCGAGCCGATTTCCTGAATGATCGCGGTGCGGAACGGCAGAATCAGGGCATCCAACTGATGCTTGTCCATCAACTCGACCAACGCCGCGCGCAGGATGTCCTGTTGCTTGTAGGCGGCGATGAGGGGCGCGTGACGTTCCAGGTGCTTCAGGTTCGAGGAATCAATGATATTGGTTTTCACCATTTTGCCACCCTTGGCGATCATCTCATCGACGGTCCGAACGGGCGCGGTCGGAGGGAGTGCGGCCAGGTATTTGTTGATGGCCGTGGCCCGTTCGAAGTTGGCGGCTGCCGCGTCGTTCTGGGCCTCGATGATGTCGAACGGCACCGACACGGGGTCGACCACGATCGCTCCCGCCTTGCGAACATCCGCCACCGCTTTCTCAAAGAGGGCGCGCCCTTCCGTGTGAACGGCACCGGTCCGGACCATTTGGCGGAGAACACCGACCCGGGCGCCCGTGAGCCCGTCCTTCGTGACATAGCTGGCATAGGGACGGTCGGCAACCTTGCCCACGCACGCTTCGGTCGCGAGGTCGGCCGCATCATACCCGGCAATCACATCGAGCACCGTGGCACAGTCCGTGACGCTCCGCCCCATGGGTCCGCCGTTCTCCTGGCGCGGCGAACTCCACATCATGCCGGTGCGTGACACGAGTCCGTGGGTGGTGGCAAATCCAACGAGACCGCTGTTGGCACTCGGAATCGTGATTGAGCCACCGGTGTCCGAGCCCAGTCCGATGGTGCCGAACCACGCCGCCATGGCCGCGCCGGTCCCAGAACTGGAGTAGCCGGTGAGTTTCTTGGCGTTGTACGGACTGAGCACCTGTCCTTTCAGGGTGCTCGCACCCTGATTGGCAATGCCGTACCAGTCCGACTGGTTCAGCTTGGCGAGAATGATCGCGCCGGCGCCGCGAAGCCGCCCGATCACGAAGCTGTCGTAGATCGGCTGGGAGGTGGCCATCGGAGCGAAACCGCCCGAGGTGGGCATGTCCTTGGTGTCGAACACGTCCTTGGCCAGGACGACCATGCCGTGCAACGGGCCGCGGACTTTGTCTGCCTTACGTTCGGCATCCAGCGCGCGCGCTTCAGCGAGCGCCACCACCCGGTCCTTGAGCGTGATGATCGAGTTGAGCTTCGGACCCTTCTGTTCGTAGGCGTCAATCCGCGCCAGGTACAGTTCGAGCAGCTTCTCAGCGGTCAACGCGCCGCTTTTCATCGCGGCCTGAAGTTCAGGGATCGTGGCCGAAGCGAGGTCCAATTGGGCGGCCTGGGCGGCGAGGGACGCGATGAGCGCGCAACTCAAGCCCAACAGCCATCGTCGAAAGGCGGGGAGTGGCATGGAAATTTTCATGGGCGGTTCAAATACCGTCGGTGGGAAGTTTGGGGGTGTTTCTGGGGAGCCGGATCGCCTTCGTGGCCTGCTCGAAGTCGTAGCCGTATCCGAGCAGCTTGGCCTCGCTAAATGCGGGGCCGAAGAAGGAGATCGTCACCGGCAGTCCGTCGTCGGCGAGCCCGGCGGGAACGATAAGGTCGGGGAAGCCGGTCTGGTTCGCGATGCTGGTGGCGGAGTCTGTCGGATCCACCGGTTTCGGGTCGTTCTTGGGTTTGATCCAGGCCGCCCGGCGTGTCCCTGTGGGGTAGATGATGGCGTCGAGTTGATGGCGTAGCATCAACGCCATCACGGTCGCTGTGGTAAGCGCCAATCCCTGGTTCTTCGCCGCCAGGTAGACCGGGTCATCCAGATCCAGCGCTACCGACGCCGTGTAATTCAGTGCGAACGCCTTCTCCGGCGCCCGGTAACCCGTCTTCGGGTCACTCGCGAGCGTCACCAGGTCTTCGAAGGTCTTCGGATACTTCGGCCCGGTCGTCTTGAGATAATCGACGATCTGACTCTTGAACTCCGAGGCCATGATCAGCGACGACAACCCGAGACGTCCTTGCAGAAAGTAGTCCGGATATCTCACGTCCACGACGGTCGCGCCCAGCTTCTTCAGGGTGGCTACCGACTCCTCCATGATCCGGTCCGTTTCCGCATCCTTCCCAGTGAAGTCACGGGCATACCCCAAGCGGGCTCCCTTCAGCGAACCCACCTTCAGAAAGGCGGTGTAATCCTTCTCGATCTTGCCGGCGCTCTTCTGGGTCGCCGGATCCGCCGGATCCACCCCGGTCATGACGTTCAGGGAAACGGCGATGTCATACACGCTCCGGGCCATTGGCCCGCCGGTATCGAACGTCAGCGCCAAGGGAACAATTCCGTCCCGAGACAGCAGCCCGTGCGTGGGCTTGAGCCCGACGATCCCGTTGGCCGCTGAGGGACCGCGCACGGATCCGCCCGTGTCGGTGCCCAGCCCGAACTGTGCAAAGACGGCCGCGATGGCCGCGCCAGTACCGCCGCTCGATCCAGCGGGACCACGTTCGAGGTGGTGCGGATTGAGTGTCTGTCCTCCGAGCGAACTGGACCCGTTGGGAACCGCACCCGCTTTCAGCACCGCCGGATCTTTGGCCCCACCGACGCTGCCGCCACCACCGGCGAATTCATGGAGATTGACCTTCGCAATCAGGATCGCGCCGGCATCTCGAAGCTTTTTCACCACATACGCGTCGTCGGGCGCCATGGAACCTTCAAGCAACTGAGAACCCGCACTCGTCGGCAGATCGAATGTGTCGAAGTTGTCCTTCAACACCACCGGAATCCCGTGCAGCACCCCGCGCACCTTGCCTGCCTTGCGTTCCGCATCCAACGCCTTGGCCTCGTCCAATGCCTTCGGATTCAGGGTGATGATGGAATGGATCGCCGGGCCTTTCTTTTCGAAGGCCTCAATCCGGGCCAGATAAGCCGCGGTGAGCTTCTCCGAAGTCAGTGTGCCGGCGGAAAACGCAGCATTCAGATCGGCGATTGTGGCGGTACTGAGATCCAGACTGACCGCGAGTGCCGGCGTGGTGGCCGACCAGCAAACTGCGGCAGCCAGCGGAACGGCAAGCGACCAGGCACGAAACAAGCCGGCAACCAGCCGGGGATGAGCAGGAGCTTTCAACATAGGAGGATCGGAGACGATTCAGTTAGTAGGTGAGGGTGTCGGAGGGAAGCGCGGGAGTGTACTTGGGAAGCACTCGGGCCAGGGTGGCTTGTTCGAAATCGTAGCCGTACCCGAGCAGTCGAGGTTCGCTCCAAGCCGGGCCGAAGAAGCTGATGGTCACGGGGAGTCCGTCCTTCGTCATACCCGCCGGCACAATCACGTCCGGATAGCCGGTGAAATTCGCAAAACTGGTCGCCGATTCACCACGCCCAGGAGCGTCCGGCGGAGGAACAATCAGCGAGGCAGGCTTGGGAGAGGTCGGGTACACAATCGCGTCCAACTGGTGCTTGGCGAAAAGAGCGTCCATGACCGCCCGCACGGCCGGGAGCAGCACATTCTTCGTGGCGAGATAGACCGGATCGTCGGTGTCCAAGGTGATGTCCGGAGAGGACGACCACTGGAGGCCGGCGGCTTTGCCGGAACTCCGGTACTTTGTCTTAGGATCGTTCGAGAGCGCCACCACGTCGTCGAAGCTCTTCGGGTACCCGACCTTGGTCGTCTTCAGATAGGTCGTGAGGTCGGCCTTGAATTCGGCCCGGACCACCAGGTTGTAGATGTCCTGACGGCCTTTCCGCAGGTACTCGGGGTACCGAACCGGATCCACCACCACCGCTCCGAGTTTCTTGAGCGTGACGATGGCTTCCTCCACCACACGGTCCGTCTCGGGGTCCTGTCCCATGAAGTCTCGGGCGATGCCAATCTGCGCGCCTTTCAGGGAGCCACGCTTCAGGTAGGTTGTGTAGTCGGTCTTGAAATGACCCTCGCTCGGTCCCGTCGCCGGATCCGCGGGATCCACGCCGGTCATCGTCCCCAGGGACACCGCCACATCGTAGAGAGTCCGCGCCATCGGGCCCGCCGTGTCATACGATAACCCCAGCGGAATGATGCCGTCGCGGCTCATCAGCCCGCGGGTCGGCTTGAGTCCGGCGATGCCATTCGCCGAAGACGGACCACGCACTGACCCCCCCGTGTCGGTTCCGAGTCCGATTTGGGCGAACCCCGCGGCCAACGCAGCACCCGTGCCACCGGATGAACCCGCGGGACCGCGGGTGATGTCGTGGGGATTGCGGGTTTGTCCGCCCGCCGAACTGAACCCGTTGGGAACACGACTGGCCTTCTCGATGTCGCTTGGAGCACTCGTGGCACTGCCGCCGGAGCCTGCCCATTCGGAGAGGTTCACCTTGGCGACGATGATCGCTCCGGCATCGCGAAGTTTCCGGGTGATAAACGCGTCATCCGGCGGCAGGGAACCTTCGAGAAGTTGGGAGCCACCGGTGGTCGGCAGATCGTCGGTGTCGATGTTGTCCTTCAACACCACCGCAATGCCGTGCAGCGGTCCGCGAATCTTGCCGGCCTTCCTCTCGGCATCCAGGGCCCGTGCTTCTTCGATCGCCCGGGGATTGAGGGTGATCACGCTGTTGACCTGGGGGCCCTGCTGATCGAAGGCGGCGATGCGCGCGAGGTACGCGGCGGTCACCTTTTCGGCCGTCAGACCTTCGCGGAACGCGGCCTGAAGATCGGCGATGGTGGCCGTGGTGAGATCCAGAGTGGCGGCCTGGAGCCGACAACAGGTGGCCGCCAGGGCAAACAGGGCGGTGAACGCGCTGGGACGAAAGAAACCATGCTTGAGGGATAGACTCATCAATCAGGGCGTGCGGGTCCAGACGAGAACCGACTGGGTTTCCTTGGTTTCGCCATCACGCCGTCGGGGCGGAGTGGTCAGGGCCAACCGGCCTTCCGCATCAAACGCGTAGTAGCGTTTGGCAGCCTGACCGGTCTGGGTGGTGTTGAGGTTACCGTCCTGCTGGTGCAGGACGTACTCCTCCGACGGCACCAACTTCCACGTTCCGAAATAGCTGGAGAAACCATCCGAACTCCCAGCGGGAGCGGATTCCCGGCCATCGCGAATGATCTGGACCGACAGCCGACCATTGGCGGCATACACCAACTGACCGTCGCGACCCGCCCGCGCTGCCGGTGTCTCGACGCCGGTCGCCGGATCCCGATCGCGAATGCTGTGCAGTTTCCAGGTGCCGATGAACCGTGACACCAGGCTGTCCGCCAACGGCGGTGTCGAGGGCGGCGGTCGCCGATGGCGGGTCGCCTGCTCGTAGGCGAATGCGTAGGAGATGATGCGGACTTCATCCCAGGCGCGGCCCAGGATCTGGAGTCCCTGCGGAAGTCCCTCCCCCAAGTAACCTGACGGCACCGAGAGCGCCGGCCATTGCAGCGTGCTGCCGACGAACGTCAGACTGCTGCTCAATGCCGTCACCCCTCCCTTCGGGTCAGGTTCGGTGGCCATCAAGCGGGTGTTGCGATCGCCATTCAGCGCCGGCAATTGCGCCCAAACCGGAAACACGACCGCATCGATCATTCTGGAATCCATGGCTTCCGTGAACGCCTTCCGATACGCCGCCTCAGTCTCCAGGCCCTTCAACGTAGCTTCATCCGTCTCCACCGGCCCGGCGGCGGCATCCGCTTCCAATCCGGGTTGGTGCAGGGGATGAGCCAGTTTCGAATCTGCGATGGCCGCAGGTGACGCGTAGGGAATGCCCGGGTGAAGGGCCAGAAACCGGATCATGTCATCCCGACGCCGCGCAGGCGTCTGCGGCGCCCGCGGCAATCCGTCGAGCACCGGCACCGTGAAATCCTCGATGATGACCGCGCCAGCTGCCTTGAGCTCGGACAGTGTCCCGTCGAAATGCGCCAGGATTCGGGGATCCGTCACGTTCGGCTGAAATGCCTGCCGAAGGACCGCCAGTCGCGCACCACGAAGCGCGTTGGTCTTCAGGGCCTCCGTGTACGTAGCGGCAATGTGGCCCATCGCGCGAGCCGTCGCAGGGTCTGCCGGGTCCGCACCTGCCATGGCGTCCAGCATCACCGCCAGATCCGTGACCGTCCGGGTCATCGGACCCGCCGTGTCGCGGATCGAGTTGTTGGGAACGATGCCCGTGCGCGAAATCAAGCCCACCGTCGGGCGAAGTCCCACCAGGGCGTTGTGCGCCGACGGCATGCGGATCGATCCTCCCGTGTCAGTGCCAACACCCAGCATGGCAAAATTCGCTGCGATGCTCGCACCCGTGCCTCCGGAAGAACCGCCTGAGGCATAGGCTGTGTTGTAGGGGTTGCGACAGAAGCCCGACAGGATGGAATTGATGTTGTCGCCGCCACCCCGCGTGAACTCGGAGAGCGACGCCTTGCCCAGGATGATGGCCCCCGCCGCCTTCAACCGCGCCACCAGCGGCGCATCACTCGGAGGGTAATAGTTCTTCCAACCCTGAAAACCGGCCGTCGCCGGCATACCCACGGCGTCGATGCAGTCCTTCACCAGCACAGGAATCCCATGCAAGGGACCGGTGAGTTTTCCGGTGGCCGCGAGGCGGGCGTCCAAGGCTTGCGCCTCCTCCAAGGCCTTCGGGTTCAGGTTGATGATGGAGTGGATCCTGGGTCCCCGCAGGTCGTACGCCTCAATGCGTGCGAGGTAGGCAGCCACCACTTCGCGGCTGCCGGTTTCCTGCTTCAGATAGGACGCTTGCAGATCCGCAATGGTGACCTCTTCGACGACCACGGCCGCTCGCGCCATAGTAGGAAGCCATCCCCACAGAATCAGGGCGAGCAGGGCAACGCCCAACTGGCAATGAAGTCTCTCGGACCGTGAGGTTCTCGAAAGCCTGGAAAGCCCTTGAGACCCGGGATCGGACGGTCCGCCGGGCGTGATGCCCGCGGCTACGGCGGCACGGTTCAAGGGAAGGCCCGAAGGGCCGAAGGAGCCGTAGCCCATGGCGTGAGCCATAGGTGAAGCGTCGAAAGCCTCTCCTAGCCCCGAAGGGGCGACAGGTCCGACATGGCCGACGTTGCGCTCGTCGTGTGGTCGGCGAGTGAGGTTCTGATCGCCCCTCAGGGGCTCGGATTCCTTCCCGAGCCCTGTCGCATGGCTCACGCAGTGGGTTAAGATCTGATCCCTCTTCCCGGGGCTTGGGAATGGGACCACCCGACGGTTCATGGGTAGGCAAGTTTTCCAAAGCATGGACACGCATTGGGACCATGAACCGGGGAGGGGAGCCCTCACCCCGACCCTCTCCCACCTTCGCTTTGCTGCGGAGGGAGAGGGAGGAAAAGATGGACGGTTCATGGAGAGCCCCTTGTCTAAAAATGACCTGCTCACGGCCCATGAACCGGGGATTCCGGGGATCGAGACGCCCCCCTCTACGGCAGGCGGGACGCCCGCCGCTACGAAGCTGTTCCCCTCTTCCCGCTTCCCCATTCGCCATTCCCCATTAGCCATTCGCGAGTTCATGAGGAGGCCGGAAGCCATCGGGAGGAAGTCGTCCTTAGGGCGAACTCAGTGTTAGTAGCGAATGGTCTCGCCCGGAAGCGCAGGAACCGACGCCGGCGCCATCCGGTGGCGCGTCGTGGCTTCATAACCGCTAGCCACCTGGATCAACGCCGGCTCGGTGAACGGCCTGCCGAGGAACTGAACTCCGAACGGCATACCGTCCGAAGGGAAGAAACCACCCGGGACCACCACCGTAGGCAGCCCGGTGTAGGAACTCAGGTTGTTGCGCGCATCCGGTGTCTGGGTGTGCGCCGTGGCCAATCCCACCGGATCCACCCGGAAGGTGCGGAATGGCAGAATCAACGCATCCAGACGGTTCTCATCCATCAACCGGACCAACAGCGACCGGATGATGTCCTGCTGTTTGTAGGCTGCCACCAGGCGAGGATCGCGTTCCAATGGCGTCGTCGCCTTCGATGCGGCGATGATGCCAGGCTTCACGGTGTCGCCACCTTTCTGAATCATTTCCGCCACGGTGCGAACCGGGGCGTCTTGAGGCAGGGCCGCCAGATACTTGTTGATCGCAACCGCGAGTTCGAACGAGGACGCGGCGGCATCGGCTTGGGCGGCCACCAGATTGATACCGGACATCACCTCCACCAGGGTGGCACCGCCCGCCCGGGCATCGGCCACCGCCTTGTTGAACAGGGCTACACCATCCTCATGGCCCGGGCCGGTGCGGACCATGTCCGTGAGAATCCCCAACCTTGCCCCCACCAGGCCGTTGGTCCGAACATAGCTGACATAGGGGCGTTCCGGCATGCGACCGACACACGCCTCGGTCGCCAGATCGGCGGCATCGTAGCCCGCAATCACATCCAGCACCGCGGCGCAGTCATAGACACTTCGGCCCATGGGACCGCCATTCTCCTGACGCGGCGAACTCCACATCATGCCCGTGCGCGAAACCAATCCGTGGGTGGTCGCAAAACCCACCAGGTTGTTCTGGGCGGTCGGGATCGTGATCGAGCCTCCCGTGTCGGAACCCAGACCCACCGTGCCAAACCAGGCCGCCATCGATACGCCCGTGCCCGAACTGGAGGAGCCCGGAAACTTGGTTGGATTGTAGGCACTGAGGACCTGCCCCTTTAGCGTCGACGCTCCCCGCGGGGCAACGCCGTACCAATCCGACTGATTCAGCTTGGCCAGGATGATGGCCCCGGCAGCCCGAAGACGTCCGATGACAAACGAGTCATAGCGGGGCTGGGAGCTCGCCATCGGGGCAAAACCGCCCGATGTGGGCATATCGGCCGTATCAAAGACGTCCTTTGCCAGGATCACGAGGCCATGCAGCGGACTCCGGACTTTGCCAGCCTTGCGCTCCGCATCCAACGTCCGCGCCTGAGCCAGGGCATCCTTGGCCAAGGCAATGACGGTGTTCAGTTTGGGCCCCTTGGCGTCGTACGCCTCGATCCGAGCAAGATAAAGAGAAACCAACTTTTCAGAGGTCAGGGCACCCTTCTCCAAGGCCGTTTGGAGATCGGCAACGGTCGCCGTTGCCAGGTCCACTTCCGCGGCGCAGACCCGGGACGTGAGCTGAACGGACGACAGGAAGACCAAGAGAACCAACACGAAGGACGATCGCATAAGGCAGGCAGGATTCAGAGAGGTTGAGAATTGAAGCAAGGGGTGTCGCACGAATCAGTACGAGAAGGACTCGCCGGGCAACGAAGGGGTGCTGGGAGGTAACCTCCGAAGCTTCGCATGATGTTCCAGGGCGTAGGCCAGTTTGAAAAGGGTCCGCTCGCTGTAGGGCGCCCCAAGAAACTCGATCGAAATCGGACCATTGCTGGCCTTGGTGTAACCAGCCGGCAGGACCACCGCCGGCAGTCCGGTCACCGAGCTGAACGAATTGTCCGCCTCCGGATAGGGTTCCATGTGCTTGTTCGGTGGCACCGAACGGAACGGGTAGACGATCGCATCCAGGCGATACTTCTTCATCAGGTCCAGCACCGCATCCCGCAGGGTCTCCTGACTGTCAATGCGCGCGTGGTAGTCGACATTTGGCATAAGTGATCGGAACTCGGAGTAGGCCTTCAGAATATTGGTCTTCACGAGCGAACCATGCGCGATCAGTTCGTCCATGTTCTTGATCGGGGCATTCGGCCCAAGGCGCCGGAAGTAGAGATTGTAGGAAAACTGCGACTCGTAGTAGTTCACCCGCGCCGGGGCCTCCGCCGCCGTGCCATCCGTGTTGGAGAAGATCTCCACGCTCGTGGTGACGCCGTTCACGATCACCGCCCCAGCTTTCCTCATCTCGGCGATGGCGTTCTCCACGATCGCAATACCCTCTTCATGGGCAGGACCTTTGCGGAAGAAATCACGGCATACGCCGATCCGGGCGCCACGCAACCCGTCCTTCGTGAGATACGAGGTGTAGGAATCCTTCGGGGTCTTGCCCGGAGAGCCAATCGTCAGCAGGTCTTCAGCATCGAAGCCCGACACGATGTCGGTGAGCGCGGCGACGTCATACACGGATCGGGCCATCGGACCGCAACGCTCCTGAGTGAAGGAGGTCATGACCTGGCCGGTGCGGGGAATGAGACCGCGAGTCGGCGAGAGACCCACCACGCTGTTGGCCGCGGACGGGCCCCGGATGGAAGTGCCTGTCTCGCTGCCCAATCCAAGTTGAGAGAAGCATGCCGCCAGAGCTGCACCCGTGCCGCCGCTCGAACCGCTCGGGCTCAAATCCAGGTTGTAGGGATTGGAGGTCCGTCCGAGAACGGTGCTTTGGTCGCCCTTCTTCGGGATGCCAAACCAGTCACTCATGTTCACTTTCGCCAGAATGATCGCGCCGGCCTCCCGCAGCCGGGCCACCACGGTCGCATCGTGAATCGGCTGTGAGGTCTTCATCGGAACAAACCCCGCCGTGGTCGGCATGTCAGTCGTGTCGAAGAGATCCTTCAGCACCACTGGAATGCCGTGGAGCTTGCTGCGCGGCCCTTTCGCCTTGCGCTCCGCATCCAGGGCGCGAGCCGTCTCCAGTGCCTTGCCATTGAGGGTGATGACCGAGTTGATGTTAGGCCCCTTCTTGTCATAGGCGTCGATGCGCGCCAGGTAGAGCTGGACCAGCTTCTCCGAAGTCAGTGCTCCGGATTCAAATGCCTTGTTCACGTCCTCCAAGGTGGCGGTCTGCAGATCAAAGGTGGCGGCAGGGACGACATGCGAGGTCGAGAGTGTGACGACTATGGCCATCAGGCTTCGTGGAAGAACGCCGCGGAAGATGGGGTTCATGAGCAAGTGGAGAGATCAAACGAACTCTTAATAGTCTGCTGAGGCCAGAATTGATGCCGGCGTGCTATGGGTTGAGGTCCCCTTCTTCGACATGGAACGGGGTCCGATTGGATTCATAATCCAAGCAGCGCCCATGCCACCTCCGCGGTCCCCAATCACAAGAACGTTGGCGAATTCAACTCATGAAGCCACCACCCGAAATGCAGTCCGTCCTCATTCATGTCCGCCTCCAGATCTGTCGATCGAAGCGCCGGATCGACTGTCGTATCTGCGAACCAAGAGTTCAGGAATGAATGCCGTGCATGCGTCGCCAATCCCTCCAATCAGCACCGGGTGGGATCGAATCAGTCTTCGGGTCGGTTTCTGCCCTGGGTGGCCAATTTCAGCCAATCCCACCCCGTGCCGATGGATGTTCTCAGCAAGAATTCGATTGATAATGAAGGATGCCCACCGGAGAACCACGACAGCCTCTCGCAGGCGGGTGTTCGGCCCGGCGTGACGCTACGAACACCCATGACACCGCCGTATGCATTTTCCTGGGCGCGGATCACTTCCGTGTCTTTCGCCCGCCATCTGCCACGGACTCGGCCGTCATTTCCTGGCCTGGGACCGCTGGCTCAGTCGCTCGTGTTCCTGTTGGTGTCCGTTCATGGGTGGGCATCGACGCCGTTGACCGAGCGTTTCACTCTCACCTTGGGGCAGGTCGTGACCAACAACGTGCCTTCGTCCGGAGCCGGCAACCTTGAGTCGGCGGGGGCGAGCGACGAGTACACCTTCAACGCCACGGCGGGGCAGACCGTCTACTTCGATGCCCTCACAGGGAACCCCTGCGATCCGAAGCTTCGTTGGAAATGCGTGGGTCCGACCAACCAGGTGCTGTTCGACCAGTGGTTCGCCGCCACCCCCGCCTGCGGTAACGGCGATCCCGGCTCCGTCGTCCTGACCGCTGCCGGCACGTACATCGTCACGGTCTATGGCTCTGGCACCGCCACCGGAGCCTACGCCTTCAACGTCGTTCCCGTGGTGCCTCAGCTGTTCGCCCTGACCCCTGGGCAGGTCGTGACCAACGGCGTGCCAGGCCCGGGCGCGGGAGTCATCGAGACCGCTGGCGCGCTCGACACGTACACGTTCACCGCTTCCGTGGGCCAGAGGGTCTATTTCGATGCCCTCACGGGGAATCCCTGCGACTCGAGGCTTCGTTGGAAATGCGTCGGTCCGACCAACCAGGTGCTGTTCGACCAGTGGTTTGCCGCCACCCCCGCTTGCGGCAACGGCGATCCCGGTTCCGTCGTCCTGACCGCTGCCGGCACGTACACCGTCACGGTCTACGGTTTCACGGACGCCACGGGAACCTACGCCTTCAACGTCGTTCCCGTGGTGCCTCAGCTGTTCGCACTGATCCCTGGGCAGGTCGTGACCAACCGCGTGCCAGGCCCGGGAGCGGGAGTCATCGAGACCGCTGGCGCGCTCGACACGTACACGTTCACCGCTTCCGTGGGCCAGACGGTCTACTTCGATGCCCTCACGGGAAATCCCTGCGACTCGAGGCTTCGTTGGAAATGCATCG
>Ga0105048_10000625_pt1 | contig 55063 bp, 43 predicted proteins | sample MAT05_FD_78382 | JGI IMG/M metagenome (GOLD analysis project Ga0105048, IMG submission 78382) | Freshwater microbial communities from Lake Fryxell liftoff mats and glacier meltwater in Antarctica - MAT-05 | ecosystem: Environmental > Aquatic > Freshwater > Ice > Liftoff microbial mat | place... | reverse complement strand
TTGCTACAGCCCCGGCGAACTTCGACGAGGTATTCTTCGAGGGCTTCCAGATAACCGTCGCGAAGAGCTTTCGGGTCGCAGAGCAACTGGGGGAGTTCTTCCATCCCTTCGAAACGCGTCGTCCCCGAGAAAGGGAAGTTGAGTTCGTCGTCATCGAGAATGTGGAAGACCATTACATCCTGCCGGCGATGGCGGAGCATTTCCAGCCCCTTGATCAGCGGCTCGCGATCACAGAGAAGATCCGAGAAGATCAAGACCATGCCGCGATTCGGGGTCGCTTCCGCCACGCGCTTCAGGATCTTGAAAATATCCGTCTTCTCACGCGGCTTGCTGACATGCAAGGTGCGGATGAAAGCGTCCAGATGGGTCTGGTTGGCCCGGGCGGGCAGCATTTGCCGAACGTCATTGTCGAAAGCGAGCAAACCCGCGGAGTCCTGTTGCTTCATGAGCAGATAGGCGAGGCACGACGCCGCGGTGCAAGCGTATTCATACTTGTTCAACGGACCACGGCCGTAGTGCATCGACTCGCTGACGTCGACGACCAGTTGCGTGCGCGTGTTCGTCTCGGCTTCGTACTGCTTGATGTAGAATTTGTCGGTCTTCGACCAGACCTTCCAGTCGAGATGGCGGAAATCGTCGCCGCGAACGTATTCGCGGTGCTGAACGAACTCGACGGAATGGCCGAAGAAGGGGCTTCGGTGCATGCCGGTGATGTAGCCTTCGACGATCTGCTGAGCCCGCACGTCGAGCGAGGCGATGCGGGCAATCGTCTTCGGATGCAGGAAACGCTTTGGATCTTCGCGGTCAATCTTGGTGGCCATAATTTTGTATTCTTGTTCGGTCGCTTCGCGAGTTTTCTGATGGGTCCTATAGGAACCATCAGACTTATTTTTCGTCGTAAACACCCATCAGCTGGCGAAGATTTTCTTGAAGCGCTCGTCGCGCTGGAGCTCGCCATCGCGGCTGGGCGTTTCCTCGATCAACTTCTTGACGACGGTGTCGGTCGTGACGCCTTCGGAGGCCGCCGTGAAGTTGGTGAGAATGCGATGCCGCAAGACGGGAAGGGCGAGAGCCTGGATGTCTTCGGTCTGCACATGAGCACGACCGTAGAGCAGGGCACGAGCCTTGGCGCCGATGATGAGGTTCTGCACGGCACGGGGCCCGGCGCCCCACGAGAGCCAATCGCGGACGAACTTCGGCGTGCCCGGTTCCGTGATGCGCGTCTGGCGGACCAGGGCGAGCGTGTAGTGAATGACGTGATCGGTCACCGGCACTTTGCGGACGAGGTTCTGGAGTTCGAGAATTGTTTCGCCGCTGAGGACGGGGGTCGGCTCTTCCATGCTGATGGCCGTGGTCCGGCGAGCGATTTCGAATTCTTCGCTGAAGGTCGGGTACTTCACGAAGACTTTGAACATGAAGCGGTCTTGCTGGGCTTCGGGTAGCGGATAGGTGCCTTCCTGTTCGATCGGGTTCTGCGTGGCCAGCACGAAGAACGGGTTCGAAAGTTTGTGGCGAACGCGGCCGACGGTGGTCTGCCGTTCCTGCATGGCTTCAAGCAACGCGGCCTGGGTTTTGGGTGGCGTACGGTTGATTTCGTCCGCGAGGACGACATGCGCGAACAGCGGGCCGGGTAGAAATTTGAACTCGCGGGCGCCGGTCGAGCGGTTATCCTCGATGACTTCCGTGCCGGTGATGTCGGCCGGCATGAGGTCAGGGGTGAACTGGATACGGCTGAAATCGAGCGAGAGGCACTTGGCCAGCGTCGAGATCATGAGCGTCTTGGCGAGGCCCGGGACACCTTCCAGGATGCAGTGGCCGCGGCTGAACATGGCGATCAGCAGTTCCTCGATCACCTGATCCTGACCGACGATGACGCGGGATAACTGCGTTTTGATGCTCTGAAAGGCCGCTTTCAGTTTCTCCATAGACTGAATATCGCTTTGGCCCATCTCGGATGCCTGTGTCATGCTGTATTTCTCGGTAGTGTTCAGTAGGGAGTGAATCTAAACGAATTCGCGGCCTGCGTCGACTGTAGCGGATAAGGCAAAGTCGACGCAAGCCGCAAAGCTTACCATTAGCGCTGATAGATCGGCAGGGTGCCGTTCTCCAGCTGCAAAATCGTTAAGTTGATCGACGTCGTGTAAACTGTGCCGATGCCGCCCTGGCCCCAGCTGCCGTCGGCACTTTGGCCGTTCTTCAGGTACTCATACATCGTCTTGCGGAAGTCCGTCCAACGCATCGGGTCTTTATCTTCCGGGAAAAGTTTCTTGTAACCGTCGTCGCCCAGGATGTACACGCACTGGGAGAAGTAGTAATTCTGGTACTCGTCATGGGCGAGCCGGCCCTTGCCGAAGGGGATGTTCTCTTTGCAGTATTTGATCCACTTCTTCGAGTACTCGGCGTTGTAGTCACCGGCGCTGAAGGCACAGGCCACCGCTGCTGCCGTCAGCGGGGCACGCTCGCCGCCGTTTACGGGCTGGCCGTGGGCCAAGCTATAGATGATGCCGCCCTTGGGCGTCGTGCAATCCTTCAGATACTTGACCGCTTTGTCGATCGTCACCTTCGGAACATGAATGCCCGCGTTACGCGCGGCCCGCAGGGCCTGCAACTGGGTGATGGTCACCGAGCCCTCATCGAACCCGCCGCCGTCGGCCGCGGAGACATAACCCCAGCCGCCACGATCAGTCTGCGCCTTGCAGATGAAGAGGACGGCCTTGGTCAGCAGCTTTTCCAGTTCCTTACGCTTGGCTTCGTTGTCTTCTTCACCGTAAACACAAGCCAGGAATAGAGTTCCGAATCCCTGACCGTACATATAGCGGCCGGTTTCGGTTGGGTTATTTGGGTTGCCAAGCATACCGTTCGGCTGCGACCGCTTCAGATACCAGGCCACGGCCCGGCGGATGTTGTCGCTGTATTTGCCTTGCTTGTAGGTGCTGCCTTCCATCAGGAAGCACATGCCGGCCAGGCCGGTCATCGTGGTCGGATATTGATTGCCGTTGGCTTCCCAGCAGCCTTCGGCCTTATGCTGTGATTTGGCAAGCCAATCGAGGCCTTTGCGGACGGTCTCGGAAACGTCAAGCTTGGGATCATCGGCAGCGAAACTGGCGGGGGCGGCCACAAAGAATAGCGCACACGCTCCAACAAACAGACGAGCATGACTCATGACGGGTCTCTCCTACATTGGTCACGAACGATCCAGAATATGACGAGAGGGTGGTCAATTCCTGACACGAAAAAGTTTGCCAGGCTTCACACGGCGCTATCTTCGGAGATGATGAAGAACGAGCCAACCGGCAGGTGGGGCAAGGGGAGGTAGTCTTTCTCGTTTCTCTACTTTACCAGCGTAACCGGATTGGGGTGGGGATTCAAGGAAATTTAAGTCCTTTCCAGTTATGGAGTTATGGGGAATGGCCATCGCATCAATGAGAAAACCAATCAAGCCCCGGCGTGAGGCTTTGCGAACTCCGGGGATCGGTATTTCATCCCCGGAGTTCGCAAAGCCTCACGCCGGGGCTTGTATCAATTAACCTGAGGGTGATGAAGTTGCCGCTGCTGATTAAGCAATAAAGCCAGCGCGCCTGACGAAAGTTTCAGCGCTCCGCCGATCGCGTCATCGTAGCCGGAGAACTGCGAGGTCGGCTTCTTCCCCACTCGTTCCCTATATTCCTGCGTCAATTTGTAGCCGACGGCCTTGCTGAACCCGATCTTGATGACAGCGAACGGGCCATCGATCTCTTCCCATCGAAACGACTTGGCGCCGAAGAGTTTACGAAACGTGAACCCGTCGGACGTGATGACCAACGATGGCCTTTGCCTGACAAGGGCGATGATGAACATCAGGACCGTCAGTCCCGCGATCACGGGAAAGACGGTCGCAAAGATCTTCCCCGGACCAAAGATAGACCATAACCCGAGCGCACCGCCGAGATTGCCGAGCAACAGCGTGCCCAGCAAGCGGATGAAGCTGGGAGGAACGAAAATTGGGGAGATTTCCAACATCGGCCTTATCTCCGTCAGGGAGCACGTGTGGTTTCTAACATTTTTTGCATATTTCGGTGGAAGGGTGGCCAGGCTGTCGCCACCCTTCCGCGAATCATCGGCTACTATCGGACGATCATCCAATCGACCTTCGCGTCCGTCGGGGCTGGGGTCGAGAAAGTAATGGTGAAACCTTCGGGTGTCTTCTCGGAAATCGCCCGGTTCGATAGCCAGGTCTGTTCGACGAAGACCGCATAGTCGCCATCCGACTCGGCTTGCGGGAACTTGATCCGCATGGTGGTTTCCTTTTCCTTCACCACGATGTTCTTGCCGCGCAGGTTGCGGGCCTGGGTCTTGTCGCCCGAGATGCCCTTCACTTCAGCCACCGGCCCGCCGGCGCGGACGCCGTTGCCTTCGAAGTTGAATTCCCCGGTCGCCTTCGTCACCGTCAACGAGGCGATTTTTGCGGGCTGACCTTCCTGTTGGTCGTAGTTCCACTTGATTGGCTGCTCGTGGTTAGGCTGATGGAAGAAAATCGCCGCCTCTGAGAAGTCCGCCTTGCAATTGAGGCCGACACCGACGGCCGAGTCGAGAACGATCGCGTTATCCCATGCCGGCTTCTTCTGCTTGGTTTTCTCGACTTCTTCAAGCGTCTTCGGCCCGCCCGAGACGGTCATGGCCGCGAACCGCGAGGCGGCGCCGTTATTCCGCACATCGAAGACCGAGGCCGGGAACACGCCGGGCACGTCTTCCCACATCCACACGCGGAAGGCCTGCGGCTTGAAGGGATCGGGGCCAATGGCCTGTTCGAGCTTGTCGCCGGCCTCGTAGTCGAACGGCGTGCCCTGATCGCTGGTGGGTGCGAGGCCGAGGATGCGTTGACCGCCACGATCGCCGCCAGGCACGGCCCGAGAGACGTCGTTGACATAGGTCCCCGGGGCAATGATGTACGGCAACGGCCGCAGATGATCGTCCCACGAGTAGCTTTCCGGGCTATAGAGGGTCGGGCTGCCCGCACTCTTGGCGCCCCACCAGTAACGGCGGATCTCGATGTCCTTCGTGCCGTCGGCATTCTGCGTCAGCGACGTGATGTAGTACCACCGCAGGTTGCCCTTGGGGGTTTTCTCCTCGGGCGTGTTGATCGCGAAATAGCGGCCGACGATGTCCTGGGTCCAGGGGCAGGTTTTGTCGCCGCGGATCAGGCCACCCATCCGGAGTTCGTTGGACCCCGTGCGCGGATTCTTGATGAGGCTGGACGGGTAGCTCTTGCCCTCGAACTTGCCTTTGCCGGTGTCGACCATATCCAGGTAACTCTCCGCGGGAACAATGAGGGCGTTGCCGGAAGTGATCCATTTCTTCGGGTTCAGGTTGATGAGGGGGCGCGAGTCGCCGAGCGTCTCGATATGGGCGCCAGCGGTGAACTTGATCTGTGATTTTTCCCAGTCGATCGACTCGACCGCGCCGCGGAAGTTATCGTCCTTGGAACGGATGAAGGCCGCGTAGCAGTTGCCGTTCTCGTCGCCCGCGGCGGAGTGTACGTTGCTCATGTAGTTGAAGTCGCAGTAATAGACGTAAGTGTCGCCATGGGCGTACTGGTTGCGGATCACTTTGACGTCGTAGGTCTGATTGTCGTTGTTGCTGGTTTGCAGCATGTGCAGGATGCCAGTGTTGCTCTTGTTGTGCAGGATGGCGCCGGCCTTGTGATCGATGCTCGTGTCGGCCACCAGGTAGTGCATCTGTTTCTCTTTGTCGTAGCCAAGCGACTTGATGCAGGCGCGGGTGACGCCGCCGCCGTAACCGGGACCTCCGTGGATATTCAGGAACATACCGGGATGCAGACCGCGAACCGTCGCCAGGTAGAAGCGTCGATCGGCCCCCTTCTCAACCGGGAATTGCACCCAGTCGAGATAGCTGGTCGAACCGTAGGTGATCTGATTGTCGAACGTCAGCATGGGGTGCGTGCCCCAGTGCGGCAGGCTGTCGCCATCGAGCAAACGCAGGTGGCGATCGAGGCGAAGTCCCGTGAGCGGGGGCACCTGGATGTCGAGTTGCTTTTCATCAACGACGACCACGGTCACGCCGTTGCCCGTCTTCCATTGCTTGGTTTCCGCAGGAGTCGCCGGGGTGCGCACAAGACCTTGAAGCGGGACATCTTTGAGAAGCTTCCAGGCGGTTCCGGGGATGAGCAGCACGCCTCCCTTTTTCTTTACTTCAACCAGGGCCTTATCGTAGGTCGCCTGTGCCTTGGCGGGATTATCGAGTGGGCCGAAGTCGCCGAGGCGATGCGTAAAACCTTGCGACTCGACGGGCGCCTCGCCCGAAAACGAAACCAAACAGATCGAAAGAACGCAGGTCGTCCCGGCGAGTAACCCAAGTCGCCCGTATCGCATGGAATTCGATCTCCAAATAGTCATGATGGCAATAGTGAGGGAGTATCCAGATTGTAGAGAAATGGCTTGATCGCAACGGACAGGCGGGCTCGGATCAGACTGAGGAGTGGTCGAACAGGGGTGGGAGGGTGTAGGCCGGAAGAAATGAGATTGGTAGAAGTGACATCACTTCTATTCCACAAACATCCCGGGTCCCTGGGCCGGATCCGGCGCCTGCAAGCGATACCGTAGCAGCGAGAATCTTTTGGCGGTGTCCTGCCTGCCCACGGCCAGGGCGAGGGCTTTACGGCTTCCGACTAGGACGACGAGTTTTTTGCCCCGGGTGATGGCCGTGTAGAGGAGGTTGCGTTGCAACATCACGTAGTGTGCCGTGTGGACCGGGATGACGACCGCCGGGTATTCGGAGCCTTGTGATTTGTGGATGGTGGTGGCGTAGGCCAACAGCAGTTCTTCGAGTTCGGAGAAATCATAGAGGATTTCGCGGCCATCAATCTCCACAACAATTTCTTGATCGACCGTGTCAATATTCAGGATGCGGCCGATGTCGCCGTTGAAGACTTCCTTCTGATAATTATTGACCGTTTGCAAGACCTTGTCGCCGGTGCGGAAACAGACGCCGAAGCGTTCGATCTGTTTCTGCCCCGGTTGCAGCGGATTGAGAACGCCTTGCAGCACCTGGTTGAGATTCTGCACGCCGATCTCGGTCTTGTGCATCGGCGTCAGAATTTGCACGTCGGTCATGGGGTTAAAGCCGAAGCGGGCGGGGATGCGTTCGCGCACCATCTGGATGATGCGTTCGATAATCACCGCGGGTTGATCGACTTCGATGAAGAAGAAATCGCCCGTGCTCTTCGTCGATGATTCCGGCTCTTCCCCCTGATTGACCGCGTGGGCGGCGCGGACGATGCCGCTCTCGCCGGCCTGGCGGAAGATCTCCGTCAGTCGGGAGACGGGGACGGTTCCGGAGGCGATGATGTCGGCCAGCACGGTGCCGGGGCCGACCGAGGGAAGCTGGTCGACGTCGCCGACGAGGATCAGGCAAGTCCAGGGAGGCACGGCTCGCAGTAGGCTGTTCATCAGGTGGATGTCGATCATTGAGGCTTCGTCGATGACGATGAGGTCGGCGTCGATGGGCTTGGTGCGGTTGCGGGTGAACCCGCCTTCCAGGGCATCGTATTCGAGCAGGCGGTGGATCGTCTTGGCACTGCGGCCGGTCGATTCGCTGAGACGCTTGGCGGCCCGGCCGGTCGGGGCGCCGAGGGCGACCTTCAGGTCCTTGGCGGCGAAGATCTCGATGATCCCTTGCACGATGGTGGTCTTGCCGACGCCGGGACCGCCCGTGATGACCAGCACCTTGCTCTGCGTCGCGGCTTTGATGGCTTCTCGTTGAGAGGGAGCGAGAGTGAAGCCGATCTGTTTCTCGACCCAACCGAAGGCGGCCTGAACGTTGATCTCCGGCAACGGGTGCTTCTGCTTGGCCAGGATCCGCAGCGCGCGGGAGATGCCGACCTCTGCGATGTACGACGATTTCAGAAACAACCAGGGTTCCGTCCCGTACGGTTCGTAGGGGACGGGCGGTTGATCGCGGACGAACTCGTCCTCCTGCCGGCCCTGTTCGATCACGGTCTGAATGGTCTCGGGACTGATCTGCGTCAAGGCGACGGTGTGCTCGACGATGCCCGATTCGGGATAGCCGACATGCCCCTGGGTGTTGGCCTCTTGCAGAACGAATCGGACGGCCGCGCGGGCTCGCAGGGGAGAATCGGGCGGGATGTGGAGCCGCATGGCCAGGTCGTCGGCAATCTTGAAGCCGATGCCCCAAATGTCGATGGCCAGCCGATAGGGGTTGTGCTTGATGACCTCGACCGCCGCATCGCCATACATCTTGTAGATGCGCATGGCCCGGGCGTTGCCGATGCCGTACGACTGCAGGAAGATCAGCACCGAGCGGACGCCGCGTTGCTGCTCCCAACTCTTGCGGATGAGTTCCAACCGCGAACGGCCGATGCCCTTCACTTCCGAGAGATGCGAAGGCGTTTTATCGATGACGTCGAGCGTCCGTTCGCCAAAGATGGCGACGATCCGCTTGGCGGTGGTCGGCCCAATCCCCTTGATAACGCCGGAGCCGAGATACTTGATGATGCCTTCGGGCGTATGCGGCGGAATCGTGCGGATCGTCGTCGCCTTGAACTGCCGGCCGTGATCGCGGTCGTTGACCCATTCGCCCTCGGCTTCCACATACTCGCCAGCGACAGCGGACGGAAGATGGCCGACGATCGTCACCTGATCGCGTTCGCCGCGGGCGTGGACCTTCAACACCACATACCCATTGTCAAGGTTGTGGAAGGTGATGCGTTCGATGTCGCCCGTCAACAACTCGGCCATCAAAGGTCTCCTCCCGGCGAGCGTCGAGCCGTAAGGCCGACGTGTTTGCAGTTTCCACGTCGGCCTTACGGCTCGACGCTCGCCAGGAACGATCGTAGTCCTCTCCATTTTAGAAAGCGACAGCCGAACTCGGCCCCGGAAAAAGGGGAATCGGGCGGGATGACTTCTACAATGCTCTAAACTTCCCGCCACCATAATCCTTCGGTGAATTGTTCATGACCCCTTCGAGTGAGACGCAGCCGGCGGCGACGGGTTTCGGTACGGACTTGAAAGTCGGTCTGGGCGTCTGGTTCTTCTCGTCGCTGATCATCCTCGGCGGGGCGGCGTTCGGCTGGCGCTTCGTCAAACCGCAAGGCGGCGCCAGCGATACTTTTCTCGAAGCGCTAAGGCGCTGGGATGGCTCGTGGTATGGCAGCGTCGTGGAAAGCGGCTACACGTTCAACCAGAAGTATACCTCCAGCGTCGCCTTCTTCCCGGGCTACCCGCTGAGCTTCGGCGCCATTTCATGGACGACGGGCGCCTCGGTCGCCCTGGCGCAATTCGTGGCCGCTCAACTCTATTTGCTTGCGGGTTTCGTGGTCTTTCACGCCTATCTCCGCCGACGCTTCCCGACGCGGCCTGATCTACCGCTGGCGGTCCTTCTGACGATGGCATTCTTCCCGCCGACGTTCTTTTTCCACATGGACTATTCGGAATCGATGTTTTTCTTTGCCACCACGCTGGTTCTCCTGGCGGCAATCGCGCGTTGGCCGCTGCTCGCGCTCGCCTTCGTCATTGGTCTGGCGACGGGGGTGCGGCCGGTCGGCGTCGCGTTGTTGCCCATCCTCATCCGCGAGACGTGGTTCCGCTCGAGCACCTGGCTCGGATTTGTCGGCCGCAGCGCGGCGTTGCTGCCGATCGCCTGCTGGGGTCTGCTCGGCTATATGGCCTACTTGCACACGAATTTTGGCGACCCGCTCGCGTTCGCAAAAGCCCAGGACGCCTGGAACTCGCATCCTGACGAAACTTTCGAGACCAAGCTGGAAGCATTGCTGACGTTGAAGCCCATCTGGGGCAGTTTCATCGGCGATTCAGGTCACTTCTTCCCCACCAAGATTGATCCCAGTCTTGATTACATCGGCGCCAGCACGCCGAACGCGATTGTCTTTATCTTCGGCATATCGCTCGTGATGATCGGCGTTTGCTGTCGCTGGTTGACGTGGACCGAATTCCTGGTCGCCGCCGCCTTGCTCGGCATGCCCTACTTGACCCGTGGCTTCGAGAGTCAGTTCCTTTCCTTCGCCCGCTTCACCGCCGCGGCCTTACCGATCTACATCCCACTCGCACGCCTCATCCAGCGCTGCCCGCGCCTCATCCAACTGGGCATCTTGTTCATAGGCATCTGGGCGACGACGACGCTGGCATCCCTGTTCGCCGCGGGCTATCACATTGTTTAGCGCTCGTCATCCTTCTTCGGCGGCCCAACGTTCAGCCATCCCGCCTGCTTGTGAAGTTGTTGGGCCAGGTCGGCATCGACGACGACCGACGAACCCGTGAACATGGCCGATTCGGTCAAGAGCACGACACTTTCGGGCTTGATCGTGACCAGCCATTCCCCGTTCGAATCGCGCCGCGCCTCGAGAAGTCGGACCCCGATGAGGAGGCGAGCGGGCCAGGTCAAGTTCAGCGACTTCAACAACGGCGAGTCGTGAATCTCGATCCGCACCGGGTTGCCGTCTTGAAACAGAGCGTAGTCGATGCGATAGACGCCGCCGCCCGCGTTGGAAACCGTGGCGTCGAAGATAAGCGGCTTGTTCTGGTATCGCACCTTGAAGAGATTGCGCCACGCCTGTTCCCCCATGGCTTTCGAGATTTCCAGAATTTGCGGCAGCGATTCGCTCGACAGGTCGGCCATGATCGAGGCTTCCTGCTCCAATTGTTCCAACCAGCGAGCCTCGGCCGACAGCTTTTCCCGTTCGTCGGTGATCAATCGTGCCCGGGCATGTTTGAAGTGCTCAGCCGCTTCGGCGAACGCCGACTCGGCCAGGGCGCGTCGGCCTTCATTTGTTTCATCTTGAATGTAGGCCCGGTTAGCCGCCTCACGCAACTTGCCTTTGCGAAAAAGTGAACTCTCAAAGACGATGAGGAAGAACGAGACAACGACCACGATCGTAAAGCTTACCGCGAGCAAGGGGGTACGCCAGCGGCTGATTCGCTTGCGGATCTTCTTCGGAGGGGGCGGCGCCTCGGGAATCGGACGTTGGAGGCCGAGACGGATCGTCTCACGCAAATTGACAAGCGGGCTGGTGGGATAGATGAGACGGGGCCGACCACAAGACGGGCAGCGTTTCGTCTCGGCGGCCGGGCCGCGATCTCCGCGCAATTCGCCTCCGCACTCGCAAAGGATGCGAAAGGGAATGGCAAACTGATCGCCCCGCCCTTCAGGAGCATGACGAGTGCGCTTCCACCAACCGAAGAGCATCAAAGAACTACCTCCCAGGCTCGGACGCATCCATTATGCGACCCGAAGAGGGCGGCTGGAAGTGTTTTCGGGGGAAATGTGGGTAGAAAAAAAGCCCGGGGACGGCCGTCCCTGGGCTTTACGGATTGTTCTACCGAATAAACAGCATCTCGCGGTAGGTCGGCATCGGCCACAGGTCGTCGGCGACGAAGCCTTCCAACTTGTCGGCGGCGGCGCGGACCACGCCCATGGCGGGGATGACCTTGTCGCGGAAGAACTTGGCATGGTCAATCGGTTCACCCGAGGCGTGGTGTGCCAGGGTGTGATCGAGCGTACCCAGTGCCAATTGCAACTGGCCGAGCGTCGTGGCCACCAACTTGAGGAGTTCCGCCTGAGGTGCGGCATCGGCGCCGGCCGCCTTGGTGGCGACCACCGCGTTGGCGACTTCGGTCTGATACCGCAAGCAGGCGGGCACGATCATCGTCTTGCCCATGAAGCTCGTAAGCCGGGCCTCGACGTTGACGGTCTTGCAATATTGCTCGCAGAGGATGCAATAGCGGCTCTTCAGTTCGCCTTCCGTGAAGACCTTGTACTTCGTGAACAGGTCGATCGAGTCCTTGCGGATGATCACCGGCAGCGCGTCGACCGTGTTCTTGAGGTTGGGCAGGCCGCGCTTCTCGGCTTCCTTGTGCCATTCTTCGGAATAACCGTCGCCGTCGAAGAGGACTTTCTTGCTCTCCTTGATCACGGCGGGAAGCAGTTCCTTGATGGCGGCGTTCAAGCTCTTGCCGCCCGCGATCGACTTCTCGAGCGTGGTAGCGACGTAGTCGAGCGACTCGGCCACGATCGTGTTGAGGACAGTGTTCGGTCCGCCGATCGATTGCGAGGAACCGACGGCGCGGAACTCGAACTTGTTGCCCGTAAAGGCGAACGGCGAAGTGCGGTTGCGGTCGCCGGCATCCTTCGGAAGCTTCGGCAATACGGTGACGCCGATATCGAGGAAGCCGCCGGCCTTGGTGCTCTTGGCGTCGCCCAGTTCGAGCTGGTTGATGATGTCCTGAAGTTGCAGACCCAGGAAGATCGAGATGATGGCCGGGGGAGCCTCGTTGGCGCCCAGCCGATGATCGTTGGCCGCGTGGGCCACCGTCACTCGGAGCAATTCCGGGTATTTGGCGACGGCGCGGATCACCGCGACCGTGAAGACCAGGAACTGAGCGTTGTCGTGAGGCGTTTCGCCTGGATTAAGCAGGTTCTCGCCTTCATCGGTCGCCATCGAGAAGTTGTTGTGCTTGCCCGAACCGTTGACGCCGGCGAATGGTTTCTCGTGCAACAGGCAGGCCAAGCCGTACTTCGGAGAGGTTCGGCGCATGACCTCCATGACGAGCTGATTGTGGTCGGTCGCGAGATTGGAATCCTCATAGATCGGGGCGATTTCGTACTGGCCGGGGGCCACTTCGTTGTGGCGGGTCTTGACCGGGATGCCGAGCTTGAACATCTGCGCTTCGCAATCGGCCATGCAGGCAATGACGCGCTCGGGGATCGCCCCGAAGTACTGATCCTCAAGTTCCTGGCCTTTTGGCGGCGGAGCGCCGAAGAGCGTGCGGCCGCAGTTCAGCAAGTCCGGGCGAGCGAAATAGAATTGGTTATCGATCAGGAAGTATTCTTGTTCCGGGCCTACGCTTGAGAAGACCTTCGTCACGTTCTTGCCAAAGAGCTTGAGAACGCGCTTGGCTTGCGTGGAGAGCACGTCCATTGACTTCAACAGCGGGGTCTTCTTGTCGAGCGCCTCGTGCGTCCAGGAGACGAACACCGTGGGGATGACGAGCGTGGCGCCGTTCGGCCCTTCCATGATGTACGCGGGACTGGTCGGGTCCCAGGCGGTGTAGCCGCGGGCTTCGAAGGTCGCGCGCAGACCGCCGGAGGGGAATGACGATGCGTCCGGTTCGCCCTTGACGAGCTCCTTGCCGGAGAACTCGGCGATGGCAGTGCCGTCGCCGGTCGGGGTCAAGAAGCTGTCGTGCTTCTCGGCGGTCAGGCCGGTGAGCGGTTGGAACAGGTGGGTGAAGTGCGTGGCGCCCTTTTCGAGAGCCCAGTCTTTCATAGCGCTGGCGACCGAATCGGCGATCAACGGATCGAGCGTGTCGCCCTTCTTGATGGTGCGTTGAAGGCCCTTGAAGACCGGCTTCGCGAGCCGTTCGCGCTGGACCGATTCGCTGAAGACGTTAACGCCGAAGAGTTCCTTCAGGCTGTTCTTCTTGAAGTCGATGTAGTCCAGCTTGAGTTTCGAAGTGGCAATGCTCTGGATGATGTCTTTGCGACTCGACGATGACGCCATGGGTGCAAGGATCCTTTCAAGTTCCGGACCGGCCCGTAACCTCGACCTGACGAGGAGACGCTTCGGCCCTCGCGCCGCGGGTGAGAGAAACCCCGGCAACAGTTGATTGAGACAAGTCGCCCGAATTGGCGACATCTTATGTTACTTTTGTAGGCAGGCGAGCCGGGAGCATAAGTAACCGGACCCGTTGACGGTAAAGGCCCACGGAGGGACACTCCGTGGGCCGAGGGGGCGACGGCATTTCAAGGCCCGATGGCGGTGTTGCCACGCTCACCGGTGCGGATGCGGACAGCGTCTTCCAACGGCAAGACGAAAATCTTGCCGTCGCCGATCTGTCCGGTATCGCCGGTGCGAGCGGAATGGATGATCGCCTCGACCGTGGCTTCCACAAAGACGTCGGTGACAGCGATTTCGAGCTTGAGTTTCGGCAGCAAGCGGATCTGGATCTCCTGACCGCGATAAACTTCCGTGTGGCCCTTTTGCCGACCGCAACCACGAACGTCCGAAACCGTCATCAAGTACACATCCACCGCGTTAAGCGCCTTTTGAACGTCTTCGAGCTTTTCCGGGCGGATAATCGCAACGACCAGTTTCACTCGTATCTTCCTTTCGTGTAGGGGAGGGAACAAGCCGCGAGATCGGCGGGTGGGAAAAACACGCACCCGCCGGAATCTCGGACTCAACAAGATCGATTATTCCTCGACTCGGACCTTGAGCTGCTTGCCGAGCTTCTTCGAGAAAAGCTTCTGAAGATGCGAGCTCACCGTGGCAGGATCACCGCCACGAAGCTGGAAGCGGTTGCCCTGAATCGTCGTGACGTACGGATAGACCGCTTTGAAATCCGGATCGATCGGATCCGCCGAAGGCTGACAGAGTTCGGACCAGGCCTTGATGAGCCCGCCGTTCTCCACCCCTTCGATGACGACTGCGAATCGCTTCTGGCCCGGAGGGGCTTTGGCGGCTCGAGGTTCAGCACCAGATCCGACCGGCATCGAATCATAGCCGGTCGCCAGATCAAAGCCGACTTCACCATGCTCCGTCAGATCGAGACCTTCCACTTCCGACTTCTTATCGGTCGAGAAGTTCCCCATCGTCGCGGCCTGCACAATGAAGGCCAGAATCAGGCTAAGGACGAAGGCGAAGATCATTGAGAACAAAGCAGCCTTGACCTGGATCCAGAACTGGGTCAACTGTCCCTTCTCTTTCTCAAAGAAGCTCTTGGAAATTCCCTCCTGTTTCCCCAAGTTTGCGATTTCGTCCAGAAGGTCCTTCTTCTCCTTCTCTAGGACGCCGACTTCGCCGGCCAGCTTCTGGTATTCCTTCTCCTTCTCGTCTCTCACCTTCTTGGCCTCTTTCAGCGCTTCGGCCGTTTCCTTGATCTTGGCCTCATTCTTCTCTTTTTTGGTCGCTTCCGTGAACGCGGCGGTCACCGCGTCATTGTACTTGGCGGCGGCGCCTCCGGTCGCTTCGTCCGGCTTCGCCCCGACGAAGTATTCATCCTTGGCCTTCGAGACGCCGGGAGTCTTCTTTTCGATTTCGGCGTTGATCTCGTCCATATGCTTGGAAGCCGGGCTCTTCTTCCAATCCTTGGTGGCCTTCTCGATTTCCTCGTCGATCTTCTTCTTCTCATCGTCACTCTTGCCTACCTTGCTGGCTTCGAGACCCGCGATGGTGTCGATCGTTTCCTTATCCGGGTACTTCTCCTTAAGCGCACTGAGCTTCGAAACGTGCTCACGATAGGCGAAGAAGCCATCGGCGCCCGCGGCATTGATCGCCGTGTAGCAGAAGACGCCCGTCAGCACGGCGCCGAGGAAACCGCCGACGGCGTGAACGCCGAAGGCATCGAGCGAGTCGTCATAGCCACAGATAGACTTCATCTGCACAGAGAAATAGCAGACAACACCAGCGATCAGGCCGATCACGGCGCCGGCCCACATCGGCACGAAGCCGGAAGCGGGTGTGACCGCAACCAACCCGGCCACGATGCCCGAGGCAAGACCGAGCGCAGTCGGTTTGCCCTTCAACATCCATTCGACCAGGATCCAGCTGAAGCCAGCGGCAGCGGCAGCGGCCTGAGTGGCGGCGAAGGCCGAGGAGCCGAGCGCGTCAGCCGTTAGCGAGCTACCGCCATTGAAACCGAACCAGCCAACCCACAGCAAGCCAGCACCGATCAGCGTGAGAACCATGCTATTCGGTTGGATAGTGTGGCCGGGGTAGCCGAGACGTTTCGGCAGAACAAAGGCACAAGCCAAGCCCGCAGTACCGGCCGCGATATGCACGACCGTACCGCCGGCGAAGTCAAGGGCGCCCATCTTGCCGAGCAAACCAATCGGAACACCACCGATGCCTTTAAGCGCGTCGACGGGAACCGGGTAGAACCAGTCCCAAGCCCACACCATGTGAGCGAGCGGGCAATAGACGAAGGTGACCCACGTAATCATGAAGATGCAGAAAGGCCAGAAGCGGATGCGTTCCGCGATGGCGCCGCTGATAAGGGCCGGCGTGATAATCGCGAACATGCCCTGGAACATCACATGCGTGTAGACCGGAATGTTGTAAGCGGGCAAGAACGCATCGGAATTGATCCCTCGCAGGAAGAAGAGATCGGAGCTCCATCCGACGATGCCGCCGTCTTCAACACCCAAAATGCTGAGTTTGATCACGGATGGCCCGAAGGCAAGTCCGTAGCCGAACGCGATCCAGAAAAGCCCGACAATGGCCATGGCCGCGTAGCTCTGCATCATGGTGGCAAGAACGTTCTTCTTGCGGACCATGCCGCCGTAGAAAAGAGCCAAGCCGGGGACCATGAGTAGAACCAAGGCACTGGCGACCATCATCCAGGCGGTGTCGCCTCGCTTTTTGCCTTCAACAGTGGCAGCGGCTGAGTCAGCCGTCGCCTTTTCAGCGGCAGCCTTGGCGTCATCGACGCCCTTTTGAGCGAGGGTGGCCACTTCGGCGAGCGTGGGCGGCGGCGCAGGCGGATCTTTTTTCCCATCCTTGCCGTCTTCCTTCTTGGGCGGCTCCTTTGGATCCTCCATCTTCGCAGCGGGTTCGTCCTTACCCTTTTTGGTATCTTCGCCCTCCACCTTTTTCTTGGCGGGCGGTTCTTTTTCGGGCGGTAGCTGTAACGCCCAGGAGGACTGACCGAGCCCCAGCATGCTCAGGACGGTCAGCACGAGCAGGGTGGAAAGATGCTTGCGGATCACCAATAAGACCTCCCAAAAAAGAGGGCGCAGGCGTTCATGAGTCAACGAAACGCCATGACAAGAAGAGAAACGCGGGGCGTGCTTCACTGCGAACAATTTGAGCAATCGAAGTGCCGGAAACGTAAACTGAAAAGAATACATTCCGTAACTAATTGAATTTACTCGATTTACGGCCGAACAATATTCACTCCACTATGCCTGAACTCTTGGCAGTTCCAGCTCTCATCCCATCCTGTGCATCTTGTTTCAGCACTTCGTGCCTCATTTGGGTCATTGAATTCAAGATCTCCAGGTCCATTAACCGATCACTCTACCTATCAAGAGGATTCTCCCCCCTGGACTGTGCTCGTTGATTGCAGTGGTTGTCGTCGAATTACCCATTCTTCCAGCGTTCTCGAACTGGTACAGCCGACCGAAAAATCGAACCCCTCCGGATAACCGGCTGAAGCAGTCCACATGTCCAAGCTTGATAAAGCCGATCATTTCTCCTGACTAGTACTCTCTCCAAGGAATCAAACAACGGCGGATGATCCAGGGACCGTAGGTTTCTGCCGTCGTTGACCAATTAGGACCCTAGTAGGAAGGTATCCCCCATGTTTGATGTCTTTTGCCTGAGCATGGCCATGACGGTCGGGCAGGCGGGCGGAAACCCTGCCCTTGAACCGCCCCCGAATTACCCTCAGCCCAACGTCGTCCCGTCGGTCGTCCCGGTTGACCAGCCGATAGCCCAGCCCCGGCTGATTCGGCCGCTCGGCAAGCCGCAGATCTCGGTCGACCCGGCCCCGCTGCCGCGTCTGGTGGCAGCCCAGCCAGGCCCGATGCAGCTCCCGCCGATGGACAAGAAGGAGATGATGGAGGAGAAGAAGGAAGAGAAGAAGGATGAGGAGAAGAAAGAAGACGAAGAAGAAAAGAAGGAAGAGCCGGAGCCGGGCTTCCTGATGAAATCCCTCGAAGGCACGTCCATCGGGGAGATGTTCAAGGAACGCCGCATTTCGATCAGCGGCTGGACGCAGGGGTCTTACACCGCCTCAACTGCGCACGTCAATAACCTGCCGGTGGTCTGGAACGATCGCGCCAATCGCTTCCTCCTCCAGCAGCACTGGATGCGGTTCGAGCGAGCGCTCGACACCGAGTCGAAGTGCCCGAGCTACGGCTGGCGCATCGACGCCCTGGTTGGCTCGGACTATCGCTACACGATGATCCGCGGGTTCTGGAACAGCCAGCTGCTCAACAGCCGGCTCCAGCCCGATGACGTCAACGGCCGCGTGCAGAACCTCTACGGCATCGACCTGCCGCAGTTCTATGCCAACGCCTACTTGCCCAACCTGTTCGAAGGCACGGAAATCCGGGCCGGCCGTATGTTCACGCCGTGGGGCGTCGAAAGCGTCGAAGGTCCGACTTCGCCGCTGCTCTCCCGCTCGTACACGTTCAACTACGCCCCGCCGTTCTTCCACATGGCGATCTCCGTGAATCCCAAGTTCAACAAGAACTGGTCCGGTGTGTTCATGCTGGCCAACGGCAACGACGTGTTCTTCGACCCGGCGCAAGAAGCCCGCTTCGTCGGCGCCATGACTTGGAAGAGCGACGATGAAAAAGACACCGTCACCTTCGCCACGTCGGTCGGCCGCGGTAAGTTCAACACGGGGCAGCCGTTCAACCCGGCCACCTTCGGCCTCCAGTCGGAAGGCGCCGGCCGCAATAACATCAACGTCTTCGACTTGGTCTGGTTGCACACGATCAACGACAAGGCTAGCTACGCGGTCGAAGCCATCTACGGCTACCAGACCGGCGTCCCCGGCAATGGCGCCGGCGTCATCGGCGACCCGCCGATCCCGTCCGGAACCGCCAATTGGTGGGGTGTCGCTCAGTACTTCAACTATCAGCTCTGCGAAAAACTCGGCTCGGTCTTCCGTGCTGAAGTGTTCGACGACGTTGATGGCCAGCGTACTGGGTTCGAAGGCCTCTACTTGGGCCTGACCTACGGCGTGCAATACAAGCCGAAGGATTGGCTCTGGATTCGCCCGGAAATCCGCTACGACTATAACTTCAACAACAACGTTCGTCCGTTCGATGGCGGCACCGACCGCCACATCTGGACCGCCGCCACGGACATGATCTTCCGCTGGTAGTCGGCAAGATGAGCGACGCGGAGTTCATTCTCCGAGTCGCTCGCTGTCAACAAAAAAAAGGCTCCCGTCATGCTGACGGGAGCCTTTTTTTGTTGACGGCAGAAGCACCTACTGCTTCTTGCCCTTAGGATCGACCGGCTCGTCCAGCCTCAACAAGACCGTCGGGGCCGGGACGCGGCGGATGCCGGCGAGCCAGTCCTTCGCGAACTCGGTGTAGCGTTCGGGCTTCGCACTCAAATCAGCGGGGGTCAAACCCGCAGGGTCAATGTTGAACCATTTGCAGAACAGTTGCAACGGGATGTAAGGATCGAACTCGATGTCGCGCGGCTGATTGGCCAAATTAGCGAGGTAGGACATGAAGTCGGGGAACTTATCGTTGAACAGGTAGTACGAGAGAGCCCACGAAAGCGCCCGGCCGCGGGCAAGTTCCGCTTCTGACGCCGCGATCGGGTCCTCAGCCCCTTCCATCTTGGGTTTGAGCGCCAAGGCACGCGAGTGGATGAACGGTTGATCGATCAGGATATCGGAAATCGCCTGATTCGGCGGATCGGCCAGCGCTCCGTCTTGAAGCATCTCGTCGATGTAGCGACGCCAGGCCCAGTTGGGACCGCCCGCGCCCGGCCAGAACGCCAGTTGCACCAGCGAGGTATTCTTGCCCGCGAACGGTCCCTTCGGCATCTGGAACAGGCTCGCCAGACCGAACCGGAGCCATTCCGGCGCGGCGGTGTTGCGCGGCAGCAAGCCGGTCTCCGCGTACAACTGCATGGCGCCCTCATGGGTGGCGGCGGCAATCTCCGATTCCTCACGCAACGCCCGTTCAACCAGCGCGAGCATCTGGGCTCGGGCCGTCTGCGTCGCCCGGCTTACCATTTCCTCCTTGGTCTTGCCCAGGTCCGGGAACTTACCTGACAGGAGATCCGTGCTGTTGTTGGTATAGACGACGCGCATCATCTGATCGAAACCGCGGGATGCCTCATCGATCCGCACGGACGAAAAGACAGCCAGATTCTCTTGCCGGGCATAAAAACCGTCGCTGCTCAAGGGCAGGGGGTCGAATGTCTGGCGCAACTTGCGGAAAATGCCGCTATCGTTCACCAGCACGGCCACGAGCTTCTCGGTCGGAGCGGCCAGCACCTTCCCCTTCATGGCGAAGAGGAGGTAGAAGATCTTGAAATTGTTCTCCAGTGCGTCAAGCCGGCGTTGGACGCCATCGCGTTCGGGATCATCCGAGTTGTGAACCAGAGCGTAGTGCTTGCTGGAAACAAGACTGGCAAAGCGAAGCTTGCCCTTCCACTCGGTCGCCTTCTCCTTGTGAGTCAATTCGTCAGACAGGATCGGCTTGATCTTCTGATAGGCCTCGAGCGCCTTGATGACTTTCTCCGGCAACGGGGCCGGATCCTTGGCGGCTGCGGCGGTCTTTTCGATCTCGTTGAGTTTCTCGATACATTTGTCCGGCAAACCGACTTCGAGGCACCAGGCCGCGAGTTCGAGCTGGCGATCGGGGCCGCGATCTTTCGCCTTGCCGAGGAGTGCGACGCGGTCGTTGTACTGGGCAACTGGATTCTTGAGTTTCTCGATCCGCTGCAACACAATTTCGTCGCGATCCTCGTGATACGCGGTGCGCCCCCACTTGTGTTCCAGATAGAGGATGCTCAGGCCCTTGTAGTTCTCCTGTTTCGAACCTTTCATCTCGAACACGGCCGTCACGTACTCGCCCGGCTTGAGTGCCGGCGGCGGCATGGGCGGCATGCCCATCGCGCCGCCGCCCTGGTTGCCCATGTTGTTGAAAGCGCCGCCGAGCCCGTTCCCCATCATGCCGTTGCCCATGCCGACGGGGGCGCCTGTCCCTGACTTCACGGTTACCCGAACGATGACGTAATCCGCCCGCGACAGAGAGACGATGCCGACTACCAGCACCAGGGCCGGTATGATCCAGTAACGCATGAGTGAATGCCTTGTGAAGTTATGGGATCGTCACGACTGTCGTGGGATCTTCGTCCAGCACCTGGGTCGACTTCGGCTTGTTGTCTCGGCGGAAGTTCGTGATCGGTGAAATATCGGGCGTCGAAGCGACGCCGTTGGCCTCGATCGGCGTCAGCGTTTTGGGGATCAAGAGATCAATGAGCTTGGTCGCGATGGTCGGAGTCTTCGCGACGGGCATTTTCTCGAGTCCGACCTTCCAGATTTTGAAGGCGTCGATCATTCGAGCAGCGGACGTGCGCCAGGGCACAAGCTGCTTGTCCCGGGGATCGGCCGATTTATCCTTGCCGAGATAGGTCATGATGTCGTTCAGCCCCTCGTTCACCATGTAAGCGACGAGATCGGGATTGATTGAGCGATCCGGCAGTTCGGAAGCGATACCGATGATGGCCTCGATCCTTTCCAGAATGTGGTAGCCGTAGTCAGGCAGGGCGGCGTCCTTGGGAGCGATGAACTTATCGTTCGACGCCACTCGTAAAAGCGTCCAGATCGGCTTGCCGACCATCTCCGCACGCTGATTGCGAATGACGCTGAACTTGATGGCCGCCATCGCCCGCACCGCCTCGCGGCGGATGTACTGAATCAACAGGGCGTCTTCCGGGCGGAGCTTGGCCGGGTGCTTCTTGGTGATGACTTTGTCGAGTTCCGTATAGATGGCACTGAGCTTGACGGGGTCACTGATAAAATGCGGCCGGGCCGGGTTCTTCGGATCGGGAATCAACAAGAGGTTCCGCAAGCCCTGGAAGGCGAAAATCTTGTATTCCGGGCCATATTTGTCTTCGGTGATGATCTTCAAGTAAGCGGGGACAAGGTCTTCACACGCCAGCTTGCCCGCCATGCCGAAGATCCGCATGGCATTGACCTTTTCCAGCTTGTTCGCGCCGTTCTCCAGCACATCGAACACTTCCGTCTCGATCGCACGGCCGAGATCGCGCGTGTATTGCAGTTGCACATCGTTCGGCGTGATCTGTGTCGGCAGGCGGAAGTAACGATCCGCTTCGACCATCAGCGTCTCGAGATCTTCCTGCGGGCCGACGGGTTTCGGCTTCAGCTCTTCCCCGTTGAAAGGCGCGACGCGCACGCGCTGGATGATGAACTTGGCCAGTTCAATCAACGACTCCTTCTTGGCCGCCTGGTTGCCCTGGCGCATGTTCTCGATCCCGTTGCCATCCGTGGGTCGCTTCGGCGGATCAATGGCAAAGAGGGCCGGCGAACAGTCGCTCAAATACACCAGGCAAACGATGAAGAGGGGCAGCAAGACGCGGCGCATGGAAGCCTCGACGGAAATGATGTTCGAGAGTGATCCTACCCAGCCAACGAGTCAGCCGCGCCATTCGTTGGCGAAGGCTCGCTCCTTCATGAGGTTATCACCGGCGGCAGGGGGATTCAATTCGGAATCCAGGTTTCGTGATTTCGAGGCGTGCGAACCGCCTCATACGACGACCTTGAATTTTCGTTTTGTTTGCTTGACAGGCACCGGATTCGAGCATACTGATATAGTGTACACATGAACACTCATCAACACCCGTTGATGAGTGCTTCCAACGCCTTTCCCACGCCGGGCGAGGGAGCCGGCCGGCCCGGTACCCTGCTCCCTCGCCCGGTCATGTTTTCTTCCCTTTTTCGAGGACGCGCTCATGCCTTGCTTCACGGAAAATCGTCTCGAGGAGAACTTCCCCGGCGCCGGCTACAGCGACGAGGAAGTCGAGTTCATGAAAGCCATGGATCGCTACAAGCGGCTGAAACAACGGCCGTTCCCCACCTGGCACGAAGTCCTTCGAGTCTTTCGGGCGCTCGGCTACCGCAAGGTGGCGGCGCCGCCGGAACGGCCGCTTTCGGAATGATTGGGGGTCCGAACTGGAAGCGTAAGCGACGGAACCTTCGAACGCGCCGTCGCTTCCGACTCGGATCTGAAAATTCTGGAAAGTAAGGAACCTCTTCGTAGCCGGGTTCGACAGAACCCGGGGCCTACGGCGCGCGGAAGTCTCCCGGGTTCTGGCGAACCCGGCTACGGAAACTTAGAACCCGGAAATTGGAACTTCTCATGAGCATTCTTCAAACAATCAAGACCTGGTGGAAAGCAGAGAAGGCGGAGCCGCGCGTCAACTTTCCGCTGGGGATGGCCACATCCCGGCCGGCGGGTTGGTGGCGCGAGGATGCCGTCGAGCAGTTGCGGAACTACCAGTCGTGGGTCTACGCGGCGGTGAATGCGATCGCTCAGGAAGTGGCACGCCAACGGCCGTTCTTGTACCTGAACACCGGCCAGGCCGAGCATGAGCAACGGCCGTTGACGCATACGCATCCGTTGATGCGTTTGCTCGATCGCCCGAATCCGTGGACGACGCCGTGGGAGCTCTGGTATCTCACGGTGCTTTACCTGGAACTTACCGGAAATTGTTATTGGTACACGGCCCCGCAACGGCTGGGCGGCGATCGGCTGGCGGCCCCGGGGGAGCTATGGATCGTGCCGACGCCCTGGGTGCGGATCATCCCGGACGCGGCCGCCTACGTCAAGGCCTACGAGGTGGCCGCGCCCGGGGCGCCCGTCGAGCTCTTCTCCCCCGACGACATCATTCATCTGAAGTATCCCAACCCGCTCGACGTTCATTACGGCCTTTCCCCGCTTCAGGCGAACGCCCTGACGGTTGACGCCAACACCGAACTTCAGAAGAGCCGGTATCAGACGTTCCACGCGGGCCAACGGCCGGGCGTCGTCCTTCAGACGGATCAGACGCTGAGCGATGCCACGGTCCGCCGGCTTGAAGAAAAGATTACCGGCCGCTTCGCCGGGCGCGAGAACTGGCATCGACCGCTCGTGCTGGAACAGGGGTTAAAAGCATCTCCCTGGACACTCACGCCGGCCGAGATGGACTTTCTGAACTCGTCGCGGATGACGCGTGATGAAATCTTCGCGATGTTCCGGGTGCCACCGCCGATTGCCGGCATGGTGGAGAACATGGGCCTAGGCGCTGACATCTGGTACGGCGCTCGCGTCATGTTCTGCGAAGGCACGGTGCAGCCGAAACTCGACCTCATCGGCCAAGCTCTGACGCGCGACCTCGGCCGCCGCTACGGACCCGATCTCGTCATCTCCTTCCCCGAGTGCAGCCCGCGGAATCAGGATCAGCGCCGACAGGATGACGAACTCGACGCGCGGATGGGTCTTCGCACCTACAACGAAATCCGCCGCAGCCGAGGCCTCGAACCCTACCGCGACCCCCGCTTCGATCTACCGATGCTTCCAAAGTAGTTCCGAGTTCCTGCATAAGTTCCGAGTTTCGAGTTCCGAGTTCCGAGGTGGAAAACCGGGTACTGTGTACCGCGTAAGCAATTCGAAGCAACAAGTTTTAAGCTCCGAGTCTTCATTCCGCATTCCGCATTTCCCCAAAGGTGTCCCATGAAACGCCTGGAACTGGAAGGCCGCGTCGAAAGTATCGATCCGGCGAACATGATCATTCGTTCGGTGATTACCACCAGCGCGCCGGATCGGGGTGGCGATGTGGTCGTGCCCTCGGGGTTGCGGAATCGCGTGGAGTTTCTGCGTAACCCGGTCGTGCTCTGGGCTCATCAACGGACGTTGCCGCCGATCGGCACGTGCCTCGGGTTGGAGGTGCTGCCGGATCGCATCATCGCGGTGACGAAGTTCGCGGCCTCCGCGCCGTTCGCGGCCGACGTCTTCAAGCTCTATGCCGAAGGGGTGCTTCGCGGCTGGTCGATCGGGTTCATCCCCATCAAGAGCGTGCCGACTCGCCGCGGCGCTCGGATCGAAGAATGGGACCTGCTCGAATACTCGGCCGTACCGATCCCGGAAAACCCCGGCGCGCTGACTCTCTCTTCGTCGGATGTTATCGCCCAGTTGGTAGTGTGATGCCGCGTTCGCATGTCTTGTTTTCTTCTCTTCGTTTCGTTTTCTTTTTTCGTCTTTCGCCTTCTTTGTTTCGTATTTCGTGTTTCGTAATTCGTGTTTCCCAATCAGGGGGTTCATCATGTCTGAAGCAACCGTGACGGAAAAATTCCAGACGCGCGACGAGGTCGTGCAGTTCATCGAGCAACAGACGGCAGCGGCCGTGGAGAAGGCGCTGCCGAAGGCATCGCCCCAAGTGGAGCGGCGTGTTCCGTGGGTTACGAGCGGGCCGGTCGGCAAGGATTCGACCGGTTACAGCGTTCTCAAAGCTGCGGCGTTCGCGCTCGGTTACATCGGGCCCGACCAGGCCAAGGAGGAACTGCACGTTCACCTTGAACTGCGTGACCTCTACCAGAACTACGGCTTTGTGCCGCACTGCGGGCATCAGTCGTTCCTGGTGCCGATCGCGACTGAGCATCTGCCGTCCTTCGAGCCCCGCGGCGCCCGGCTGCGAGACGAAATCCGCCAGAAAATGACCGCCCACGAAGGGCGCTTCGATCCCGACGAAGCCGGCTGGATCGCCCGCCGGGTGGGTTGGAAGGAGAAGTCACTCGGCACGACCAGCGATCTGGCCGGCGGATCGCTCGTGCGTTTCCCCATGTTGGGTGAGTTGATCGAACTTCAACGGAACTTGGAAGCGTTCGCGTCGGCCGGGGCTCAGGAAGTCGCCCTGCCGCCCAACGGCCGATTGCAGTTCCCGAAGCTGACGGGCGGCTCGACCGCCTACTGGGTGGGCGAGGGGAGCGCCATCACGGAGAGCGAGCCGGCCACCGGCAACCTGGATCTCCAGGCCAAGAAGCTTGGCATTTTTGTCAAAATGAACAATGAGCTTCTCCGCTTCGCCTCGCCGTCCGCGGAGGGATTGGTCAGGATGGATATGGCTCGCGTGGCGGCACTCAAGGCCGATCTCGCGATGCTGGAAGGGACGGGCGGCACGCAGATCCGCGGGCTGCTCAATACCCCAGGCATCACGACTTATACGCCGGCAACCACGGACACCGATGGCGACACCTTCGAGGTCGAAGACGTGGCCGGGATGGAAGGCGCGTTGCCGGACGCCATCGCCGCCCCGACCGCCTGGCTGATGCGCAAGAGCATGTTCGCGGCCCTGATGAACCGCCGGGCCTCCGCGATCGCGGACAACGATCATCAAGGCGAATTCCTCTTCCATCCGTCGCGGCGGGCGGCGGACGCTCCCCCCGCCGAGCTATACGGCACCAAGGTCGTGCGTTCATCGCAAATTTCGAACACCCGTACCAAGGGCGGCGGCAACAACCTCAGTTACATTCTCCTCGGCTACTTCCCGGACTGGATCGTCGCCCGGCTGGGCGTGATGGAATTTCTCGCCTCGGGCCTCGGCGACTCGGCCTTGCAGAACGATCAAACGTATCTCCGCGGCATCCAGCACATCGACGCCGGCCCGCGCCACCCGGCGAGTTTCGTCTTCTGCGATCAGCTTGTTGTCGGCTAAGGCGCAACGCGAAAAGAGTGTCGCCTTTCGCTCCGCGATAGAACGTCCTTTCGCGGAGCGAAAGGCGACACTCTCGGCAAGTTACACTTTCGGCAAGGGCCTTCAAGTCGCGACAAATCTGTATTTCAACTTCGCTTTCCACATCCAACCGGAGTCATTCACCATGTCCACCCAGCTTCATGATGTCAAGAACCAGGCAGTGCTCGGGGCGAGCGTCGCGCCTGTTAGCGTCAACAGTACGTCGGATGGTTCTTCCATCGACCTGATCGCGGCCGACGGCAATTGCTTCGCCATTCAGATGATTGGCGTCGTGACGGGAACGACGCCGTCGCTTGCCGGCAAGATTCAGGAATCATCCGATGGCTCGGTCTGGTCCGACATCAGCGGCGCGACCTTCACCGCCGTCACGACTTCGACCAGTCTGCAAGTCATCACGTTCCAGCGCACGAAGCGTTACGTGCGCCACTTCCGCACGTTGTCCGGCACGACGCCGGTCTTCCTCCTCGCGGTGGTGATCGGCGAGCAGAAGAAAATGACATGAATAATGCGGAATGCGGAATGAAGAACCGAGACAGCATTCTCTTCTATTCCGCATTCCGAATTCCGCATTCCGCATTTCCTGAAGATGGCGCAATCATACTAACTCCCAAAGCTGAAGGAGAGAAAAGATGTCCCTCGATACTTTGGCAAACGTGAAGGCGCGGATGGGCGTGAGTACGTCGGCGGACGATGCGTTGCTGGCACTCCTTCAAGACTCCGCCGATCAATTCATCGAGAATTGGTGCGAACGCCACTTTGAGGGCGGCACGTTCACGGAAATTCATCCCGGCGGGTCGCCCTATTTGCATCTCAAGAATTACCCGGTGGCGACGGTGACTTCCGTGAAGGTTGATGTCAGTTATGGCTTTGGGTCTGAGACGATTGTGCCGTCTTCGGCATATGTGGTTCATACCGAAAGGGGTGTGATCCAGTCGCTTGGCGGGTCGTGGCTGTCGACGCCGCGCACAGGATTGCTCAATCAAGACGTGCGTGATTGGACGGGTGGTCCGCGTGTCGTGCAGGTCGTTTACACCGTGACGACCAACGAAGTTCCCGCCGACGTCAAGGAAGCGTATGCCAGGCTGATCGCAACCTGGTATCGGCGGGTGAAGACCGAAAGCGGCAACAACTTTCAGAATGTCGCCCAGCAAAAATTAGGCGACACCTTCGTCATCTACACGACCGTTGACGGGTCGCTCGCGGCCGAGATTCGCGTCTTGCTGGCGCCGTATCGGACGCCGCGACTTTGAGAGGAATCATTTCATGGCCATTCCGCTGAGTTTATTGCCGACTACGTGTGAGATTCGCCGGCCCTTCGGCGCGGGTAGTGCCCTGGCGGCGAACATTCCCTGCCGGCTCGTGCCGGACATGCCTCGGGGTCGCGGCAGCGGCCTCGCGGGCCTGCTGGCCTGGACGCACACGATTGATCTACAGGAATCGGTCGACATTCTGGACGGCTGCACCCGCTTCGCGGGCGCCAATCTCGTGACCTATGCCGATGGCGACGAGGTCCGCATCCCCTCCGGCGGGTCGACGAAATACGTGGTCGCCTGGGTGGAAACGAGGAACTTGGGCACAGGGCAAGTGTTCAAACGCGTGTACTTGTTGCGCGATACGGCGTAAGAGTTCTTGACGCCCCGTGGAAGGTTCGGGCCGCCTTCGGTCGCATCCACCACGCGTTGAAGCCCCGGACGGGGATTCGCTTCTGCTCCGAGTACCAGCGATAGGCATCGCGGATGGATTCCACAAGGGGTCGGGCCGTGAAGCCGAGTTCTTCCTGAGCTCGAGTCGAATTGACATACCACCACCGACCGCTCATGGACGTCTGTTGCTTGGAGGGGTACGGTTCGCGTCCGGTACGTTGCGAGCGGAGTTCCGTGTACCAGGCGCAGATTTTCATCAACCAGCCGGGAATCGGGATCAGGCCGCGGGGCGCCATGCCCGCTTCGGTTGCGAGGATGCGCAAAAAAGTACTGAACGATCGATTTTCACCGCCCAGAATGTAACGACGCCCCGATTGGCCGCGCTCAGCGGCGAGCAGATGCCCCAGGGCCGCGTCGCGAACGTCGACATAATTCAAGCCGCTGCCGGGAACAAAAAACAGCCGTCCCTTCCAGAAGCGTTGACACATTCGACCCATCACTGATCCCAGATAATCTTCCGGACCAATCAAGTAACTCGGGTTGACCACTACTACACGTTGCCGGTTCGCCCGGCTCAAGGCCAATTCCTCCGCGGCACGCTTGGCATACACGTAGGGGACGGGAAAATCTTTTAGGGTGAAAGGCGTCTCTTCAGTCAACGCTTCAGGATTCGGTGACCCACCGGTTGTCACGATGCTGGACGTGTGAACAATTGTTGCTTCTTGGTCCGCTTGATCCAGGACTACCTTTGTCAGTTGGACGTGATCATCGACGAGCGTCTTCGACTGTTCGCCCCAAATGGCGACTGATCCAGCCGTGTGAAAAACGACCTCGACGCCTTGCAATGCCCTGCGCGCGAATGCCGCGTTTCGCAAATCGCAGTAGTGGGTATGAACATCAGGCATGTCGTCCAGCGGATGCCAGCCCCTCGGGGGGAGACCCAGCACCCGAACTTCGGCATCTCGCTCTCGCAGCTTCTGGACAAGATGAAAGCCGAGAAAGCCGGTTCCCCCGGTCACACAGACCCGTTTGCCCGCCCAGTAGTTTGTTCGATGGTCCACGAAAGACTCCAAAATACGGCTTTTTCGAATGCCGAGTTAGTGCTGCAAACATCGTCAAATGATTTTGCTCATGGCATCGCTCAAGATTTGCTCGCTATACTCCAATCCTTTCAGTCTGATCAATCGGAATTTTTGTCGTTGATCGTGTAATCATCGCGATCGTTGGAGTCGTAAAACTACCCATATATCCCCCGCAAACACTCCATATTTCCTACTTTACGAATTGCTCATCTTTTCGCGCGGGATTACATTTCACATGTCTCACAAACGGCGCTATTCATCAAACTTGAACTGACTTGATCGGCAACGCTCAGTTGCAACCGGCACCCGCGGCATGTTGAGACTAATTGGTCGGAACAGAGTAAGCGTCGTGACATGATTTGACGGAGCCCGGCACACACTACTGAGTCTTCACCAGGGAGTATCGCATGTACAGTATGGTTCTCATGATGGCAGTTTCGACGTCTCCGGACGCGGCGGCCCTCGGCAACGGGATCGGCTTCTTTGGACACTCGTGCAACGGGTCGTCTTGCCACGGCTCTTCTTGCCACGGCTCGTCCTGCCACGGCAGCATCTTCCATGGCTCTTCTTGCCACGGCTCGTCCTGCCACGGTTCGTCCTGCCACGGCAGTAGCTTCAGCATCTTCCATGGCTCGTCTTGCCACGGTTCGTCCTGCCACGGCAGCAGCTGCCATGGCTCGTCTTGCCACGGCTCTTCTTGCCACGGCAGCAGCTGCCATGGAAGCGGGATCTTTGGTTTGAATCTGTTCTCGAAGCACCACGGCTGCACGGGTTGCACGGGCTGCGTCGGTTGCATCGGCACGCCGATCCAATCCACCATCGGCGTCCCGGTGTCGAGCGCTCCGTTCATCAGCTCGCCGGTCGTCGGCACTCCGGTTTTGAACAACCCTTCGTACCCACACGAGACCACGACCATTCCGACCACGAACTACACGCCGATCATCCCGGCCGTCAGCAATCCGACCGAACTGCCGAAGGTGCTTCCGAACACTGGCAACACCGAAATCCCCGTCGGCCCGAAGATGACGGAACCCAAGATCGAAGAGCCCAAGGGCAAAGTGTCGATGGTCGAAGACAACAGCAAGGCGTTCATCACCGTGCAACTGCCGGCCGACGCCCGCCTCAAGGTTGAAGGCGAAGTGATTGCTTCGAGCGCCTCGAAGGTCCGCATCTTCGCGACCCCGACCCTGAAGCCGGGCACCGTATACTACTACGACGTCGTCGCCGAAGTCACCCGTGACGGCAAGACGCTGACGGCTTCCGAAAAGGTCGCCGTTGACGCCGGCTCGAAGGTCACCGTGAAGCTCGATCCGAAGAACTAAGCTTCGGAATCTGATCGCCCCGCCTTGCCCAAAGGAAAGAGCCGCCGGATTCTCCGGCGGCTCTTTCCTTTAATTCATTCCAATCAATCCGCTGCGATCCGCGCGTCGAGCAACCGCAACGACGACTCTTTCGCATCCAACCGATGATCGCTCGAACTTTGCAACTTGATGCGGCCGATGCCGAGCGTGACGAGCACGGGCAACGACACTTCTCGCACTTCCCCCGCGGCTAACACCATCTCGATCGGCGGGAGATCATTCATACTTACACGCACGACGGTCGAGCCCCCGCCCCGCCATTGATACGTCAATTTCAACGACCCCGGCCAAAGACGCGGGCTGTTGAACTCCAGGTAAATAGGCCGCTCGTCGATGCCAATCCCGCTTTCGCCCACACGATGGCGGATGAGGGTCGTCCCCTGCGTCACCGCGAAGAAGACAGGCCGGCGCGGATCCATTCGGGAAGCATTGAACGGCAGGCGTTCGAACGGCTCTTCAAACGGGGGTGAACCATGTTGAATCAGCACGGTTCGCAATTCCGGATCGTACATCCAGGCCGCCTGGAAGGGGATGGCCGTGAACGCGAACCGATATAGCACCAACGGATGCGCTTCCCCCGGCGCCGCGACATACCAGATACTCGCGGGGGCGATCTCGGCAATCCGGCGTTGCAAGCGGCCGAACTCCTCATGCGGATGGGCGACTTCCGCCAACGAATGCCATTGAAGTTCGATCATTGCCTTCGAGGTGCGCTCTTGAACGAGCAGATAGAACCAAGCCATCGTTAGGAGAGCGGCAAAGCCCAGGCATGCAAAGCCCAAGGACGGCCGTCCCTGGGCTTTCGAAGTCCAGCGCCACACGATCGCGAGCCCCGCGATCTTGAGCGAGAACCCAATCGGGTAGAACCACTTGGCGATCTTCAGCAAGTTCCAGGGATGGCCGATTTCCCCCGACCACGGACTGCGGCTGACGTACCGGAACCAGAGGAAAAGCCCGCCGAAACAGAGCATGGCCGCCAGGAGAGCCGCCTGCCTTCGGCGCCAGCGCATGAGCGACAGCAACCCCAGGACGGCAAGAATCAGCGAGCCGATGAGGATGACATTCGGCGGTGCTCCTTTGAACGGCAGTATCATCGGCCAACTCATCGGTCCGGCCGTCAGGGCGAAACTGAAGTAACGGCTCGTTTCCCACGAGATCGGAAAGCCGACGCCTTGCAGTTGCGTCATCACGTGCAGGGCGGTCCAGACGCGGACGAATTCGATGTTGCCCAGCAGAGCGGCCGCCAGCAGAGAGCCGATCACGAAACGGATGGCGCGATAGCCGTAAGTGACATTCACGAGCACCCAGCCAAGAGCCGCGCCGAAGAGGATCGGCGCCAGTTCGCTATAGGCGCTCAGTTGCATGGCGGCGATCAGACCCAGAAGCCAGGCGTTGCCGGCTCTCCATTGCGAAGGCGGATGAACGCGGATCAAAAGAGCGAGCGCCGTTCCCAAAACAGCCGTGCCATAGATCTGGCAGACGAACCCATGCTGGCACGCGAACATAAGCGAGTCAGGCGTGATGGCCGCCAGGCCAAGACCGACGAGGGTGGGCCGGCGCGGCAACCGAAATCCCCAACGGCACAGCAACCCGATGGCGGCCATGTTGAGAATGGCGCCCCAGGCCAGCACGGCGGGGTAGACGTCGAAGGCATTCAAACCCGGCAGCGCCGCCCTCAACCCCGCGAGCAGGAAGACCGGACCGATGCGGTGACCCATGTCCTGGAACGAGGTCAACTGATGCCGGGCCGGGAAGGCGTCATCCACCGGCTGGCGCGTGCTGAAATCACTCGTCTGCAAGCTCTCGGCCACGCAGAGGTAGAGGGAGCCATCGTTGAACGGGCTGAGCGTCGAACCTTGCAATAGTGGGAGCAGGCAACAGACCGCACGACCCGCGAGGGCGGCAACGATCAGGCCGAACGTGGTGGAGAGACGGGGGAGGATCACCCCACTTCGGCGCACCAGCGCGATGCCGAGGAGCAGAACGGCCAGACACGGAACGACCCAGATGAAACGCGGAGCGGTCAGGCCGGCATAGGCGCCCCAGCCGCAGCTCAACATGAGTAAGCCGAAACCGGCGACGAGAGTCGCCAGGAACGCCTCGGGGGAACGCTTCTGGAGGAGCGGCACGCGCAACGCGGCCGCGAACAGGGCGCCCAGAAACCAGGCGCCCGCGCCGAGACCGACAAGAAGCGCGAAAGTGATTAGGACGGGTTGGGCCATTGATCCGTCGCCGCTGGTTGCAGAGGAGTCGAACCTTGAAACCACCACCAGCGCGGTGCGCCTATTTTCTGCCCCGCTAGGGCGAGCGGGGTTGCAACCGTTGTCTCCCTCGCCCCCGCTTCAGGGGAGAGGGCGGGGTGAGGGGGCAGCGCCGAAGCGCGTTCGAAATTGAGCCGTTCCCGTTCGATCACGAGCGGCCGCTTGCGGACCTGGGCATGGATCGCGCCGATGTATTCACCCAACACGCCGAGGAAGAAGAACTGTACGCCGGAGAAGAAGAACAAGGATACGATCAAGGTCGGCACGCCCGGCGGCGCGATCGCCCCCTTCTCGGCCAATTGCCAGACCACGTTGAACGCCGCGAAGAGGATGCTCAGCACCGCGATCGTGAAACCGAGGAACATGCACAGCCGCATCGGCACGCGCGTGAACGAGATCAACCCGTTCAGCCCCTGGTCGATGAGATGGAAGAGGCGCAACTTCGAGACGCCCCGCTTCCGCGCCTTCCACACATAGTGGATGCCGAACGTGCGGAAACCGCAACTGGCGATCATGCCGCGGATGTAGGGATAGTAATCGTCGAACTTGCGCAGGGCGTCGACGACAACGCGATCGATGAGTTGAAACTCGCCGACATAAGGCGGGATGACGATATTCGCGAAACGGCTAACCGTGCGGTAATAGAGCTTCCGCACGTTCCGCATCGCGAAGCCTTCCTCGCGTTGCTTGCGGATGCCGTAGACCACTTCGTAGCCTTTTTCCCACTGACGCACAAACTGGGGAATGAGTTCCGGCGGATCTTGCATATCTGCCGGCAACATGACGATGACCGCATCGCCGGTTGTACTCAAGAGACCATTGAACGAGGAACAAAACAGCCCGAAATTGCGGGCGTTGAAGATGACTTTGACGTTCGCATCCGCCGCGGCCAGTTCGCGAAGAATCTCGGGCGTGCGATCCGTCGAAGCGTTATCGCAGAAAACATGTTCGAGGTCGTACTCCGGCAACTGCTCCGCGAAGATCCGCCGCACGGTCTCAAGGCATTCGCGGACGTTGTCCTGCTCGTTGTAGCAGGGGGTGACGACGCTGATTTTTTTTCGGGTCATGTTCATGGGAAATCACGCCGCGGCGCGAAGCTCCGCGTAATGTTGAGGCGCGGGAAGCGGCAGCAGGAAACGGCCGCCGCGACGCAGATAGTCGGCCTGCTGGCGGAAGATTTCTTCCGCGAAGTTCCAGGCCAGGAGCAGGACGACATCGGGCTTGTCGCGTGCCAGCCGTTCGGGTCCGACAATCGGGATCTGATGGCCCGGGGTCAGGCGGCCCTGCTTGTAGGGGCTCTTGTCGACGAGGTAGGGAATCTCGGTCGGCCCAAGGCCGCTATATGCCAAGAGCGTCATGCCCTTCGCGGGAGCGCCGTACCCGGCCATGCGCAGGCCGCGCGAACGAATCTGCTCGACCTCGCGACGCAGGGCTTCGCGATTGAGGACGACGCGTTGGGCAAACAGATCCCAGGTATTCGGATCGGTGAGACCGGCCCTGCGTTCGCGCTCCTTCATGACGGAGACCGCGAGACTCGGCCGGCGCGGGCCGCCTTCACGCTGCGCACTGACGACGATGCTGCCGCCATGGATGCTGACTTCCTTGACATCGATCAGTTCGAGGCCGAATTGCTCAAACAGTTTGCCCAGCACGGTCAGCGAGTAATAGCAAAGATGCTCGTGATAGATCGTGTCGTATTCGAGTTTGTCGTGGAACGGCAGCAAATGCGGGCACTCGACCACCGCCACGCCGTCATCATCCAGGACGATCTCTAGGCCTTGTACAAAGCCATGCAGGTCGGCGACGTGCGCGAGCACGTGCCGTGCGAGGATCAACTTGGCGGGTCCGTGTTCCTTGTAGATCGTGCGAGCCGTCTTCTCGTTGAAGAACTCGCAAAACGTGTCGATGCCGTCGATGCGGGCCTGGTCGGCGATGTTCTCCGCTGGTTCGATTCCGACGGCGCGGACGCCATATTTCTGGAATGCCTTCAGCACAGTGCCATCGTTGCTGGCGGCTTCGAGGACAAGGTCGCCCTTCGCCAACGGAAGTTCGCCGGCGAAGTGGCGGGCCAGAAACGCCGCGTGCTGGTGCACGAGATCCGACGTCGCCGAGACGTAAAGGTAATGTTTGAAGAGCACCTCGGGCGGCACCTCTTCGTCGATCTGCACCAGGCCGCACGACCGGCAGATCATGGCCCGCAGCGGGAATTTCGCCTCGGGAGTCGTGTCATCGGGCAACCGGTAGCTGTTCGCCAGCGCGGTCTCGCCGAGATCGAGAAACGGGTGCAGGTCCTTGCCCAGGCAGGCCCGACATTTTTCCACATGCATCGTCGCATCCTCTTCTTCAGGCTGGTTGCAAGGCGGGCACACTCGGACGGAGCGATTCCCAGGTTCGTCGCAACCCTTCCGCCAGATCCACGCGCGGCCGCCAACCGGTCGCGGCCGTTGTTCGTTGAAAATCGCCACAGTAGCGTTCCGGTTCGCCCGGCCGCATCACGCGATCGCCGAAAACCGCGGGCGGCCCGCCCACCAGATCGGTGATCATTTCGATGAGATCACGCACCCGGGTATCCTCACCTGTGGCCGCGTGCAATACGTGGCCGGGATGATCTGCCGCCGCGATCAGGAGGTCAACCACATCATCGACAAAGATCATGTCGCGCCGCTGCGTTCCGGCCGACACGCGCGGCCGTTCGCCCCGCGCGCAGGTGTTCATCACATAGGGAACCAGCCGGGCCGACGCCTCGCCCGGCCCGTAGGCGCTGAAGATACGCACCACACTGACCGGCTTGCCCTGTCTTCCCTCGGCCAGGCACAGGAGTGCGGCCGCGGCTTTCGACGAAGCGTAATCGGTCACCGGCGCCAGCGGTATGTTTTCCGTCAGGGCCATCTCGCTGGGCCCATATTCCACGCCGCTGCCCACCTGGATAAAGGCGTCGTACGACATCGGCCTCAGTGCATCGAGCAAGTTCGCCGTCCCGCTCACGTTCGTGGTGAGCAAGTCGCCGCGCGTATCCCGGCCCGGCAACACGCCCCGGCACGCCAGGTTGAAGATCAGGTTGGGCTTGCACCGTTTCACCGCGCCCGCGAGGCCGGCCGCGTCCGCCAGATCGACTTCCCACGGCCGATAACGCTTCGCCAGGCCGTGCAAGCGCGGCACGGGAGACCCCGGCCGCAGAACGAGATGGACGTCGCGCCCTTCCTCGATCAGCCGCCGGGCCAGCCGGGAACCGATGAAGCCGTTGCCGCCCGTGATCAGGATGCGTTCAAACAATTCGAATCCTTTCGAATCAGGCCGCGCGGCGCTGTCGCGCCGGCGAACTCAGGAAGTCCGTGTACCACGCGATCGTCTCGCCGAGCGCCGCGTCGAGATCGAAACTCGGCGACCAGCCGAGCAATCGGCGAGCCTTCTCGGCGGTGAGGTACTGATGCGGGATCTCGTTCGTCGCTTCGGCCCGGATGTCCGGTTCGAGCGGCGACTTCATCAAGCGAAGAATCCGCTGCACCATCGCCAGAGCGGTCACTTGCAGTTCGTTCGAAAAGTTGAACGCCTCGCCGCCCAGTTCCGGCCGGGTGGCCAAACATTGCGCGAGATGCAAATAGGCGGCCGCGCCGTCCTTCACGTAGAAGTAATCGCGGATGAGCGTGCCATCCGACCGGAGCACCGGCCGTTGATTGCGCAGAATCGATCGAACCGTCCCCGGCACCAGGCGGTTCCAGTTGAGATCGCCCCCGCCGTAGAAGTTGCCGCATCGAGTGACGGCCACCGGCATCTTGTAGGTGTGGGCGTACGTCAGGGCGAGAATGTCGGTGCACGATTTGCTCGCATCGTACGGATGCCGGCCCTGAAGCGGGGCGTCTTCCGTGTACGGCAACTGGGCCTGCTCGCCATAAGCTTTATCCGAGGACGCGACGACGACATGCGGGTTGTAGCCGCAACGCCGGGCAGCTTCGAGCAGGCACCAGGTTCCCTTGATGTTGCTTTCGAACGTCGAGAGCGGGCTGCGGTTGGCAATGCCAACGATCGTCTGAGCGGCGAGGTGCAAGACGGTTTGGATCTCGTATTCCGCGAGCGCCCGCTCCATCAAGACGGAATCTTCGAGCGAACCGCGTACGACGTCGATGCGATCGAGCAAACCGCCGCGGCCAAGCTCGGAGCCCGACACCTGATCGCGCACCAACCCGACCACGTGAGCGCCGCGTTCGAGCAACGCGCGCACGGTCCAGGCGCCCACCAGGCCGGTACAGCCGGTCACAAATACTCGTCGATCTTGCCAGAACACATCCATGCGTTCGATTCCTTTTCCGATTCTCTACGCCGCCCGCGGTTGGAGGATACTCGGACCCGTTTCCCAGGTTCGCCACAAATCCTTGCCGGCCGCGTGCAGGTCGTTCAGGTGCTTGTGATCGCGGCTCGAATCCATCGGATGCCAGAAGCCGTGATGTTTGAACGCCATCAGTTCGCCATCACGGGCCAGACCCATCAAGGGCTGCTGCTCGAAGATCAGGCCAGGCTCGTCGCTTAACCGTTCGAACAGCCGCCGCTGGAAGACGAAGAAGCCGCCGCTGATCCAACCGGGGGCGACCAACGGCTTCTCGCAGAATTCCAGGACGCGATCGCCTTCAAGGTCGAGCTCGCCGAAGCGGCCAGGCGGCTGCACGGTCGTAAGCGTGCCGAGTTGGCCATGATCGCGGTGAAATGCCACCAGATTGGCGATGTTCACATCGGAGACGCCATCGCCATAGGTGACCAGGAAGTTATCGCCGCGAATGTACTTCTCGATGCGCTTGATGCGCGCGCCGGTCATGACATCGGCGCCGGTCTCGGCGAAGGTGATCTTCCAGTTCTCGGAGTAACCCTCGCCATGGATCTCCACCTTCTCCGGGGCCGCCAGGCGCATGGTGAAGTCGGAATTCGCAAGGTGATAATCGAGGAAGAACCGTTTGATCATCCAACCCTTGTAGCCCAGGCAGAGGACGAAATCATTGAACCCATGCCGGGAGTAGCCCTTCATGATGTGCCAAAGGATCGGCCGATCGCCGATGGGAATCATCGGTTTCGGGATATCGTCGGCCACGTCGCGAATGCGCGTTCCGTAGCCGCCACAGAGGATAACAACTTGCATAACCCGGACCTCCTTGTCGCGGGTAGAGTGTGCGAACCACAAAGACGGCAGATTCTACGCAGAGGTTCAAAAATGAATCAAGGCGAGTTTTGGAAAGGTCGCGTGAAGCCGCGACGCGGAGGCTTCGGAGCGGAGCGCTTGATGGGCATCATTCTGTAGTCGCGCCGAAAAGTATCGCACGCGATAATTCGATTGATACGTCGCACCGGTAGGGTTACACTTCGGGGAAATAGGGCGACCGGCGCTCAGTAAGAGCCCACCGGTGCCGGTTTGGATACTCAAAATGTTGGGACGTGACATCAATGCGGGCGCGGGTTTTCGCTGTTGGAGTCAGTTCAGAGACTTCTTGGGGAACTTGGGACCGCCGTTGTAGTCCAGGGTGCTATGATAACCGACCCACTTTTTTACCGCCTGTTTGAAACGAGCCCCGAGACGTTCTTTTTGCTCCTCGGTATCCCGGGGGACGCAGCCAAAGAGATGGCAGCCCGCTACCAATATCTGGCCATCGAGTTTAAAGAAACGTCCCACCGAACCGATGGCGTATTCCTGCCGAAAGAGCCTGACTTGCCGCTATATTTCTTGGAGGTCCAGTTCTATCCGCGGCCAAACATTTTCGCCGACCTGTTGGCCAAGATTTATACCTATCTCAAGCAGCATGACCCGTCGCAAGACTTTCGTGGCGTGGTATTATTTGCCAGCCGATCGCTCGAACCGGCGGAGGCCGTTCCCTATCGGCCGCTTTTGGATGCGGGAAAGATTCGGCCCTTTTACTTGGATGAGCTGCCGGATCTAGCGAACGCACCGCTGGGACTATCCATCCTTTACTTGATTCGGCGTACCGAACACGAGGCTCCAGCGATCGCCCGAGACCTTGTGGCCCGTGTGAAAACAGAAATCGCCGATGCGGCGTTGCGGGACGATCTGATAGAATTGATTGAAACAGTGATCATCTACAAGCTGGCTCGCTTCAGTCGGGAGGAGATCCAAACCATGTTACAGGTACATGACATTCGCGAAACTCGCGTGTATCAGGAAGCTTTCGAGGAGGGCGAGAAGAGCGGAATTTCGCGCGCTATTGTGAAACTGGCCGCGAAGAAAATGCCCACCGAAGAAATTGCCGCTACCCTGGAAGTCGAGAAGGAATTCGTTCGCGAGGTTTTGAATGGCCGAACCAACAGCTGATGCTGACCGGGACCGCCATCCTGGTTTTTCGAGCTTCAATGTCCTTGCAGGCGGCGACGGAAGCTTGGCCGAGCTTTCGGCGAAAGAGGGCTTCTAGTGTGTCAACACCGCAGCAAGACCGGAAGCAGCTAGAACGGCGGCTCCGTTACATCCCCGTGGACCGGATTGCCGCCCGCATGGTTGTGGACGAGCGGGACGGCGTGTGGTGCGTAGTCGGCGGAATGGTGCAGTTCGTCCCCGTGGGCCGCGGGGTGTGCGACATCGGCCTGTGGCTGGGCGACCCGCTGGAGTGGGCGGAGATCGATCTGTACATCCGCTCTTGTCCGGTACGGGCACACCAGTCCTGGGAGTCGGCGTGGGCGTTCGTCGATTCGCGGTTGCGCGGAAACCAAGACTCCGAACCAAGCTCTCCAATAGACGGCGGGGCATAATTCGATTTCAACTCGTTCCCACGCGGGCGCGTGGCAACGAGTGTCAATCAACGAGTTTGCATGTATTGATCGATTATTGGCTACCGTCAAAGCGTAAGCTCGAAGAGACAATTCGCACGCGATTGCATCCCAGAACGTCACGTCGGCCTCACGGCGCGCCGCGGTGTTGCCGGCTGGCATTTTCTGGCCCTATCTTCCGACGGCCGATATGCCGCCCTCGGTGTCGACGGCGACAAGTTGAATCCGGATGACGAGAACGCGCCCTACTTTTTTGAGGTCCGCGATGTCGAGACCGGGAAGGTTGTCCTGCGCCTCAAGCATGAAAGCAAACGCGAGACTCATTACCGCTTTTCGCCCGAGGGCAAGATATTCGCCGTCAACCGAGAGGGGACGAGCGTAAGCTCTACGACCTGGCCACGCAGAAAAAACTGGCGGCACCCCGCAAATACATCGACTACATCCGCCAGATGGTCTTTTCGCCCGACGGCAAAATGCTGGCCGTCTGGTCGAACGATTCCAACGTGATCTTCTGGAAGACGCCGCGACGGTAGGCATTGCCCTATTCCGAAGGGGTGATGCCCAACTGGCGAAGTTGCTCGGCGAGGCGACCCGCTTTCTCTTCCGCGGCCTGCGATCGCATACGTTCCGCCTGGACGTTTTTTTTCTCCTGATCCAACTTCGACTGGGCGCGGTCGGCTCGGCGTTGAGCTTGCAAACGGGCCTGTTTCTCTTCCTCCGCCAGCCGCGTCTTTTCTTGGATTATTCGTCGATTCGCCTCCTGCTCTTCCAAGACTTCGATCGTGTTCAAGAAAGGTTCGCCGTCGGGAGCGAAGATCGCGAGGTCTTCACCGCTCAGATCGAAACGAATTCCTAGCCGGGGCGACACCCAACCGTCCATTTGCGGAATTTCCACAAGCTTATCGCCCTCGCGCCGATAACCCAGAAGTTGAACGTCATATGGGTCGAAGAAATAGTATTCTTCCACTCCATATCTCTGGTAAAAGAGAAACTTGCGTTGGATGTCAGCAGGCCAATTGCTGGGCGAAAGCACTTCGAACACGACTTGAGGAGCGATACCGCTTTCTTCCCATTGTTTGTAACACCCGCGATAGCCTTGTGGCCGGCCCAGAGCGACCAAGGCATCGGGGGCGGCAGAGATCTTATTGTCGCCCTCGACGGGATACCACAGGAGATCGGCGGCGACAAACACGTTCGAATCGTGCTTAAACACTCCGGTTAGGCCTCTGTGGATGGTGCCGATCCAGTCGTATTGGAGGGTGTTGTCGGCAATGGGCTGGCCGTCGCTTTCTGGGTAATCGATCAGCGGGGCCGATTTTGGTGGTAGGGGTGTCATGAAGATATTAAAACCGATTGCTGTCCCCGATTCAATAGTCCCCACGCTCGGATCGATTCTCATATTGCCGGGCAGCGCGCCGTTGTTTCATTCGCGTCAACCACCTGAACGGGAACATGAAGCGGAAGATCAGGCCGAAGGCGCCTTTCCAGGTATAGCGATAGACACCCTTGTGTTCATCGCGCGCCATTCGACCGGTCGACAATTCCGCCTCGCAATCGCGGCTCAGCCATTCGGTCAGGAAACGGAGCACATCGCCTTGAAATCGTTCATCAAGCGGCATCGCGCGAGCGGCATCGCGTTGCAGGTCCTCGCAGATCATTCGATGCAGGGCGAGAAGCTCTGCCGGCCGATGGATGTTGAAAGAAATCGTTCGTTGATTCGGGGCGTCGGTAAATGCACCCGACCTCGTTGGGTTGCTTGTTCGCACCTCCGAGTCATCCCGGTAACGGGTCGTGAATTCCAAGTGCGGCATCAGGCTTCGAGCAAGCGGTCCCCGCAACAATGTGATCGTCGCCGTCGCGATCTCGCGTTGCGGCCGATTCGCGAACAGCACGACCACCATGGTCCAATCCGGCATGACGTGTTCGTGTGCCATGCTTTCGATCAACTTGAAGTCGAGCCGCTCGAAATGAGCGATCACCTCGCGGAGATACTCCTGCCAGTCGTCGGTCAATTTCGGATGATCGACCGGAAAACGCTCGACGCGCGGATAAATCGGGTAGGTCAGCTTAAATCGCGCGTATAGGAGCATCGGTAGGTAGTACACGGCCGCCAAGGCCGCCAGGGTCACGCCCATCCAGAACCAGACGGATTCCATGGCGTCACGCGCTCCAGTAGGGCGCGAGCCCGTCGTGCCCGAAGGCGAAGGCCGCGGGCTGGATCGCTTCCGCGAGCATCTCCAGCGCTTCCACCAGCCGAGGCCCGGGCCGGTTGAAGTAGGCGTTGCCGTCGGCGACATGCACCCGGCCATTCTGGACCGCGCGCAAGCGTGGCCACTCGGGTCGCTTCGTCAGGGACGGCATCTCCTGGCGAGTTCGTTCCGTATCGAACCCGCACGGCAAGACGATGATGATGTCCGGATCCGCCCGATACAGATCCTCGAAGGTCATCCAGGGCGAATGCTTGCCGGCCGTGCCGAAGAGATTGACGCCGCCCGCGAGTTCGACGAGTTCCGGCATCCAGTTGCCGGCCGCCATCACCGGTTCGATCCACTCGATGCACGCAACCGATGGCCGACGCCCCCAGCCGTTGGCCCGTTCGGAGACGACCTTCATCCGCCGGCTCAGGTCGTTCACCAGTTCGTCGCCGCGTTCGGGAACGCCGAGAGCGACCGCGACTTCGCGAACCCCTTCCCAGATCTCGGCCAGGGAATTCGGGTTCAACGACACCAAGCTCGGCCGGCGGCCCGTCCAACCGCGAAACGCTTCCTCGACATCTTTCGGAGTCACGGCGCAGACGTCGCATTGAATCTGCGTAATGAGCAAGTCGGGCCGTAGATTCTGCAGGATGTTGCCATGAACGTGATACAGCGAAAGCGACGCCCGCAGGGCATCCTTCACCTGGGCATCAATGGCGGCACTCGACAAACTGGCGTCGATGCGGGCTTCCGTGCAGAGCGGCAGGGCACGGATCGATTCCGGAAAGTCGCATTCATGCGAACGGCCCACGAGACAATCCTCCTGGCCGAGAGCGCAGACGATCTCGGTCGCGGAGGCAAGCAGGGAAACGACGCGTGGTTTCATCGGGTCATGATAGGCGCGCCCGCACAATCGGACCTTGTGGCGGAAAAAATCGTGAGGTCGGTCCCCGTTGCCTTGACACACCCCGCGAAAACCGGGATGCTGGAGAAGATTTCTCACACCACGATTCTCAGCCTGATGTCGGCCTTATGCCGAGGGAGATTACCTTGCCGCGCCCGACCACTGTCGTGCCATGGTTCTTACTGGCTCTCGTCGGCATCGGATTCGCCGCTTTCCCCGAATGCAATCAACCCGATTGCAATCACGTCGAACCCGGTCTCCCCTCCACAGCGGCGCCCCCGTCGGCGGGCTTCGCCATCGCCCACGCGAGCTACACCGGCGCCATCTCGTGCGCGGCGGCCAGCTGCCATGGTGGCGACGCGCACACCGTTGGCGGCGAATACGCCACCTGGATCGCCAACGATCCGCACAAAAAAGCCTATATGGTGCTCTATAACGAGGTTTCCGAGAAGATCGCCCGCAATCTCGCCTCGCTGAAACCGGACGGCAAAGAGATTCCCGCTCACAAAGACGCGCTCTGCCTGAAGTGCCATTCTCTGCCGGTCGAACCCGCGTTCGATCAACATGGCATCGTCCGCCAGGGCGTCAGCTGCGAAGGCTGCCACGGCCCCGCCGAGCATTATCTCACGACGCACTTCCAGGGCTCGTTCAAGGCTCTGAGCGTTCAAGACAAAGCCGAGCAATATGGCCTGTACCCGACCAAGGACATCGGCTTCCGCGCCGTCATGTGCGCTTCGTGCCACGTGGGCGACGCCAGCCGGGAAGTCAATCACGACCTCATCGCCGCCGGGCACCCGCGCCTGATGTTCGAATTCTCGGCCTATCATGAACATCCCAAGTACGGCAAGCACTGGACGGAAAAAGCGAGCCCGTCGGACTTCGAAGTTCGCTCGTGGGCCATCGGTCAGGCGGCTGTGATCAAGAGTTCGCTCGATCTTCTCGAAGCCCGCTTGAAGACGGAGAAAGCCCCCTGGCCCGAGTTCACCGAATACAGCTGCTACGCCTGTCATCAGGAAATCGGCACGAAGTCGCACGTCTGGAAGGACGTGAGCAAATGGGAACACGCGCCCGGCAAGATGGCCTGGGGCACCTGGACCCTGCCCGTGCTGAACGTGGTGGCAAATGAAGTGAACCTGACCGGCGGGGCCGTGAACGTCAGCGAATTGCAAAAGCTGCGTGAATTGATGGAAACCCGGCCGCTCGCCAAAGACGAGATCAAGGCTCAGACCGGCAAAGCCAAGACGCAAATCGAGCAACTGCTCGCCAGCCTCCGCCAGACGGGAGGCCGCGACGCGGTCTCACGGCCGTTCACCCAACATGCCAGTCTTTTCAGCAAACTTGCCGGAAATGGCTTGACGCCGGACCAGAAACAATTCAACAATCTCGACTGGGACGGCGTGACTCAGCACTATCTTGGTTTGGCAGCTATCTATCGAGCCTGGAACATGGACCATCCCGCGAATATAAAGCCTGCGATGGAAGACTTGCGCGGCAAGCTCTATTTCCAACCGGGCTACGACAGCCCGAAGGGACTTGAGCCGAAGACGGTCTTCGATAAATACAAGAAACTGTTCGATCTTATCCCCAAAGTGGAAGGCAAACCATGACGCCGATGATTGGGCGAGTGTCCGTCGCAACGATCGTACTGGCGATGTTCTATTGGGGGATGACCACGGGTGTGACCCCGACCGAAGCACAGCCGAAGGAGCCGGCCGGCGACGTTCACCGCCATGTGGCGTTCAGCGCGGTCCGCTGCGGCCAATGCCATCGCGGGCTATCGGGAGAGAAAGATCTCGATGAACCCCTGATCAAGGAAGGGGTTTTGAAGTTCATCCGCCTCGATGAATATCGAGTGTGGAAGGGCAACGACATTCACCAGTTTGCCTTCCAGAATATCGTTCCCAACGACAAGCGCGGACCGAACGAGCAGCCCAATCTCGGGGCGAAGATGCAGGAAGTTCTTCGCCGCGATCCCCTGCGCGGACCGAAATACGAGGTGGCTCGCGCCGCGGAGTGCCTCACCTGCCACTCCATCGACCTGACCTACAACTCACAAGCGCATACCGCCGAAAAGATTCAATGCGACCTGATGAATGACACCGATACGTCCAAGGCCCGGTTTCTGACCACGAACGGCGTCAGTTGCGAAGCCTGCCATGGCTTCGCCGAGAACTGGATGACGCCCCATGCGGAGGCAAACTGGCGCAAGCTCTCTCCGGACGACAAACTAAAGAAGGGTCTGATCGATCTGCGCTCCCCGGCCGTCCGGGCCGAGCGCTGTGCTTCCTGCCACGTCGGCAACAAGGACGAAGGCAAGTTCGTCACGCATGACATGTACGCCGCCGGCCATCCGCCGCTCCCCGTGTTCGAATTGGCGACTTACTCGCGCCAGCAACCCGGCCACTACCACCCCTATCACAAGAACGAATACTTCCAGGACGAACTGAAGAAGCCGGATGGCGCCAAGTCAGTCGCCGAGCGGTTCCACTACCGGCAAGGCGAAAGCCAGGACGCGGCTTTCCTGGCGCAAGGGGCCGCGGCATCGTTCCGTGCTTCCGTCAAACTTCTCGCGGACGATTCTGCCAAGTTGAAAGAGGGCGAATTACTCGACTTTTCGCATTTCGATTGTGCCGCCTGCCACCACGACCTGAAGATCGACAGCGACCGCAGTAATCGCACGGGCGGCACCCCCGGCCGGCCACTGATGCGCGTGCAGACCGACCTGTTCAACCTCGTCGTCGATTCTGCGGGCAAGAAGGACCGCAAGGAATTTGATGCGCAACTCCAGGAACTCAAGAAGGCGTTCGACGCCCAGCCTTTCGGCAATCCCAAACGCATCAAGGAATCCGCAGGCACGCTGGCCAAGATGGTCGACCCGATCGTCAAAGAGTTGGAGACGGTGAAGTACGACGCAGCAGGCACGCGCAACCTGTTCGAGGCGGTCAAAAAACGCATCGAAACCGCCAAGAACGCGTCCCCGCCGGGCTACATCGACTACGACACGGCGCAGCAGTTGAGCTGGGCGATGATCGTCCTGCGCGACGAAGTGGCGATGCTGGAAAACAAGAACGAGGCCAAGACCATCGCGGCCGCTCAAACAAAGCTCGGAGCCGTGTTGTTCCCCTACATTCGATCGGTGCCGTTCCCGGTCGTTCCGAATCCCTTTATCGAACCGAAAGATACGAAGAGCGTTCTCGAATCCGTCGTCGATCGCTTGCCGAAGCGTCAAGAAAAGCAATACCTCTACAAGGCGTCGACGTTCTTCACAGAAGTCGGCGACCTGCTCAAACTCCCCGCGCCGTGATAAAATGTTGTGAATCGCGACGTGACCGATAGCCGGACTCGTCGCGATTCACAACCACTGACGCCATCTTGCGGGAGAAGAATCATGCCAGTGACGACCTCACCGAGGCGTAGTGCCGAAGACCTCGAGCGCCTCGGCACCGAAATCCTTCATGTTTAAATCGAACCTTTGTTGAGCCCTAAAGACATGGATAAGTTCATAGCCATTGCAGTCGACAGCGCGGACTACGAGCTGCACGAGGACGACTTTGCCGCAGTGTCTCGCCTCTTGGCTCGTCACCCCAAGGCGGAAGTATGGTTGGCCAAGGTGGGACAACCCGCTGCGTACCGCATTGGAAGCAAGCGATGATCCGGGGCGTCGTCAATGACCGTCGAGAGGCGATTCTCCGTCTCTGTTTGAAGAGACCGGAAGGGACCAAGTTGGATGTGGATGTAATAGTCGACACCGGGTTTACGTCCTCACTGACGTTGCCGACTTCCTTAATCGCGTCGCTCGGGTTGGTCCGCCCAGGGCGGCAGCAGTGCAATCTTGGCAGATGGTTCCTCAAGAACATTCGACATCTTCCCGGTTGAAGTAAATTGGGACGGTGCGACAAAAGAAGTACTCGTTTCAGGGGTTGGAAACGAACCACTCTTGGGAATGCGACTATTGGCAGGCTACGAACTTCGTGTCGAAGTTGTGCCTGGCGGTATCGTGGAAATTAAACGATTGCCCTGAATATTGTTTACTGCATTTTCTTCGCGGAAGTCGGCGACCTGCTCAAACTCCCCCGCCGTGATAAGATAACCGTTCGGCGCGTCACGCGCGTCGTGTTGTTAGCCGCGACGCGCAGGGTTTGCGGAGCGGAGCGCGCCGCGGGGTTGTGGGAAAACGAGGGCAGGACGCACCATGCTGCTGATGAGTTGCACCGGCCTTTCGCGGGCATTCGATAGAGGGGCGCTGTTCGACAATCTCGGCTTCGAACTCTTCCATGGCGAGCGAGTTGGCCTCGTCGGACCCAACGGCGCCGGCAAAACCACCTTGATGCGAATCCTGGCGGGGAAGGACACCCCCGACGCCGGCGATGTCCGCCTTCATGCCGGGGCTCGCGCCCTTCTCCTCGAACAATACGCCGAGTTCCCCGAAGGCCGCACCCTCTTCGCCGAGGCGCGCTCGGCGTTTAACGAATTGCTGCAAGCCCAGGAAGAGTTGATCCAGACGGCCGACGCCATGGCCAAGGTCACCGACGCGGCCGAGCATCGCTCGCTGGCGGCCAAGTACGACCGCCTTCATGAACTTCTCCGCCATAACGACGCGTACGAGCTCGACCATAAAGTCGAACAGGTTCTCGGCGGCCTCGGGTTCGAGTCGGCTGATTTCGAGCGCGATCTGCGCACCTTCAGCGGCGGCCAGCAACGGCGCGTCCTGCTCGCCAAGCTGCTGCTCGCCGGGCCCGACGTCATGCTCCTCGACGAACCGAGCAACCATCTCGATATCGAAGCCACCCGCTGGCTCGAAGAGTATCTCGCCCAGCAACCGCAGGCGATGCTCATCGTCAGCCACGATCGCTACTTCCTGAATCGCGTCGTCACCAAGGTCTTTGAACTGCACCAGCGCAAGGTGACTTCCTATCCCGGCAACTTCCAGCAGTATGTCCGCCTTCGCCAGGAGCGTTACGAGCAGGAAATCCGTGAGTACACCGCGCAGAAAGAATACATCGACAAGGAAGAGGAACTGATCCGCCGCAATCACTACGGGCAGACCGCCCGCATGGCGCAATCGCGGATGAAGAAGCTCGACAAGGTCGACCGCCTCGAAATGCCGACACGAATCGAAACGCCGCACATGCACTTCGGCCAGGTCGTCCGCGCCGGCGACATCGTCGTCTATGCCGAAAATGCCGGCAAGGCGTACGGGACTAATCGGCTCTTCAAGGGACTGAGTTTCGACCTGCAACGCGGCAAGCGGCTCGGCATCATGGGCGCCAACGGCAGCGGCAAGACGACGCTGCTGCGAATGATCTTGGGCGAGGAGGAACCCAGCGAAGGCACCCTCAGGCGCGGCGCCCTGGTTCAGTTCGGTTATCTCGACCAGCACCTGAAACTGCTGCCCGACGAGAAGTCCGTGATTCAAGCCATCTGGCCGAAGCCCGACCCGGAACTGACCGAGCAAAAAATGCGCGACCTGCTCGGCCGCTTCGGTCTCTCCGGGCCGATCATCAATCAACCGGTGAAGGAACTGTCGGGCGGCGAGCGCAGCCGGGCGGCCCTGGCCCGTCTCGTGGTCGAAGGGGCCAACGTCCTGATCCTTGACGAGCCAACCAACCACCTCGACATCTGGGCCTGCGATGCGCTCGAAGAAGCCGTCCGCGAGTTTGAAGGCACCGTCATCGTCGTCAGCCACGATCGCTACTTCCTCAACCGCGTTGTCGATCTCCTGATCGTCCTGGAACCCGGCCGCTGCGAGGTCGTCTACGGCAACTACGACATGTACGAAGCCTTGCGGGCCAACCGCAAGCGCAGCGAGAAGCAAGCGGCGAAGCCTGTGGAGGCGGAGAAACCAGCGCCGGCGAAAGACCCGAAGAACAAGGTAGTCAAGCGAAAGCGGCAATATCCTTACCGCAAGGTCGAGGACATCGAGAAAGACATCACGGCCAGCGAGGCGCGCGTCGCCGAGCTCGAGGCCTCGCTGGCGTCGCCCGAACTCTACCGCGACGCCAGCAAGTTCCGCGACGTCATGAAATCGTTCGAGGACGAGAAGGAAAAGCTGGCGAAGCTCTACAAGCATTGGGAAGAAGCGAACGAGTTGAATTGAGAGGGCGAGCGTCGAGGCGTAAGCCCGACGTGGTTTCGGAGCGCAGTTGCGTTCGGAACAACACGTCGGCCTTACGGCTCGACGCTCGCCAAGAAACGTTATCGAGAAGCGCAAATGCGAAAGGCTATCGACAACTTGATCGCGCAGACCGCGGCGCTCGACTGTTCGAAAGAGGAAGTCCAGAGCGCTGTCGAAGCCGTTCTCGCAATGGTCGCCTTGGCATCGAAAGATGAGCTTGACACTGGCCTGAAACGCCTGTCCGATGCGATCCTGATCGTTCCCTTGGCTGGCTCGGCGATCTTGGCCTACTGCGTCGGCGAGATCGTCGAAGCGGGCGGCGAAGCAACCCTCCCAATCGATGCCGTGTTTGATCGCTTCGTCGAAGCGATGACGCTCGCCCAATTTTTCGTCGAGTCATGCGAAGACGCCGCCGTTGAAGATGGATTCGATCCGGACCTGAATACAGAATTGGTCGACCGCTATGCATCGGACATGAAAGCGACTATTCCAGAGAATTCCCGGGCTTACGAGTCACTCGAACTTTTCGTGCACGGCGCGTTCGCCATCCTAGTGAAGCTGCCCACCTTAAAGGATCAACTTCGGAAGCGGCATCCTGCCATTGATTCGATGATCGCTGACTTGGTGGCCTATCATTTTTCCTTCGGCTGTCTCATCGATTTCTTTGATATCGAATCCGAAACGCTCGATTCCCTTGAGGACGAGTGAACCTTCCCTTTCATGAGCCGCACTCCTCTTCCTGTCGACGTCGCCCTTCCCGAACTCATCGGCGTGTTGCAAACGCACAACGCGGCCGTCTTGCAGGCGCCGACCGGGGCGGGCAAGACCACACGCGTGCCGCCGGCCCTCATCGAAGCCGGGCTCGGCCCGATCGTGATGCTCGAACCGCGCCGGCTGGCCGCTCGGGCCGCCGCTCAGCGCATGGCCGTCGAACATGGCTCGGCCATCGGCGACCTCTACGGCTATCAGGTCCGCTTCGAGAACAAGGTCGGTCCGAACACGCGCGTCCGCGTCGTCACGCCCGGCGTGCTTTTGCGGATGTTGCAAGACGATCCGTTTCTCGAAGCGATCTCCGTGCTGATCTTTGATGAGTTCCACGAACGCGGCCTGGAGAGCGACCTCGCCCTCGGCATGGCCCGGCTCATTCAGCAAACCGTTCGGCCGAATCTGCGCGTGGTCGTCATGTCAGCAACATTAGCCGCCGAACCGATCGCGGCCTATCTCGGCGGCTGCCCGATCGTCCGCTGCGAAGGCCGGCTCTTTCCCGTCGACATTCAGTACCAGGCTCGGCCGAACGAGCAACCGTGGCCCACCGCGGCGGCGAATGCGACGCGCCGGCTGCTCGACCAGACGACCGGCGACGTGCTCGTCTTTCTCCCCGGCCTGCACGAGATTCGCAAGACCACACAGGAACTGGAATCACTCACCCGGGAACGCGACGTCGTGATCCTGCCGCTCTATGGCGATCTTCCCCTGGAACAGCAGGATGCCGCGTTGCGGCCGCTCTCATCGCGCAAGATCGTGCTCGCCACCAACGTGGCCGAGACGTCGGTTACCGTGGAAGGCGTGACGGGGGTCGTCGATACCGGTCTCGCTCGTCAACTGAGTTTCGACCCCGCTGTCGGTCTCGATCGTTTGATCTTGGGGCCAATCTCGCGGGCTTCCGCGGAGCAACGGGCCGGGCGCGCGGGTCGCACCCAGCCGGGCGTTTGCGTCCGTCTCTGGCGCGATGTCGAACACCGCTCGCGGCCGGAGCAGACCGACCCCGAGATCCGCCGACTCGATCTAGCGGGCGCCTTGCTCCAGTTGCTCGCCTTCGGCGAGAAAGACCCGGCCTCCTTCCCCTGGCTCGATGCACCTACCGAGGCCGCCGTCGCGCAAGGTTTGAATCTGTTGCGGATGCTGGGAGCACTCGACGACGGGCGGCTTACCGAACTAGGGCGACGCATGAGCCGGCTGCCGGTTCACCCCCGGCTGGCTCGTTTGTTGCTTGAAGCGCAGAAGTACGGCTGCGCCGAACACGCCGCTCTCGCGGCCGCTCTTCTCTCGGAACGCGACCCGTTCCAACGTGGACCGCGAGCGTTGAAGGCGATGACGCCGACCGATTCCGACATTGCCGACCGCGTGGAACTGCTGGAAGTTTTCGAACGAACCGGCCGCATTGAGACCGATCGCGGGGAGATCCATCGCGGCGGGGCCGGCTTTATTCTTCGTGCCCGCGATCAACTGCTGCGCTTGCTCGATCGATCGACGGCAACGCCTTCTCCCGAAGGCATGGGCCGGGCGTTGCTCGCGGCGTTTCCGGATCGTCTTGCCCGACGGCGCAATCATGGCGGCAATCGCGGCGTGATGGTTGGCGGTCGCGGCGTGAAGCTCCTGCCTTCCAGCCGCGTGAACGAGCCGGAATTGTTCCTGGCCATTGATGTCGACGCCGGGTCAACCGAGGCCGAAGTGCGCATGGCATCCGGCGTCCGCCGCGAGTGGCTGCCGAGCGAGCGCCTGCGCGAGGAGACGCGGGTTGAGTTCAACCCTCATACGGAAAAAATCGAAGCGAAGCGCGTGCGGCTATTCGAAGATCTGCAACTAGAAGTCACACCCGTGTTGCTACCGGAAGCGGAGACGACGGCGGCGGTTCTCGCCCAGGCGGCGTTCGAAAAGATCGACCGCGTCCGCCCCGCTGCCGACACGCCGGTTGGTCAATTTCTCTTGCGGTTAACGTGTCTGCGCGAATGGCTGCCGGAACTCGGCCTGCCCGATCTTGCAGGCGAGGGACTGCGGGAATTATTGACTGATTTGAGCACCCGCTGCCGTTCATTCGTCGATCTGCGCAACGCCGACTGGCTAGGGACGATTCAGGGACGCTTGACGTACGCTCAGCGCCAAGCGATCGATCGCGAAGCACCCGAGCGCCTGGAAGTGCCAAGCGGCAGCCAGATCGCGGTGACCTACGAAGTGGGACGGCCCCCGGTGCTTGCCGTGCGGATCCAAGAAATGTTCGGCCTGGCGGAGACGCCAAGAATCGCAGGCGGCCGCGTGCGCGTGCTCTTGCATCTGCTGGCGCCGAACTACCGGCCGCAACAGGTAACGGAAGACCTCGCCAGTTTCTGGGCGAACACGTATCCGACGGTGCGAAAAGAACTGCGGGCGCGGTATCCGAAACACTCGTGGCCCGAGGATCCGCTGGACGCGGAAGCTATGCGCGGGCCGAAGAGGCGGAAGTGATTTGAGGCGAGCCGAATGGTGCAAAACAACACCGCGTCTCTGGCGTTTCTCTTCTCGCCGTGATAGGATCCGAGAATGGCTCGTGAATTTATCCAAGTGGATCCGGCAACGCTGCATTTGCCGGGCTCACGACGGACGGCGCCGACCCGGTGAAACTACATTCTCAGTTGGCTCGACATGGTTTTTCAATGATTGGAATGCCGACCCTTGAAGTAAAGAGGGGAAGCGATGGAGAACTCGTGATCTACGATGGAGTTACCCGAGCGACGAGAGTGGCCAAGTATCTTCCTGGTACGATGGTTGTAGTCGAAGTAACGGGTCATTTGGCCGGCCCAGTCGGCGGCCTTCCGAAAGTGGGAGAAAAGCTATGACATGCCCCGAACAAACCAGGTCGGAGTTGTTAGCGGCTTTGGCTGAACTCGGGCGCTTGCGTCCGGATTGGCGGCTCGGCCAAACGCTCGCGAACATTGCGATGACGGCGGGCCACCTCGATCAAGGCGCCGTTTGGGATCTTGAGGATGACGAAGCGCTGACGGCAGCAAAAGAATTGCTTGAACAACATGTCGGGGTTGAGACGGTGCCGGCGTGAAGCCGCGACGCGGGCGGAGCGCTTGACATCTCCAAGCGCTCCGCCCGCGTCGCGGCTTCACGGGGGTCATTCTTTACTTGCTATCCGTCTTCACCTGATACATCACCGCTCGCACGGCTTCGAGTTGTTCGCCGTGGCGGGCTTCGTACTTGCGGGCTTCCTGGCCGGCGCCCATGACGCAGGTGTAGCGCCATTCGCCGGTCGGTTGTTGATCCATCGACAAAGCGCGGGCGCCGCAGGTGGCGAGGATGATGTTCGCTTCCTCGATCGTCACAACCATTCGCGGATCTTTCATCGTGTCGACCGGCGAGAGCGGTTTGACCGGCGGCGTAAGGGAAACGGCCTCGAGCGACGCGCCGCTCGTGATCATGGAGTGGGTATCCACCACGCGCGGCTTCACGCTGCTGGCATTGGCCGTCTGGATCGCCGGCGCGGCCGCCGCGACCGATCGCTCGGGGGCGGCGTGCGGCGCGGGGATCAATTTCGCGCCGAAGCCGCCAGAGGTGGCCCGTCGGGCTACGTCACTGCCGCCGCTGACTCGCTCGATGCCGCCGGACGAACCGCCCCGGAAGATGCTGCCGAAGCCGATGCTGCCCGAGAACGTCGGGGCGATGAACATGCGTTCGAGCGAGGGGCTGCTGCGCGCCGAGACGTCGGGCGACGGCAGGCCCAGGCGCGCGCCGCCGTCGTAGCCCGGGCTAGTGCCGGGGTCGCCGCCCAGGAAGATGGGCGGCGTCGGGGCGATCGGCCGATTGAAGCTGCCGAACATCGCGTCGCTGGCATAGCGATCGTGCGGAAAACCGCAGCCGACCGCGGTAAAGAGCATCCCGGATAGCAACAAGCCGGTTCGCGTCGTGAGTTTGGCCATCGTAATCCATCCTTGGCAACTTCGTCCGGGTTCCAAAATTCGGGGCGATCGCTTGGCACCTGGAGCGGGGAACTCGTAATTTACCGAGTGTGGTAATGCCTATATCGGCATCCGGCGTTCTGATTTTGACGCCACTTGCCAAAATCCGCAAAACCATACTAGCCCCTATCCGCCCGCAAACTTGACCCATTCTCCGGAAAGAACCCAGTTTCATGGCCACGCACCGAATTGCAGTCATCGCCGGCGACGGCATCGGACCTGAAGTCATCGATCAGGCCATTCGCGCCACCGACCGCGCCGCTCGCGGCATCGCCTCCTTCGAGTGGAACCACCTGCCGTGGAGTTCCGCTTATTACAAGACGCATGGCAAGATCTTGCCCGACGATGGTTGGGAGACGCTCGCCAAGCACGATGCGATCCTCTTCGGGGCGATCGGCAGCCCGGACGTCCCGGATAAGGTGACCGTCCACGAACTGCTGCTGCCCATGCGACGGAAGTTCGACGAGTATGTGAATATGCGGCCAGCCTACCTGTTCCCGGGCGTCAACGGCCCGTTGCGCGACAAGGCCCCCGGCTCGATCGATATGCTCGTCTATCGTGAGAACACGGAAGGGGAATACGCCCCGATCGGCGGCCGCCTTTACGAAGGAACGAAAGACGAGGTCGCCGTCCAGGCGGCCACCTATACTCGTCGGGGGTGCGAACGCATCATTAAGGCCGCCTTCGAAGCCGCCCGCTTGCGGCCGCGCAAGAAATTGACGTCGATCACCAAGTCGAACGCCCTGGTCTACGGCATGACGTTGTGGGACGAAGCGGCCAAGGCGGTCTCCAAGGACTACCCCGACGTGCAATTCAGCAGTCTGCTCGTGGACGCCTGCGCCATGGACTTCGTCCGCAAGCCGGAAGCGTTCGATGTCGTTGTCGCCAGTAATCTCTTCGGCGACATCCTCACCGACCTGAGTGCCGCGGTCACCGGCAGCATCGGCCTGGCCTCGAGCGCCAACATCAACCCCGAACGAACCTTCCCCAGTATGTTCGAACCGGTGCACGGCAGCGCCCCGGACATCGCGGGCAAGGGGATCGCCAACCCACTCGCGGCGATCCTGAGTGCCGCGTTGATGCTCGATCATCTGAAGGAAAACAAAGCGGCTGATGCGCTCCGCCGCGCTGTCGCCGCCGTCCTTAAGGAAGGCAAGACGATGCCGCCCGATCTCGGCGGCAAGGCGAAGACGACCGAGCTCGGCGACGCCGTCGTGGCAGCGTTGGGTTGAACCGGTGATTTACCTCGACCATCATGCGACCACGCCCGTGCTGCCCGAAGCCGTGGCCGCCATGTTGCCTTTTTTCACGGAATTTGCCGGGAATCCTTCGAGCGCCCATGCCGCGGGCCGCAAGGCGCGGCAGGCGCTCGAAGAAGCCCGTGAACGCATCGCCCGTTGCCTTGATGCCTTTCCGGATGAAGTCGTCTTCACTAGCGGGGCCACCGAAAGCAACAACCTCGCCGTTTACGGCTTGGCAGGTGAACCGCCGGGTCAGGTTATCTCCAGCCCGCTCGAACATCCCTGCGTGATGGAACCGCTGAAGCATCTTGCGTCACGCGGCTTCGTTGTCGACTTTCTGCCGGTGTCGCCCACGGGCCTTGTTAATTCAGATGCACCGATTCCCGCCGACACACATTTACTCACCTTGATGTTGGTGAATCACGAAACGGGTGCCGTGCAACCCGTCGCCGAATTGGCTCGCCGTTTTCCGCAGGTGGCCTTCCACGTCGATGCCGCCCAGGCCGTGGGCAAGATCCCCGTCTCGTTTC
>Ga0105048_10000624_pt1 | contig 55095 bp, 52 predicted proteins | sample MAT05_FD_78382 | JGI IMG/M metagenome (GOLD analysis project Ga0105048, IMG submission 78382) | Freshwater microbial communities from Lake Fryxell liftoff mats and glacier meltwater in Antarctica - MAT-05 | ecosystem: Environmental > Aquatic > Freshwater > Ice > Liftoff microbial mat | place... | reverse complement strand
AGGACGCGGTATGCCCCCACGACCGTGCCCGCGACCCAGGCCTGAGGCTCGCACGCCTCCAGCTGCTCGGTGGCGTCTGGGAGGCTTCTCATTGGGTTCGCAGGAGCTGGTCGAGCTCCTCGAGGTGCCAAAGGACGCGATACCCGCCGATGAGCTGTCCCGCGGACCACGGCGTCGGTAGCGAAAGGGCCCCAATGCCCGCGGTGCTCACGAGTCGACGCTACAATCCAAGGGCCGGAGCCGCCAGGCACAAGGACAACGTTGTGCCCGCCGACTTCAACGGCGATTGTCCTCCCTTGATGGCCGCTGCGCGCGGGGCCCTGACCTTGCCTGAGGCGAAGCGAAGCGAAGCGAACTGACGGCACGCTCCGACGCGCTCGTCGAGCGGCGCGTCAGAGCGTGGCGATGAGCTCCTTCGCCTTGGCGGCAACCTTGGCGTCCGCGTCGGCCTCGAGCTTGGGGAGGACTTGCTTGGCGAACGCCTTCTGGTCGAAGGCGATGGCTCCCATCAAGGTGGTGCGGGTCCCCGAGGGGACCTTGCTGTCCGACAGGATGGTGCGAATGAGCTCCTCGGCGCGCTTCACCTGGGTGGGGGTGGGGGGCTTCTTCGCCTTCTGGAACATCGAGAGCTTCGAGGCAATGTTGCCGTCCAGTTTGCCCTCCTTGTATGTCGCTTCGATCCCGTCGAGGAAGGGATCGTAGGTCGGTGATTCGCACCCCACGAGGCCAGCGATCACCGTCGCCGCCGAGGTTCGGACCTCGACCTCGGCGTCCTTCATCAAGGGAATGGCGGCCTTGCAGGAGTCGTCCGCGCGGAACCCGGCGCTCGTAAAGAAGGCCCCGATGGACTCGATTCGGACGACCTTGGAAGGGTCCTTCGTGAGCTCGATCAACCAGTCGGCGACGGGATCAGTCTTGTTGGTCCAGAGCACCTTCTTGAGGACGCCCTTCCGGAAGCCATCGCTGGCGAGCTTGGGAAACGCGGCCTTCAAGCGATCGAGGAGACCGGTGGCGGCCAGGTCGATCTCGCCCAATGCATAGCCATCCGGCGCCCACTGCATCCTTCGTGCCGCTGGGGCCGATTGGTGACCCGCTGAAATACGAACGCGCACGAGGCAGGTTCGGGCCCGTTTGCGCTCGATCTCCTGGAGGACCTTTGCTGGCGTGTTACGCGTCCGCCACGTTGTAGCGCCGCAACGTGGCCTCCGCCGCAACACTGCGCATCGCGCGTCCGGATCTCGTTCCCGAGCGCGTGCCTCTGTGGTTCGCAGAAGGTCTCGCTCGCGCCTGCGCGGGTCCGCGCGAGCGCTGGACGAGGAATGGGGCACCGGCTCCTACCAGTCGCCGTACCCGAGCCGGATGCCACCGCTGATCTCGAGCGCGGGCGCTAGCACGGTGATTGAGAACGCGAACGGGGTGTGAAGGCCGATGAAGAATCCGGAGACATCGATCTCCACGCCTGGCTCGATGTTCGCGCAAAAGCCATGGCCCGTGGGCTTGTCTTCCGCTCGGTCCGGGGCGTACACGGCTTCGTAGGTGTAGCCGATGCCGAACGCGCCCACGGCCCGCACGAGGTCGGATGGTGACATCACGCGCGCGAACACCCGGAACTGCGTGCCCAGCATGCGCTCTTCGGTGCTTTCGCCTGATGCTTTGTCTTCGATGACGGGGTGCGTACGTGTTGCCCGTGAACGGCAGCTTGCCGCTCAAGCACTGGTAGAGCATCGCGCCGACCGACCAGATGTCGCTGCGCGCGTCCACGTCGGCGTGTCCTTGCGCCTGCTCCGGCGACATGTACCAGGGCGTGCCGAGCACGACGCCCTCGCGCGTGAGCGTCGTGTGCTCGGGCAGCTTCTCGACCTTGCTGATACCGAAGTCCAGGATCTTCGTGAACGGCGGATCCGGATCGCGATCGACGAGGAAGACGTTGTCGGGCTTGAGATCGCGATGAACGATGCCCGCGTCGTGCGCACTCACGAGGCCGCGCACGATCTGCACGAAGATGCGCTTCGCCTCGGGCGGATCGAGCAGCCCTTCGCGCTTGATCCGCTCGGACAGAGGCTCGCCGCGAAGCAGCTCCATGACGATGAAAGCGACGCCGTCATCGGTGAAGCCGGCGTCGAAGATCTCCACGATGTGCGGGCTCTCGGCGGCGCTCGCGGCCTGGGCCTCGCGCGTGAACCGCCCAGCCGTCTCACGCTTCTTGGCGTACTCGGGATCGAGGATCTTGATTGCCACGCGCTTCTTGATGGTCGGGTTGATGGCCTCGTAAACGCGCCCCATCCCGCCACGGCCGATCAGCTGCACGATCGAGTATTTTCCGATCGTGCTGCCGGCCAGATCCGGCAGCTGCTCTTCGGCCTCTTCGGCCTCCTCGGTCTCGCTCATCGCGCGGCCATCGTAGTGGAACGGGGGCGCTCCGGCAGGCCCTGTTTGCGCTTTCCCGCCATCCCGACGAGACGGTGCTCTACCGCACCATCGACGAGCATCGTGCGCGGCCGATCGCGTGCTCAATACGCCGAGCAATCATCGCATTCACCACGCGATCAACCCCGAGTACATCGACAAAAACTACGCCGGCATTTCTATCTTGTGGGACCGCCTCTTCGGCACCTACGTCCCCGAGAAGGCGGAGCCGGCAATACGGGCTCGTCAAGCCGCTGGCCAGCTTCGACCCCTTCTGGGCGAACCTGGCGGAGTGGGCGCGCATCGCGGCCCTGTCTTATGCATCGCAATCGCGCGCCGACGCCTGGTACGCGCTCATCGCCCTGCCGGAATGGCTGCCCGGCGCGCTCGGCGGTGCCAAGCGGGTTCCCCCGCTCGATGCGGGCAGGGTCCTCTTCGACACGATGGTCGGTCCCGCGATCGATCGCTACGTCGTGCCAAGTTCGCGCTGGTCTTCGGCGGAGCTGGTGCGCTCCTGTGGTTCGCCTCCGCGCTCGATCCGGCTCGACGGGAAGGCGCCGAACCTGTCCGTTATTGGTCGGGTCTGCCCGGTACTCGTCAGTGAAGATTTTTTCACTTTTTACGCAACTCCGGCGGCCGGTTGTCGATTAGTCACCATGCAAGAAGTCTCAGGGTGGCTCGGCTGCCGCACGTCCACGTCCACGTCCAGGCCTCGTCAGCCTGTTCGTGGTCGCGCTTGCAAGCTTGCGCAGACTGCGCCCTCCACCCGCAGTGCCTGTGATTGCGACGCACAATCTTTCAGGCTATCATCAGCCCGAGGTTCCGTTTCTTTGGTCTCGGGGTGTGCGCGCTGGCGCGAGATGAACGAGGGGTGCAGAGGGGCGAGCCCCGATCAGGTCCACAGCCACGCCATTTGCCGGAAGGCCTGCCCGAACGGCCAAGCAGCGGGTGGGCAGTTGAATTCGACGTAGGGCGTTTGGGTCGCGTCGCCTTTGCTTCGTAATCGTCAGTCGCGAGGCCGACGTCGGTCGAAGCGCCCTGCCGATCGTTCCCGAAATCGTGAAAGATTGAGAGCAATATGCCTTCTTACACCCAGATTATTCGATGCGGAAGGGTTGTGCGGCTCGCTATCGTGCTGGTGTTGTCCGCCTGTGACGCTGGCGGTGGCGTGTGTGTGCCCGGCGCACAGCAGGAGTGTGCCTGCCCGGGCGGCGACAGCGGAGCGCAAGCCTGCAACGCAGACGGCACTGGCTTCGACGAATGCAGCTGCGGTCCGGGGGCGGGCGGTGCTGCGGGGGTCGGCGGCGCGCTTGTGAGTGGCGGTGCGCCTGGTGACGGAGCAGGTCCGAGCAACGGCGGCGCACCGAGCAACGGTGGCGCACCGAGCAACGGCGGCGGCCCGAGCAACGGCGGCAGCGGGCCCGGCCCGCTCACTTGCATTGCCCCGCTCGACTCGAGCTGCTCCGATCCCGATCCGGTGGCATGCACGTGCGAGGGGTGCAACCCGACCTGCCCGCAGAGCGACTGTGTCTGCTCCGTGTGTGCGTCGGACGACTTCTGCGCCGACGCCGTCAACTGCAACAACGACGGCGAATGTGATCCATTCAACGAGGGCTGCGTGTGCGCCGACTGCGCCAACCATCCATCTTGCAGCGGGGGGCCTGGCTTCACCTGCACGCTCGACCCGAATTGCCCGGCGAGCGATCTGGCGGCCTGCGTGTGTGCGGGTTGCTCGAGCGACTGCGCGGCGAGCGATTGCACTTGCGCCGGTTGCGCGGCGGACCCCTACTGCAGCGACCCGGCAAGTTGCACGGACGATGGCGCATGTGACCCCTATCTCGAGGGTTGCATCTGCGCCGACTGCGCACAGCACCCCGCCTGCGGCGGCAGCCTGCCGTTGAATGAATGCGACGACATCGGGGTGTGCTCCGCCTCCGGTCCGATCGACCCGACCAGCAATTGCCTCGACTGCGCCGTCTTCGGCGACGCGACGGTGGCGGCCAATGGCGGCGACTGCCTGGCCGTCTATGACGCGTGCTTCGGGGTTTCGGGCGACTGTAGCAATGGCGAGCCCGATTGCTGCGCCTTCTACGGGTGCTTCACCGCCTGCGACACGAACTCGAGTGGCTCTATCGAAGCCGGCAGCGAGCTCGACTGCTACTGCACCAACGCCGACGACGGCTCGGGAAACCTCGTATGCAGCGCGGTTCAGCTCGCCGGCACTTGTCAGGGTGACCATCAAGTCGGGCTCGCTACAGCTTTCGCCTACGAAGACTGCGTCGTCGGCATCCAACCCCCCGGCGCATGCGTAATGTCATGTCTATGAAGCTCAGCACAATTTCGTCGGCGCTATTCGCGGCAATGGCTCTCAGCTGCGGCGGCGATGCCGCGTGCGTCCCGGGCGAGCAAGTCGAGTGCGCTTGCGCCGGTGGTGTGGTGGGCGCGCAGGCCTGCAATGCGGACGGCAGCGGCTTCAATGGCTGCTCGTGTGACGGCAGCCTGAACCCCTCCGGCGGCGGGCCCGCCGGCGGGGACCCGTGCGACGCAATCGGCGCGGTGCTCACGCAGCAGTTCGAGACGAAGTACGATCAGTGCGACATCGAGCCACCAGAGCCCACCGGTGGTGCACCCGAGGGGGGCGCCCCGCCTTGCACCGCCGAGCTGCAAGCGGCATTGCAGTGCTACGCGGATTGTAACGACCAGCGGCTGACGTGCGGCGTTCTGTCGGGCGATGACTTGGACGCGGCGACGCTTTATGTCGACTGCACCCAACCCTGCTGGCCGAATTGAGTTGAGTGAGATAAAGATGAGATGTCTGTTCGGTTTGCTGCTTCTTTTGGCCGCCTGCTCTTCGGAAGAGGTGTGCGCGCCCGGCATTCAAGAAACCTGCGCTTGCCCGCGCGGCGTACCAGGCGCCCAAGCCTGCAACGCCGAGGGCAGTGCATTCGACGAGTGCATTTGCGACGGCCCCTCGGGCGGCTCCGGTGCGGGCAACGCCGGTGGCGGTGCAGCCGAGGCCCAGCCGGGCCAGCCCCCACCGCCCGCGCAAGGCGCGCCCGATGGCGACGGCTCGGCGCCGCGCTCCTTCGCCGTGACCCACCTTTACGTGGGCCAGTACAGCTTCGACGCGACCACGCGCAGCCCGGACGCGTGGAAGGGCTTTGGCTACGATATCGATCACGAGTATACGATTTCGAGCTTCAGTGGCCATTGCACGCCGGCCGGGGGCGCGTCGGCACCAAACGTGTTCCCCGATGGCACCGACGGCAACGACAATGCCTTCGGCAAGATTTTGCTGCCCATCCTCAAGACGGCGGCGGCGGCGAGCGTCAGCGACTTCGAGGCGGGCCTCAACGAGCCAATCGAGGGCGGTGAGCACACGCTCGTATTCGACCTCTTGGGCCTCGGCGCCGAGGCGAGCTACGCCTCCGTGTCATCGAGCTTCTTCGCAGCGCGTGATCGGACCAACAGCACCTGGTTGAAGGCGCCCGAGTCGTTCAGCGGCTCTCAACCAACGCTGCAATTCCCCAACGCCTATCTCGTCGACGACGTGTGGGTGTCGGGCCGCGCAGATGGCGTCTTGACGGTGCAGCTCGCCTTTGGCGGCGGTAACCTTCACCTGCCCATCCACCACCCCTTGGTCACGGCCGAGCTCAGCGCCGATCACGGCACTGTCTCCCGCGGCATCATCTCGGGCGTGCTCGAGACAGAAGAATTCGTGGAGACGCTGCGTGACAACCTCAGCGCCGTTCAGTCGTCGTTCTGCGAGGGCGCAGCGGTGGAGGGCATCCTCAATCAAATCCGCCAGGCCTCGGACATCCGGGCCGACGGCACGCAGGGCGCTGGCACCTGCGACGGCATCTCCATCGGTCTCGGCTTCAGCGGCGCGTCCGTGAGCATCGGCGGCTTCGCTACGCCTCTCCCTCCGGTGGGGGATCCGTGCTCGTTCGACTAGAGATCTGCGACTGACGCGAGCGCCCCTGCTTGGGGGGCAGCGGCGATTTTTGTCAGGCGCCATGACGAGGGAGCACGACGTCGCCGGTGGCGACGATCGCGTTGGGCAGCGATGATGTCTGACAGAACGCGGTTGGCGACTCCACCTAGCGTGCTGACAATCGAGGTCGATGATGTCGACGCCGTGGCGATCTTCCTTCCGACGTACACGACCGTCTTCTCGGTGAGCTATCGCGCGAGTGAGCCTTGAGCCACCTAGCTTAGCTATCCGAGGCCAGCTCGCATCGAGTTACCGAGCGCCTGTCGCAAGAGCTCGCAGCCGGCCCCGCCGCGGTCATCCGCCGCGTGAAGAGCTGGTCGCATTCCGAGAAGGGTCAGAAGCGAAAGCGCGCCGTGGGCACGCCCGCCCGAAGAAATCCGCCAAGATGCCAGCTTCCAAGCCAGCGAATTCGTTATCGAAACGTCGCTGATCCGAAGCGCATCCGTTGCATTGGATAGGCGTCCGTTCACTGTGGCAAGATGCCGCTGCCGGCATTTCTTTTTGAGATCATTTGTGCGAAAGAGCCCCCTCGGACTTTTGTTCGGAGGGAGCTTTATAAATGATTGGACGATCTCTGGTTGCGCTGTCGATCCTTGGCGCTGCGGGCTTGCTGGTGGCGTGCGGTGACAGCGGTACGAGTGCTGGGGGCGGCGACCAGGGTGGCAGCGACCAAGGTGGCAACAACACCGGCGCCGGTAACACCGGTGGCGAGAATGTCGGCGCAGGCCCGCAAGGCGGCAACGGCCCCGACGACTGCGGCAACGGCACAGTCGACACCGGTGAGGATTGCGATGGCGCCAACCTGAACGGTTCAGACTGCGAAGCGCAAGGCTTCAGCGGCGGCGCACTGGCGTGCAGCGCTGACTGCAGCTTCAACACGGCCGACTGCACCGACAGCGTGTGCGGCGACGGCAGCATCAACGGCACCGAAGATTGCGATGGGACGCTGCTCGGCGGCGCCACCTGCATGACGGAGGGCTTCGACAACGGCACGTTGGCGTGCGGCAACGACTGCTCGTTCAACACGACCGGCTGCTCCGACATCTCGTGCGGCGATGGCGAGATCAACGGCGCCGAGGATTGTGACGGCACGCTGCTCGGCACCAACACCTGCCTGACCGAGGGCTTCGACGGCGGCACGCTCGTGTGCACCAACTGCCAGCTCGACCCGGCCGGCTGCGCGAACGAGAACTGCACTGATACGGTCGACAACGAGGGCGACACGCTTGTCGACTGCCTCGACACCGACTGCACGGCCGAGTGTGCCGACTCGTGCGCGTCGACTCCGGTGCTCGCCGATCCTTCGCTGACCAACGGCAACACGGACGGCCACGCCGACCTGTACGACTCGACCTGCGCCAACGGCGGCGGCGGCGACATCACCTACACGGTGACGCCGGCCATCACGGGCGTAATGGAGATCACCCTCACCAGCAACGCTGATGACATGGGTGTTTCCGTGTGGACCTCATGTGGCACGGGCCAGATCGATTGCGTCGACGACACCGGCGGCGCTGTCGAAAACCTGATCGTTCCGGTCACCATGGGCGTTCCTGTCTTCATCCTTGTCGAGGGTTGGACGGCCGCTACCACGGGCCCGTTCACGCTCGACATCGCGTCGCGCGCCATCATCTGCGGCGACACCATCATCGACATCGGTGAAGAGTGCGACGACGGCAACACCACCGGCGGCGACGGCTGCGAAGCCGACTGCCAATTCAGCTGCGGCAACCTCGTGATCGACGTGGGTGCCGGCGAAGAGTGTGATGACGGCAACACCAACAATGCCGACGGCTGTGACAACAGCTGCCAGCTCGCCTGCGGTAACGGCGTCATCAACGCCCCCGAGGTTTGCGACGACGGCAACAACGTCGCCAACGACGGCTGCAACGCCAACTGCTCGGCCTTCGAGTGCGCGTTCCTGAACTGCAACGACGTCTGCTCGAACAACGAGTCGTGCAACGCCACCACGGGTTGCGTCGCCGGCACGCCGCCGGTTCAGCCGCACGCCAAGTGCGCGACCGGTGTCGCGCTGATCAACACGCCGGGCTGCACCACCGGCGCCCAAGGCGTCATCAGCGCTGTCTGCGCGGTCGATTCTTTCTGTTGCGCAGCGTTTGGCAGCTGGGACGGCGCGTGCGTTAGCCAGGTCTTCTCCGTCGGCGAGAGCAAGACCTGCACGAACAGCCAAGGCACCTGCGCACACTCGCTGTGCACCGCTGGCACCCTGCTGGCCGCCAACTGCGACTCGGCGTTCGGCGACTGCGTCGATCAGATCTGCGCCGTCGACTCGTTCTGCTGCAACAACAACTGGGACAGCCTCTGCGTCGGCCAGGTCACCTCGGTCTGCGGCCTGAACTGCCTCTGATCGCGCGGGCCTGAGCCGTTCGATCCCAGGCATGGCTGAGACCCCGCTTTCTCCTCGAGAGAGCGGGGTTTCGCTATTTTGCGGCCGTCGGTCGGCCGCCGGCGAGCAGGGATTTTGAACCGCGAAAGTGGCCCGAAGGCCACCTGAAGGGCGGCGGCCAAGAGGGTCGTGGTCGAGTCGGCGGGCGGGCCGAGGCCAGCGAAGTGCGGGATCGGGGTCTGCGGATGGATCTCGGCCCTGACCGTCGCCGCCTGCGGTGGCAGGCCGTCCTCGGAGGTCACCTCGGGCTCAAGCCAAGGGCTCAAGCCAAGGGGAACGTGAGCGTCTGGGGCGAGAACGCGAAAGTAGGCAAGTGATGACAATCGACGATCAGGCCGAGCAAATTGTTAGCCGTCAGCAGCTGGCAGAGTTCATTGACGCCCTCGCAGACGATCTGAAGAACAGTCCGCAAGACTGGGAAAACAAAGACTTGGAGGACTTTCTTCGGGCCCTGGGAAGGTGGACGAACAGCATGCAAAATTATTACGCATCTCAGGACAGGGCATTCGACGAGGCGCCGAAATGGGCTCATTTCGCCGACATGCTGCTGGGCGCGAAGGTGTACGAATAGTTGCAAGCAATCGGCTCAGCGCGCAATGCGAGATCAACGCGGGCTGGCACGTTCGGCTCGAATCGGCGAGTAGGGAAATCGAACCGCGAAAGTTGCCGGAAGGCCACCTGAACCTGGACGCCAGGGGCGTTTCCGGGGCGAGTTTTCGGGTCCGAGGACCGCGGCCAAGAGGGTCGTGGTCGAGTCGGCGGGCGGGCGGGCAGGCGGGCGGGGGCCAGCGAAGTGCGCAGCATCTCGTACTTGAGCTGGACGAGATCGCGAGCTTCGAAGAAGTCGGAGCCATGGAAGACCGGGTCGGTGACGTTTTCCGGATGAGGGTTGAGACAGCCTTGGAGGCGCAGCGTCTCGATTTTGGGGTCGGCGGCTCTGGGCTTCTTCGGCATGGGCATGGTCCCGGACCACCAGGCCCAGCGTGTAAGTCTATTTACGTGTCGCTGTTGAGACGTGTCAAAAACTATTCGACCACATCTATGCAATAATATTGTCACTAAAGCAAGGAGAAAGCGAAAGGCAGGTCCAAACACGAGAAGCCATTTCGGCATAATTCTCCTGACGTCGACGGCGAACTTTAGTTTACACATACAGAAGCGGCTTCTCTCCGCAGCCTCTTGCCAGCTTCCAAATTCCCACTATGTAGGCGAAGAGCCCCCCAATAGCTTCTGCCCCAGCAGCCGCCTCCGATGCTGGTCACCTTGAAAAGCTCGAGGCAGCGCTCACGCAGGCCGACGAAATCTTTCGCATCGCGGCCCGCTCCGGCTTCGATCCGCGCGAGGACCTCCTCAACGCGGCCATAGTATCGGTCGGCGGGCACGAGCAGCCCGCCGACCGCGTGGTGCGTGCGCGAGTGGTTGTACCAATGAAGATGGGCGACGAGCCGCCGCTTCATCTCGGCGACATCGTAGAACCTCTGCACGTCGAAGACGTTCCTTGCTGAGATTCGCATTGAAGACTTCTATCTTGCCATTCCACTCCTTGTGGTCGGCGATGAGTTGATCGATTCCCATTTCGGTGAGCAGCTCCGTGAAGCGCGAGATGCCGCGCCACGACCAGAACGCCGAGCCCTTGTCCTGCATCACGCGCTCGGGACGACCGTGGCGCTCGACAGCCTCCTCGAACGTCTTCACCACCACGTCCGCCCGCTCGGCGTCATCGACTCCGTGGCCGACGACGTATCTCGAGCAGTCATCAATGATGATCAACGTGAACGTGCTCTGCCGATTGATGTGACGATGGAGAAAATCGAGATGCCAAAGGTGATTCGGCCTCACGGCCTCATACCGTTGGTCGTGAGGCTCGCGTTTCACCTTCGGCGGTCGGTAGCCCGCGTCCTCCATCACGCGCCGCACCGTGTTGACGCTGACCTTTACGCTAGCGCGGCGGAGCTGGTTTCGGATCTGGCTCGGGCCGAGCCCAGGATGCTTGCTCCACTCGCCGAGGATCTCCCGATCGCGCTGCGCCTCGATGTCCTTCGGTGCGGCGCCGCTGGTCGGGCTGTCGCCTTCGCCCTTCGCCGCCTTCGCCACCCTCCGCTGCCACGCGTAGATCGAGAACCTGCTCACCTTGAACTTCTCGGCCGCGACGGTGGCTCCGTGCTCCGCGGCGTGCTCGAGCACCTCGGCCCTTTGCGTCGGCGTGTACAACTTCGCGACACGAGCCCCTTTCAATTGCGTTGCCGTCACCGTATCTGCGGCCGGCTGCGGTCTCGGCCCGGGCTTCGACATCCCGACGCGCGGCCGCTTCGAGACCGACGGGGGCGGCGCTGCCGTGCCCGTCTCTCGCTGCGACCTCGCGTTGCCCTTCCGCACCCTCGAGCCACCCCTCTGGGCAGCCGTAGGCGCGGGCGAGCTCGCGATGCGCGATCGTTTCCAGTCTGCGTCCGCCGGCGTCGCGCTCGCTGCTGCGCGCCCCTTCCTGCCGACGGTGGACCCCCCGCGCTGCACCCCCGCCTCCGATGCCCATCGAGTCACGCAGCTCTGCGCCACGCCGTGCTTCGCGCTGCCGCGCACACGCCATTCCTCTTCACATCCGACAGCACCAACTTACGGAACCTGTCCGTGTACGAGCGTCGCTTCGACTCCATACTGACCTCCGCCCGCCTCGGGAGGCCCCGGCCCGTCCGGAGTTTCGCTCCCGATCGCGGATGGTCAGATGGGCGGCATCAGCACCTCCCAGCTCGGCCACGAAAACGAGGAGGGCCTGCGCTCGGGAGCGTTCTGGTTCTACCAGAAGCGGATGCGGCAGCAGAGGGGTCACCGCTCGAGCCGAGCCATGCTGCGCAAGCTGTCGAGCGCGTTCGCGTTCTGGCCGTTCGAGCGTGGTCGTCACGACGTCCTGGGCGCCATTGCCCTCTCCAACCTGGCGCAACAGGTTTCGCGATTCCTGTCGGACCAATACGGCGCGGACCGGCGGCGCGGGCTCGCCGGGTGCCTCGTGGAGGCCGCGGCGCGGGTCGGGCTGCGTTCGTCCGACCTCGGGCGCCTCTCCCGTCCGGAGCGTCAGGCCTGGGAGCGCTGGGCCCCGCTGATCGCCGCGCTACCGGGAGGCGTGGAAGGCTGCCGAAAAACGCGCTCTCTTCGAACTGGTGCGGGCGAAGGGTGGCCGCTGTGAGGGCGATTTCGTCTCCAGGTTCGACGAGCACCGTCGCCTGCGCGAAGCGGTCGTGAGCCTGGCAGCGCCCGGTCCCGGTCGGAGCAGCTCGAACAGCTGACGTGTGATCGATCTGATCAAGCTCACGGTGTCGCTATTCGGGCGCGCCGAGCCCGAAGAAGTGGATCGGCCACTCCTCGGCCAGATCGATCTCGAGTAGCTCGGCCACTTCCTCGTCGTAAAAGGCGCCGACCGCGCAGCCACCGAGCCCGTGGGCGGCGCTCGCGAGGTAGAGGCGCGCGCCGACGATGCCCGCTTCGAGCAACGCGTTTCGGTAGCCGCGTGCGCCCTCGGACACCAGCGCGCGCCGGTCAATCGTGAGCACGACCACCGCCGGCGCGTCGCCGACGGCGTTCTGGTCGAGCGCGGCGCGGCCAGCCCGCGCACCGACGTCGCCGGTTGTGGTCCGTACCAGCGCATCGAGCGCGGCTTCGTAGCGCAGAACGCCCGGCTCGATGCCGTTGACGCGGCTCGCGACGACGTGTGCACGGACGGCGCGTGACACGGCAGCCGGCGCGCCGAGCGCGGAGGCGAGCACGCCGGACACGTCTTCGAGCCCCAGCGGTCCAGGCTGAAAAGTTCGTATGCTTCGTCTGCGCGCGATGAGCTCCAACGGTCGCGTCGACGGAGCTATGCGACGAGGCAGAGCGACGCGTTCCGAGGCGTCGTCGTAGCGCGGACCGATCCAGCTGAGCGACGTCGCGACGTGCGCGAGGCTGGTGGCCCCGAGCTCGAGATCATCGACGTTCGGGATCGACCGTGGCGCGAAGAGTCCGGACGTCGGCGCGCCCTGCGGAGCACCGCCGCGCCGTAACGCGAGCAGCGCGACGACTGCCTCCGTCTGGTTGTCGACGCCGACCGTCTCGGCGACGACGGCGTCGTCGAACGCTGGCACAATCTCGCTCGCCATGCCGACCTCGGCCGCGGCGACGATCGTGTTACCTACGGCGTGCCCCGCATCGGCGACCGCATAACGATAGGCTCGGTCGCGATACTTCTGGCCGGTGCGGCGAAGGACGCTTGTCACGACGATCACGACCTGCGGAGCCTCGCTACCGCTCCCCGAAAAACCCATGCGCGCGTCGGCGCGGACCGGCAGGCCGAGATCCGCGAGCTCGTGGCGCTCGGGCGAATATGCGTACACCGCCGGGGCGAGGTCTTCGACGTCGTATGCCAGCACGTAGATCTCCGTGGGAAACAGCGCGCCACTCGAAGCCGACGCGCGCAGATCGTAACCGCCCCGGCGATCGGTGATTCCCGATGTCGCCCACAGGATCGTCGCCAGGTCGCGTCGACCGAAGCGATGCTCTCTCGCGCGCGGCGAGCCGGCGAGCGCTTCGGCGGTGCTCCGCGCGGAGGCGCCCGAAGGGTCCGGAGGATCGAGGGCGACGCGCGGGCGATCACCTCGATCGATGTACCTCGCGACCGGCAGGTCCCAGGCGACGGACGGCGCGCGCAGCAGTACGCCTTTGCGCGTATGGGACGACATGCCCTGGTACTGCTCGAGCGCCGCGAGCGACGCGTCCCCCGAACCGCTGAAGCTGGACGGAAGGCGGGGTGAGCCCGCACGCAAGCCGAGGAAGAACGCTCCGCCAGCGATCCCGAGCGCCAGTGTCGCCTGGGCGAGCGCGATCTTCCGCAGCGGTTGGCTCGCGGCGCGCGGTCCCTTCCTGAAATGGGCGACCACCGTCTTCGCGTTCAGCGCGAGGTGAGCGATGACGAGGACAAGCGTCGCGTACCCGAAGAGGTAATGGAAGTCGAACGGCGGAAGCTGCTGATTGGCGACCCAGAAGATGCCGAGCCCCGCGGTCGCGAGGAAGTACACGACCAGGAGCAGGGCGAGCTCGACGTTCAACGCGTGTCGCGAAGGGCGCCGCCGGAGGGCTGCGCGAACTACGTACGCGACCCCATACAAGGCGAGCGGCGCGGCGACGAGGAGCAGCTTGTCCATCGATGGAGTGTGCCACCGCCATCGCCGGTACACAGCGCAAGACGCCCCGGAGTAGCGGAACTAGCCTAGTAGTGCGTCAGCCGGGGCCTGACTGCTGGGAGATCTTGTTGCCGGTCGGGATCTGGTAGTGACCGATGATGTGCTGTCGATCGAGCGGCACGCTCCATCGCGTGCGGATGTCTTTCACCAGCGTGCGGCGGTCTCGTACAACGCACTCGAGTAGCCGGCGGGATCCGCCGCGACGCCGACGTGCTCGATGCCGATCGATGTCTCGTTGTAGAAGTAGTTGCCCGCATGCCACGTGGTGTCGGTCTCGGGCCGGAACTGGCCGACGCGCGACCCGTCCGCATCGATGATGTGGTGCACCGACTTGCCGGGGTCGTGCTGCAGCGTCGCGACGGATGCGTTCCACCCACCCTCCGTGTCGTGGATGACGATCCTGTTCATGGATGCGTTGCCAAGCGGCCGCCCGACGGTGCACTTGTTCGTGCAGCTGGTCGCGAACTGCGTCGCGCCCGGAAAGCCACCCGCAGGCGGCGGCGTGAGCGCGATCGCCTCGAGCTGCGCGGGCACCTCGTGATGAGCGGCGAGCATCAGCGTCTCGCCCTGGCGCGCCGGGAACGCCCCGCCGCCGCGCACCCGTTTCAACACCCGGCTCGCGTACGCCTGAGCATTCACGTCATCCATGCCCGAGACGCACTGCGGATGAAACGGATGCGTGATCCGGACGGGACCGGTCACCTGCTCGGCGCCCGATGCAGTCCGTTTGTCGATCAAAGACGTGACGGAGCAGCCAGGCCAGGGCTTTCGCCGAGGCTCGGGCGGCAGCACGGCCCCGGCGCGACCCGACGCCGCTGTCTCTTGCCTGCGCGCGCTGGCCCTCACGCTCGCTCCGCGCGTTGCTTATCGAATCGTTGCGCGACACCGCGCCTCAGCTTGTGGCGCAGCAGCAAATGTCTTACAAATGAAGACATGGCGAAGACGTCCACGCTCACGGTTCGCATGGCTCCCGAGCTGCTCGACGCGTTGAAGGCGCGCGCCAAGCGCCTTGGTCGGAGCACCTCCGCGGAAGTGGTGCGGCTCCTGTCTCAGGAGGTTGCCGTCGCGCCGCGCGGGGTCAAGCCGGCTCGGCCCAGCATGGGCATGTTTGCCCAGCTCGAAGGTCCGAGTCTGGAAGAGTTCGCGGATTCACGAAAGGCGATCTCCAAGTCCATCGCGAAGTCGATCCGCTCCGCGCCGAAGGCGCCGTGAACCGCGTCGTTGTCGATACCCACGCGCTCGTGTGGCATCTCTCGCAGCCAAAGCGCCTCGGTCTTGGCGCGCGCCGGCTGTTGAAGCAGGCCGATCAGGGGAAGCTCTTGGTGCTGATTCCGGCCATCGTGGTCGTAGAGCTGACGCTCCTGCGAGAAAGCGGGCGCCGGGTGGTCGGTCCCGCCGAGGTGCAGGCGCTACTCGCAGAGCACGGAAGCTTCGAGCTACTCCCGCTCGATCTGGCGCAAGCAGCGGAGTTCACGTTGCTCGCGTCGCTGCTCGACCCCTTCGATCGGCTCGTGGTCGCGGCCGCGAGGACCGCGACCGCAACGCTCCTGACCGCCGATCAGCGCATCACGGATTCCGGCTTGGCACGCGTCGTTTGGGAATAGCCCGTCTTGGCCCATACCCTCGACACGACGCTCACCCTCGACACCTTTGCCTGCTCGTTACCGAGCGCTTACCGCGCCACACCGAGCGGCTCGCCCAGCGATTGCAGAAAAGGCCTGCAGTTGCTCCATCTTGTCGCTGGCGCGCTTTTCGGCATCGGCGAGGGCCTCGGCGGCTGCAAGATGGTGCAGCGCGTAGGCGAGGATGTACCGGCGTGAAGGCCGCGCTCCGTGCGAACGGCGTGACGTCGATGACCGTTATGGGCGGCATCTCGTTGACGGAATGCCTCGACCCTGCGATGGCTGTCGGTGTCGACGACCTCCGCGCTCTCGTAGCAATGGTCGATGCCGCCGGGATCAATCGCGCAGCCGGCTTCGGATATCTGCATTCGCTCGCCGAGACGGGCGCAAAACGAGGGGCAGGGCTTCCGTGGACGAAGGAGGCCGAGGCGTTCGCACTCGCGGTCGTGCTCTCCGGCGTGCGCGGCGACCCGCCGGGCGAGATCCCGCCTGCAAGCGCGGAGGCAATCGCCGCCGCGGTGGAGCCGTTCTCCAATTGGGACGCCATGGCGAAGGCCGGAATCCACGGAGCGGAGCAGCTCGTCGCGGTCGCCGCACATCGCTTGCTCGGCGCAGCGGCGGCGGCGGCGCCGATGATGAAGCGACTCGAAGCGATGAGCATCACCTACCTCGAGTCGGCCAAGAAGCTCCTGGGCGTTCCCTTCGAGCCCTACGTGTCGCCACCTGTTCCCGAGAGGGTCTTGAGCGCCGAGGAGGCAAGCGTGGTCGCCGAGCTCGAGCGTGTGCTGGGTGAGCTCGGCGTGGATGCAATGGAGCGGGAGTCGAAGGCTGGTACCGCTTCAAGGTCGGGGAGCTGCCGTTCCAGGCCGGGCTCAACCAGGGCATCCTCGTCGTGGGTACGCTCTGCGCGACGAGCACCGATGTCGACCTCGGGAAGCTGAGCGCCAGCTTGAAGCGCGCCAACAAGGGAGCCGGGCTCGCGAAGCTCGAAGAAGCCGACTGCTACATCAGCGCTAAAGCCCAGTGCTCTCTCGCCGAAGCGGACGCCGCCAAGCTGAAATCGCTGATCGATTCGTGCCGGGACGTGCTCGTCTCGGACGAGGCTCGCGCGCTGGCGTCGGAGTACCGCATGGTAGCTTCTCCGGTAGTGAGACCGCTGCTCGCCGCCGCTTGCATCGCCTCCGCGATGGCCTGTGGCGCCGAGCCGCGCCTGTGGGGGCGCACGGACGATGGAGCTCGGCAACGCACGTCTCGAACGATCCTCGATCCAGCGCATGGGCCCAGAGCAGTGGGGGCAGGCGGCAACGTCTTCCCCAAAGGAGCGGCTCGGCTCGTGTACGCCGACTGGCTCGAGCAGAGTGGGTCGCTCGACCGGGCGGAGTTCCTGCGGGGCAATGCCGACGGCTCATCAAGTGAGGTCGATCCGCTGTGGCGCGGGCTCGTGACCGTGCCGGCGCATCAGGATTTCGTAGCGAGTGTCGAGCGCGCAGTGTTTCACGCGGCGGCTCCCGGCGACTGGACCGAGCATCTCGCGAGCTACTGGAGCTGGGAACCTCGCGCCTGAACACCAAACGTCGAACCACTTGGTGACACGGCCTTCGATCAGCTTCGATTCCAGCAGGCGGCACCGTCATGCTCGATATGAAGATGCTGATCGAGGGGATCGAGGGACGAATAGCCCGGGCTACACGTTCACGCCGGACGGCATGCCAGCGCTCGAGCCCGGCGACGGCATCGCCCTCGGCATCGCCGATGATCTCCGCCCACGGTGACCTCACGTTTGGCGACGGTGAGGGCGTGACGACAGCACGGCTGGCAGAGTGCCATTTCAATGGTATCGTGATGGCATGAGGACTGCCATCGACGCTGCGGGCCGCGTAATCGTGCCCAAGGCCCTGCGCGAACAACTCGGTCTTACCGCGGGACGTGAGCTCGAGATCCGTGCCCGCGACGGCGTCCTCGTCATCGAGCCATTACCGACCGAGGTTCTGCTCGTCCGGCGCGGAAAACGTCTGGTCGCTCGGCCCAAGTCCAAGCTGCCAAAACTCACGCAGGATGAGGTGCGCGCCGCGCTCGACGGGGCCCGCCGGTGAAGCTCGCGGCAGATACCAGCGTACTCATTGCCTCGTTCGCGAGCTGGCATGAACACCACGACCTCGCATTTCTAGCCACCGGACGCACGGATGCCGTGGTGGGCCACTGCTTGATCGAGACATTCTCGGTGTTGACGCGCTTGCCCGCGCCGCACCGAATGACCGCCGAGGTGGTTTCCGAGTTCATCGAGCGAACATTCGCGGATCACACAGTAGTCGCGCTCCCACCCGACGAACATCGCGAGCTCGTTTCGGGCGCAGCTGCGCTCGGAATCACAGGGGGCGCGATTTATGATGCGCTCATCGGCGCGACGTGCGCGAAGGCAGGTCTCAAGCTGCTGACCCTCGATGGCCGAGCACGTCAGACATATGCCGCGCTGGGCGTCGCTCATGAGATGTTGAGTTGACGATCGACTCGCGGTACTCACATTCGAGACACGCTGTTTGCCCGAATAGTAGGCAATGTCGTTTTAGCAGTCACCGCGATAGCCGCCCTGCGTCGTCGACCCCACGCTGCGCCTTCGAGACCGACACCATATCTGACGCGGCGGGGCAAACACAACCCAGCCTCGTTCGGGACGTTCCCGCGGCGTCGGACCAGACGCTCCGGTACATCGACGACGATGGCGTCTTTCCCGGCTTGCACGCTGTGACGAACTGCAATGCTTTCGGCGTCACCCACCGTGAATCGGGCGCGGCCGACACGCGCTTGCTGGCGTTGCTCCAGAACGCGTCCTTTCTCCCGCTCAACCGCGACGAGGCCCGAAGCCGCGGCGGCATGGATGGCGGGGAGTCGGTGGCCGACCTCGTAGCCCAAGGAAGCGGCAGCCTCGAGGAGGTCTCCGCGACGATGTCCGACGACCCGGTGGCCGCGGCCAGGCAGACACTCGCCTGGCTCCAGGCTGGAGGGGAGCCTGCGGAGCTCGCCGCGTTTCTACTCGCGACGGCGGCGACGCGGGCCCCGGAGGAGCATGACTGGAAGTACCCCGTTGCCGTCATCGAGGAGCTCGAGGAGGTCTCCGACGGTGTCTTGCCGATCATGTGCGCGGCATCGGTGCTCTACGGCACGAGCAGCGGTGACTCCAACTGGAGTGAATACGAGACCGCCCTCGCCGCCATCTCGGCCGTCTTCGTCTGAATTCGCGCGGCGCCGGACCTCGCTTCGGCTTCATTGCCAAAAAAGCTAGCAAGTCTGAAGCTCGGTCAAGCGAGCCGGCAGGGCACGAGATGTTCACCGGTAGCGAGAGCGATGGAGCGAGCGCCCACACCTGGTGATCAACGATGTGACGGTGCGAGAGGCCGTGCTGTCGCGCGGGAACGACGCTCCTGAACGACGCGACCGGGCTCGCCGGCGCCCCACGACGATATAGTGCGAGGAATCGTGGGCTGGCTCCTGATCCTCGCTCCGCTTCTGCTAATCGTCGGTGCGTTGAGCCTCGTGCGCGCCGGCGCGCGGCGTCACGGGGCGCGTGGGTCCTGGGGTGCCCTCCTCACGAGTCCGGTGACGATCTCGGCGGCCGTCCTTGCCGGCCTGGTCAGCGCCATCCTTTGGTGGACCGCGGCTCGAACGGCAGATCCGCATTGCCGAACGGACGGCAAGTGCGGCTTTGGCGTGGCCCCACTCGGCGAGTGGAGCGACTCGGGCCCCTTTCGGGCCAGGGCTGAGAGCGACGACATCTGCCGTGCCACGGTATGGTGCACCGGGTTCTCCGAACCGAACGAGGGCGAGCACCACCGACTTCTGTTCGGCGTTCGCAGTCCCCCGGCGGGCGTGAGCCCCGAAGGCTGCAACGCGGCTTGCTCGATCCACGGACGGTGCTCCGCTGTCGACGGCGCATGCCAGGCCAAGACCGACACCGACTGCGCGCTGACGGAGCCCTGCGTGCTCTGGGGCCATTGCAGCGCGTCCGGCGGGCGCTGTTTGCCGGCACGAGACGAGGATTGCGCGGGCAGCCGGGCTTGCCGCGTGTTGGGGCGATGCAGCGCGATCGGCGGCGCGTGTCGCTCTGCCGACCACTTGGAGCTCCCGTTCGAGGACTACGTCAACCAAACGTTCGCGCGTAACGACCGCGCGATCAGCGATGAAATCTATCGCTGCAGGAAGCTCGACGGGTGCCGCGATGATGGGCGATGCGACCTCAGCGCTACTGGCCATTGCGTGGTAGGCACCGACGAGGACTGCAGGTCTTCAGCGGCGTGCCCGGCTTGCGGAGCGTGTCAAAGGTGGAGCGACAACGAACAGGCGGAGTGCGCGGCGAGCTGCGCCGACACCACCCTCTGCAAGGAGCAAGGTCGCTGTGTGCAGATGGCTGCCGGCCTGTGCGGCGTGGGCGAGTCGCGCGATTGCGAAGAGAGCGAAGCGTGCCGGCTCGATGGCAGGTGTGCGCTTGTGGACGGCACGTGCCAGGCGACCGTGGAGATATGCGCGACGTGGGACGGATGCCTGTTCGACGGACGCTGTGGTGTCACGGCTGGAGAGTGTCGCCTGACCGAGGACGGTTGCGCGCACAGCATCCCCTGCGCGAAGCTCGGCGCGTGCTCGGCGAGCACGGAGTTCGAGGGCTGCGGTGTGGGCAGTCACGCCGATTGCGCCGGCAGCGAGGTATGCGAAGAGTACGGCTGGTGCCGGGCGATTCCCTTGGGCTATTGGCCCATGAGCACGTCGCGCTGGTTCTGCTTCAGCGAGCCGAAACAGTAGTATCCGTCCGGGCCCACATCGCTCGACCCGACCGCGACCCCGAGATCGCCGCGCTCATCCCGCTCACGGCCCTCGCCGCGGCCGCCGTCGAAGCGCCGAGCGAAGTGGCGCTCCCGCTCTTTGTCCGCGCGATCGAGACCGCACGCAATCAGGCCGAGCTGGTCGCCGCGCTGGAAGGCCCCACGAAGAGGCGCGCGAGCGGCGCCCTGAAAGCCGCGCTCGTGAAGCTGCGCGACACGCCCTACAAGATCGACGCGAAGGTCGAGGCCCTGCTGGGACGCATTGCCGATATGGACAGCGTGGACGCGCTCGACTTCGAACTCGACGGGGAGAACCCCTTTCGCGATCGGTGAGAGGCGCCGACGATTCCGCGGAATCGTTTTCCTGCCTATGGAGTCATCGGGTCTTGGATCTCGAGCAGCTCGACCTCGAAGGTCAGCGCCCCTTGCGCCCAGGCCCGTGGCTCGCCCGCACCCATGGCTCACCATCTGCCGCTCGTGCATGGACCTCCATCTCGCGCCGATCGTGCGCAACGAGGATGCACGCGCGGAGCGAAGGGATGCCCTGATAGTGTCCAAGCTTCTCCGTGTGATCGTAGGGCTCGGTGCGCGGGCTCAACACCGCGACGATCAGGCTCGGATTCGTAATGGGATTGGAGTCGTCCGTGTCACGTTCCCAAGGCCCGCACACCACTGTGAGGTCTTGATAGGTCGTGAGGCCCGTCGCCTTCGCTCGCATGCGCAGGTCGGAGACCGCTCAAGAAGACGTTGCCGCCAGCATCCGTGGCGATGCCTGCCAAATTAGCCGTAGACCCTATCGACGTCGATATTCGCGCCGTGGACCGCGATCGTCTCCCCAGTTCCCCTGGCTTCGCCCGCCCACCCGTCGGCTCGGCGAAACACCTCGATGCGGCGCTCTTCCTGCGAAATCAGGACGTACTCACGCAGGGAGGGCAGCGCCTTGAAGGCGTTGAACTTGCCGTCGCGGTCATAGCGCTCCGTTGACTCTGACAACACCTCGACGACGACCGCAGCGTTGGTGACGGCCTGACCCAGGGACCGGCCGTTCTTGCGCACCGTGATCGACTCGAGCGGCCCGCACACAACGCTAGCGTCGGCGTAGGTCGCGAGCTCGACCGCCGCGACGTAGAGCATCGTGTCGGACGAATAGACGCGGCAGGGGGAGGGCAGCGCCCCGAGGGCGATCGTGATGCTCGCCGTGAGGCGACCATGCTCGGGCGTCCCGCGTGACATCGCGTACACGACGCCGTCGAACCACTCGTGTTTCGGCGCGTCCTCTGCGCACGCGACCTCGGCCTCGAAGTAGTCTTCGAAGCGCACCATCGGCGCAGCAGCAGCCTGATTCACGAAGTCAACGTAGCACGCTCCAAGATCTGGCTCGACCACCACCGCCTGCCACCGCGCACGATGCCCATCCTCGGGCTCGATCGAAAATCCAACGTCGATCGTCGTGCAGCTCGCGCTCCAGCTCCTTGACCCGCTCACGCTCGGCGGTGGTCGGCCGTGCGCGCGTGCCGCCGTCACGTTCGGCCCGCAGCACCCACCTCCGCAGCGTCTCCGCCGTGCAGCCCATCTTCTCGGCGATTGAGGTGCCTTCCTCGACGTCAGCGAGTGCGACGTCGGCCGCTGGATGCAACGGATGGGGGGACGCCGCCGGGCCCAGAAGCTGCGCGGTGCATCCTGCGCCGAGGAGGATGAGCCAAAGCCACTTCCTGTCTCGTCGCTCTTGTCTCATGCCCTGAGGCCGCGCGCGCGCAGGGCGTCCGTAAAGTCGTCGATCGAGCCGGAGAACGGGCTGCCTCGCGCGATGACGATCTCGCCTCCCGGAAGCTTCATCGCCAGCGCCTGCGAGGAAGACGCGATCTGGAAAACCGGCGCGAACGCGACTTGCGCCAGCGGCGCGATGGGCTGGCCCGCGCCATCATGGGCCGAGCCTGTCTGCCTGTCGATGAACGCGAGCGGCGCGTGCTGGTCCCAGCGGAGCGCCAGACGCCGCCGCCGCGCGCGCAGCACCAGCACGAACACCGCGGCGAACAAACCTCCTACGCCTCCGATGATCAGCCCCGCGATCACGTTGCCGAGGGAGAGCTGGACAACACCATTGATGCCGGTGAGCCCAACCAGCAACCCGAGGACGAACAGTGCGATAGCGTGCGCGCCGGTGCCGCGATCGATGAAATAGATGCGCGGCCCAACCTCCACCATCTCGTAGCCGCCGCACGTCGCGATGGTTTGTCCGGGCATCGCGGAACGTTACCCCACCAGCGTGCCACCGCGCACGATACCCAGCCTCGGGCCCCGCTTCTTCGGCAGCAGGCTGCAGAGTCCGTCGAGCTCGAAGGCAGACTGCGCTTGGTAGAACGAAGGACGCGAGAAGCCGAACGCCGAGGCGCTCTCGGTGATCGGCTCGCCCTGCACTCGCACACGCCGCAGCATCTCCCCTCCGCCACGGTGACGAAGGGATCATCGGGGACCAAGCTCGTCCATCCTGCCGGGATCGCTGCCAGACGGCGGAGAAGAGTTTGCATCCGCGGCGATCGGATGTTTGTCCGTCGCGTCCGCGGCGCGCGCGATGGCGCCTGACAGAAATCGCCGCTGCGCCCCAAGCAAGGGCGCTCGCCTCAGTCGCAAATCACTCTTCGAACGAGCACGGATCGCCTACCGGAGGGAGAGGCGTGGCGAAGCCGCCGATGCTCACGGCCGCACCGCTGAAGCCGAGCCCGATGGAGATGCCGTCGCACGTGCTTTTCCCAACCGGCTGAGTAGCGAGGGTGGGGAGGCGCTGCACGATGTTCACACGCGCATCATGGGACCGGCAGCGGCGAAGCTATGCCGAATCTCGTCGAGCGCTGGCACGACCACCCGGAGTCGGCAGGCAAAAGCCCGGTACCCAAAGAGGTGCCGGAGCCCGCATTCCGTTCCGAAGCCATCTTGGTTCAGGTGCCGCGCACCTACCCGGACGGGAACGACAATGCGGCTATCGCCCCCAGTGGTTACGCGTTCGCGCGCTTCGGTGAGCAGACGATCAAGGGGGCCGTGCTGCACGGTATCGCGACGGCGCGTGAGTTCATCTACCTGGAGGACCAGTACCTCGTCGACATGAGCATAGGCAACGCGTTGAAGGATGCGTTGCCCAGCATCAAGAAGCTCGTCATCCTGATTTGTTCGACAACCTCGATCAACAACGAGCTGTTTCAGGCGTGGCGGCGGGGCAAAGAATTCATCGACAACCTGGAACCGTTCGAGAAGAAGGTCTCCGTGTGCCAGCTGAAGAGCCAATTCGTGCACTCCAAGACGTGGATCTTCGACGACAAGCTGGCCATCATCGGCTCGGCCAACGTCAATCGACGGGGGTTCACCCACGACAGCGAGCAGGGCGCCGTCATCTTCGACAGCAACGCGAAGAGGCGGTGGTTCTTCGCCCATGACCTGCGAATGAATTTGTGGGTGGGCCACCTCAAGAAGCGGCCGATCGACATGCACGACCTGCTCGCGGCGAGCGTGGACTGGGAAAACCTCATCGATGTCGTATCGGCGATGTCGTGCGTCCATGAGGCGTGACACTCGGCAGGGCACCCACACAGGTCAGCATCTTCCGGTCGGCGACGGAGCACTGCGACGCGCAGCTGACCGAGACGTCGATCTACAGGCTCTTGCATCGTGAGAGCCATCGGCTGTTCGCTGACGAGATGTTCGCGGACCTGTTTATGGGGACGGGACGCAACTGCGCTTCACCACGAATTCTCGCGGTGGTCATGGTTCTGCAACGAATCGAGGGGCTGAGCGACCGCGAGGCCGTCGATCGCTTCACATTCGACACGCGCTGGAAGTACGCCGCCGCTGGGCTGGATGCCGGCTATCCGAGCTTCGCACACTCTCGTAGGCTGAGGAGCGCAGAGACGAGGCCGCCTGTCGCAGCGAGAGTATCGATGGTATCGCGCGACTTGTTCATTCCCGGGCCCTTAGTCCAGCGCGTGGTGCTCGTGCCAGCGCAGATCCTGCGAACGGGCAGGACGCTCATCTGCCGCCTGCTGGCTTGGCGTCCCGAGCTGCCGATCTTCTTCCGCATGCTCGACGCTCTCACCCGAGAACAACGATGCGATGACCAGCCAGATCCAAAGAGGGGCTCACCCCGCGGATTGGTCCACCCGCGCCGCGTCGGCATTGCGCTTGCGTCAGCCGGCGTGCGGTCGCCAGTCGCCCAGCGCCCGCCCAGCGCCCAGATCAAGGTCTAGGTCGGCGCGACGGCTGTTTCACCTTCCCGCCCGATGGTCTCGACCAAGAGCCGGTCGACGAAGAACCGATTGAACGCCGCGGCCTCCTCGGTGTTGACGAAGTGGGCCGAGCGCTCGAACCAGACCAGCGCCTTCCGCGGAGCCTTGAGCGCATCGAAGTAGCCCGCCGCGAGCACCGCAGGCGCTTCGTAATCGTACCGACCCTCTAGAAAGTAGACTGGCACCTTCAGGTCGGGGGCCTGCACCCTCAAATCGATCGTGAGGATCTGAGGCCAGAGCTGGCGCATTCCTGCGAAGACGCCGCGAAACACGTTGATCCGATCTACCCAGCTATACTCGCTCGTCGTCAGCAGGCTGGACAGGAGAGTTGGCATGCCACCGCTGCGACTGCCGTGAACCTCGCCGCCGTACTTCGCCAGGATCCGGCGCTGGACCATCAGCTTTGGTCGAAGCTCACCCTGGTAGGGTGGCGGTCCGATTGCCCGCAGCTGCCTGACGGATTTCGCGTCGTGCGCCTTCTCCGCCTGCTCCAGCGCCCACTCGTACGAGAGGCGCTCGCCCTCGCGCATGTCGACTGCTTGGCCGACGCCGACATACGCGCGGTACAGCTCCGGCCGCCGCTTCACCGCCAAGACGCCGAGCAGACTGCCCCACGAGTGCCCCACCAGGTAGATCGTACGCTTCTGGAAGCGTCGGCAGAGCAGCTCGGTCAGCTCGTGCGTGTCGTCGATGAGCTGCTCGACGGTCATTGCCGCCACGGGCTTCCGCGCGGCGTACGACTTGCCCGCGCCGCGCTGGTCCCATACGGCCACCGTGAAGTGCCGCTCGAGCGCCGGGATGTTGTGCGCTCGCACCATTCCGAGCTCTGAGGTGCCCGGTCCTCCGTGCAAGTACAGGAGCACCGGATTGTTCACGCTGCGGCCGCGGATCAGCACGCTCTGCGCGACGCCACCGATCACGGGCCGCTCCAGAGCCGCGATGCTGCCCAACAGGGGTTGACCTCGATCGTCGATGATCGGAGCCGTCGTGCCAGACCTCAGACGAGAGATGATCGCGTTGAGCATGTGCTAGCCCGCCGGCGCTACGTTGGCTTCGAAAGCGGTGGGGTCGAGGTCGAGCTCGACGTAGGTGAGCGGCCCGCCCGGTAGGATCCACACGGCCCGGGCCGACGTCGGGAGCTTCCGTCCGCGGTGCTCCTGCCAGCCGTCGACGGGCGTGCGCCACTCCGCACGTGCAGGCGGCTCTTTCGAACCCGGAGGGGCGTAGAACCGATCGTTCGTCGAAAAATCGGTGACCGCGCCATCACTCGCCACGAAGACGCGCGCCCGCACGGTGCGCCCGCAATCCGTGAGAGCCAGGTCGAATGCGTCGTCGCCAGCGGCAGCCCAGCTGACCGCGGGCACGAGCAACATCGAGGGCGCCATGAGAACTGCATCGTTCAGATAGGTCGCACACTCTCCGATCGAGATCTCTTCGCTCGCGTCGTCGACCACGGTGAAGGTATCCAGCGCCTTGCCCAGCATGTGCCCCTGCCCGCGGAAGTACGTGTCTCGCACGTAGGTCGGGACGATGCCCTTCACGCGGAGACGCATGTGGAAGAACCGAGCCACGACGAGGCGCGAGTTGTACTGCGCGCACTGGCACGGCACCCACTCGCCTCCGAATAGGAAGCGCCCCTCGAAGTGGCAGCGGAACGACCAGTCACGCGCCCGGCCGACGACATTCATGAAGCGCATGTAGCGCTGGGCGGCGGGCGGCAAGGCGGCGAGGTCGCTCTCGGTCACCAGCGCCTCGCCTGCAGCGCCCGTCGGGCTGCGCGGGATGCCCAGCGCGGCGATCTCGCGCATCAGCTTCCGCTCGAGGCTCGTGCGGTCGTGCGGGGCGTCGGGATGCTGGTCCTCAGGCAGTTGGCCGAAGCTCTTCTGGGCCCAGCGGTGCGCGCGGTGAAACCACGCCGTCGGCTCCGCGAACATCAGGATGCATTGGCCATGCACGACCGCGATCCCGTGCTGCTCGCAAAAGCGGATCGCCTCCGGAGACTCGGCCCCTTGCTGCATCCACACGCGACGTATGCCGCAGGCGGCCGCCTCTTCCACGAGCTTCATCGTTTGCGCCGGCGGCGTCACCAACACGACTCCGCCAACATCGGCCGCTACCTCCGCGAGCGTGTGGGCGCACGGTTGGTCAGCGATGCGGTCCGCCTCCGGGTGCACGATGTGAAGTTGGTAGCCCTTCTCGAGGAGCTCCTTGCGTGCCGTGTTGCCAAACCCGGTCCGGCCGTCGCGGCTCACGCCAACGATGGCAAGAGACGTCTGCGACAAGAACGCATCGATGGTGGCACGGGGCGGCATGGCGTTCTCTCGGTTAGTCATGGCAACCGAGTGAGAGAGCAGCAAGTGGGCCAACACGATCCCCAGGAGATCTCTGATCTCGTCACTGATGAAGAAGCAACCACGCGCAATGCTTGCGGCGACCGCAAATGTTGCGCGTGGCAGCGATTGCCCACGCAGCGGCCACCAGCGATGCACAGGGTGCGGCGCCTCACCTCTTTGCGCGGCCGGCAACGCCGCGGCCGAGCTCTATGCCGAAGTGGACGCGCTGCTCGCACCATCGACGGTGCCGACGGGAACGGCGAGATCGCCGAGGCCCAGAGGCCTGCTGCGAGGAGAGACGCGATGCCAGCTCTCACCCTGGCTCGGCCCTTTCGCTTTCGCTCTCGCGCAGCGCCCTGCACCACCCGCCATTGCGCCTGACGGCCGTCACCCGAATCCCGTCGGCCGTCAGCTTGCGCGCGCAAAACCAAGCTGAAAAATCCCGCCTGCGCGGCGGGTATGGTCCTCGCAACGCCGGACGTCATGAGAAACAGACGACGACGACCAGCATGCCAGGGGAAGCCCATGTTTTCTGCCAGCTACGACGGCGAGCTGTTCGGCTGGTTGCGTGACGAGCCGGTGGATGCACCGCAGCAGGCATGGCTCGAGAAGGCGGTCGGTCTGGGCATCGAGTTCTCCCGCGAGGTGAGCGGGGACCATGCCGACTCACGCTTGATCGACGTGATCGTCATCGGCCGCGCTGCCGAGACGCTGTGGGCCGCTTCGCCTGGCTCACCGCACTGGCGCGATCTCGACGTGGACGTCTTCCTCTCCGCCCTCGAGCGCGCACGGATGGGCCGCTGGCGCGATTCCGCCATTGTTACGCTGATCGCCTTTGCTCACTTCCTCGCCAAGCACGGCTACGTGAGCGGGCGCGAGGCGCTCGTCCTCCGCTCGCGCCTCGACCCCCACGCGCCTCCCGCGTTCATTGCCGCGGGGGTTCTCCTCTCTGCTTGGCTACGACCGAACTAATCCGAGTAGAGGAAGCTGATGTGCCTGTTTGACGCCATTGACCTCGATGTTCGTCCCGGCATTCAGCGCGACGCGTGAAGAGGGGATGGTGGCGCAACCTTCGTGATCGACGTAATTTCGGCCTGCGAGCCCCGCAGAATGGCGCTGTGCACCGAGTCGCAATGGTTTCGCGCCTGCGAGCTCGAGCCGGCACTGGGGCGCGAGCCTTCTTGGACGATGACGCCTACCGACACGGGCGGTCGATACACTTGGCCGCCGAGTTGGTGTGGAGCGTGCCGAACACGAGCACCCCTGTCTCCGCAGCGGAAAGCGCGAGGAGCACAGTGTCCACGTCACGCAGCTCGCCGACGACGACCACATCGGGAGACTCGCGCAAAGCAGCGCGCAAGGCAGACGCGAACGATTCGGTGTGAGCGCCAACCTCTCGTTGCGTGACGAGACCTTGCAACGATACATGTATGTATTCGATGGGGTCTTCGATGGTGATCACGTGAACGGGGCGACTGCGATTGATCTCGTTGACGAGCGCCGCGAGCGTGGTGGTCTTGCCGCTGCCCGTGGGCCCGCACACGATGACCAACCCGTTTTGGAGGGTGGCAAACCGCAGTAGCGCGCGTGTACCTCGGCACAGGGGAATCGATTGATTCATTCACGCTGCTTGGCGGATCGTTTCGGCGTGCTGAGGATATCGCTTTCCGAGCTTGGTGCGCGCGGCGTCGACGGAGAACATCCACTTGATCCGCGCGCCCGATGCATCGCGCTTCTTTTGCCATGACTTGATCTCGTGCTCGAGGGTCTTGCGATCGGGTATGCGTCGGTCGAGGCACTGAGCGGCCAGGACGGAGATCTCGATCTCCACCATGTTGAGCCAGCTGGCGTGCTTCGGAGTGAAGTGGAACTCGAGGCGCCGCAGGATTCGTCGCGCTTCTTCCGGTGCAAACGCTTCGTACAGGTTCTTGGCCTTGTGGGTGTTGAGGTTGTCGAGGACTACGCGGATGCAGTCGGCGTTGGGGTAGTGGACGTCGGCCAGGTCGCGCATGCACTCAGCAAAATCGAGGTTCGTTCGCTGGTCGGTGACCTTGACGTGTCGCCACGAGCGATGTGCATCCACGAAGATGAAGAGGTTCGCGGTGCCGTTGCGGCGGTACTCGTAGTCAATACGCGCCGGCTGCCCCGGCTTGGCGGGCACGGGGACACGGCTCTCGCCTATGAGCTGGATCGGCGTCTCGTCGAAGCTCACGACGGGACGCATGGGGTTCGATTTCTCGGCGTAGAGATCGAGGACGTCCTCCATTCGCGTGACGTACTCGGCGTCGAGCTCCGCGATGCACCACATCTTGCGGCGCCAGGGTTTCATGTCGTTTTCGCCCAGACGGCGGCGGATCGTTTCTTTCGAGATCGTCTCGTGCTCGGTGAGACGAACGAGCTCATCCGCGAGCAGCTCCAGCGTCCACCGCCCGCGACCAACCGGGGGTTGGGAGCAGGCTAGCGCGACAAGCTTTGCCTCCTCGAGGGCAGCGAGCCTGCGCTTGCCGCCCTCGCGCGGCAGCTCGTTGAGCGCGGCTTCGAGGCCGGCCTCAACGAACCGCTTATTGGTCCGGTAGATCGTCGAAGTCCCGCACGGGAGAGTTTCCGCAACGGTCGCGTCCGGAACGCCGCGTGCGCAAGCCAGCAGAAGCTGAGCGCGCGTGCGCATCTGAGGGCCGATGTTCGGTGCGGCGATCAAGGCATCGAGCTGCACACGTTCATCATCCGAGAGCTCCACGATGTAGCGAACGTTCATGATCACCTCCAGGCTTGCGCTCACCCTTGGATCATGATCTCCATGACTTGTCGATCGGCATGGCAACCTCATTCACGAGCAAACAGGGCCAGTATCTCGCCTTCATCCAGGCCTACACCAAGCTCAACCGCCGCGCGCCTGCGGAGGCCGACATGCAGCGGTTCTTCCAGGTCTCGCCGCCCTCGGTCCATCGGATGGTCGTCGACCTCGAGAGCCGACAGCTCATCCGCCGCATCCCAGGAGTCGCTCGTTCCATCGAGCTACTCGTTCCGCCCGAGTCACTGCCTCCGCTCGACCGAACGATTACGGCGGCAAACGATCGATTCCCCTGTGCCGAGGTACTAGTGCTAGTTAAGTTAGTTGCTGACGATGGTCGCCTTCACGATGGCGTCACCTTCGATCACTTTGTCCCAGCCGCCGCTGGCGGTGCCGACCAGCGGGTAACCACCGTCGAGGTGGGGGTGCCGGGCGCGCATCACGAACAGTTGGCTGCTGCCGGTATCGCGACCGCTTAGCGCGACGCCGACGGTGAGCTCGCCGAACGGCTGCGCGGAGGTTTCACAACGCAGCGGCGACAGATCAGGCGGGCCGGCGTAGCCGTCGGCGAAGGGCGAGCCGAACTGCACGACGAACGACGGATCGACTCGATGGATGATGTTGCCGTCGTAGTAGCCGCGTTTCACGAGCGCTGTGACTCGCGCCACGGTGGCAGGTGCCAGCGCAGGGTCCAGCTTCATCGAGAGCTCACCTGCTTCTGTCTCGAAGCGCAGCGTGACGCTGGCAGGCGTCTCCAGCGCTTCGGCCGATAGCTCTGGCGCGCGAGCCGGCGCCGCACAGACTGGCTTCTTGCCGCCATTCATCAGCGCGATGGCGTTCTTGGCGCGATCTCGCGCTGTGGGCGATGGTGACGAGCAGAAGCGCTCCACGTCGGAGAGCAACGCGCGTTGCCCGAGCGCGCCGATGGCATCGATCACCGCGCCCAGCATCTCTGGATCGTTGTCTTTCTCCGCGCGACCGAGCGCCGCGACCAACGCCTTCACGAGATCTGGCGCGGGTGGCGCCAGCGGCTCTGCATCCGGCTCCGGTTTGGGCTTGTCTCTATCTTTGTTTTTGTCGCTCGGCTTGTCGGCTTTGCGAGACTTCTTGCCGCGCGGCGAAGCGATCGCGGGGTTCTTGGAGATTTGTTCGGCGGCGGCGCTGACGACGCCAGGCTCTTTCGCACGCAGCGCTTCCGCCAGCAGCACGGGAGAGTCTTCGATCTCGGCGTGGGCCGCGAACAGGTCGAGCGCGGCCTCGCGCGTGCGCGCGTCCGGGTCTTTCAACAAGTCGTGCAAGAGCTTGTTGTTCGGCCCTTTGATCTCGGAACGACCCATCACCTCGAGAAGCGCGCGCTTGCCGATGAACCCCTTCGTCAGGTCACAGCCCGTAAGCGATGCATCCGTCGTCTTCACGTCCACGACGGTCTTGGCGCTCGCGCAGCGCACCAGCGACAAGATGCGCAACGTGCGCTGATCAGTCGTCGACTTCTCGTTCAGGCTGGCTAGGGCGGTGAGGGCCTTCTGCGCAGCGCGCGCGTCCTTGATGGCGCCGATCGCAGCCAGTAGCACTTGCGTGTCGTCGCCGCCGGCGGCGATCGTCGCCGGCGGAAGCGCGGCGAGCTTGTCGAGGGCGCGACCGAGCAAAACGGCGCCATCATCACCGAGGCGGGCGGCGGCACGGGCTGCCTCGACGCGCTCGGGCATGCTGAAGCTCGCCGCGTCACCCAGGAGCACGCGCTCGAGTGGCTGCAAACCGCCCTGTTTTGCGCGGCCCAGCGCGCGGATGGCGAACAACCTGAAGGGCCCCTTCTCAGCGAGCCGCGCAGAAGCGACCTCTGCCAGCCGTTCGAGGATGGTGGGCGGTACGTTCTCAACGCGCGAGACAGGGTAGAGCGCTTCTGGCAGTGGGCCCTCGGACACCCCGCCGGCCGCGCGCGAGAGCAGCGCCACCCAGGTCTCTTCTCTCAGCTTCTTGGTCTTGCCTGCGAGGTCGCCGAGCGCCAGGCTGGCCGCGCGCGCGCGCGCAGGCGACGCATCGAGCCACGCGACGAGCGTCGTTTGCGAACGCTCTTCCAGTGCACAAGCACCAACTGCGCGGGCGACGGCGCTGAAGGTGTCATCCCACTCTGGTCCGGGTGGGAACGAGAGCGCGCGCGCCACCAGCGCCGATACCGTCGGCTCGCGCGCGTCGGCGCAGTCGAAGCCGAGGCCGTAGGCGACCCAGGCGACAACTTCGCGATCTTCATCCGAGAGCAGCAGCAAAAGCTTGTCACGGGCAGATGCGCCAGCGGTGCGCGCGAGCGCACGCGCGGCCGCCCGACGCACCGTCACGCTGCGCGAACGCAGATCATCGTCTTCGATCATCGCGGGTGAGCGCCGTTGCTCGGCTTCGCGCAGGCGAAGCAGCGCAGCGTCGTCCGAAAGCGGGGTCGCTGCCGGCGGGCTCTCGGAAGATGATGATGGCCCAGCAGGTGACGACGGGCCGGCGCACGCGCAAAAGCTCGATGCGAGGGCGGCAGCAACCCCAAAAATCTGGCTCCCGGAGACGCGCCTCTTCATCGAGCCGACTCACGAAAAGGATGGCTGCCCCGCCGAACGCTGTGCAGATAGCTGCGATCGATGCTGCTCGCCACGACCTCGTACCCGCGTCGATAGAGCGTCGCGAGCACCGTCGAAGGCGGAGTCGGAACGGACAGCGGCAAGGCGTCCACACCCAGCGCTCGGAAACAGGCAAGCGCGCGCGGCATGTGCCAATCGCAGGTCACCAACAGCGCGCGTTGCGCCCCGAGCCGGGCCATCAAGGTTGTCGAGAAGAGCGCGTTCTCCGAGGTGGTGAGCGAGCACAGCTCCGGAAACACGTCGGAGTCGGGCACACCTCGTCCGACGAGATAGTGTGCGACTCGTTCGGCTTCGACGTGCTCACCCCATCGCCGGCCACCCGAAGTGATGACGAAACGCGCGAGCCCCGCCTGAGCGGCCACGTACGCCCAATCAGCACGACGACGTAGCGTCGCGGAGAGCGCGCCTGACAGCTCGACCCGGCAGCCGAGCACGACGAGCGCATCTTGTGGTGTGTGCCGACTCAAAGCGACAGCAGCCTACACCGATTTTCTCCTGTGGAAGTGGGACTAGGCAGCGTGAAGCGACGGCTCCGTCGTGAGCGCCTCGATGCGCGCGCGCATCATTTTCTTGGCGCGTTCTTCGAGCTGCCGAACGCGCTCTTTGCTGATGCCGAACTGGACGCCGACTTGTTCCAGGGTTTGTGGCTCGGCAGCCAAGTAGCGCTGCTCGACGATCGAACGATCTCGCGGGTTGAGCTCGATCAGCGCGGCGTGAAGCGCGCCGGCGAGCTGGGCGTCGGCCTCCGAGGCGGCAACCGACTGCTCTGGAGAGGGCTCTTGGCTGGCGATACGATCACTCTGGGCGCGCCCGTCACCATCGCGATCGTCCAGGCTTGCATCCCGCGCCACCAAGAGCGGCAACAAGCGACGGACCTTCTCGACGGTGAGACCGCTGACCAGAGCGAGGGCCTCGGGATCGCGCTCCTGGGTGTTGCGGTAGTGGCGAATCGCACGACGCTCGGACTTGGAAGTGCCGACTCGCACGACGCGGTAGGCACGGATGACGTGGTCACGAATCTCGGCTCGAATCCAGTAGGCCGCGTAGGTGACCAGACGGCAGCCTCGGCCCGGGTCGAAGCGAGCAATGGCCTTCAATAAGCCGATGCTTCCCTCTTGCACGATGTCTTCGGTGGGCACGCCCCAACGGCGATATTCCAGCGCGATGGTCATCACGAAAGGCAAACACGCGATCACGAGCCGATCGCCGGCTTTCTGGTCTCCTGCTTGGAAGCGAGCGACGAGCGCTTTCTCTTGCTCGGCTGTCAAAGTGCGACGTTGCGAACGCTCAACGGAACTAATCATGGCGCCTCCTCGGAGGGGTCGGCGAGCTTGGATGAACGTCACTAAGCAAGCGCGATGCCGTCGCCATTTGCCGCAAATGTCGACGGGGTCGGCCAGATATCGCGAAAACCTTGCGGAAGCCCCAACGCGCGGCACCCAGAGTTTCGCGTAATGGAGCGTTCCGTGGGCGACTGGTGTAAAACCAGGAGGTGACCGAGCCCCGCACGAGCGCGAAGAAGCGATGGGCGCTCACCGCTGGCGCTCTCGCCCTCTTGCTGGGCGCGCTGTCGACCCGCACGGGAAGCTGGCTCACGAACGATGCTTCGTCGGGCGTTGCGCTGCAGTTCTTTCACGCGCCGCCGCTCGGGCCGATGCTTCTCGGGCCACAAGCCGCCGAAACGAGCGCATCGGCGGATGCCTGCGTCGAGGGCCGCGGACTGGTGTTTCCGACCGGCGAGCTGCCTCAGCTGACGTGTGAGCAGGCTCGCAAGGTGATCGCGCAAGCGCGCAACCTGCTGGCAACACCGGCAGAACCGATCGACCCCGCACGATTTGCGGCAGCCACCAGCGACTGGCTCGACCCGCACGGACTTTGGTCGGTTGCGCCGGACGCACCAGTCGCACCGCTCCTGAGCAAGGTCTCTGCGCGTCTGATTCAAGAGCTGGAGAGCGCCCCTGGAGGCAGCGGCTGCGGCGCCGCCAGCGAGGTTGGCGCGAGCCTGTCTCAGTGGGTGGGCGAGCTGCGCACAGTCGCCGACGCTGCGCGAGAGCTCGCCAAGAGCCAGTCGATCGACGCCCGAACCCGTTGGGAGCTCGCGTCCAACACGCCGTTCGAGGACGGCACTGTCTCGCGGCGTGCGAGAGACCTGTCTCGTCTCTTGGGCCATGGCGCAGGCGGCGTCGAGCGCGGCTATGGGAGCGCGCTGACGCCCTTCGCCAAGACCGCCATCGACAGAACACTGCCCAACAAGCCGGCGGCAGACTGGGAGCGAGTCGTGCTCGCGGCTGCCGTGCGTGCCTATCTTCCGCAGCTCGATCCGCACGGCGCGTGGGCGCCGCTCGACGAAGAGACCAGCATCTACGACCTCGATCTGGAGGTCGACCCGCCACCGCGACTGTGGTCCGAGATGACCCGCACGACGCTTGGCATTCGGGTCGACGCTGGCGCCCGCGCGCCGCTGAAAGTGGGCGACGTCGTGCTGCAGATCGGCGCTGTCGATCTGGGTGGCCTCAGCGTCGAACAGGCCAACCAGCTCGCCATCATGCCGGACGGCGACCCGATCAAGATCACGCTGCTGCGCGGCGGCGCTGTGCGTCCTCAGTCGCTCGAGGCCAATGTCGACGTGGTGCTGCTGTCACCCCCACCGGCGGCTCGCGAGCTCAGCGGTCTCAGCTTCCGCGAGATCGGCTACGGCTCCGGCCAAGTGCTCGTGGTCCGCATTCCAGACGTGCCCGACGATCTGGGCGAACGCCTCGCGTCGGCGTTGTTCGAGCATGAGCGCGCTCACGAACCGCTCGGCGTGCTTCTCGACTTGCGTGGCAACGGTGGCGGCTCGACGGACGGAGCCGAAGGTGCACTCGCCCTCTTCTTACCTGGAGCCGCGTTGTTTCCGATGAAGCGGCGAGACGGCGAGATAGAGGTCGACCGTGCGCCTCGCCCGGCCAAGGTCTGGCGGGGCCCGGTGGCGACGCTGGTCGACGGTGACTCCGCCAGCGCGGCCGAGATGTTGGCGGGCGCCCTGCTCGCCTACGAGCGCGGCACTGTCGTCGGCACCCGCACGTACGGCAAAGGTTGCGCGCAAGAATACCTGGATGACGATTCTGGCGTCGGGGTGCTGCGCCTGACCACGCTCGTGTTCTCGCTGCCGGACGGCTCTCCGCTTCAGCGCGTTGGAGTGTCACCCGTGATCACGCTCGGCCTGCCCCGCGGAGGCGAGCAAGAAGCGCTCTTGAGCCACGCGCCATCCACTTGGCGCGGCCCCGACGTTCGCGACCGCGGGCTCATCGGTGGTGTCGCCTGGCCTGACCACGGCGGACGTGTCGGTGACGGCAGCGACCAAACCGTGTACCGCGCGCTGCGAGCGCTGGGCGCCACGCGGGCTGCCGCGCGCTAAATCAGGGAGCGTGATTCTCGGCCAAAGAAGGCCACAGGCTTCAGGCCACAGGCTTCAGCCAGAGCCAGATGAGCATGGTGCGGGTTGCCGGCCTCTTTCTCGCTCTCTTTCTGGCTGAAGCCTGAAGCCTGAAGCCTCATTAGCAGCTACTTCTTGAACAGCTTGCCGAGGATGCCGGCTTCGTCCTTGCGCTTCTTGTCCTTGCGCATTTGATTGATGCGGACCTCGCGCACGGCGTCGATGTTCTTCGGGTTCAACTGCACCACGAGGCGGAAGTCGCGCATCGCGCGCTCTTCTCTGCCGGCACGCTTGAGCAATACAGCGCGGTAGTAGAGAGCGCGCTCGTACATCGGCTCTTTGGCCAGGATGCCGTCGTAGACCATGATCAGATCGTCGTAGAACGAGCTGGTCTTGCCTTCTGGGACGATCGGCGGGTCGCCGCGGCGCAGCGCCTGAATCCAGGTCAAGAGGGCGACGTACTCAGCCTGGTCCGGGTCGGCCTGCGCAGCGCGCTTGGCGTAGTTTTCGGCGCCGTTGAGGTCGTTCTTCTTCATCATGACCTCCGCCTTTTGGAACTCGATGGCGGCGTCGACAACGCGCTGCACGGCTTCGATCTCGGCGTCCTCTGCACCACCGCCCGAAGCCAGCGATTTTTCGTACTCGAACCGCTTGGCCGGGTCGTTCAGGGTGTTGTGGGCCTCGTTGAACTTGGCGAAGATCGTCGACACCGTCGGCTTCAGCTCGGCGAGCTCAGCGGGCAATCGATCGGGGTGCCACGCCTTGGCAAGCTTGAAGTACGCCGCTTGCACAGCCTGATCTGTGGCGTCCTTCGGCACGTCGAGCATCTCGTAGTAGTTCTCTTTCTCGACACGCCCAGCCTTCAGCTCGATCTCTTGCCACCGGTGTTTGTGGTCCATCGAGAGGTGAGCCGGTGGTGGCCGACCCCCTCGTACCGACGGGGCTGGCTGCGGAGCGAAGGGGGGCGCCGCAGAAATTCGCACAACCGGCGGCGGCGGCGGCATCGCCGATGATTGGTAGCCGAACGAGCCCCCGCCGGGTGGCGCGCTGAACAAGTTGGCTTGCGGCAGCGAGCTGATTTGCTGCCGAGCGTATTCAGCCGACTGAATTTGTTGCTGACGCTGCTGCTGCTGCTCTTGCTGCATCTGCTGCTGGCGCAGCTGCTCTTGCTGCATCTGCTCGTGCTGCAGCTGCTGCTGGCGCAGCTGCTCTTGTTGCATCTGCTCGTACTGGAGCTGCTGCTGGCGCAACTGCTCTTGCTGCATCTGCTGCTGGCGCAACTGCTCTTGCTGCATCTGCTGCTGGCGCAACTGCTCTTGCTGCATCTGCTGCTGGCGCAACTGCTCTTGCTGCATCTGCTGCTGCTCGTACTGCTGACGCGCAAGGTGCTGTTGATAGGCCGCTTGCTGTGCCTGCATCTGCTCCGCGGTTGGTGCCGGCGGGATTGCGCTGTTGATCAACGCTGCGGTCTGCTGGGGCCCCATCACGAACGTGCCGCCGACGGCCTCGGCGCTGTCGGCGTAGTGTGCGGCGGCGGGAGGTGCCGACGGCGCATGCGAAGCGTGAGGCGGCGGAGCGAAGACAGGCGGCGGGTAGTGCTCCTCAGCGACCGCCGGCGGAGCAATTCCTTGCGAAGCAAAAGCAGCCGGTGCAGCGAAAACTGCCGACGGCCGCGGGGACGGCGCGGGCTCAGGGGCCTGCTGTTGATAGGGCGCTGGCGATCTCGACGACGCGGGTCGCGGCGATGGAGGGGGCTCGGGTACGCGCGCGGCTCGCGTCGATTCCGGAACGGGTGTCATGTCTCGTTGGCGGGGACTCTCCCCGTCGGCTTCGGCTTCGCGAATGGCAACCGGGCCCGGCTCGACAACGCCCGAGCGCCGGATGCGATCTCGCATCGTGACGCCGACCGGCGGACGCCCGCCCCCAATGTCGAGGTGCCGCGTGACGGCCAGCGCATACACCGTGAGCCGCAGCGCGCGCTCTTGCGCGACGCCGGCCGCCACCATCTCGTCGAACGTCATCTTCCGGATGCGCAACAGATCCGCTACGGCTTGCTCGTCTTTGCGAAATTCGAAGCGCTTGAGCTCGGCGTCGAGATGGAGCGCGATGGGCCGCTTCGTCAGCTTGGCCAGCGTCTGATCGATGAGCGGGTCGTCGGAACGCAGTCGCACGCCGGTCATGATGATCGCCAGCGGCTCGACCGGCGTGAGCTCGGGACCACCGTAGCTCGCGAGCAGATTGTGGTCCGCGTAGAACGCGTAGCGGGTCTCCGGCGCCAGATCGAAGAGGAAGATCAGCTTGTGAATCAGCTGCTGCTTCAGCGCCTTCAGAATGGTGCCGCCATCGACGAGGCCGCGCGAGACGAGGAAACGCCCGTGCAACATGCGCTTCTTCGACACCTCCATCAAGCTCTGGCGCAGGGCTTGCTCGTCGAGCACGCCCATCTCGACCAGCACGCGATCGAGCGGCGAGACCATGCCACCCGTGCGGATCTTGCAGGGGACGCCCTTCTCGAAATAGAGCCCATGATTCATACCGTCCGGCGCCTGAAACAGGGCGGTACCCGTCAGCCGCTGATCGAGCATGTAGACCAGCAGGTGGACCAGCGGAGTCTTGACCAGCGTCCCCTCCGCTGTGGGGCTCGGCGGCGGTGCCTCTGGCGGAGGGGCAGGCGGTGGGGCTTTGGACCTCTGCGGTGCGGGCGCGATGGCACCCGGCGGCGGCGTCTTCAGCCCCGGTGGCGGTGTCTTCAGCCCCGGTGGCGGTGTCTTCAACCCCGGTGGCGGTGTCCTCAGCCCAGAACGCGAGGGTGACGAAGGAGTTGCGACGGCAACTGGCGGCGGAGGTGACGAAGCGGCTGCGCCCCAAGCCACCGCGCGAGTCGCGCCTTCGTCGTCGAAACCACCACCCGGATCCGTGCCGGCATCGAGATCGTCGTGCGCCGGCGACTGCTCCGCATGGTACGGGTTCGCAATGGCTTGCGGCGCATGTGACGGCTGCGCGCTCGGGTGCGGCTGGTAGGGCGCGTTCAGCAGCCCCGACGCGGGCGATCGCATATCGCCCTGTCGCGGCGCGACATCACTGACCTGGGACGGCGTGAACGAAGACTCGCGCGAGACGTGCCCGCTCGGATGGCTCTGACCGCTGCTGTGGCTCTGACCGCTGCTGTGGCCCGGACCGCTGCTGTGGCCCTGACCGCTGCTGTGACTCTGGCTGCTGCTGTGACTCTGGCTGCTGCCCTGACTCTGGCTGCTGCTGTGACTCTGGCTGCTGCCCTGACTCTGACTGCTGCCCTGACTCTGACTGCTGCCCTGACTCTGGCTGCTGCCTTGATCGTGGACTCCTGTGCTTCGCACCGTCGCCTTCGCGGCACGCGCCTGTTGCTTGGACGCGTCGTCGGCGGGCGAAACGATGCGCGCGACCTGTTTGCGCGGATCTTGTGGCCCAAGGCTTGCGAGGTCGACGTCGACAGCTTGCGGCAACGGGCGCCCGCCACCATCGAACATCACGCGCACGCGCGGCTGCGAATATTGCGACGGGTGCGGCGGAGTCGAGAGCACCAGCGCCATCTCGGTCGAGCCCAGCTGCAAGAGGGTGCCCATCGGAAAGATGCCGAGCGCCGCGATCAGTAAACGGATGACCGTGTGGTCTGCCGGGTCGGTCGCCTCCGATTCGAGGGCGGTGACCGCGTCGTCTGCCGTCATCGGCTCTGCGCCGGGGGCTGGCGTGAGCAGATCGTTGAAGCGGCGCGCGATGGCGACGATGCGCGCCTGCAACGTTGCCGGCCGCATGCCGCGGTACACGGGCCCGAGCTGCCTTGCGCGGCGCACCCAGTGCGCCTCGTAGGTCAACACCGTGCGCATCACGGTGGGCTCGTTCACGTGACCGAGCGCGGTCATCACCGCGGCTGTCGCAGCAGGGGATTCGAGCTCTTGGGCCTCGGAGAGTCGAGGCACGATGGCTGGCGCGTTCGGACCGACAGTGTTGGTGAGTCGCGGTCGGGCCGTGTCGAAGAGCAGCGCCGCCATGCCCACTCGCGCAAGCACCACGATATCATCTGTGATTTGGCGCGCGATCGAGACGCTCAAGATCGCCGTATTGACGGCTCGCCCCGCTTCGTCCTGGTTCGCATTGCGCGCCGACGTGACACCCAAGAAGCTCGGCGTTTCGCCGCGAGAGAGGTCGACGAGCATCTGCGCGATGCGCTTCACACGCTGCGGCAGATCGTAGCGACCCTTCTGCAGCTGCTCGAAGAAGCGACGCATGATCACGATCGCCGAGGCGTACATGCGGATGACGGCTTGGTTTTCATCGAGCCGCTCGACGACGGCGCCGCGCCGGAGCGCACTGTCGGCCACCGCGCGCATGCGGATGCGCGCCGACGGCTTCTCCATGTTTTGCGTGCGCCCCGAGCGGTGGGCCTCGGCCATCGCGGCGACGAACGCGAACAGGTCTTGCGGCGTCACGTTCTTCGCGATGGCGAGCTCCGAGAAGCCGTGCTTCTTCAAGATCTCGCCGAGCTCGATGGCGCCCTCGTACACCTGGCGATTCGCCTTGAGCAGCTGGCCACCCACGAAAATCGAGCCGAACGCGAACAGGAGCGAGACGTTCTGATCGGTGCGCTGGCCGTAGTCGTTGATGATGTGCGCGGCGTCTTCGACCTGGCGCACGACGGCTTGGTTGTCGAGGGAGTGCAGCGCAGACTGCTTCACCAACCGGAAGATGGCCTGAACCACAGTGGCGCCCAGATCGCGCGCCTGCACGCGGCGCACGTTTTCACCGACATTCTCGGTGATGACGTCGAGACGCGGCGCCTGCGCCGTCATGTGATCACCTCACCAGCAGGTGAGATACGCAGGCCAAGCCGGCCTGCGATCGCGTCGGCGGACAGCAGTGCGGCCTCGCGCAGCGGCTGCGTGTTCCACCAGCGCCGCTTCGACGCTTGCAGCACTGCCTCGAGCGCCTCTCGATTCTGCGCATTTTGACCGAGAAGCTCGGCGCAGAGGGCGCGTGTCTCTTCCAGCGCTTCGTCGACCAAGAGACCGTGCTTCTGCACGATCTCGACAGCCAGCTGCTCTCCCCTTTGGGGGTTCAGCGCATAGAGGGCGGTGAACAGCTCGCGCCGCTCTTGGACGGGCAATTGGTTGAAGGTCGGGTCCTGCACGCGCTTGACCAAGAGCGGCCCAGCGGCCCGCACTTGATGGTACGCCATCGTCCGCAGCGCTGCTTGGCGAAGCTCCTGCGACGGATGTTCCGCCATCTTGACGAGCTCATCGCGAAGCTGCTCCGGAGACTGCGCCAAATAGGCCATCGCCTCGCAGCGCATCGTGGGGTTCGGGAGCGCGGCCAGTCGGCGCAGCGCTTCCCAGCCGCCCTGCGTCTGAATCGAAGCCAAAAGGCGCAACATCGGGCGAGCAGTGTCGATCGGCAGCTGCGGAACGCGATCTGCGATCTCGTTCTCACGACCTGCGATGGTGCGCTGCAAGAACTGGAACAGTACGGCGCGCAGCCGCTCGTTCTGCACCTGATCGAGCACCGACAGCACTGCGTTCACGTGCTCACCGCCGAGGTCGTTGAGCACCATCGCCAAACGTTGCGCGACCCACTCGAGATCTGCGGCAGGGCCAGTTGCGCCAGCCGGCCCCTGCATCAGCGCGTGCTGGTTCGATCGCACGGCTTCGATGATGAGCAGCTTCACTGTCTCCGGGCCGAACATCACGCGCGTGAGCAGCGGACCGACTGTGCGGGGGTCGATGCCGTGGAGGCGCTGCTGCGAGACCGAGATATCGACGCAGCGACGAAGAGCGTCGTACATCGGAAACAGCACGTCGAATCGCCGCGACAGCACCAAATCGCGGGCGCTGGCGTCGAGCGGCTCGCCGACGAGCTGCATGTCCTTGCGCTTCACCGTGTCGACGAAGGCCTCCGCCAACACCTCGACGAAGCGCTCGCTCCAGCGTTCTGGGCTCGTCTCCAGCTGCGCGGCCACGGCCTTCTTCGCGACCGGATCGATCGCCAGCACCTTCGCAGACGCGCGCGCGACGTCGCTGGCTTGGTTGTCGACGTTGACGTTCATGGCGGCGGCTTCGGCCCGATTCGCGCGCTCATCCGACGCCCTGCGTGCCATCCCCTCGAGCTGATCGGACTCTTCGTAGAAGGCTTCGCGATCGGCCGCATCACCTTCGGCGAATACGTTGATCGCATCGTAGCGAATGTGAGTGAGCTGCCGCTCCCAGAGCGCGGTCGCGATGTCGTCTTCTGGAGTCAGATCGCGGTACGGGTCGGTCATCAACACTTCGCAGAGGCCGCGCACCTCTTGCTCGGTCACGCCCGGCTGCACACGGAAGCTGCGCACGCCGGCTGCAAACAGGTGGTAAGGCACCGTGTCGAACGGCGCCGTCGGCTCCCACACGGTCTGCTGCCGGTGGTTGAACGAGTACGGCATCAGGCCCCAGTAGACTGAGCTTCTGTCCTCGTTCAATGCCTCGACGAAGGCTTGGTGGGTCGCGCGAAGCTTGTTGTCGCACTCCGGATGTTGCCAGCCGTACTGGCGCACCGCAGGCAAGAGCCGTTCGATCCGCCGGAAAATATCGACCAGTCGCTGAACGGCCGGGTCGGTCTCCAGCGCCGCCTGTTCGACCGGCTCCTGTGGCGCCACCACGACGGCAGCGGCCATCGGCTGCGGCACGGCCGCTTGCGCGACCTGTGCTTGCGCAGCTTGCGGGCGGTGCAGCGCGAGCAGACGCAAGCACTCTTCGCGCATGATCTTGGCGGAGTCGAAGCGGTTCCGCGGGTCCCAAGCCAAAGCCTTGTCGACCAGGGCGATCATCTCGACGGGCAAATCCGGCGCGACCCGCGCCAACGACGGCGCCGGCTGAGTGGCCGCCAAGATGAACGCCTCGTTGTCGCTGCGACCTTGATGGAGACGTTGCCCGCTCAAGATCGCGTACAGAGTGGCGCCGATCGAGAACACATCGGCGCGGCCATCGACGCCTTCGGTAAGGCCCATCGCCTGCTCCGGGGCCATGAAAGAAGGCGTACCGAGCGCGGTGCCAGCGCGCGTCTTGTCGCCGCCGGCCTCGCGCATACGCGCGACACCGAAGTCGAGCAGCTTCACCGCGTTCTCTTTGGTGACGAAGATGTTCGCCGGCTTGATGTCGCGGTGGACGATGCCGAGCACATGAAACGCCTCGAGTGTGTCCAGGGTTTGCTCGGCCACGTAGAGGGCGTCCGGGATGGGCACCTTGCGCGACATGCGCTTCCACATCTGCTGAAGGGTCTCGCCCTCGAGCAGCTCCATCACCAAAAACGGCTCGTCCGCCTCGGTGACGTCGTCGTCGAGGATGGCGACCCGGCCCGGGTGCTCGACCCGGTTGGCGACGTAGCCCTCCCGCAGAAATCGGTCCCGGATGCCGACGTCGCGCGCGAACTCCGAGTGGAGGATCTTGAGCGCCATCCTGGACCCGTTGCGATGGGTGCAGGCAAAGACAGTCGCCATACCGCCAATTCCCAGCATGGAATCGAGTCGGTACTTGCCCTTGATGGTCTTCCCAAGGCGTGCGCGGGCTCGCGACTTCTCGTCTTGCCCCTCCGGTTCTGCGGAGGGGTTGGAGGCAGGGTTATCGGCGGCCACTTTCGCGCGTGTGGGAAGGGGATCGCAGCGAAGAAAACGCTATCATCCCTTATCTCCCTCCCGTGCGGTTTTCGGAGCCCCCCTGGACGATTCGCACGTCCAGTGTCTGCAGAACGGGGGCAGACGCCCTGAACCGCTACGGCGCCGCGCGGTCAGTGAACCATGCCCCCGGCGAAGGCCACGTCTTTTCGCGCGAAGCCGCTCAGCCGAAGGATCTCGGAGCGAGCTTTCGCGAACGTGAAGGCGCTGCTACGAAGGTCCCATGCGCGGCTCGCGACTTCCCGTTCTTGCGCTGTTGGCTGCTGTCATGGGCTGCAGCGGCACCGACTATGTGCGCAACGAGTGGGAGGCGCAGCCCCTGGACACTTCTGGCGATTGGCTCGAGGGGCGGGGGCCGGCGAAGACCTCAGCCGCCCCGGTAGCCGAGGTCGGTAACCGCAAGCCGGACACCTTTCGCAACACGTACTACGACTTCCCGGCAGAAGGAGGCGGCAAGAAGGACGCGAAGGTGTTCGACGCAGCCTGCGTCCTGATCGCCGATGTGCCCAAAGGCTTCCACGATCAAGTCTGCCTTCAAGGCAGCGGACGCCTCGCCAGTGGCGACACCATCAGCTTCGCCAAGCGAGATTGTGCCTGCGCAGCTGAATGCCCCAAAAGCGGCCAAAAGATCTGCTTCGAGAAGCTCGACCCCAAGAAATTTCCGAGCGGCCGGGGCGCGCTGGGCCAGGCTGTCACCCCGCTGCGCACGATCGCCGTGGACGACTCGATCATCCCGATGGGCTCCAGCGTGTACATCCCCGAGTTCGACGGCATGCCCAAAGGCAGCGGCAAACACGACGGTTGTTTCCTGGCCGAAGACCGCGGCAGCAAGGTCGTGGGCGCCCACGTCGACATCTTCACCGGCGACCCGTCGACCACCGAAGCGTGGAACAAGCTGGTGCCCTCCAACAGCGGCGTTCACATCGAGCTCGACTCCCCCCGCTGCAAGGCTCCGAAGTAAAGAGCGCCTACGATGAGCCTCTGCTCGCGGGTAGCTCCCGGCGGCCCGGTACGGTAAGCCAACCTCCGCAATGCGTAGTTGGATCGCGACACTCGGCATCGCACTCGTGCTCGGCGGCTGTGTCACCGGCAGCTCACAGCAACACTGGGGCCCGGAAAAGGCACCCCGCAAACCGGTGGCGAAGGCCTCCACGTCCGCCGACGTCGAGCCCGATGAGCCCCCGCTCGCAGGCGGCGAAGACGCAAGAGTGCGCCGCGCCGAGCGACTGGCGGCCCGCCTGCTCGACGGCAGAGCAGCGTGGTTGAGCGAGAAGCGCACCTTCTTGGTGATCACCGCATTCTCCGAAGAAGGCGCCGGCACCGGCACCACCGGCGAGGTCCTGGCCGAGCGCCCCGATTCGAACGCCAGCAACGAAAGTGACGAGACCCCGCTGTGCGAGCCTGGCGCTGCGTGCGACGGCGATCCCGACGACCTCTTGCGTGCAGCCACCGACTGGGTGCTCGAGATCGGCGCCGACGAAGCCATCGTGCTCGAGCCGCTGCCCTTTGCGTCCGACAAAGGCGCACCTTCGACCGAGGTCGGCGCGATCGGCGGACGCGTCGTGTGGACGCGGGACCACCTCGACATCGTGCGCCCCAAAAAAGCGGCCGCGTCATTGCCCAAGATCGTCGTCGACAAAGAGTGGACCCTCAAACCCCTGGCTGCTGTCCCCTCCCCCGACGGCAAGCTCCTCTTGGTGCTGTTCGAGATGGACCCAGGTGCCAAATACAACCAGGGCTTCAACGCCTTCGTAGAGACGCGCGTCTACAAAGTCCCCTGAGCGTCACGAGCTGAGGCGCGCCACAAACGCACGTAGCGCTGCCGGTTCGAGCGCCAACGTCAGCTCGACGCGTTCAGTCGTGACGGCCAGGGAAGCGAGCAAGGCGCTGCGGCCCTTCGTCGGGTCGCCGGAAGCGCGCTTGGTGTCGAACCAGCGAGCGGGGTCGAAGTAGGCATACGTCGCTGCGCGCGCTGGGAGCGGCTTGGCGGCAGCCTGCACCACAGCGAGATCCGCGAGAGAGGCAGGGCCTTCTTCGGCGCGGCGCCGCAGGGCTTTGCGTAGCGCCGCAACGGTGTCGGAGCCTGTCGCGAGAGCAAGCCGGCCGCCTTCGATGCGCAGCAGCACCGACGCCAGGCGTTTCGAGCTGGGCTCGCTCTGTTTGTCTTTGGCGGGCTCCTCGCGGTCGAGCGTGAGATGGATGGCTTCGCCGATCAGCGTGAGGCGCGTGTCGATGATGTTCACGCGAATATCGGCGTCGCGGGTCTTGCTGTCGACCGCGGCCTTCGTCAGCGCTTTCAGCGCGCGACGCGCGCCGTCCTCGTCGGCGAGCTCGCACGATCCGTAAGCGAGCGTCCCGAGCGGGCCACGCTCGACCGCGATCTGGAAGCCGTCGGCCCGTGCGTGCGCGAGGGCGACCAGCGCGTCGCGCACGCCGTCGGGTGGGTCGGAAGCGAGCCCCATCGGCCCGAGCAACTTGGCCAGCGCTTCAGCGCTCTTCACGCGGTCGGGCAGCGCCTCGTTGAGCGCGACGCCGAGCTCAGCATCGCGATCGATAGCCAAGAGCGGTGTCACCTCGCCGCCCGTGAATGCCACCAAGATCGCGGCCAGCTCGGTTGTTTTGGGAGCGGACAGCGAGAGCGAAACGACTTTGTCATCGACAGAAATAGTGAACGGCAGCTCCGGGATCTTGCCGAGCCCGCTTGCCAGCCCGGACAGCGTTGGGAGCTCGCGCTCGAGGAGTGTGGCCGTCTGCTTGTCGATGCGTGCGAGCTCTCTGGCGATGAGCCGCCTCGGCGCGTCTCCGTGTAGCCACCCGGCGATTTGCCCGCTGCGCGCGGCAAACATCGACTGTTCGGGGTCCGCCAAAAACCCGCCAGCGCGCGCTACAGCCGAAGCCGCGCCGACGAGCAGGTGATTGCGCACCAGCGCCAACACGAAGTCTCGCGGCGCGCCTGTCGGCACCAGCCGCTCGCCTCGCAGCGCCTCGTCCTTCTCGATTCGAAACAGCGCGGATTGACCCAGCGTCGCCGTGGCGATGAGTCGATCGGGCGCGCGCAGCGGCAGCGCCAGCACGGCGTCGAGCGCGATTGCCACTGGCTCTGTCTGGCGCGGCAGGACGGCGATACGCAGCGCGGCCGAGGTGTCGAACGCTTCGCTGGCCGTGATCGGCAAGCCAAGCGCGTTCGTTGCCAGCGCTGCCCATGAGCTACCGACGATCGGCAGGTCATAGGCCTTGCGCACCAAATCGAAGAGCGCGCCAGGTGCCTCGACGACGCAGACTCCCAGCAAATCAGCTGGTATCTCCGCGGGCCCCAAGGGAGGCGCCGAGCTCGTTGGGGCGGCGTCTCCCGGCTCGGAAGAACAGCCCAGCGCCGCCTTTGCCAGGCCACCAAACGCGAGCGCAAGGATCGAGCGGCGTCGCTTCACGTCTGGGCCTAAGCTAATCGAGCCACCGCACGCATGCTTGCCCGAACCTTCGCCCGCTCTCGCTTCCTGGCTTTTCTGACGCTGCCGGCGTGCACCGGCGCCCCACTTGTATTTCCAGATCCCGCACCGGTCAGCTCGACGGTCGAGTCGCCGGTGTTGCCACCGACGGAAGCGAACGCCGACCCACTACCGCCGCCAGCGCCGCTCGAAGATCCGAGCGCGCCGCCCTACGCGTCCAAGACGCCGGAGCTCGCTCACTTCCACGCCGCGCTGAACGAACTCGAGCGCGGCAAGACAAGTCGCCATGTGCGCGTGCTTTGGTTGGGCGACTCGCATGGGCAGGCAGATTTTTGGTCGGGGCAGCTACGCAAACAGCTGCAGGCACGTTTCGGCGCTGCCGGGCCCGGCTTTCTCCACCTCGGCTACAAGAACTACCGGCACGACGGCATCAAGCTCGACATCCAGGGCAAGTGGCGGATGCGCCCGAAGAAGCCGGTCGGCATCAGCAAACAAGACGACGGCGTATTCGGGCTCGGCGGCCTGATGATGAGCGGTTACGCCGATACGCCGCGCGTCGAGCTCACCCTGAACGAGCCATTGGCAAGCAGCGCCCAATACGACATTTGTTACCGTTTCAACGAAAAAGGTGACGCCATCGCGTACGCCATCGATGGCGCGCGCGAGACCACCGTGTTCGAGAAAGACGGCGCCCTCGGCGCGCTGGCGCACCTGCCATTACAAGGAAAAGCTTCAGGCCCGCTGGTGGTGCGCCCGATCGGCCGCACCGATCTGTGCGGCGTCGTGGTCGAGACCGACCCCAAGAAGAGCCCAGGCGCCATCGTCGACACCTTGGCCATCAATGGTGCCCGGTATGGAACCATGCTGGCCTGGGACGAGACCTCATGGGCCCTGGAGGTAGAGCGTCGCGCGCCGGACTTGGTGATCCTCGAGCTCGGCACCAACGAAGCCGGTGACGGCACGCCGGCGTACGGCAAGGTGAGCGCGCAAGTGGGGGAGTTGCTCGGTCGCGTCCGCAAGAGCGGCAAACCCACCGACTGCGTCGTGGTCTCCTCGACGGATCGCGCAGACGCCGAGACACGCACGACGAAGATGCACGACACACTCCGAGAAGCCGCCAAACGCGAAGGCTGCTTGTGGTTCGACCCCTGGCAGATCTTGGGCGGCGAAGGCGCCATGGCGCGCCTTCGCGACGAGCCCGAGCCGAAGGTCCAGCCCGATGGCATTCACCTCACCATCAAGGGCTATCGCGGCCTCGGGAGCGCGATGTTCGACGCCCTGCTGAAGGGCTATTGAGCCGCTATTCGATCGGGACGCCCATCGCGCGGGCAACCCCGTCGCGATAGCGCAGCCACAACAGGCGCGCCTCGGTCACGGCGCTCACCACGCGATCTGCCAGCGCCGCATCGTGTACGTGGTCGAGCACGCTCGCCCACGCGTCTTGGCGATGGTCGCCTTCGACCGCGCGATGCGCACGAACCAGCGCCATGTTCTCTCGCGGGCAGCCATAGTGTTTCACCAACGGGTGGCGCGCGATAAGCTCGTCTTCGGAGAGCAGCTCGCGGGTGCCCGCCATCTCGGCACGCTCGTGAATGCTGCCTTCGACGAAGATGGTCAGCACCGCGGCGCCGATCACCCAGGGCGGCTCCGCGCTGACGCGATCCAGAAATGCACGATACAGAAGAGCCTCTGGCTCGAGCGCGGGAGCGGCGCTGATGATTTGATCTCTCGAATAACCAAGCCCCTCCATCATCACCAAAAATAATTCTGGATGAGGCGAGCCGAACGAGAGCTTACCCGTCTGTTCTTCGTAAATATTCTCCGACAGCGCAATGCGCACGTCATCAGGCGGGCCTTGCCCTAAAACACGCGCCAGCAGAATTGGGAAATCGCGCACGTAGCTGTGAAATTCGTGGCAAAAATGGACAAGCAGCTGTTCGCGAGATAGGCCAGGCCGCGTGAGGTGCACGAAAGCCCCGTGATGTTTCATATCCATCACGGCGAGCAGGCGCTCTTGGAGATTGGCACGTAGATCGCTCACGCGCGCAGTGTCGGACGGCACGCCGCTTGCGGACAAGATCCAAGAGAATCTCGGGTTGCTATGGCTCGACGCATTGGGCACCATCAGCGCATTGGCGGATGAATTTCTTCGAGATCCGCCTCGACCTGGAGCTCTTGGCGCCGCCAATGAAATGAACCGAAAGCCGGTCAGAGCACGGTGATGGTGATGCTGCCGTTGCCTGGTGGGGCGCCACCGACCGTGTGCACCACGCCCGAGGCGGACGCGGCAGTGAAACCGCTGCCGCCGCCCCCACCCCGACAATTGCCGCTGCCAGCGCCTCCCCAATAACCGCCGCCCCCACCGTAGCCGTCGCAGCCGCAGCCTTGCCCTGCGGGGCTGCCGCCGAAGCCAACACCGCCGGCCATCGAGGAGACGTCGAGGTCGATGCAAGTGCCAGTTCCGCTGCCCGTCTGGGTGCCACCCTGGCCACCCGGGTTGTTCGGGACCCGCAGCCCAGCCGTGCCAGCGAGGCCGCCCCCCTGCCCGCCGACCACCTCCGCACTCTCAGTGGCCCAGAACCCGCCGCCGCCACCACCACCACCGACCACCACGCGATCGGTCAGGGCAGTGCCATTGAGTCGGATGTCGGAAGCACCGCCACCGCCAGTGCCAGCCGTCTCACCCAGGCCGCCACCATTGAAGCCACCCGTCGTGCCGACCGGTTGGCCGCCAACATAGATATTGAGCACGTTACCGGGGCTCACGCTCAGGGTGCCGCTGACGAGCCCACCGTAGTTGGTATTCGATACGAAGCTCGAGCCACCCTGCGCACCAGCAACGGAGAACTGAATGGCATTGGTGCCACCCGGCACCGTGAAGCTCTGCATGGCGCCGGTGTACACGAAGGTGACCGAGCAAGTGTCGACGGCGGTGTCGACTTCGCAGCCGTTGGAATCTGCGAGGCCGAGGTCGTTGTTGCAGTCGGCGAAGCCGGCCGTACACGCGACCCCACACGTCGCGGTCTCGCAGGTCGCCACTGTATTGGCGAGCGTCGCTGGGCAGTCATTGGGGCAGCTGCCGCAATGAGCGGGGTTGGTCTCCAGATCGACACAATCGCCGTCACAGTCGGTGAGCCCGCCATCACAGGCCGGGCCGGCGCCGCCTTCTCCGAAACCGCCTTCGCCCGCGCCACCTTCGTCGCTCGCGCCTTGGCTCGCGTTGCCGCCTTCGTTGGCGGCGCCCTGGCTCGAGTTGCCGCTCGGTTCATTGCCGCCTTCGGCGAAGCCCCCGCCTTCAATACCGACGCCTTCGGCGCATGCGACTGCGATGCTCGACAGCAGGGCCAGCGACGCGCGTAGCCAAAGACGAGGAGCGCTCATGACCCTGGAGGGTCGCATGCTTCGTCGAACCCGCCAATACGCGCTCGGTCGGCGAGACCTACCAGTGGGCTGCGTGAACGATGGGCGCTTGGGCGCACCGATGGGCTTCTGGCGCGCGCCCCAACCAAGAGCTCTTCGGTGCCTGCACCGCGAGCAACACCCGCCGGCCACCTGGTGTCGATGCTTCCGCAGCAGCCGCTGCCGCCGACCTCCCAGATCTTCAGCGGGAGTACGTCGCTTGCCTGATCAACCGCGCATCGACTCGGCGCCAGGGGGCGAGAGCAACGCAGTCTCGAGCGCGATCAGCATGTGCGCATACGGCCGCAGACCCACCAGCCGCCCCAGCTCGACACCATCACGAAAGATCAGGATCGTGGGGATGTCGGTGACGCCGTAAAGATTCGCCACGCTCGGATACACATCGGCGTCGACTCGAGCGATGCGCACGTGCCCTTGGAACTCCCGCGCCAGCAGCGGCAAAGAGACACCCACCTCCTGCGACCTTCTGCTCCAGGGCGCATCGAAATGCAGCGCCACGATTCCAGGCGCATCGAGCACCAGCTCTTGCAGCGATTCATCGCTGACTTCGACGACCTCGGGAGGAGCGGGCGGCACATCGCCGCCGGGCGGTTGGACTGCGATGGGAGACATCAAGGCGCACCTAGAGACTCTTAGTGCGCAACGTGCCGGTCGGTTTCAAGAAAAGACCAGATCGGCGTCCGTGGCGCTGGCGCACTGTGGGGCGTTGTTGCACAGGTCGGCATCGCATTCGCGGCTCGCGCACGCGCGGCACGGTAGCTGCTCATGCCCCCTCATGCAGCCGCTCTTCGCGTTGACCCGCTTGCTCCCTGTCCTGGTGTTCATTGGCGCGTGCACTGGCATTCGGGAAGACCCGGAGCCCAGCTCGTCGCCTCCTCCACCAAGCCCGGGGGTCGGCGCAGCCGACGACGATGACAACTCCGGAGGCGGCGGAGTTGGTGGCCAAGGTGACGGCGGATCGATCGGCAACGGCCCGCAGGGAGGCGGCTTTACCACCGGTGGCAACGGCTTCGGCGGCGCAGGCAGCAACGCCGGCGGCGGGTTTCAGGGTGGCTTAGGCCTCGGTGGTGCCGGCTCCAGCGCTGGCGGCGCCGGCAGCAACGCTGGCGGCGCGGGTGGCTGAGCGCTGTTGCAGGCAACCGCACAATTGGCGCTGCATCCCGCTCGAGCAATGCAAGGACCCGCAGCCAGCGAAAGATTGCGGCGTACCCGAATTTTGCCCCTGAGCAATTACTGGGTCGTTTTGCGGCTTGTTCGAGGAACTGCCGAGCGCCTCTCAGGCTTGCCGCTGACGCGACAGCGCCGCTAGTGGGGCAACCGATTGGCCACAGCTAACCCTCGCCTGCAGCCTGCGTGATTCGCCGCTCGATTTCGTCCACCACTGCCGCCGCGAACGGTAGAGCGAGCTTTCGTGTCCGAAACCCACCCACTGCGTTGAACAACATCAAGGTTGCCAACATGAACACTGCCACGCCCCACGGTCCGCCGGTCAGCAGCACCAGCAGGGCAATCGCGCCGACCAGGCCCAGACTGGACGCCGACAGAAACGGCAACACCCGCGCACCGACCACCAGGCTCGCGCCCACGAGCTCAAGACGCATCGCGACCACACCGCAAAATGCAAACCAGCGCCCCTGGAACGGCAGCTGCAAAAGCACCAGCGCATTCGGAGCATCGATCTCGACCCGCGCGTCCCCTGCCCGGAACGCGAGCGGGCCCGGAAGCCGCGTCCAATCGATTCCAGCAGCGCCCGGCGTGCGATAGGTGGCCGCGAGATCAGGTTGCGCGAGCGCCGCGAGCGCTGCCGTCCCGACTTGCAGACGACGCGTGGTCAGAGGCATCCACGCAGCCCACAGCGCAAGCCGGGGCCACGCGCGCCAAGCAACCAGGTCGAAAGCGAAGGCCACGCCGACCGAGCCGAGGAGCAGGAGGCTGTTCAGCTGCTGGTCGGGATTCACCTGTCCTGCGCCAAAGCAGCATCTTACCGTGACGAAGCGGATCGAAGAAGCGCCGCGTTCACAGGAACAACGGCACCCCGATGTGTTCTGTCCCGCGATGCGAGCCGCTGCGCGCTGTTGGGTGGCCATTCTGACGGCGTCTTGCGGGGCGGCCCCTGTTTCCGAGCTACCGGTCAAAACCCAAGCTCGCCACGACGTTGTTGCGAGCTCCGCACCCGAAGCGACTCGCGTCGCGGAGGCGAGCTCGCCACGGATGGTGAGCGTGGCGCCCGATCTCGCTATCCCGACCGCAACCGTGTGCGTGCTGAAGGCCGCGCAGCTGGAGAGCGCGCCTGCCTTTCGTCTGACGCCGGGCGGGCTCGCGTTCGCGACCGTCAGGACCGTCCACAACGCGCGCGTTCACGTCACGACAGATCCGGTCGGCACCGGGCTCGTGATGCAAGTCACCAGCGGACCGCTGGAGCTGAGCGGCGTCACGCGTGCCTCCGAGCTGCCCGTGTACGCGACCAAGCCAGTCCGGCTCGGCGGCATTTTTCTCCCTTTCGGTACGACGAGCCTGCGCATCGCCGGAACCAGCGGTAAGAGTCTCCGCCTCGAGGCCGCGCGAACGCCGTTCAGTCTCAGAGCGCTCACGATGCCGCTCGCCGACGATGTCGCGTGCACCACGCCGAGCCTCACTGCGACCCAAACCAACGTGCGGGCCTCGCTCGGCAAGGGCATCGGCAGAGGTCACTTCGTGGCGAGCGAAGTTCCGCTGTCGCTGACTGCCGACGGCGAGCCCGTTGCCACCCTATTGGCCGACGAACGGGCGGTCGACATCCTCGAGCGTCTCGACACTTCAGCTCGCGTTGCGTGGTCGGCAGACGAAGGCGTCGTGACGGGTTGGGTGCCTGCCGCCTATCTCGGTAAGCCGATGCCGAAGGGCGAGAGAGGCTCTGGCCGTCTCGGCGGTAGACACAGCACCAGCGAAGGCGGCCCGCACGAGAAGAAAATGTGTCCACACGACGTGGCCTTGGGCGTCACGGTCGCTGACGAAGCGATGTTCGTCGGCAGGGTACGCGCGCGCGCGGTCATCGACGTGTTCGCCCACTCGCGGCTGGCAGGCGCAGAGTGGTCGCGGGTCCGCGTCCCGGGGGCCGAAGCTCACCTCGAGAACGGCGCGCAATTTTTCGTGCGCACCGCCGACGTCGCCGGGTGCCCCAACGTGCCAGCCGCGCAGGTTACTCCGCGGTCGCCGTGAACCAAGCCTCTGCGATTGCGTACAGCGTATCTTCGCTGGCCGCATCGCCCTCGGGGACGCCGTTGGGCGCGCCGAACGTGAACACGATGCGGCCGACCGGGACGCCCTTCACCAGCACGGTGAAGGTGTCTTCACCCAGCTCTTGAATGTTGTAGCTGGTGCCCTCGAACGTGACCGTCTTGTTCGCGACGTCGGCAACTGCAGGGGTGCTCATCGGCCGGGTAGTAGTCCAGCCAGCGCGGGAAAGGCTAGCAAAACGCGCAACCGGACGCACGGAAGCACTCCGTCGGGCCCGTCGCGCACCTGGACGCCGTCGGCACGATAGCGCAGGCGCGCGCCCGCGCCCTTTCACTACCAAATCCCGTCCCCGCCTATCCTGGCGACCCATGGCGCAGAAGAGCATCGAGAAGCTGTCGCACGACGTGTTGGTCCGTCGACTCCTCGCCGCTGCGCGCGCCATGTCGCTCCGCGCCGCCGCCGAGGGATTCATTGCGAGCCTCGTCGAAGGTCCGCTCCGACATCGATCGGCGCTCGGTCACCTCGCGTTCGCGTCGAACCTGCCCGAGCATCCGTTCACGCCGAACCGCGGAGCGCAGGGCTACAAGTGCGCGATCTGTGGCGCCCTGAAGGAAGAGAAGATCGATCGCGACGCGCTCGAGCTGCGGCTCGCGAAGGGCAAGACGTCGGGGGCGGATCTCGGAGCCGCGCTCGTCGATCTCGAAGGGTTCGCGAAGCTTCCCCCCGTGAAGCCGACGGCCGCAGACCTCGCTTGCTTCGATGCGATGCTCGCCGTGATCGACGGGCTCCCACCGGACGGACGGGCGACCGACCTCATCAAGAAGCTTCGCGTGCCGAGGTCGAACAGCTATGGCCGCGGCTCGATCGTGGAGACGCTCGGCGCGTGCGGCGTCTTCGATGCGCACGATCACGTGGGGCATCTCACGCGCTGGATCGGCTTCTGGGAGTACGAAGAGGTCCCGTCGACGAATGGCGACATGAGGCCGCCCGAGGCGTGGTGGCGGCGCGCCTACGGCGTGTCACGGGAAGCGCTCGACTTCGTGTTCCCATTCGAAGCGGTCGACCGAAAAAGGTTTCCTCCAAGACCGACCGCGCCGCGCCCGATCGAGCATGCGGCTGTATCCGTCCCGAAGAAGGGGCCGCAGCCGGCGCTAAAGCTCAGCCCCGGCGACGTGGTGGCGTTCGGCCACCGGGACCGCTGGGTCGCGGGCATCGTCCTCGGTGCGTACAACGGCCCGAAGCGCGCGCACCCGGTGTTCGAGCTCTATGCGGAGGCGTTCGCGAAGCTTCCCGATGCGCGCGCCCTCGTGAAAGCGGCGCCGCGGCTCGTCGGACCGTACCGCGAGGCGCCGCACGCACGACGCGAGCCGCTCGCGCTCGAAGCGATGGAGTTTCTCGGCGGCGTGATGGGCGTGAAGGTCGAACGCATCGCAGAGGGTCACCCAGCGGTACAAATCCGT
>Ga0105048_10000621_pt1 | contig 55222 bp, 38 predicted proteins | sample MAT05_FD_78382 | JGI IMG/M metagenome (GOLD analysis project Ga0105048, IMG submission 78382) | Freshwater microbial communities from Lake Fryxell liftoff mats and glacier meltwater in Antarctica - MAT-05 | ecosystem: Environmental > Aquatic > Freshwater > Ice > Liftoff microbial mat | place... | reverse complement strand
GGAGCAATTGCCCTAGGTTGCACTATGCGGCTCGATCTGCGCGGCCCGCCGACCGGCGCTTCACCCGAGTGCGGGCGTCGACTCCCTGTTCAACCTCGAGCTCCATGTCCCGACATCTGAAGCTCTGGGACACCAACCGCTCCAGGGATGCCTAAGCACCGAACAGATTATACCCCGGAAAAGAACAGGGAATTAACCGTAAGGGACAGAAGGACAGAGGGACACCTCGTGGCGTCCCTCCTTGCGACCCCTGCACCCTTGCGGTCTCTCTTCGGCTCTTCAACTGGTCATATCGCGGTAAGCACTGGATCAGCGACGCGTCGGCGCGCACCACGTCGACGCTGTGCACGGCGTCGGCTACACCGTGTATGTGGGGCTGCTGGCCGTGGTGGTGAACATCGTGGTGGCTGTGATCGCCAACGCCGTGCACCGCGCCGTCTCGCCGAAGACCGCTACCCCTTCCCTTGGAGGTTGAAGAGCCGGAAAATTCACAGGAGGCGAGGAGACGGGGAGACCAGAGGGAAAAATCCCTCAAAACCTGCCTCTCACCTCCTCGCCTCCCCGCCTCCCTGTGAATTCTCTTCTCCGGGAAGTATCCTGCGCCGCCCTGCGGGCCCGAGGAAACTGCGATGTCGATCCAGGTAGCCATCCACCACGTCACCACCTACCGCTACGACCGGCCCGTCACGCTCGGCCCCCAGATCGTGCGGCTGCGCCCCGCGCCCCACTGCCGCTCACGCATCCTCAGCTACGCGCTCGAGGTGAAGCCGGCCGAACACTTCATCAACTGGCAGCAGGATCCCGAGGCCAACTACCTCGCCCGCCTCGTCTTTCAGACGAAGGCCACCGAGCTCCGCGTCGAGGTCGATCTCGTCGTCGAGATGGCGGTGATCAACCCCTTCGATTTCTTCCTCGAGCCGCGCGCCGAGAAGTTCCCGTTCCAGTACGACGAGTCGCTCCAGGCCGAGCTCGCGCCGTACCGAACGACCTCGCCGAGCTCGCCGCTCCTCGACGCCTTCGTCGCCACGATCCCGCGCGAGCCCCGCGACACCAACGATTTCCTCGTCGAGCTCAACCAGCAGCTCTCCAAGCACATTCGCTACGTGATCCGCCTCGAGCCCGGGCTGCAGACGCCGGAGGAGACGCTCGAAAAGCGCTCGGGATCGTGCCGCGATACGGCCTGGCTCCTGGTGCAGATCTTCCGCCGCCTCGGCCTCGCGGCGCGCTTCGTCTCGGGGTACCTCGTCCAGCTCACCGCCGACACCAAGCCTCTCGATGACGGCCCCGCCGGCCCGACGTCGGACTTCACCGATCTCCACGCCTGGTGCGAGGTCTACCTCCCGGGCGCGGGCTGGATCGGGCTCGATCCGACCTCGGGCCTCTTCGCGGGCGAAGGGCATTTGCCGCTGGCATGCACGCCCGATCCCGCGTCGGCGGCGCCGGTGAGCGGCGTGCTCGATCCCTGCGAGACCACCTTCGAGCACGAGATGACGGTGACGCGCGTCTGGGAAGAGCCGCGGGTGACCAAGCCGTACACCGAGGCGCAGTGGACGGAGATCGAGGCCCTCGGCCACGCCATCGACGCCGAGATGCAAGCGGGCGACGTGCGCCTGACCATGGGCGGCGAGCCCACGTTCATCTCCATCGACGATCGCGACGGTGAAGAGTGGAGCACCGCGGCGCTCGGCCCCGACAAGAAGCGCCTCGCCGCGGATCTCTACCAGCGGATGCGCGCCGAGTATGCGCCGAAGGGCCTCGTCCATTTCGGCCAAGGCAAGTGGTATCCGGGCGAGCCGCTGCCGCGCTGGTCGCTCAACTGCTTCTGGCGCCGTGACGGCGAGCCGCTCTGGAGCGACGACGCCCTCCTCGCCAACGAGGCCGCGCCGAGCGGGGCCGACGAGGGCGCGGCGGACCGCTTTCTCCGCGGCGTGGCGCAGCGCCTCGGGCTCGATCCGGCCTATGTTTTCGCGGCCCACGAGGACGCCGCGTACTACCTCTGGCGCGAGCACAAGCTGCCGGTGAACGTCAGCGCGCTCGACGCCAAGCTCGGTGATCCGCTCGAGCGCGAGCGCCTCCGTCGCCTCTTCTCGACGGGGCTCGAGAAGGCGGTCGGCCACGTGCTGCCGCTCGCGCACCGCGCCTCCGGGTGGCGCACCGGGCCCTGGCACCTCCGCGGCGAGCGTTGCTATCTCCTCCCCGGCGACTCGCCCCTCGGCCTGCGGCTGCCGCTCGCCTCGCAGCCCTGGCTGGCCGAAGAGGATCACGCGCCCTTCTTTCCGCCCGATCCCGGCCAGGATTTCGCGCCGCTCCCCCCGAGCGCCGACCTGCGCGCGCAGCACGCTCAAGCGAGCGAGGCGGCGACGCCCGACGCTGCGCCCGAGCGCGACGCCTCGCAACGCGCCGCGGAGGATCGCGTCCCCGCCGCGGGCGAGTCGGCGACCTGGATCAACCGCTCGGCGATGTGCGCCGAGCCGCGCAACGGCGTGCTCTACGTCTTCATGCCGCCGGTCGACGAGCTCGACGACTACGTCGCGCTGGTGGCCGCCGTCGAGGCCACCGCGGCGGCGCTCGGGCAGCCGGTGCTGCTCGAAGGCTACGAGCCCCCGCGCGATCCGCGCCTGGCCCGGCTGAGCATCACGCCCGACCCCGGCGTGATCGAGGTCAACATCCACCCCGCCTCGGGCTGGAGCGAGCTCGTCGCCCACACCACGCACCTCTACGAGGCCGCGCGCCTCTCACGCCTCGCCGGTGAGAAGTTCATGCTCGACGGCCGCCACGCCGGCACCGGCGGCGGCAACCACGTCGTCCTCGGCGGCGCCACGGTGCACGACTCGCCCTTCCTGCGCCGGCCGGATCTCCTCCGCAGCCTGGTCTCGTACTGGCACCAGCACCCCTCGCTCTCGTTCCTGTTCTCGGGCTTGTTCATCGGGCCCACCTCGCAGGCGCCGCGGCTCGATGAAGCGCGCAACGACGCGCTCTTCGAGATCGAGCTGGCCTTCCACGAGCTCGAGCGGCTCACCAAGCAGGAGGGCGAGCCGCCGCCGTGGCGCGTCGATCGCCTCTTCCGCGATCTCCTCATCGACGTCACCGGCAACACCCACCGGACCGAGTTCTGCATCGACAAGCTCTTCTCGCCCGACGGCACCGCCGGGCGCCACGGCCTCCTCGAGCTGCGCGCCTTCGAGATGCCGCCGCACGCGCGGATGAGCCTCACCCAGCAGCTCCTCCTCCGCGCCCTGGTCGCGCGCTTCTGGAAGACGCCGTATGCGCCGAGCCGCCTCGCGCGCTGGGGCACCGAGCTCCACGATCGCTTCCTGCTGCCGCACTTCGTCTGGCAGGATTTCGAGGACGTGATCGCCGAGCTCGCCACCGACGGCTACCCGCTGCGGGCCGAGTGGTTCGCGCCGCACTTCGAGCTCCGCTTCCCCAAGCACGGCGACTTCGCCGCCCGCGGCGCGGAGATCGAGATCCGCAGCGCCCTCGAGCCCTGGCACGTGATGGGCGAGGACGCCGCCGCGGGCGGGACGGCGCGCTACGTGGACTCCTCGCTCGAGCGCCTGCAGGTCAAGGTGAAGGGCCTCGCGCCCGACCGCTACGTCATCACATGCAACGGAGTTGCGATCCCGCTCCAGCCCACCGGCCGCGCGGGCGAGCTCGTCGCCGGCGTGCGCTACCGCGCCTGGCAGCCGCCGCGCTGCCTCCACCCCCACATCGGGGTGCACGCGCCGCTGACGTTCGACCTCGTCGACACGTGGATGAGCCGCAGCCTCGGCGGCTGCCAGTACCACGTGACCCACCCCGGCGGCCGCAGCTTCGAGCGCTTCCCCGTCAACGCGTTCGAGGCCGAAGGGCGCCGCCTCGCGCGCTTCTTCCGGCTCGGCCACACGCCCGGCCAGATCAAGGTCGAAGCGCCGCGACCAAGCGTGGAGTTCCCCTTCACACTCGACCTGCGCTGGCAGTGAATCCGTCGGTAAATCGAGCTCGAGATCGTCGCTTATCGTTGACGGTTGACCGTTGACACTGTCGCGGTGATGGGCGCAACGTGACGCCCACAATGTCCTTGTTCAAAAAGCTTCTCTTCACGAGCCTTCTCTTCTCGGGCGCGGTCGCGGCGGCCTCGTGCAGCAGCGGCGGCACGAATCCCCTCGGTTCGGGCGGCAAAGGCGCCGGGGGCGAGGGGTTGATGAGCGGCCCCGGCACCACGACTGGATCGAACGCGACCAGCAGCGCCGGCACGGGCACCGGAGGCGGCAGCGGCGGCGGCGGCGGCGGCACCACCGGTTGCAAGACAGCGGCCGACTGCGACGACAGCTTCTCGTGCACGATTGACGTGTGCACGGACGGCGTCTGTTCGCACTCTCCCGGTCCCAACGCCGGCGCGACGGCCTGCGCCGCCGGCTCGTTCTGCGAAGTCCACACCGGCTGCGTGCCCGGCGCGGTCTGCGCGACGACCGACCAGTGCGTGGTCAAGCTCGGCGACGACGTGTGCAAGACCAAGATCACCTGCGACGCCGCGACGTCGATCTGCACCTACCAGCTCCTCGACAAGGACGGCGACGGGCACCCGCCGGTCGTCTGCGCCGGCGACGACTGCGATGACAGCGACGCCACCAAGTTCCCGGGGCACGTCGAGGGCTGCGACAACAAGGACAACGACTGCGACGGGACGGTCGACGACGGCGCGACGTGCCCGGGCCTCGGCGTGTGCATGAACGGCGCTTGCTCCTGCGCGCCCGAGAGCACGTGCGACGGCGCCTGCGTCGACACGACCACCGACCCGACCCACTGCGGCAACTGCGCGACCCAGTGCTCCGCCCGCTCGACCTGCCAGGGCGGCGCGTGCACCTGCCCGGCCGGCCTCACGCTCTGCAACGGCGTCTGCGTCGACACCAAGACCGACACCGCGAACTGCGGGATGTGCAACAAAGCCTGCACGGTCTGCCAGGCGGGGGGTTGCGTCGCCTGCGCGCAGGCGGATCTGTTCGTCTTGCAGGATCTCTCGGGCTCGATGGACAACGTCTTCGACACCAGCCCGAGCCGCTGGCAGGCGGTGCAGGGGGCGCTCAACACGTTCCTCACCGATCCGCTGTCGGGCGGGATGGCCGTCGGGATCGGCTACTTTCCCATCGTGCTGGGCACGACGCCCGCCTGCGCGGTGGATCCGGACTGCGGCCTCGGTGGGATCTGCTTCATGGGGATCTGCATCGGCGGTGCGACCGGGGACTCGTGCGTCGCCGCGGACTACGCGACGCCGATCGTCCCGATCGCGCTGCTGCCTGGCAACGCCGCGGCGCTCAAGGCCTCGATCGCCGCGAAGGCGCCCAACGGCAGCACGCCGCAGGCGCCCGCGCTCAAGGGCGCGCTCAGCTACGCGAAGGCGTGGGCGATCGCCCACCCGACGCACAAGGTCGCGGTGGTGATGATCACCGACGGCCTGCCGAACGAGTGCACAGCGAACGTCGACCTGCCCACCGACACGGTGAACGTCGCCGCCATGTACGCGGGCGACACCCCGGCGGTGAAGACGTTCGTCGTCGGCATCGGGGCCGACGTCGCGCCGGCGGTGTGGAGCCAGATCGCGACCGCGGGCGGCACCGGCACCGCGTACGTCGGGGCGACGTCGACGACCATCGGGCCGGCGCTCACCGCGGTGCGGACCGCGTTCAAGACCTGCCCGTAGCGCCAACGAAGACTTCCCCCTTAACGCTCGATATGCGCCGGCAGCAAGGGTAAACGGAGCGTCCCCGATGCCCGAGAGCCTCCTCTCCAAGTACCCGCGCGTGGCCTCCCGCTACGACGAAATGCTCGATGGGCGCGGCGAGGCGCGCGCCCACTTTCGCCCGTTCCTCGGGCAGCTCGCCGCGCTGCCGCAGGAGACGATCCAGCGGCGCGGCCGCTTCGTGCGGGAGTCGATCGAGGCCGACGGCGTGACCTACAACGTCTACGCCGATCCCAAGGGCGCGAGCCGACCCTGGGAGCTGGATCTGCTCCCGCTGATCCTCCCCGCCGACGAGTGGCGCGGGATCGAGGCCGCGGTAGCGCAGCGCGCGCGCCTGCTCAACGCGCTCCTCGGCGATCTCTACGGGCCGCAAACGCTGCTCGCCGAGGGGCTGATCCCGCCCGCGGTGGTCTTCGGTCAGCGCGGCTTCCTCTGGCCGAGCCACGGCACCGTCCCGCCCGAGGGCGTCTCGCTCCACATCTACGCGGTCGATCTCGCGCGCTCGCCCGACGGCCGCTGGTGGGTCCTCGCCGATCGCACCCGCGGCCCCTCGGGCGCCGGCTACGCGCTCCAGAACCGGATGACGCTCTCGCGCGCGTTCCCCGACGCCTTCCGCGAGCTCCCGGTGCAGCAGCTCGCGCCCTTCTTCACTGCGCTTCAGGACTCGCTCTATCGCCTCTCACCCACGCGCGGTGAGGACCCGCTCGCGGTGCTGCTCACGCCCGGCCCCTACAACGAGACCTACTTCGAGCACTCGTTCCTGGCGCGCTACCTCGGCTTCCCGCTCGTCGAGGGGCAAGACCTCCTCGTGCGCGGGGACGCCGTCCACCTCAAGACGCTGCGCGGCCTCCGGCGCGTCCACGCCATCCTGCGAAGGCTCGACGACGACTACTGCGATCCGGTCGAGCTCCGCGCCGACTCCGCGCTCGGCGTGCCCGGCCTGCTCCACGCGGTGCGCGCGGGCAACGTCCTGCTCGCCAACGCGCTCGGGAGCGGCGTGCTCGAGACGGGCGCGCTGGCCGGCTTCCTCCCCGCGGTGAGCGAGCGGCTCTTCGGCGAGCGGCTCTTGATGCCCTCGATCGCCACCTGGTGGTGCGGCGAAGCGCCGGCCCTCGAGTACGCGATCAAGCACCTCGACGAGCTGGTCATCAAGCCGACGTACCCCTCGATCCGACGCGAGCCGGTCTTCGGCCACGCCCTTGACGCCGCCGGCAGAGCGCGCCTGATCGATCGGATGCGCGCCCAGCCGCACGCCTACGTGGCGCAGGAGTGGGTGCGCCTCTCGCACGCGCCGACGTTCGGCCGCGGGCAGGACGGCCGCCTGCTCTCGCGCGCGGTGACGCTGCGGGTCTTCGCCGTGGCCACGCCCGGCGGCTACACGGTGATGCCCGGCGCCCTCACCCGCGTCGCGCCCCACGACGGCGACGTGGTCTCGATGCAGTGGGGCGGATCGAGCAAGGACACCTGGATGCTCGCGGAGGAGCAGGTCGCCCGCGTCCCGCTGCGGAGGCCCCGGCTCGGCGTCGAGGACGTCGTGCGGAGCGGCGTGGAGATCGCGTCGCGCGTCGGCGAGAACCTGTTCTGGATGGGCCGCTACGCCGAGCGCTGCGAAGGGATCGCGCGCCTCCTCCGGGCCGCGCTGGTGCGCCTCGCCGACGCCGCGCCGCAGTCGGCGGCCGCGCTCGGATCGATCGCCGCGGTCTGCGAAGGGCTCGGCGTCCTCGAGGTCCCCGAGGCGCCGGACGAGGAGCCGCCCGCGAGCACGCCGTGGGGAGTCGCCTCGTCCACGCCGGACCCCGAGGCCGAGGCCGCGAAGGCGACGAAGCCCGCCGAGAGCAAGGCCTCGCCCGCCGACGCCGCCGCGGCCCCGGATTTCCTCGGCGCCGTCGCCGATCCCGCGGCGCTGGGCGGGCTCGCGGCCAACGTGCTCCGGCTCCACTCCTGCGCGAGCCACGTGCGCGAGCGGATGTCGACCGACAACTGGCACGTCTTCAACCGGCTGCCGCAGCACCTTCCCGGCCCGCGGCCCACCGTCGGCGCCGCGCTCGAGTCGCTCGATCAGATCATGCTCTCGTGCGTCTCGCTCGCCGGCTTCGCGATGGACGACATGACCCGCGACGAGAGCTGGAGCTTCCTCCTTCTCGGCCGCCGCCTCGAGCGCCTGGCCCACCTCGCCGGCGTCGTCGCCCGCGTCCTCGGCTTCACCCCGACGGGGCGCGTCGACGCGCTGGAGTGGCTGCTGGAGACGGCCAACAGCATCGTCACGTTCCGCGCCCGCTACCGCCGCGCGCCCGAGCTCCTGCCCGTGCTTCACCTCGTGGTCTTCGACGCCACCAACCCCCACGCGGTGGCCTTCCAGTTGCGCGAGCTCCCGCAGCACCTGGCGCGCACCGCCGCGGAGCTCGGCGGCGCGGTCTTCGGCGCCGCGCTCGGGCCGCTCGCGGACGCGCTCCGGGCCTTCCCGCTCGCGGGCTTCGAAGCGGAGAGCGGCGCGGAGCTGAAGATCGCCTGCGCCGATCTCGCCGAGCTGCTCGAGCGCGCGCGGAGCGCGGCGTTCGGCCTCTCCGACGAGCTCCAGCGTCGCTTCTTCACCCACGCGGGCACGCCCGCTCCGCGGAGGGCCTGAGCGCGATGAAGGCCGCCCGCTATCACGTCGTCCACGAGACGCGGTACGAGTACCACCAGCCGGTCGGGCTCTCGCGCCAGGTCGTCCGCCTCGCGCCCCGCGCGCTCCCCTTCCAGCTCTGCCACTCGCACTCGCTCAAGATCACCCCCGACGCCGAGATCCTCGCCGTCCGCGAGGACGCCTTCGGCAACCTGGTGACGTCGCTCTGCATCGAGGCCGATCACGCGTCCCTCGCGGTGCACGCCGAGTCCTGGGTCGACGTGTCCGCGCGCGCCTTCCCCGAGGACGCCGCGACGCCGCCCTGGGAAAAAGTGCGCGCGCGCCTCGCCTACCACGGCGGCGTCCGTCCCACGCCCGCCGATCTCGACGCGGCGCGCTTCCTCTTCGAGTCCACGCGCGTGCGCAACAAGCGCGAGCTGGCGACGTGGACGCTGGCGTGCTTCCCGCCCGGTACCCCGCTGCTCGTCGGCGTCCGCGCGCTGATGAACCGCCTCCACCGCGAGCTCACCTTCGATCCCAAGGCGACCGACGTCTCCACGCCAGTGATGGAGGTCTTCACCAACCGCCGCGGCGTCTGCCAGGATTTCGCGCACCTGATGCTCTCGTGCCTGCGCTCGATCGGCCTCGCGGCGCGCTACGTCAGCGGCTATCTGCTCACCCGCCCTCCACCGGGGCGCAAGCGCCTGATCGGCGCCGACGCCTCGCACGCCTGGGTCTCGGTGTACTGCCCCGACTACGGGTGGGTCGACGCCGATCCCACCAACGCGATGTTCCCGGGCCTGGAGCACGTCACCCTCGGCTGGGGCCGGGACTACGACGACGTCATCCCCTTGCGCGGCGTGCTGCTCGGCGGCGGAGACCACGAGATCGCCATCGAGGTCACGGTCACCCCCGCGGCCGACTACGAGGCGCTCTTCGGCAAGCCCCCGCCGAAGTGGCCACCTCCCGACGCTCCTGCCTGGTAGGAGCGCCGGGGGGGTCGAGGCGAGTTACTTCACCTCTTCGCCGACCACGGCAGCGGCCTTGGCCCGCGAGGCCGTGCGCGATTGCAGCGGCGGGACGTGCTCGTCCACCGCGCGACCCCAGAGCCAGGCGCCGATTCGCCACGTCATCTCGTGGCGCTGCTCGACCAGCGTCCAGAAGCGACCCCGCGCGTCGACCGCCGCGGCCAGCGCCGGAGCAGGCCGGGTGTCGGTGGGCGTCCCCTTCGTCTTGAGGAGCGTTTGGAGCTTGGAGCCCACCTCGTCGGCCTCGGCGATGTCCGCCGCGGTGATCGCCGTCTTCCCTGCGGTGCCCTTGGCATGCTTGCGAAAGACCGCGGCGAGCGCGACGCAGTCGTTGGCCATATCCACCTTGCCGCGGCCGGGGCGAATCGGGGCCACGTCGTCGTCGTCGACGACCCCGGACTCGACGAGCGCCTCCGCCGCCTTGAGCAGCTTGCGCCGGATCGGGTGAGCGCGACCGAGGAGCGCCTCGATCGTCCCCGGCGAGCCGAGATCGCGGTTGACCTGGAGCGCCGCGAAGAGAAGCCCCTGGGCGACCTGGGGCAGCGTCCGCACCGCCTCGACGTCGGCCAAAGGCAGCTCGTGCTTGATCCGCGAGAGCTCGGCGAGGACGTTCTCGGCCCCGCGCCTGGCGTTCTGATACGCGAGCTGAGGGTCGGCGCGATACTCCGCGAGCCTGTCGGCGGGGAGCTTCTGCGCCTCGGGGAGGTAGAGAGCGTAAGCGGCCTGGGCGCCGATCTCCGGAGCGGGATCGGCCGCGGAGGGCGGGTTGGGAGGGAGGAGGGCAGCGGTGGAATCGGACCTCTCGGTGGAGCCGGAATTTGTCATCGAAGCCAGATAAGCAGCGATCGGACGGTGTCAAGAAAGTTTCGCTGGGGCTGGAGGAGAAACGGCGGGGAGATGGGAGAGATGGGGCCGCTGCTCCCGGAGCTGCGCGAGGGAGGCGGGAGAGGGGGGGCGCTGCTCCCAGAGCTGCGACGGGGAGGCGGGAGGGTGGGGGGCGCTGCTTCGGGAGCTGCGCGGGGAGGCTGGAGGCTCGGGGGCGCAGCTCCCGGAGCCGCGGGGAGGGTCAGAGGAAGGCCAAATCGTAGCCTAGCTCACGCTGAACGAGCCATGCGTCGTCGTGGAGCGCGGGGCGACGGTCCACGAAGCGGCGGCAGAGCTCTTCGAGGAGGTCGGCGATGATCGGGGGCGTCTTCCGCGGGAGTTGCTTGTAAGCCTCCGCTGCGGCGCGCTCGCAATGGCTTCTGCAAGAATTATATACAGTCTATGCAACGAAAAATGGAAGCTTGGATCCGTTGCCCCATACAGTGCCGCGGCGTAATCACTCGACGTCTCGCCGGGAGAACAAGATTGAAGAAGCGCCCTGCCCGCAGGAACTGCACACAGCTGAGCATCGAACCGGGCTCGACATGATGAGCGGCAGTCAAACTCATCAAATCCAGAAACATCATCGACCTTGGCCGTCTTTATGACTCCTTCAGCAAGCGTGCCCGGCACCAGCACACGACAAGCATCAACGATCGTTACCTGGCGGTCGACGGCGACCTGAAGTTTCTTCACTGCAAATGTTTCGTTGTCACTTAAGTAGATAAATGATTCGTTCTGCTCATTCTCGAATCCGTGGCCGGAGAACGCGATCATCAAAAAATCTGGCTGCTCGGAGCATACGAATTCTAGCCGCGTCCTCAGGCGACTGACCGTTGGTGCTTTAAACCAACTTATCTCTTCCTTCTCCCAGGCTCCCCCGAGCTCTGAGGTTAGGTGCTGACGGAGGCGATCAATATCAGCATTAACACCTTGTAAGCGGGTACTGGTGGCATTGTTATCGCCGATGAGGATTGCTCTTCTTCTCATGTTCAGGAGTGTACCCGTTCTGCTGAAGGTAAGTCAAGGGTGCCTCTGCTTCCCGCGCCTCCGGTCCCGAATGCTGCGCGCGCGCAGGCGCGCCCGTCGAAGGCAGCCTCGCCGCCCATGACTGCAAGATCGCCCGGTACCCCAGCAGCGCCTTGATCCCCGGCTTTGGCAGGCTGGTCGCGATGACTGAATCAGCGCGGCTCCCCTCCGCGCGCGCCTTCACCAGCCCGCGGAACACGCCTTCGAGGACCATCACGCGCTGCGCCCGAGCGCGCTCCGCCCCTGTGGTGAGCACCTCGGTTGGAATCTCGCTCCACGCAGCGCGGATCTCCTCGATCACCGGCTGAACGCTGCTGAGGCGCCGCAAGAACGCGCTCGACTTCATCGCCGAAGCGCGACTCGCCGCCGCAACAGCGCCAGTCGGATCCGCGCCCTCGGGGAACGGACGCGCGTACAGAACGCGCTCGACGTGCTCCTCCACCCCTGGAGACGACAGCAGCCCTTCGAGATCCTCGGCCGCGTCCGCGCGGATTTCATCCGAGAGCTCGCCGTCGAACAGCCGCAGCACCATGCGGAGTGCATCCTCCGCGTCGCTCGCCTCGACGAGGCGCCGCTGCACCTCGTCGAGCGCGATGTCTTCCAGGAAGATCAGATCGCGTCCTTCGCCGAGCAGATGCGGCACCTCCGCGGCTTGCCGCGACACGCGCACGGGATGGAGCATGTCGATCGAGAAGAAGCTCTGCCCCTCCACCAGGATCGCGACGCCCGCACAGCCTGAGATCACTGCGTTCATGGCCGCACCTCGAACCCCACGCCGAGCTTCGCGAGCTGGGCTTTTTCGTCGGACTTGTTCAACCTCTTTCGGTCCTTGCTCCGAAGGAACACCACGTGCTCGAACGAGCGGATCGTCATCGGGCCCCAGACGTGGACCTCGACGACGCGATCCTCCGCCGAGATCGCCCCTTAATGGACGAGGATGCCGGCGTGCAGGTCCGGCGTCATGGCGGGCGTGATCTCGTCCGCCAGCTTGGCCACGCAGACCTTGGCGCGGTCGTCCCACGGGGCGCGGAAGCCCATGGCAGCCGCGGGAGCGTCGGTGAGCTTGACCTGACGCTTCTCCATGAAGACGACCGAGTTCTCCTCGAGGACCGAGGCCCGGTGGGCGATCATTGGCGTCCGCAGCGTCATCTGGCACGCGCCGTAGTTGAGGACGCCGACGGCGTCGAGCGTGAGCGCCGCGAAGCGGATCTTCTCTTTCTGCCCGGGGAAGAGCGCTTCATCGGTGACCCTGCGCAAAGCATCCCATTTGTCGTCGTCGGGCACCCGCGCGTTGGCGTCGATGAGCTGGTAGTACGTCGCGTAGATCTGATTGTCGCTGCTCGCCAGACGCTCCAGCTCGCCGCGCGGGCGGGCGATCACGGCCTTCGAGCCGGCCAGCGCGGCAGAGAAGTCCTGCACGTTCGCCGCGGCCCCGCGGGCGCTCGCGTTCGCTTCGGCTGACTGGAGGCGGGCATCGAGCGCGGCGATGTCCGCCGGCTGCCCCGCCCGCAGGACGTTCGGATACCGCCCCGGCCGAGCGCAGTGCGGGCACTGCTCCGTGTCGATATGGACCTGCTGGGCGCAGGAGGAGCAAGGATTGAACGACATCGAGCGCGTAGCTTATCGCGTTCGACGTGGATGGAGTTGTTCCTCGAAGCATCCAGCGCCGACGCGGCGGCGTCGCGCGCTCACGATCTCGCGTACGAGCACGAGGGGGACCGCGTGACGCAGCCCTACGGGTGGTTCGGCAGCCTCGACGAGCCCGCCTTCGGGTCGAGCCAGGGAGCCGCGGCGAAGCAAGCTGCGGTGAAGCAGGGCTCTCCTGGCACGGCCGCGCTCTAAAGCACCGACCATCTGAGCTGGCGCAAAAGGATGAGCGCAAAGCGCGGATCCCGGACGAAGTGGCGGCACCAGAGCTGACGGGACTCGTGGGCAAAGCGAAAGAGCCAATCGAGCCCCGCCGCGGTGATCAAGTCCGGAGCGCGCTTCGACGCCCCCGCGAAGAGCTCGAGTCCGGCGCCCACCCCGATGCACACCGCGGGACGCACCACGACGCCGATCCGGTGCATGACGATCTCTTGCGCGGGAGAGTCGAGCGCGATCACCACGAGATCAGCGCGGGCTGAAACGACCCCGGCGACGAGCTCGTCGTGCGCGGGTGAGTCGCGATCGAGCTCCCAATCGCCATCGCCCGGACGCGCGTCGATCCCCACGATGTTCAGGGCTGACACCTCGCGCGTCATCCGCTCGGCGGCGCGCTCCGCCACGCCCTCGCCGCCGCCGACGAGGTAGACACGCCACCGCTCTTCGGCCGCGCGCCGGAGCAGCGGGCGGAGCAGGTCAGCGCTGGAGATCTCCGCGCGGACCGGCGTCCCGATCAGGCGCGACGCCCAGACAATGGGCCACCCGCCGGCGAACACCAGGCTCGCGCCCGCGTAGGCCTCCCGGAGATGGGCGTCTTCTTCCAGGAGGACGAGATGGTCGACGTTGAGGGTGTAAACGGTGCCGCCTCTCCGCCGCGCGACGAGCCCGGCGATGCACTCGATCGCCTCAGCGAAGGTGAGATCGTCAATCCTCGCGTGGCCGAGGCAAGCTCGACGCCGAAGCTCGAGGATCTTGCGACTCTCTCCGTTCTGCGTGTGGGGGCTTTGCACGGTAGTCCTCCGAGGGTGGCGTTCGACTGTATGGGAAGATGATGATAGGTGAGCTCGAATGCAAGCTGACAGGAAACTTGGAGTGACAACATAGCCTCCTTGGCGGCTCAACCTCGCTCACTCGCTGCTTTTGCTACATGCAATCCAGAGAGGCGCGAAGATGGGATTGGCACCTGTCTCCCGTCTCCCGTCTCCCCTCTCCCGTCTGCCGTGCGCGTCCTCGTGCGCGTGCGCGTGCGACAGACGCAGACGGCAGACGGCAGACGGCAGACGGGAGAGGGGAGAGGGAAGACGGGAGAGGGAAGACGGGAGAGGACCGAGATCGTAAGGATCTGGTCCGTTAACCGCTCTGGGTGGCTGATGTCAGGCGGTCATCGACCGCGTCTGTGGCGCTGAGGAGCGCTCGTCCGGATCGCCGTCTTCAGGCCACCCGAAGCACTCTGCTCCGGGGGCTGACGACGGGCCGCGACGTCTGCACGATGGAATTGGGCGGCACGGAGCGGACGAGGACGCAGCCCGGCATGATCTTCGAGCCCGCTCCCACGGTGATCGGACCGAGGAGGGTTGCGCCGGTACCGATGAAGACGTTCTCCTCGATCGTGGGCCCCCCGGTCTCGCCCGTTTCAGGGTGCCTCCCCACGCCGAGAGTGACGTTCTGGCAGAGGATGACGCCGGGGCCGACGATCGCCGCGTAGCTGACGACGAGCCCCATACCATGAACGATCATGATGCCAGGAGCGAGCTCGGCGTCCCAGTGAATGTCAGCGCCGTAGGCGTGGCGGATCAGCCGCGAGACGACCCTCGGCGCGAGCGGGACGCGCGCGGAGGCGCAGAGGCGCATGATCCGGCAGGCCGCCAGCATCTGGAGTCCCACCTTGTGAACGAGGGCCGAGGCGAGATCCTCCGGCTCATCGGGCTTGCTCCCGTATTTGACCCCCTGGTGAAGGACGAGGGCGTGATCCGCGCGAACCGCCTCGGTGAAGCGCGCGATCGAACGGCCGAGTCGCCGCAGCGGACCCCGAGGGGCCCGCGCTTGCGGAGAGGTCGAGACCGGCGAGCGAGCGTGCCTGTCGACGGAATAGCTGGGCATAGCAGCAAAAATCCGCGGCTCGGTGGAGTGAGAGCCGACCTTCCACGTGGATCCGATATAGCAGCGCGAAGGACCCAGGCCAACGCAAAGGGGGCAGCGCTGGCCTCGTCGAGATGACCTCAGCCGGTCCGGGCGGACGCTCCTCGCTCTTTCGGGGCCCGTTCGCATCGGACGGAGCGAGCGCCTGGAGCGGAAGAGCTGTCAGGGAGAGGGTGGGAGATCGATCTCGTAGAGCTTGGTGCCCGTGAGATCGTGGAGGCGCACTGTCATCACCTGGGAGCGCGCGTCGATGCGGATAGCCCCGAAATACTGCGCTCCGTCGGCCGGGGAGCGTCGGCGCTTGCCCGAGGGCGGGCTCGCCCACTGCACCGCGGGTCCAAAGGTCGAGTCGAGGGTGTCGGGGCCATAGGTGCTCGCGTGGAGCGGGCCGGCGACGAACTCCCAGAATGGGTTGAAGTCAGGGAAAGAGGCGCGCGAAGGGTCGTAGTGGTGGGCGGCCGCATAATGCACGTCCGCGGTCAGCCAGACGACGTTCTTGATCTGCTTTGCCTTGATGAACCGCAGCAGCTCGGCGAGCTCGAACTCGCGACCGAGCGGCGGGCCTTTCCCGTTCGCCCAGGCGTCGAAGTGCCTCACGCCGCCGTGGATCCCGTCGCCGATGACGAGGCTGAGCGGCTGATCGGTGGCGATGACCTTCCAGGTCGCGGTGGACTGCTCGAGGGTCTGCTTGAGCCAGCGGAGCTGCTCTGCGCCGAGGAACGCCGTGGCCGCGCTCGGCGCCGCCTGCCGGTTGTCGCTGTTGGGCGCGCGATAGCTGCGCTCGTCGAGGAGGATCACGTCGAGCGAAGGGCCCCACCGGAAGGATCGGTAGACGCGCCCCGCCTCGACGAGAGAAGGGCGGATGGGCGTGTACTCGAACATCGCCCGGTGGCCGTGGCTCGAGAGCACGGAGGCGCGCTTCTCTCGGTAACGACGGTCGCGATCGAAGCTCTCCTCGGGAAACCAGTTATCGTGGGTCTCGTGATCGTCCCACATCACCAGGCTGGGGACCTCGGCGTTGAAGCGGCGAACGTTCTTGTCGAGGAGGTTGTAGGCGAAATTGCCGCGAAACTCCGCCAGCGTCTCGGCGACCTTGGACTTTTCAGGGGTCGTCAGGTTGGTCCACACCGAGCCGTCATGGAGCGTGATCGTCGGTGGAATCGGCATGTCGGCGTAGATGAGATCCCCGCAATGGATGAAGAAATCAGGGGCCATCCGCCGCATGGCCTCGTAGATCTTCATCCCGCCCCAGGCGAGGTTGATGCCCCAGCCCTGGCCCGCGGTGTCTCCGCTCCAGAGAAAGAAGACGTCACCGGCCCGATCCGGCGCCGTGAGGAAGCTGCCGAGCGAGGGCTCGCTCCGCGTACGACCGGTATCGGTGTCTTCAAAGGTGACCCGATAGAAGATGCGCTGTCCCGGCGGCAGGCCGCCGAGATCGAGGCGCGCGGTGAAATCGCTGTCGGGCGTGGCCACCGGGCCGGGGACGACGATGGGGCTCGCCAGGGAGTCGCGCGTCGACCATTCGACCACCATCCGGGCGGGCCGGTCGGTGCGGCTCCAGATCATCGCGCTGTCGGCGGTCACGTCGCCCGTCTGCACGCCATACGGGATCTGGGGACGTGCCGAGTCGGCGGTCACGATGGCCGGCGCCGGCGAGGGCGCGGCGCTGACGGCAGGTACCGACGAAAGCGCCGCTCCAGGCGGCAGGCGAGCGCCCGTGAACGGCGGGATCGAGGGCGGGTGATCAGGGCCGCATCCAAGCGCCACCCCGCCCGAGGCCGCGAGAGCGGCGCGCAGAAAATCGCGACGGGGGACAATCGCCATCCGGTGATGCCCCCTTGCGAGCTCAGAACTGGAAGTAGATGAACGCCCGGTCCTGATCATCGAAGATCAGGAACAGGAACAAGCCGGCCGCGTACATCGCCGGTCGGAACAGGTGGCGAACCAGGAGCTCCGGCCGACCCGGCTTGGACTTCGTCAGGAGCGCGTTGAGCTTCTCGGCGAGCCAGGGCTCCACGACACAGTACCCCGCGATGATCGCCACGAGCAGGTACGAGTTCACGCTGTAAGAGACGTGGAAGCTCGGCTTGAGGAACATCGAGCGGAGCAAGAGCCCCGTTTGCTGCAGCGTCGTGGCGCGGAACGGGATCCAGGCCGCCATCACCGCGAGGAGCGTGAACACCCGCCAACCGAGCTTGGCGAGCGCCGAGGCCGCGAGCTTCGGCCGCGTGGCCGTGAAGCTCTCCCACATCCGGAAGAGCACCATGTAGATGCCATGAAGGACGCCCCAGAGGATGAAGCCCCAGCCGGCGCCGTGCCAGAGCCCGACCAGGCCCATGATGCCCACCAGGCTGATATAGAGCGGCAGCGGCCTGCCTTCGTACTTGGCGTTGATCGGGAAGAAGAGATAGTCCCGGATCCAGCGCGAGAGCGTCATGTGCCAGCGCGTCCAGAACTCGGCCGGCGTCGCCGAATGGTAAGGATAGCGGAAGTTCTCCGGCAGCGTGATGCCGAGGAGCTGCGCCGCCCCGATGGCCATGTTCGAGTACGACGCGAAGTCGAAGTAGATCTGGAGCCCGAACCCGACGGCGAGGAACCAGGTGTCGATCGTCGAGTTGCTCTGCGCCGCCTTGGGCAAATAGCCCTCTTCGATCAGGCCGCCGAGCGTGTTGGAGAGGAGGTTCTTCTGGACGAGGCCGAGGAGCAAGCGATCCAGCCCCTGCAGCGCCTTGGAGGCCTCGAAGGTCTTGGGCTTTCCGAACTGCGGGATCAGCTCGCGCACCCGGACGAGCGGGCCGGCCATCAAGTGCGGCCAGAAGAGCACGAAGAGGGCGAGATCCTCGAAGCGCATCTTCTTGACGCGCCCTTGATAGGTGTCGAGGAGGTAGCTCACCGACTCGAAGACATAGAATGAGAGGCCGAGCGGGAGGAGCAGCGAAGGCGCGCTGAGCGGAGCCCGCCCCGCCGCCGTGAGCGGCACGTTGACGAGGCTGAGCAGGAAGTCGCGGTACTTGAAGACCACCAGCACCATGAGGCCAAAGGCGATGCCCGCCCGCAGCCAGAGCTTCTTCTTGTCGCCCCCCGCCTCGATCTTGCGACCGCAGGCGAGCGCCACGGCGCAGATCACCAGCGGGAGCGGCGTGTACGCGGCGTGCCAGCTCGCATAGAACGCCAGGCTGACGAGGACGACATACCGCACCCGAAAGCGGTCCGGCAGGAGCCAGTAAATCGAGACCGCCGGGATCAGCAGCAGCAGATAGGCGTAGCTATTGAACGCCATCCTGGCCTTTCAGGACAGCTTCGATCGCCGGGATCATCTGTCGTGCCATCTCGTGGTGGCCTTGCCTGCCGAGGTGGAGCGGATCGGGCCCGTCGAACTGCCTCCCCCACATCGCACCTGGAATGTTGTTCTCGAGGGAGAGCACCGTCACGTGCCCTTTGGCCTCGAGCTCGTGAATGCGGGCGAAGAACTGATCCTTGTCCTCCGGCGTCCGGTAGAGCTTCACTTCGGGGTTGACCGGCGCCAGGAAGAGCAGCGGCTTGATCTTCTGCTCGTTGCAGAACTGGAGGATGCGATCGAGGCAGGCGACGGCCTGGATCACCCGCGTCCCGCTGATGCTCCGCGCGGTAGTTGGCTTGAGCCGAAGGAGGTAGATCCGCGAGCGATAGAGCATCTCAATGAGATCCTCTTTCTGATCGTGACGGGCCTTGAAGCCGGGGATCCCGTCGAGCTTGCCTCGGGCCAGCTCCTCCAGCGCCGAGCCAAAGCCGGGCGAAGACGCCTCGGAGGAGGCCTTGGACGCCGAGGCCGCCTTCTTGGCGTAGTCCTTGAGGGCGTTGGCGAACGTCTCCGAATAGGGCTGCTCGGCGCGGCTCTCTCGCTCGATCACCTCGTGGAACGCCGGCTCTTCGAGCATCTCCAGCATGCCGGCGCGAACACCGCCGTTCCAGAACGACTGGTAGTTGATCTGGAGCACGAGCGCGTCGGGGCGAAGATCCGGGTGCAGCGCCAGGTACTCCATGTACCAGAGCGCCTCCGGGTAGCTCATCCCGGGCGCCGAGAGGCGATAGACCAGCGCCTTCGTCGGCGCCTCGTCGGCGAAATGAGCCGTGGTCCAGTCGGTCCAGGTCCGCTCTTCGGCGCCTGCCGCCGGAGGAGGCTCCCCCGGAGCGAGGCTCATCGCCATCGTCTGCGAGTTGCCAATGATCACGACCTTCTTGGTGTCCGGTCGTGATTGCCAGTGGCTCGAGAGGGTCGCGAGGCTCTTCAGCGGATGCTCGCCGGTGCTCAGCTCCTGGGCGCGGGGATCGTGCGCCAGCGCCGACACCTGCGTCCACGCGGGCGTCGCGTGGAAGGCTGTGTCCAGCGCCCGGCTGACCTTCTGAAAAGGCCGCGCGACGAAGATGCCCACCAGGAACACTGACGTGGCCGCGAACACCGCGGCGACAGAGCCGAGCGGTCTCACTTCGGGCGGCCTACGCGCTCCACCGTCTCGACGATCAGGTCGATAGTGTCGAAGTCCTCGGGCTGGAGCTGGCTCGCCGGCATCGAGATCCCGAGCTTCTCCTCCAGCTTCTTGATCAGCGTGAGGATGGATAGCGAGTCGATGCGCCCGGTGACAATGAGGCTATCGTCGTCGTCCACGGCAGAGCCGACCATACCCGCGACGATCTCACGAGCGGCGGCACGAACGGTATCCAAGTTCATCTCCGAATCTCCAGTTCTACGTGCAGGCGGAAAGCGGCGCCGAGGCGCTCAGGCGCGCTCGGGGTTCTGTCTCTCTTCGAGGAAGCGGACGCGGGTCTCTTTGCGAGAGATCTTGCCGGCGGTGCTCTTGACGATCCAGCGCTCGGGCTTGACCCAGACATAGCGGGGCGCGACGCCGATCGCCGAGATCACCAGGCCGCGGATCTGGAGGGCGAGCGCCGAGGCCTTCTTTTTGTCGTACTCGCCGCGCATCTCGGAGATGACGCAGAGCACCTCGGTGCCTTGCTCGGCGTCCTCGACGCCGAAGGCCACGACCCGCCCCGGATAGACACCTTCGACCGAGTTGGCGAGCGCCTCGATGTCTTCGGGGAAGATGTTCTGCCCGCCGACGATGATGATGTCCTTGGTCCGGCCGATGACGAAGAGCTCGCCCTCGGCGAAGAAGCCGTAGTCCCCGGCGCGATACCAGCCGTCGTCGCCGAGCGCGCTGGTCTGGAAGCCTTCGTTTCCCCAGTAGCCGCAGAACATCGACACGGTGCGGAGCTCGATACTGCCGGTCTCCGCCTCACCGGCGAGGGCGTCTTCGCGGGTGCGGATCCGGACTTCCATCCCCGAGAGGGGCGGCCCGCTGGAGACGAAGACATCGTCGAGGAGGTCGAAGGCCAGGGCCGAGACGTCGGCCGCGGTCTGGCGGACAGCGCCGCGCGGGAACGTCTTCGGGGTCGCGCCCAGCGGCGTCTGCGTCACCGCAAACACGTTCTCGGCCATCGCATAGCAGGCCTGGAGCTGCTCGGGCTGCACGCCCCAGTCGGCGAAGGCGTCGGCGAAGGCGCTCATCGACCGCCGCCGGACCGGCTCGGAGCAGTTGATGTACCCTCGTACGTGCCCGAGCGCGTACGGGCCAGTCATGCGCTCGCGGGCGCCGGCCAGGTAGGAGAAGGCGAAGTTCGGCAGCCAGCAGAAGGTAGCTTTGTAGTCCTGGAGCGCGCGAAACAGGAGGTCTGGCCCGAGGAGCCAGTCCGTCGCGGAGAACTGGAAGGAGGGCGCGCCCGTCCAGAGAGGGAACCAGAGACAGGCAATCAGCCCCATGTCGTGATAGAGGGGCAGCCACGACGCGACGCCGTCCGTCGCCGGATCGAAGGCCAGGCACTCCTTGAGGCGACCGAGCTGCTGCTCGAGCATGGGCGCCGTCACCACGACGCACTTCTGCGCGCCGGTGGTGCCGCCAGAGAACTGGAGGAACAGCGAATCTGCCGGGGTGTCCTGGCTGGGCTGATAAGGCTTCTTCTCGATCGCCTCCCCCTCCATCTCGACAGCGACGCTGCGCTCCAGGCTCTCCACGCCGGGGACGGCGCAGGCCGAGACCTGGTAAGGGAGCTTGGGATCGAGGCTCTTCGCCAGCGCAGGCAGGGTGATCAGCTGGGCGGCCGGGAGATGGCTGAGCTGATGGATGAGGTTCTGGTGGTACTTGCGCGGATCGACCCGGGTGGTCGGCCAGGCCAGGATCGCCGGGAGCCGCCCTTCGAGGATCAGCCCGATGTGGAGCAAGAACAGCTCGACCGAGTGGGGCAAGAGGAGGAGGACGACGCCCTGCTCGGGCGTGGAATCAGCGAGCTTCGCCATCTCCACGCTGCGCCGGAGCAGCTCCGACCCCGTCAGCTCGACCGGCGCCGTGTCGTTCCGGGAGACCAGGATGCGGAGCAAGACCCGGTCGGGGTTTTGCTCGAAGTGCGCCTTCAGACGATCGCGAAACTCGGTCGCTGTCATGACCTCTCCGGCCGCTCGACTGTCAGTTCGATGTCCGCGCCATTGCCATCGTCAGCGCGCCGGGGAGCCCCTTGTCCGAAGGGGCTTGGCAGCGCGAAGCAATGGAAACGTCGCTCATCGAAGTACTTGCTCACCAGGGCGGCGATGCTACGCCGCCCCCTCTACGAAGGCAAGCGTAGATACGGTCTGGAGACGTGCCGTTCGCGGTCCGGCGTGGGGCTGAAAAGACGTTTGACGGGCGCGACTACTTCTGGGTTGAAGCGGCCTCGTCGAGGATGCCGGCCATGAAGTGAACCAGCGCCCACTTCTCGCCGAGCGGGGGCTCGCCCTGGATCTCGACGTGGATGATCGCCGGGCTCACCAGCGCCGCGCGGAGCTCGGCCGGCGGGACTTCGCTGGCGATCCACAGCGTCTCCGCGGCGGGGATCACGGTGTCGCCCTGACCATGCAGGAGGAACACCGGGACGCGGATCGACCCGAGGTGCCCGCGCGGCGAGACGCTCCCCCATGGCCTCGCCACCTTGATCGATCGCCGCCGTGAGCGCGGGGCGCACGGCGGCGAGCCGCCCCTCGAAGAGCGCCTCGACGAGGATCCGCGCCTCGGGGCCGAGCTCTTGCGCTTTCGCCCGCGCGGCGTCGGGCTGCTCCCAGAGGCGGAGGCGGAGCGCCTCGCGCGCGGCGGGCACGTCGGCGGCGGGGAAGAAGCGCTCGGCGTTGCCGTAAATCATCACCAGGGCGCCGTATTCGTGGGCCTTCAGCGCCTGCGTCGTCCCGTCGGGGCGCTCGATCTTGTCGGTCGCGAAGTAGCGGAGCACGCGGCCGAGATCGTCGTGCGCGCCGACGGCGACGACGAAGCCGATGGCGGATTCGAAGCGCGGATCGGCGGCGGCGAGGAGCGAGAGGCCGCCGGCGAAGCGGAGCAGCAACGAGGCGGCGCGGAGGTGCGTTCCAGCCAGCCAGCCGGCCGGCCGGATCAGAAGGACGAGGAGAGCGATGACGACGAAGAGGACGACGCGGCCGAGGCGACGACGTGGTGGACCGCGGAGAGGTTGGCGCATTGAGAAGTGGATAACAGCTGATCGCCGCGGGTCCATTCCCCACGATGATCCCGCGTGGAGAGGGCGCGGATGAGGACGCCGATCATACCGATCACGCAGAGCTCGATCCCCAGCCCGGCGATCGCGGGCCCCGAGACCGCCGCGCAGGCCGCGAACTGGATGATCCAGATCGGCACCGCCGCCTTGAGCATCTCGGAGAAGCGAAGGCCCTCGAGGAGCAGCAGCATCGGGCCGAGAATGCCCACCGTCAGCGCGCCTTCGACGCCGGGGTTCATCTCCAGCGGGCTCCAGCGGCTCCGCAAGGCGTAACCCAGCGCGGCGACGCCCGCGACCAGGAGCGCCGGAGCCAGCCATGAATCGCGCTCTCCTCGAATCCCTGTCTCCACCATGATGAGCCTCCTCGGTGCCGCGCCTTTGCAGCGATCGTGCCGACGTGATTCATCGAAAATCAAAGGCGATCGTTCACGACGCCGGCGCAGCCTTCGCGCCCGCGCGCGCGCCTTGCGCGGCCTCGCCGAGGCTGCGCGTTCGCGCGTCGGCCCCCAACAACGAGCTCAGCGCGAGAAAATCCGCGAACCGTCCGCCCTCCGTGTAAGATGCGCCCGCGCATTTTCACGACGCGGCCGGAAGTCAGGCCCGATCACGCGCCGAGGAGAGACAATGAGCCAGGGTAACTGGGGCGGGGGCGGACAGGGCGGCGGGTATGGTGGACCTCCGCCCGGCGGACAGCCGCCCGGCGGACAACCGCCCGGCGGACAGCCGCCCGGCGGACAACCGCCCGGCTATGGACCACCTCCCGGCGGGCAACCGCCCGGCGGCTATGGGCAACCCCAGGGCGGGCAGCCCCCTGGCGGCGGCGGGTATGGACCTCCCCAGGGCGGCCAGCCCCCCGGCGGCGGCGGGTATGGACCTCCCCAGGGCGGCCAGCCCCCCGGCGGCTACGGGCAACCCCCCGGTGGCTATGGGCACCAGCAGCCCCCCGGCTACGGGCCGCCCCCGGGCTACGGCCAGCCCCCCGGCGGCTACGGCGGTCCGCCCGGCGGCAGCGGCGGCGGGATCGGGCGGCTGGCGGTCCCGGCGCTGATCGGCGGCGCGGTCGGCGGCGTCCTCTCGGCGATCCCGCTGCTCAACGCCCTCAACTGCTGCTTCTGCTTGCTCAACCTCGTCGGCGTCGGCGCTGGCCTGGCCATCTTCTTCAAGCAGAACCCCAACGAGAAGATCAACGCCGGTGAAGCCGCGGCGTCGGGGGCCATCTCCGGAGGCGTCGCCGGCGTGCTCAGCTCGATCATGAACGTGATCACCAACCTCGTCCTCGGGCCGCTGCTGTGGAGCATGTACAGCAGCTTCCCCAGCGAGCTCCGGCAGGCGATGCGCCAGAGCGCCTCCAGCGGGATCATCGGGATCCCGGTCTCGGTGATAATGTTCACCGCCATCGGCGCCCTCGGCGGCTTCCTGGCGATGCAGCTCTTCTGGAAGGACCGCCTCGCGGCCTGAGGCGGCGATGCTTCCTCCCCCCTCGCCGCCGCCCGCAGCTCCCCGCTCTGGGCTGGCGCGATGGGCCCTCCCCGCGCTCTCAGCGCTCCTGGTCACGGCGGGCCTCCTGCCGTGGCTGCTCGCTCTGCGCCCCACGTGGTCGCGCCTGCTCTTCCCCGTCTTCCGCACGCTCTGCCACCAGCGCCTCGAGCGCACCCTCGTGCTCTTCGGGGCGCCGATGGTGGTCTGCTCGCGCTGCGCCGGCGTCTACCTCGGCCTCGTGCTCGGCGTCGCGCTGCCGCTCCCTCGACGCTGGCTCCCGCACGGGCGCGCCCTGGTCCTCGCCGCGCTCGTGCTGGCCACGCTCGACGTGGTCACGCAGGACCTCGGCTTGCACGCGCCCTTCCACCCGGGGAGGCTCGCCACGGGCCTCTTCCTCGGGTGGAGCGGGTGCGCCTTCTTGATCGGAACGCTGCGACAAACCAGCCGCTGAGCCGGCGTCCGCGGCTCCCCCACGTCACCTCAGAAATGGCCGCGGCTGCCGATGGCCGCGAAGATCGTCGCGTAGCCGACGCAGCAACAGCCGCAGATCAAGACGATGGGGAGGAGCACCGCGGCGATGGCCTTGCCGACGCCGCACTTGTGGGTCTCGTCGAGCCCGATCACCGCGAGCACCAGGTGGAAGCCGAGGCTCACCAGGCTGCCGACGCCGGGGATCAGCATCCACAAGGTGGCGGCGTTGCTGTAGCCGACGACGCGGACCGTGGTGGTGTACGGCCTGGTCGCGCCCCGGAGGAGCAGCAGCATCAGGTGATAGACGCCGCCGGTGATCCACGGGCCGATCAGCGCCGACATCGCGAACAGCATCGGATAAACGAAGATGGCAAAGACGCCGACCAGCCCCATCGCCCCCATCATCATCCCGGGGCCGGCGGATCCGATGCCGCGCGTCCCGCCCAACGCCGCCGCCATCACCCCGCCGATGGCGAGGTAGATGATCGAGACGAAGACGCCGTAGAGAAACCCGGCGAACCCGCCGGTCGCCATGCCGAAGGTGATCGCCGGCCAGGGGTTGTCGTTCTGGGCCACCCCGGCGAAGAACACCCGCGGGTTGAAGCACGCGTCTTTGAACGTCTCCCACCCTCCGCCGACGACGCCCTTGCTCGCGTCCTCCCAGGCGACGGCGCCGGCCGCAGTCGGAGGCGTGTAGCCCGGCGGATACCCCGCCGGCGGCGGCGCAAACCCACCGCTGCCGGGAGGACCACCGTAGCCGCCGGGAGGCGCCCCATAGCCGCCGGGAGGCGGACCATAGCCGCCGGCAGGAGGACCATAGCCCCCGGGAGGCGCGCCGCCGGGAGGCGGACCATACCCGCCGCTCGGCGGTTGCCCACCACCGCCGCCGGGCCCGCCCCAGCCGCCCGATCCACCGCCCCAGTTGCCCTGGCTCATCGCATCTCCACTGCTCGGTGCTTCGAGCCCGGGCATCGTACACGTTCGCGCGTCGAAAAATCGACGCGGCAGAGCTGCACGAACCCTACGTAACGGGGTTCCCGGGCTGCTCCTGGTACGTGTAGGGTACCGCCTGCTTGACACCACGAGCAACGGAGACGCGATGAGCCAAGGGAACTGGGGCGGCGGCGGCGGGCCAGGCGGCGGTTGGAGCGGTGGCGGCGCGCCTCCAGGCGGCGCACCGCCGGGTGGCGGCGGCTACGGGCCTCCTCCCGGCGGGCAACCCCAGGGCGGGTACGGGCAGCCTCCCGGCGGGCAACCCCAGGGCGGCTACGGCGCGCCTCCGGGCGGCGGCGGCTACGGCGCGCCTCCCGGCGGGCAGCCTCCGGGCTATGGACCGCCTCCCGGCGGGCCTCCGGGCGGCGGCGGCTACGGCGCACCTCCGGGCGGCGGCGGCTACGGCGCGCCTCCGGGCGGCGGCGGCTACGGGCCTCCTCCTGGTCCGGGCGCGCCTCCCGGCGGCCCCGGCTGGGGCGCGCCTCCGGGCGGCGGCTACGCCCCGATGGGCTCGCAGGGCGCCCTGGGAGCGCGCGCGATCTTCGACGGCGACGGCGGCAAGCTCTTCGCGACCTACCTGCTCTACATGGTCGCGCCGCTCTTCGCCTCGTACGTCATCGCCGCGATCTTGATGGGGATCGGCGCCGGGATCGAGAGCGTGGCCCGCACCGGCGGGGTCATCGCGATCCCGTTCATGCTCCTCGGGGGGCTCGTCGTGTTCGCGGCGCTGATCGCCGTGCCGCTCTTCTTCATGAACAAGTTCCTGGGCTTTTACTACGAGGCCCTCACCCTCGACGGGCAGCGCTGCAACTACGTCGGCACCGCGGGTGGCCTGCTCAAGTCGCAGTTCCTCAGCATGCTGCTGATCGCGGTCACCGGCGGCATCTACACGCCGTGGGCCCTCGTGAACCTCAAGCGCTGGACCTACGAGAACGTCGAGGTCAGCGGCCAGCGCGGGCGCCTCACCTTCCAGGGCGACGGCGGCACGCTCTTCGGCACCTACCTGCTCGGGATGATCCTCACGTACTGCACGCTCGGCATCTACGGCGCGTGGCTCGCGAACGACATCTTCGCGTTCTACTGGGAGAACACCAAGCTCGACGGCCGCGGCTTCGCCTTCAGAAAAGATCCGGGCGGCTTCCTCGGCACCTACATCCTGACGATGCTGCTCTCGTACTGCACCATGGGCATCTACCTGCCGTGGGGCATCTGCAACCTCTTCAAGTGGGAAGCCGAGCGCGTCGCCTGAGACGCTCTCGCCCCTCGTGTCCCCGCGCATGATCCAGGGCCTCCGCCGGCTCCGTCCGGCGGCCCCGGTCCTGGTGATCGGCGCCCTCCTCGCGCTGATCCCCTACCCCACCTGCCTCGTTCGCCTCGCCTTCGGCGTGCCCTGCCCGGCCTGCGGCCTCACCCGCGCCGGGCTCGCGCTCGCGCGCTGCGATCTCACCGCGGCGCAGCGCTTTCACCCGCTCGCGGCGGCGCTCGTCGGCGTCACGATCGGCACCGCGATCGTCGCCTTCCGCGCCGACGACGCCACCTGGAAGCGCGTGATCCGCGTCGTCACGAGCGGCGCCGGCGTCGCGCTGATCCTGGTCTGGGCGCTGCGCTTTGCCGGCCTCTTCGGCGGCCCCGTCCCGCGCTGATGGCAACGATTGGGGATTGCTCCAGCGCACCTCGCTACGCATGAATGCGCGCATGCACTGGACGTCCCGCTCTGCTCCGTCCACGCGGCGGTCTCTCCTCGCACCAATCTTCCTGACCGTCCTGCTCGTGATCGCGCCGGCCGTCGCCCGCGCTGCCGAGGACGGGCACGCGGATCCCAGCGCCACGGTCGTCCTCCGCCTCGCGCTGATCCTCCTCGCCGCCAAGCTCGGCAGCGATCTCGCCGTCCGCCTCGGGCAACCCGCGGTCCTGGGCGAGCTCTCGATGGGCGTGATCCTCGGCAACCTCGGCTTGCTCGGCGTCCATTTCTTCGAGGTCTTCAAGACCGATCCAGCGATCGATCTCTTCGCGCGCCTCGGCGTCCTCTTGCTCCTCTTCGAGGTCGGCCTCGAGTCCACCGTCGGGCAGATGCTCAAGGTCGGGGTCTCGTCGTTCCTCGTCGCGATCCTCGGCGTCCTCGCGCCGTTCGCCCTCGGGTGGGGCGTCGGCATCGTCCTCTTGCCCAGCTCCGGCGTGTACGTGCACGCCTTCCTCGGCGCCACGCTCTCGGCCACCAGCGTCGACATCACCGCCCGCGTCCTCAAGGACCTCGGCAAGTCGCAGAGCAAAGAGGCGCGGATCATCCTCGGCGCCGCGGTGATCGACGACGTCCTCGGCCTGGTGATCCTCGCCGTCGTCACCGGGATGATCGCCGCCGCCGACAAGGGCGGCACGCTCTTGTACGGCTCTGTCGCGTTGATCCTGATCAAGGCGCTGGTCTTCCTCGTCGCCTCGCTCGCGATCGGCGTTCGCTTCTCGCCGATCCTCTTCCGCGTCGCCTCGAAGCTCCAAGCGCGCGGCGTCCTCCTCGCGCTCGGCCTCGCCTTCTGCTTCCTCCTCGCGTGGCTCGCCAACTTCATCGGCCTCGCGCCGATCGTCGGCGCCTTCGCCGCCGGCCTGATCCTCGGGGACGTCCACTACAAACAGTTCACCGACCGCGGCGAGCACGGCCTCGAAGAGCTGATCGCTCCGATCTCCGCGTTCCTCGCCCCGGTCTTCTTCGTGGTCATGGGCCTCCGCACCGACCTCACCGTCTTCGCCGATCTCCACGTCCTCGGCCTCGCCGCCGCGCTCACGCTCGCCGCGGTGATCGGCAAGCAAGCCTGCTCGCTCGGCGTCCTCGGCAAGGACATCGATCGCCTCTCGGTCGGCCTCGGGATGATCCCCCGCGGCGAGGTCGGCCTGATCTTCGCGAACATCGGCGCCACGCTCACCATCGGCGGCCAGCCGGTGGTGAGCCGCGAAGAGTTCTCTGCCGTCGTGGTCATGGTGATCGTGACGACGATGCTCACCCCCCCGGCGCTGAAATGGAGCCTCGGGCGCAAGCGCGCGGCGCTCGGACAACCCTCCTGACCCCGTTTACGGCCCGCCAGACCCCATCTACCGCCCGCCAGACCCCGTTTGCCGCCCGCCGGACCCCCTTTCGCCCTCCTCCGGACCCCTTCCAGCGAGCGCCGTCAGCCTCGATCCGCTCCCCCGAGCTCTTTGGTGATCATCGCGCCGATTGCGCCGCCGAGCGGGACCGAGACGAGGAGGCCGCTGAGCAGGCGCGTGGGGTGAAAGACCGGGTGGAGACCGAGATCCTGGGTCACCACCTCGAGCGCCATCAGCGCGAGCGCCACTGGGAGCACGATGCGCAGCGTTCGCAGCGAGAGCGTCGGCCACGCGAGCGCGGCGCTGATCGAGGCGCCGAGCCAGAGGCCGGTGCAGCGGCTGCACATCGGGAGGGGGGTTCCGGCGATCGAGATCACGCGCTCCGGGATCCGGTGGCAGAGGAGGCGGAAGGGGAGATCGAGCGCCGTCCAGAGCAGCTCGGGGCCGGTGGCGTGGAGGAGCGTGGTCAGCGCGATCCACGCGGCGATCGCGCCGAAGGAAGACCGCGCCGCGAAGAGCGCGGTCCGACGGTTCCAGGTGCTCTGCATCAGGGCGGGCTCGAGGCGCGTCCGATCACGCCCGACGCCGCGAGGCGCCCGAGGTGGCCCTCGAAGGTTTGCATCCCGTGGGCTGCGCCCTTCTCCATCAGCGGCTCCACGGCGAGGTCGAAGGGGCCGCCCGACTGCGCCGCGCGGCGCAGCATTTCGCGCACCGGGGGCGTGACGACGAGCACCTCGACCAGGGCGACGAAGCCGCTCCCGTCGCGCTTGGGCACGAGCCGCTGCGCCACCACGCCTTGCAGGGCCTCGGCGATGCGCTGGCGATCGCCCACCGCGGCGCGGGCGAGGAGGCGGCTCACGGCGCGGCGCACGTCGAAGGCCGTCAGCCCGCCGAGCACGAGGCGCCCGGCCTCGGACACCTCGAGCGCTGCGACGAGCGTCTCGTCGGCGTCGAGCGAGGAGACCGCGACGAGATCCGGATCCTGCCGCAGCGTCGCGCGCAGGCCGATGGCGAGGCTCGCGACGTCGGAGCCGACCTCGCGCTGGCTCACGCTCGCGCGCGCGTCCTCGTGGACCAGCTCGATCGGATCCTCGAGCGTGACCAGGTGCCGCGCCGCCGCGTTGTTGACGTGCCCGACCATCGCCGCGAGCGTCGTGGTCCGACCCTGGCTGACCCCGCCGGCCACCACCACCAGGCCGCGCCCTTGATCCACCAGCGACGACACCACGAGCGGCAGCCCGAGCTCGTCGATCGTCGGGACCTTGCGCGGCACGCTCCGCAGCACCAGCGCCAGCGATCCGCGCTGCCGGTAGATGGTGACGCGGAACCTCCCGATGTTGCCCGCCTCGTAGGCGAGCACGCGCTCCCCCGGGCCCTCGATCTTGGCGGCGCGCCGGGTGTCGCCGATCGAGCCGCTGATCGAGATCCCGCCGAGGATCAGCCGCGCGGCGGCCTCGGTGTCCTCGGGCCGGATCTTGTCGACGCGGAAGTAGACCATGTCGCCGCGCACGCGGGCGCCGGGCGGCTGGCCGACCTTGAGGTGCACATCGCAGGCTTGCGCCGCGAGCGCTTTGCCGAGGAGCTGATGCAGGAAGGCCTCGGAGGCGTACGGTGTCGTGCTCACGATCCGAGCCTACACGAGCCCCCTCGCGGACCGCTATTTCGGATCGAGATCGCCCGGGATGCGACGGGCGTCGGCGTACCCTTTTTCGGCGAGCGCCCGCGCCGCCGAGACCGCCAGGGCGCGCTCGTCCCGCGCCGCGTCGGCCCGCGCCGCCAAGGAAATCAGGGCCTCCCCGCAAGCCCGCGCGCCCTCGGGATCGATGGCCTCGCGCGACCGCCGCGGCTGCCCGGCGATCGCCAGGATGGCCTCGAGCACCGCCCCGCGCTGGGCCGACTGCGCCACCACCGTCGCCTGCCCCAGCCGCCCCAGCGCCGCCTCGGCGTCGTCGGCGTAGGGCAGCGCCCGGAGCGCGACCGTCGCGGTCTCCCCGCCGTCCTCGAACCCGGCGAGCAGCCCCGCCGCCCCCTCGGCGGCGGCCAGGCGCATCAGCTCGGCGGGGTCTTCATCGCGCCCCGCGAGCCACCGCGGATCGCTCAGCCGCGGGCTCGGCGCCGACGCGGTCTCCACGACGGCGCTGACCGCCGCCGCGCCCACCGTCGCCGACGGCGACGCCGCCGTCTCCCTCCGGCTCGGGCTGCACGCCGCGGCGAGCAGCAGCGCCGCGGCGATCGCTCTCTTCACAGCGCGACGTTGAGCGTGCGCTTGCCTTCGGTCCGCTGCTTCTGCTCTTCGTCGAGCTTGGCGTTGTACTCCTCGACGGTGCGGTTGATGTGCATCGAGCAGAACTTCGGGCCGCACATCGAGCAGAACTCGGTGGTCTTGAAGTACTCCTCCGGCAGCGTCTCGTCGTGCATCGCCTTCGCCGTCTCCGGATCGAGCGAGAGCGCGAACTGCTGCTTCCAGTCGAAGGCGTAACGCGCGCGGCTGAGGGCGTCGTCGCGGTCGCGCGCGCCGGGGCGATGACGGGCGATGTCGGCGGCGTGCGCGGCGATCTTGTAGGCGATCAGGCCCTGCTTCGCGTCCTCGGCGTTGGGCAGCCCGAGGTGCTCCTTCGGCGTGACGTAGCAGAGCATCGCCGCGCCGTGGAAGCCGGCCATCGTCGCCCCGATCGCGCTGGTGATGTGATCGTAGCCGGGGGCGAAGTCGGTCACGAGCGGGCCGAGGACGTAGAACGGGGCCTCGTGGCAGATCTCGATCTCCTTCTCGACGTTCATTTGGATCTGATCGAACGGCACGTGGCCGGGGCCCTCGATCATCACCTGGACGTCCTTCTCCCAGGCGCGCTTGGTCAGCTCGCCCAGCGTCCCCAGCTCGGCGAACTGCGCCGCGTCGCTGGCATCGGCGAGGCACCCGGGCCGGAGCCCGTCGCCCGCGGAGATCGTCACGTCGTACTTGGCGCAGATCTCCAGGACCTTGTCCCAGTGCGTGTAGAACGGGTTCTGCGCGTGGTGCTCGATCATCCACTGGGCCATGATCGATCCGCCGCGCGAGACGATGCCGGTGATCCGGCCCTTCACCAGCGGCAGGTGCTCCATGAGCACGCCGGCGTGGATGGTGAAGTAGTCGACGCCCTGCTTGGCCTGGTGCTCGAGCATGTCGATGAGGTCGGCCGCCGAAAGGTGCTCGGTGTCCTTGCTGATCTGGAGCGCCTGGTAGAGCGGGACCGTGCCGATCGGCACCGGCGACGCGGCGAGGATCGCCTTGCGGATCCCGTCGATATCCCCGCCGGTGGAGAGGTCCATCACCGTGTCGGCGCCGTACTTGATCGAGTACTGGAGCTTCTCGAGCTCGCCGCTGACGTCGCTGGTCGTCTGGCTGTTGCCGATGTTCGCGTTGACCTTGCAGAGCGAGGCGATGCCGATGCACATCGGCTCGAGGTTCTGGTGGTTGACGTTGGCCGGGATGATCATCCGCCCGCGGGCGACCTCGCTCCGGACCAGCTCGGGCTCGAGCCTCTCGCGCAGGGCGACGAAGCCCATCTCCTCGGTGACGATGCCCTTCCTCGCGAAGTACATCTGGCTCTGGTTGGGGCTCCCCGCGCGCCTTGAAACCCACTCGCTCCGCAGCATGGACTGACCTCTCTCGCTCGTTTCGGGCCGGGGCAGCCCCCGCAAACCCGGTGATCGTGGCTCGGCCGGTCCTAGGGCGCGGGCGCGCGCGACGCAAGCTTCACGGGATCAGGAGCACCTTGCCCGTCGTCGTCCTTCCAGCCAGCGCCCGGTGCGCCTCGGCCGCCTCGGCCAGAGGAAACGTCGCGCCGATCCGGATCGAGAGCTCCCCCGCTTTGATCGCCCCGAGGACCGCGCCGGCCCGGTGCAGCAGCGCCTCCGGCGTCGCCACGTAATCGGCCAGCGTCGGCCGGGTCAGAAAGAGGGATCCTTTCTGCGCCAGGAGCTGGGGATCGAAGGTGCCCACCGCCCCGCTCGATTGCCCGAAGAGCACCAGCATCCCCCGGGGAGAGAGGCAATCCATGCTCCGGGCGAAGGTGTCTTTGCCGACCGAGTCATAGACGACGTCGACGCCCTGGTTGCCGGTGATCTTGCGCGTCTCGGCGAGGAAATCGACGCTCCCGTAGAGGATGACGTGCGCGGCGCCGGCCGCCTTGGCGAGGGCCGCCTTCTCGACGGTCGACACCGTGGCGATCACCGTCGCTCCGGCGCGCTTCGCCATCTGGCAAAGGAGCAGCCCGACCCCGCCGGCCGCGGCGTGGATCAGGCAGACGCTCGAGGCGCCGAGCTTGAAGGTCGAGTGGGCGAGGTAGTGCGCGGTCATCCCTTGAAGCATCGCCGCCGCGGCGATCGGGGCGTCGAGCCCGCTCGGGACCGGGACGAGGCGCGCCGACGGCACGACCACGTGCGTGGCGTACGAGCCCGGCCCGGAGGCCCACGCCACCCGCTCGCCCACCGAGATCCCCACGGCTCCGTCGCCGAGCGCCTCGACCACGCCCGCGCCCTCGACCCCGAGGGGGATCGGCGGGGGGACCTTGTACTGCCCGCTTCGCTGGTAGATATCGATGAAGTTGACCCCGGCCGCCTCGACCCGGATCAGGGCTTCGCCCGGGCCGGGCGCTGGCTTCGGCGCCTCCGTGAGCCTGAGAATCTCGGGACCACCGGGCGCGTCGGGGCGAATGGCGAGCATGAGTCGCGTCATGCGAGCGCGGCCCGCCGCCGTCAAGCCGGCGCGCTTGCACTGAGCGCCCGTTCCGGGGATTATCCGCGCCCCATGCCTCCCCGGAGCCTCGATCGCCCGTGACCATCGCCGTCGTCGCCGAGAAGCCTTCTGTCGCGCGGGACATCGCCGCCGTGCTCGGGGCGACGAAGCGCGGGGACGGGTGCTTCGAAGGAGGCGGCTACGTCGTGACCTGGGCGATCGGGCACCTCGTGGCCCTGGCGCAACCGCACGAGATCAACCCGGGCTGGAAGCGCTGGAGTCTCGCGACGCTGCCGATGCTCCCGGAGAGCTTTCCGCTCGTCGTCGTCCCCGACACCAAGGACCAGTATGCGGTGGTCCGCCGGATCATGAAGGACCGGACCGTCGAGCGGGTGATCTGCGCGACCGACGCCGGGCGCGAGGGGGAGCTGATCTTCCGCTACATCTACGAGGCGGCCGACTGCACCAAGCCGGTGAGTCGACTCTGGATCTCGTCCCTCACCCCCGACGCGATCCGGGACGGGTTCAAGCGCCTCAAGAGCGGCGCGGACTACGACGGACTCGCCGACGCAGCCAAGGGCCGGAGCCGCGCCGACTGGCTGGTGGGGATGAACCTCTCCCGCGCCTACAGCCTGACGCTCGATCAGGACATCTCGGTCGGTCGGGTCCAGACGCCGACCCTGGCCATCGTCGCCGATCGCGAGGTCGCCATTCGCAACTTCGTCCCGGAGGACTACCTCGAGGTCGTCGCCACCTTCGCTCCTGTCGGCCCGTCCGGCAAGACGACCGATGTCTCCTACGAAGGCACCTGGTTTCGCCCGCCCGGCCCCGCCGACAAGCCCGACGACGATCCGGCCAAGCGCAAGCGCCTCCCGCCCGACGGCGAGGACGCCGCCGCGATCGTGGCGAGAGCGCTCTCGGGCAAAGCCGCCATCGAGTCGGTGGAGGCCGAGACACGCAAGCTCCCTCCCCCGCTCCTCTACGATTTGACCGAGCTCCAGCGCCACGCCAACCGCCTCTTCGGCCTGAGCGCCCAGAAGACGCTCGACGTCGCCCAATCGCTCTACGAGCGCCACAAGCTCCTGAGCTATCCCCGGACCGACAGCCGCCACATCTCCAAGGACATCGCGACGACGCTCGGCGCCGTGGTCAAGGCGGTCGGCGGACGCTACCCCGGGCTGCTCGCCCCGGGCACCGGGACCAAGCCCCTTGGCCGGCGCTTCGTCGACGACGCCCGCGTCACCGATCACCACGCCATCATCCCGACCTCGACCCCGGCCCGCGAAGGCGCGCTCGGCCTCGATGAGCAGCGGATCTACGATCTCGTCTGCCGTCGTTTGCTCGAGGCCTGGCACGATGATCACGTGTACTCGGTGACCACCGTCATCACCGCGATAAGCTCGCTCGGGCGCCCGCCCATCGTCGATCGCTACGAGAGCCGTGGCACCGCCGTCGATCACGTCGGCTGGAAAGTGCTCGATCTCGGCGGCGGGAAGAAGGCCCCACGGCCGACACCGAAGAACGACAAGGGAGACAAGGGCGAAGGCGCAGACCCGGACGCCGGCGGCGATCAGGCGCTCCCGGCTGGGCTCACCCGCGGTCAGCCGCAAAAGGTCCTCGAAGCTGTCCCCGTGCCCAAGCGCACCCGGCCGCCGCCGCGCTACACCGAGGCCACGCTCCTGACGGCGATGGAAAACGCCGGGCGCACGCTCGACGAGAAAGAGCTCTCCGACGCGATGAAGGATCTCGGCCTCGGCACGCCCGCGACGCGCGCCCAGATTATCGAGACCTTGCTCCGCCGCGAGTACGTGATCCGCCAGGGCAAATCCCTCGAGGCCACCGACAAGGGCATTGGCCTGGTCTCGGTCGTCCACCCCGAGGTCAAGAGCCCAGCGATGACCGGCGAGTGGGAGGCCAAGCTCAAGCGCATGCAGCGCGGCCAGGGCGACCTCCCCGCCTTCATGGCCGGAATCGAAGCCTACGTCACTGACGTCGTCTCCCGCGTCTCCAGGAGCACCCCGCGCCCCCCCAACCCGATCTCCTCCCCACGTCCCAACCCCGCCTCTTCACCCCCCCTCACCTCCGGAGTAACCGCGACTGCCAGGGAGCGGCCCACTAAAACCACCGCAGCCGAGCGCGTCGCCGCTCAACTCAATCATACCTCCACCCTGAAGGAACCCGGCAAAGTATCCGCGCGCCCAGCCCCCAAGGCTGCTCGCTCCAGCGCCGCCGAGCGCCCGCCCGCGCCCCTATCCCCGCCAGGACCCCGCTCGACGCCCACGTTCCCCCGCACCCCTACCGCGCCCGGGGATCTCCGTGGCCTCCTCCAGACCGCCTTCGGTTTCGACGACTTCCGCCCCTACCAGGAGACCGTGTGTCGCAGCGCCACCCAGGGCCGCGATCTCCTCCTGGTCATGCCCACCGGCGCCGGGAAATCCCTTTGCTACCAGCTCCCCGGCATCGCCCGCGCCGGGACCACGCTGGTGATCAGCCCGCTGATCGCCTTGATGGAAGATCAAGCCACCAAGCTCATCGCCCAGGGCTTTCGCGCCGAGCGAATCCACTCCGGTCGCTCACGGGTCGAGTCGCGTCAAGCGTGCATCGATTACCTCGCCGGGCGGCTCGACTTTCTCTTCATCGCCCCTGAGCGCCTCCGCGTCCCCGGTTTCCCCGAGATGCTGGCCAAGCGCATCCCCGCGCTGATCGCCGTCGACGAGGCTCACTGCATCTCGCAGTGGGGGCACGATTTCCGGCCCGATTACCGGATGCTCGGCCAGCGCCTGCCCTTGCTCCGGCCCGCGCCGATCATCGCCCTCACCGCCACGGCCACACCCCAGGTCCAGGATGACATCGTCGCGCAGCTCGGCCTCACCCGCGCCGAGCGCTTCATTCATGGCTTTCGCCGCACCAACATCGCGATCGAGATCGTGGAGCGGAGCCCGGGGGAGCGCGCCGACGTGATCAGCGAGATCCTCGCCGACAAGGCGCGGAGGCCGGCCATCGTCTACGCCGCGACCCGCAAGAACGCTGAAGAGCTCGGCGCCACGCTCGGCAAGAAGCTCGCGGCCGCCTACCACGCGGGGATGGACGCCGACGATCGCGAGCGGATCCAGACAGCCTTCCTCGACGGCCGACTCGAGATCATCGTCGCCACGGTGGCCTTCGGGATGGGCATCGACAAGGCCAACGTGCGGACGATCATCCACGCGGCGCTGCCTGGCAGCCTCGAAGGCTATTACCAGGAGATTGGCCGTGCCGGCCGCGACGGCAAGCCCTCCTCGGCCATCCTGCTGCACTCCTATGTCGACCGCAAGACCCACGAGTTCTTCCACGAGCGTGACTACCCCGATCCGGCGGTGCTGGAGTCGATCTACGTCAAGCTGACAAAGAAGCCGGTGGACCGCGACAAGCTCCGGACCAAGCTCCACATGGATCCCGACAAGTTCGACAAGTCCCTGGAGAAGCTCGGGATCCACGGCGGGGTCGAGACGACGCTCGAGGGCGAGATCATCAAGGGGACCGACGCCTGGAGGAAGCCTTATCTCGTCCAGCGGGACCACAAGCTGGAGCAGCTCCAGGTGATGGGGCGCTTCGCCGAATCCCACGGGTGCCGCATGGTCCACATGATCCGCCACTTCGGCGATCAAGAGGACAACGGCGCTCCTTGCGGCCTCTGCGACGTCTGCGCCCCCGAGCGCTGCATCGCGCGACGCTTCCGCGAGCCGAGCCGCGCCGAGGGGACCGCGATAGCCCACATCCTCGAAGCCCTGGCCCGGGACAACGGGCAGGCGACTGGCAAGCTCCACCGCGAGACGTTCCCGGACGGAGGGCTCGACCGCCGCAGCTTCGAGCACATCCTCGGCGGCCTGGTCCGCGCTGGCCTGGTGATCTTGAGCGAAGATTCGTTCGAGAAAGAGGGGAAAGAGATCACCTATCAACGCGCGACGCTGACCTACGAAGGGAGAGAACGCGGCGCTGACAGCGCGGGGATCTCGCTCGCCGTGGAGCCGAAGAAGAAAGAGAAGGCCAAGCGCGGCTCGTCCGCTTCGGCCTCTTCGTCCTCTTCGTCCTCTTCGTCAAAGAGCGACGCCAAGAGCAAGTGGTTCTTCATCAACCGCAACAAGCGGGCGAAGAAGACCTCTCGCTGACGTCCTCCTCGGTCTCCGCGCCGGAAATCTGCTAGACAGCGCCGATGCCCCCGGCCTCCTCGCTCTCCGCGCTCGAAACACCCTACCTCACCCCCCGCGGCGCCGAGCCCGCGCGCATCACCCTCGGGACGATGAACTTCGGCAAGCGCACCAGCGCGGCCGACTCTGCGCGGATCATCGACCGCGCCGTCGAGCGGGGGGTCACCCTCTTCGATACTGCCAACATGTACGCCGAGGGTGAGTCGGAGCGGATTGTCGGGCGCGCCATCGCCGCGCGTCGGGGCAACATCGTGCTGGCCACCAAGGTCGGCTATGGCCGCGTCGCTGGAAAGACCGAAGGGCTCTCCCGGACCACGATCACCAGGGCAATCGAGGAGAGCCTCGGCCGCCTCGCGACCGACTATATCGACGTCTATTACCTCCACGGGCCCGACGCGACGACGCCGATCGAGGAGACGATCGACGCCATGGCCGAGCAGATCGCCAAGGGCCGAGTCCGCCACTTCGGCGTCTCCAACTTTGCCTCCTGGCAGATCCTCGAAATCATCCGCCTCTGCGACGAGCGTGGCCTCGAGCGGCCCTTGATCTCGGAGGTGATGTACAATCTGCTCATCCGCCAGGTCGAGGTTGAATACCTGCGCTTCGCCCGCAAGTATCCGATCCACACCACCGTCTACAACCCGCTCGCCGGCGGGCTGCTCACCGACCGTTACCAGGCGGGCGACAGCGTCGCCGCGGGCTCGCGCTTCGACAAGAACAAGCTCTACCAGAAGCGCTACTGGAACGAGCGGATGCTCGAGCTCGTGCAGAGCTACCGCGCCCTCGCCGCCGAGGCGCAGATGACGGTGGTGGAGCTAGCCTATGCCTGGCTCGCCGGGGCGCCGGGCGTCGACTCGATCCTCGTTGGTCCAGGCAGCGTGGAGCACCTCGACGCGGCGCTCGACGCGGTCGGTAAATCGGTCTCGCCGGAGCTGCGCGAGAAGGCGCGGGCCATCCACGAGGCCTTCACCGGCACGGACGCTTCTTATGCCCGCTGAGCACCTGCTCCCCGGCGCCGCGTCGCTCGACCTCGAAGGCCCCCTCGCCCACTTCGCGGAGCACGGGTATGCCCGCCTCGGCCCGGTGCTCTCGGAGGCCGGCGCCCGGGAGCTCGGGGATCGCGTCGATCAGCTGATGATGGGCGAGATCGTCTACCCCGGCCTCTTCTTCCAGAAGGACACCGAGACGGGGAACTACGACGATCTCGAGTACAAGAAGGGCTATCAAGGCCCCTCGCTCAACTACCGCAAGATCGAGAAGCTGGAGAAGGATCCGCTCTTTCTCGCGTGGATCGAGAATCCCCTCTTCGAGCGGATCGCGCGCGCGGTTTACCAGGGGGAGATCGCCATCTACCGGGCGCTGATCTTCAACAAGGCGCGCAGCGGAGGGACGGTGTTACCGTATCACCAGGACGGGGGGATCTACTGGGGGCTCGATCGCGATCCAGTGCTCCAGATCTGGACGGCGCTCGATGACACCCCGCTCGAGTCCGGCTGTGTGGAGATCCTCCCCGGGAGCCACCATCAAGGGTTCGCCACCCCGCTCGGCGGCCTCATCCCCAAGGACATCGCGCTCGCGCGCGGCGGCGAGAGCGGCACTGTCTTCCTCCCCGCCCGCCGGGGCGAGTCGATCCTGATCCACAATCAGGTCTGGCATCGCTCCGGCGTCAACCGTACCGGCGAGCCGCGGCGCGCCTTCACGGTTTGCTACATCAGCGCCGAGACCCGGTGTCTGCGGAAGAAGCGGGCGCCGCGCTCCTTCCTCCGGGTCTTCAATCATGGCCTCACGGCCGCCGGATCGTCCCCACCTCCCCAAGCTCTTTGAGACGGATGCAGCGCGGCATAGGCGTCGTTTGGCAGCAAACGCACACCAACGCGCACCCGCACTCCATATCGTCAACGAATTGACGTAAATTCGTACAACTTCACTCGATAAGTAGGTGTCAGAAGATCACAGGGTGAGGCAATTCTGCGTAGACAAGGAAATCTCCTTACGCAGCGAGCTCCCCCGTGCAACAGTTGTCTGTTGAGCCCATCGACCATTTCGCCCTCAAGGCGACGGGTCGATTGTTCGAACCTCAGCAACGCTTCTGGCCACCGAGCCAGACGTGTCCGTGCGCTCGTGATCCCCGTTGGAGTCACGTTTGGTCCGGGCTTGTATCCATTCTTGAGAAGGACCATCCATGAATCAGCTTCGTACTCGTTTTTCCGCTCGCTTCGCCCATGTCACCCTGGCGATCGGAGCCGTCTCCATCGGGCTCGTGGGCGCCGGGTGTGCCCCGGAGGTTGAAGTCGACAGCGCCGACGAGAGCGACGAAGGCCTGGTCGCCGAGGCCCAGCAGGAGCTCTCCACCTGCGTCACCATCCAGCGCGGCACCTTCGGCACCGTCGAAGATACATCCCTTGTCCCCAGCATCACCTACCCGGGCTGGGGCGGAGACCAGGTCAAGATCTACACGGGCTGCTGTAACGAGGCGCTCGTCAAGTTCGACCTGAGCTCGATCCCGACCAACGCCACGGTGACCAGCGCCACGCTGGGCTTGCACTCGTCGGATTGGGTCTACAACGCCACGGTCTTCGCCCGCTATAGCCTTTCGTCCTGGGCCGAGAGCACGGCGTCGTTCGCGAGCTTCAACCAGCAGGCCAACAGCCAGACCATGGGCAGCATGGTGGCCTCGACCGCGATGGCGGCCCATACGATGGCCCTCACGCCCGCCGCCGTGCAGGGCTGGATCAGCGGGAGCCTGCCCAACCACGGCATGGTCCTGGAAGCGATGATCAGCCAGGCGCCGGACTACTCCGTCTGGCAGCAGGCCAGCTTCGATAGCAGCGATGCGACGACCGTCGCGGACCGGCCCGCGCTCACCGTCTGTTACACGACCAGCACCCTCGGCACCACGGCGGGCAACGCAGCGACGTCGTGCAACGCGATCAAGACCGATTCCGCCTCGGCGGCGAGCGGCGTCTACTGGATCGATCCCGACGGTACGGGCTCGGTGGCGGCGTTCCAGGCTTACTGCGACATGACCACCAACGGCGGCGGCTGGACGCTGATCATGAAGGCGAACGGCAACAACACGACCTTCACCTACAGCGCGGCGGCCTGGACGGACACCGCGACCTACAACACCGGGTACCCGGGCTTCGACACCAACGAGGCGAAGCTCATGAGCTTCAACACCATGCCCTTCTCGAGCATGATGGTCGGGATGACGGACGCCGGCGTGACTCGCTACCTGAACTTCAGCATCAGCGCGCAGACCTCGGCCAGGTCGCTGTTCGCGGGCGGGCACATCGCGTCCGGCGTCAACCGCACGACCTGGAAGGCGCTCATGACGAGCGGCTCGCTCCAGCCCTACTGCAACCTCGAGAGCATCAACAGCAGCGCGGGCTACTCCTCGGTGCGGATCGGTATCTCGTCGAACCAGGAGAACGACTGCGGTTCGAACGACTCGTTCATCGGCATCGGCGGGACGTCGGGCGTCTGCGGCAACAACCCCAACATCAGCGTGGGCAACGTCGCGGGCTGCGGCCCCGATAACGGCGATCGCAACACCGCGGCCTTCGGCTACGTGTTCGTGAAGTAGCCCTGGTCGCGAGACGGGGATCGAACGCCCGCGTCGCCTCGTGCCCAAGGGTCGGCGGCGCGGTGTGTCTCACTCTCCCATGCTGAAACGCTTGCACTGGCTGTGCCTCTCTGCGTCCATGATAGCCTCTCTGGGAGCGATCCTCCCTGCCTCCGCCGACGACGTATGCCTCTCTCCCAAGGTGGTCTCGGCGCTCTCACCCTGCCCGGGCGGCGCCGCGCCCGAGCGCGCCGCGGGATCGAAATCCCCCGTCAAGCTGACCCCACAAGCGCCGTCGAAGCCGCAAAAGAACCTCACCAAGCCGCCAAATCCCGATGGCCCAGGGACGGCGACCGAGATCCGGCGAAGCCTCGCCAGCGTCCAGTCCGTGCAGCTCCTCGTCACCCAGATTCAGGGCCTCGAAAGCCTCCTCGAGGCCACCCCGAAGACCGCGCCCGACCGCGCCTCGCTGCTCCGTCGCCTCGCTGACGCCTATGTCGAGCTCGAATCCAGCTCTTTTCGCAAGAAGATCGAGAGTCGCGGCCGCGCTGACGAGATCCGCCGCAATAACCCGACGGGCGCCGCGGCGGCCCGGACTGAAGGGGATCGCTCCGAGAAGATCGAGGTCTCTTCCCGGCAAGCCGCAGTGAAATACTACGAGATCCTCCGCACCGACTACCCGCGCTGGTGCCAGAGCACCGGCGCTGTGAGCCGCGGCTGCGTCGACGAGGTGCTCTATAACCTCGCGTACGAGTACGAGCAGGATCAGAAGCTCGATCAGGCCCGCAAGGTGTACCTGGATCTGATCTCCACGTTCCCCCAATCCCGCTACATCCCCAACGCTTACCTCGCCTTCGGCGAGCTCTTCTTCACCGAAGCGCAGGGGGATCCCACGCGCTGGGCGCTGGCCGAGCAGTCGTACAAGGAGGTCGCCCGGTATCCTGCCCCCGAGAACACCGTGCTCGGCTATGCCCACTACAAGCTCGCGTACGTGTACTGGAACAAGGGAGATTTCCTCCAGGCGCTGAGTGAGTTCAAGAAGACGATCGATTTTGGCACGCAGTTCCCCAAGCTCGCCAGCAGCAAGGGCCTCGCCGCCTCGGCGCGGCGCGATCTCCTGCCTGTTTACGCGCTCACCGGGGATCCGAAGAAGGCGTATGACTTCCTCAAGCCGCTCTCCGGGGATGTCGGGGAGGACAGCTCTGCCACCTTCAAGCTGATGGGCGAGCTCGGTCAGGCGTACCTCGACACCGGGCATTTCAAGGAAGGGATCGATCTTTATCGCGATCTCGCCGGGCGCGATCGCGGGCCGAAGCTCTGCAGTTACCAATCGTGGATCACCGAGGCGACAATGGCGATGCGCTCCGGCGACAAGGCGGCGATCAAGGTCGAGATGGACCGGCAGGTCGAGGCGATGGGGCGCTTCCTCGGCATGCCGTTCCCGGACGCCGACAAGCTCTCTTGCAAGAGCGAGACGGCTGAGCTCCTGGTTGAGACCGCGATGGCCTGGCACCTCGAGGCCACCGGCGCGGACGGGGTGCGCGGGACGGGCGATGAGAAGACGATGGATCTCGCGGCGGATCTCCATGACCGGGCCATCCGCGCCTTCTCGAAGGCCGACTTCGACGCCCTGCGCTTCCCGCGCATCGTCAAGGAGGACTGGCCCTCGCGCGGCAAGATTGCCTATCTGATGGCCGACCTCCTCTACGCCCGCAAGCGATGGGACAAGTGCGGCCCGGCCTTCGACGCCGTCGCCGCGGACGATCCCCGTGGCCCGCTCGCCGCCGAGTCCTCGTACACCTCGGCCATCTGCTATCAGAACCTTTATCACGCGACCCACGAGGGGCGCTCGGATCGGGTGGGCAGAGCGGCTGTCCCGGCTCGGGGCGCGGCGCCGGATCTCTCGCCGCGCGCGCTCACGGAGGCGGAGAATGGGATGCTGGCCTCGTTCTCTCGCTATCTCTGCCTGCCGCCGCCGCCGTCGACGGACAAGGAAGGTCGCGATCGTCGCGTCGAGGTAGCCTATGGCCGGGCGCGCACCTACTTCGACGCTCGCCACTGGGAAGAGGCCGCCGCGGGCTTCCGGCAAGTGGCGCTCGAGCACCCCGAGCACGAGGCGGGGATCTACGCGGCGCAGCTCTACCTCGAGGTCCTCAACGTGCTCGGCACCTCTTCGGGCCACGCCGCCTGCTTCGACGACATGACCCGTGACGTGCCCAGGATCGCCTCGGCCTACTGCGAGGGTGGGCACGAGAAAGAGAACGCCGAGCAGTGCTCTGCGCTGCTCAAGGTCGAGCGAGACCTCCTGTGGCGGGACGCCGAGCGGCAGGTGAAAAAGGGGGATCCGGCGTCGCTCGAGGCCGGCGCCAACCTCTACATGGCCCTCTGGACCCGGTACGGCAAAGACGCCTGCGCGGCCAAGCAGCCGAGCTGTGAGCGGATGGATCAGGTCCTCACCAACGCGGCGCGAGCCTTCCAGGCGGCGCGCTTCATCGCCAAGGCGATCGCCGCGCGCAAGCTGCTCGTCGATCCGCACTACAACCTCGACAAGACCGAGCTCGCTCGTAAAGCCGTCCTCGATATCGGCGGGAATTACCAGGCCATCGCCGTCTACGACGAGGCCGCTACGTGGTACGAGCGCTTTGCCCGCGAGAGCCCGCGCCTCGACAAGGCGGCCGAGGCGCAGGAAGACGCGGTGATCCTCCGCCTCGGCCTCGGCCAGGAGGCGCAGGCGATGAAGGACGCCGAGCTCTTCGAGCGCTCTTATGGATCGCAGAAGCCCGCGCTCTCCGCGCAGATCGCCTTCGCCGTGGGCGCCCACGACATCGAGCGAGAGGACTTTGCCGAGGGCGCAAGGAGGCTCTCTGCGGCGATGCGGGCCATCGACAGGAGCGCTCCAGTCGATGTGCAGATCCAGGCCCACGCCCTGCTCGGGCGGGCGCTGAGCAAGGCGGGTGGGGTCACCGGGGCAGCCGTCGAGTTCGAGAAGGTGCGCGCCGCCTTCAAGGACCCTCAGGGCGTCGTCAAGCGGATCCCCGCGGCGGACGAGGGCGAGCGCGTGCGCCGGATTGGCAAGGTGCTGATGGCCGTGGGCGAGGCGAAGTTCTTCTTCGCCGAGCAGAAGCGGCGCGTGGCCGACCGGGTCCGCTTCCCCGAGTACAAAGGCCCTGGAAACCGAGAGGACGTGCTCGCCCACATCAACGGCAAGGTGGCGGACTGGATCAAGCGCAAGCGCCCGCTGATCGAAGAGGCTGAGAAGGCTTATCTCGAGATCCTCAACCTCCCCATCGCCCCGCCGCCGCGCTGGTCGATCGCCTCGGGCGCGCGCGTCGGGCAGATGTGGGGGAAATTCGTGGCCGAGTTCCGCGCCGCGCCGGTCCCGAAGGAGTGGAAGCAGACCGGGCCAAGCCCCTTTGGCGATCTGCGCTGGGAGGAGATCCTCGGCGTGTACATCGACAGGATCGATCTCGCGAGCGAGACCTTCAAGCTCCGGGCAAAGCAGGCCTTCGTCTCCTGCATTGATTACTCGGTCAAATACCAGTTCTCCGACGAGCAGTCTCGCGGATGCGAGGTGTGGCTCGCCCGGAACTACAGCGCCGAGCTCCACGTGATCGACGAGCTCCACGGCGCGCCGACGCGGATCGGGGCGCCGGTCATGGAGGCTCCGATGCGGATCAGCCTCGCCGAGGAGAGCCCGAAGGCGGTGTCGATCCGGCGGCCGTGAGGCCGGGCGTTCACGGCTCGCCGCGGCGGCGCAGGCGCTGACGGCGAAGCGCGCCCGCGCGGACGGAGAGATCGGGCGCGAGCGGCGGCGGCGGATCCTCGCCGCCGAGGTGCCGCGCGAGCGCGCGGATCGTGGGGTGAGCGAAGAGATCGATGAGCGGGATCGCGCGCCCGATCGCGCGCTCGAGGAGACGATGCGCGCGCACGGCGAGGAGCGAGTGGCCGCCGAGTTCGAAGAAGCCCCGGTCCACCGGGGGCGCGGGCACGTCGAGCACCTCGCTCCAGATCGCCGCGATTCGCCGCTCTAGATCGCTGTCGGGCGCGGCGCCTCCCGGGGCGAAGGCCGGCAGCACGAGGGCGGCGAGGGCGCGGCGATCGAGCTTGCCGGCGGCGCTCCGGGGGAGGCGCGCGGCGGCGGCGAAGCGCGAGGGGACGAGCGCTTCGGGGAGGCGCGCGCGGGCGAAGATGACGAGATCCGCGGGCGGTGTCGGGACGATCCAGGCGACGAGACGATCGGGGGCCGGGGCGCGACGCTCGATCACCACGCCGACGTCGCGGACGTCGGGGTGCTCCAGGAGGGCGCGCTCGATCTCCGCGGGCTCGACGCGGAGGCCGCGCACCTTGAGCTGATCGTCGCGTCGACCGAGGAAGAGGATCGATCCATCGGCGCGCTGGCGGCCGAGATCGCCGGTGCGGTAGAGCGTCGTCGCCGCGAGCTCGGGGAACGGGTTCGCGAGGAATGCGGCGCGCGTGGCCGCGGGATCGTCGTGGTAGCCGAGCCCAACCGCGGCGCCGCCGAGGTGGATCTCGCCCACCGCACCGATCGGCGTGAGGCGCCCCGCCGCGTCGAGGAGGATCGCGCGCACGTTGGCGATGGGGCGACCGATGGGGATTTCGGTGTCGGACGAGGCGTCAACGACCTGGGAAATACAGCCGATCGAGGCCTCGGTCGGGCCGTAGAGGTTGGTGACGCGGACGCCGGGGAACGCGCTCTGGAAGCGCGCGACGGGCCCGCGTCGGATCGCCTCTCCGCCGAGGATCACGTCGCGCACGCTCGCGAGCTGCGGCGCCGCGGCGAGGAGATCGTCGAGCGCGAGATCGAAGATCGAGGGGACGAAGTCGAGGATGGTGATCGCGTGGCGGGCGACGAGATCGACGAGGATCGCGGTGGGCAGCGCGGGCGCGTCGGGTGGGATCACCGCCGCGCCGCCGCGGGTGAGCGGCCAGAGGAGCTGCCAGACGGCGCTGTCGAAGATCGGCGCGGTGGTCTGCAACGTCACCGGCGGGGCCGCGCTGAAGGCTTCGTCCATCCAGGCGAAGCGGTTGGTGAGGCCGCGGTGCGGGACGAGCGCGAGGCGGGGGACGCCGGTCGAGCCCGAGGTGAAGATCGCGTAGATCGGGGACTCGGGATCGACATCGGAATCGACGAAATCCAGGGGATCTGAGCCCGGATCGTCGAGGCTCGACCCGACGAGGGAGAGGCCTTCGGTGGCGAGCAGCGCCGCGAGGCGGGGCGCGGGCCAGCGCGGATCGAGCGGAACGAACGCCGCGCCGGCGCGGAGTACGCCGAGGATCGCGATCACGAAATCGAGGCCGCGCTCGGCGAGGATCGGGACGAGGGCGCCGGGCGCGACGCCGGCGCGCTGGAGGCGCGACGCGACGCGGCCCGAGGCGCGATCGAGCTCGGCGTAGGTGATCTGTCGGTCGGCGGCGATGACGGCGACGGCCGAGGGCGTGCGCGCGGCCTGCGCCGTGATGCGGCGATGCACCGGCGTCGCGAGATCGTACGGGCGCGACGTGGTGTTGAAGTCGATGAGGATCGCGCGGCGCTCGGCGGCGCCGAGGTCGGGGAGATCGCGCTGGCTGCGATCGAGCGCGCCCGGTAGCGCGTCGAGGATCGCGAGGAGGTGGTCGCGGTAGCGCGCGATCGTGGCGGCGTCGAAGCGCGCGGGATCGTAGGCGATCGATCCGGTGAGGCCCTGCGGTCCAGGGCGCAGCGAGAGGGTGAGATCGCCGAGCGCGGCGCCGGGATCGAGGTCGAGATCGAGCGGGATGGCCTCGATGCCGGCGGCGGCGATCGTGGGCGGCGGCGTGGTGTGGACGAGCAGCATCGCCTGGACGAGCGGGAGGCGGCCGGGCTCGCGCTCGGCGTGGAGCGCGGAGACCAGGCGCTCGATCGGCAGCGCTTCGTGGGCGAAGGCGCCGAGGGCGGCGGCGCGAACATCGGCGTGGAGCGCGCGGAGATCCTCGGACGGATCCAGCGTGATCCGGACGATCACGGTGTTGACGAAGGTGCCCGCGAGGGTCTCGGACTCGGCCACCGCGCGGCCGGCGACGGGGACGCCGACGGCGAAATCCCGCTGGCCGGAGAGGCGCGCGAGGAGCAGCGCGAAGGCGGCGAGCAGCACGATCGGCAGCGTCGCCGAGGCCTCGCGGGCGAGCGCGGTGAGCGCGGCGACGAGGGGCTCGGGGATCGCGATTGCGAGCGCGGCGGACGTCGGCGTGGACGTCAACGAGGGCGGATGATCGCGGGGGAGATCGAGCGGCTCGAGGCCAGCGAGGCGCGCGGTCCAGTAGCCGAGCAGCGCGGTGAGGCGATCACCCGTGAGCGTCGCGCGCTGCCAGACGGCGTAGTCGGCGTACTGGAGCGAGGGCGGCGCGAGCGGGCTGAGGAGGCCGGAGCGAAAGGCGTCGTAGATCGCGGCGAGCTCGGTGAGCAGGAGGCTGATCGTCCAGCCGTCGGCGACGAGGTGGTGAACGAGGAGGTGGAGATCGTGATCGTCGTCGGACCGGGCGATCAGCTCGGCGCGCAGGAGCGGTCCGCGGGCAAGATCGAACGGTCGGCGCGCCGCGGGGAGCAAACGAGGCGTGAGATCGCAGGGGATCGTCGCGAGGATCCGCCGCTGTGGGACGCCGTCAACGGTGGGAAACGTCGTCCGCAATGGCTCGTGGCGCGCGACGAGAGCGTCGAGAGAGCGCGAGAGCGCCGGGTGATCGAGGGTGCCGCGGAAGCGAAGCCGCGCGGGGACGTGGTACGCGGGATCGCCCGGGGCGAGCTGCTCGGCGAACCAGAGGCGCTCCTCGGCGAAGGAGAGCGGGAGCGGCCCGTCGCGCGGCGCGGGGAGGATCGGCGGGAGAGGATCGCGAGGCGGCGCAGCGAGCGCGGCTTCCACACTCCGCGCGAGGGCGGCGACCGTCGGCGCGTCGAAGACCGCGGCGAGCGGGAGATCGATCCCGCGCTCGGCGCGAAGGCGCGCGAGGAGGCGGGCGGCGAGGAGGGAGTGGCCGCCGAGGGCGAAGAAATCGCTCTCTTTGCCGATTGAATCGACAGAGAGCAGCGCGCGGAAGAGAGCGGCGATCCACGCCTCGATCGGGCCAAGCGTGAGATCGAGAGCGGCGGTCGCCGGCAACCGCGGGAGCGGCGCGGCGAGGAGGGCGCGGCGATCGATCTTGCCGCTCGGCGTCAGCGGGAGGCGCGTCGCGACCACGAGGAGCGCGGGGATCATGGGCTCGGGGAGCGCGGCTCGGAGGCGAGCGAGGATCGCGGCGGGATCGAGCATCGTCGCCGCAGTGGGGACGAGGTGGGCTACGATCATCGCCTCGCCGCGCGCGTCGGCGTGGGCGATCACTGCGGCCTCGGCGATGTGCGGATCAGCCAGGAGCTGCGCTTCGATCTCGCCGAGCTCGACGCGGTGGCCGCGGATCTTGATCTGAAAATCGGCGCGGCCGAGGAAGACGAAGCGGCCGTCTTCGAGGCGACGGACACGATCGCCGGTGCGGTAAAGGCGCACGCCGTCGCTGCCTGCGGCGAACGCGGCGGCGGTGAGATCGGGGCGACGCCAGTAGCCGAGCGCGACGTGGCGGCTGCGGATCACCAGCTCGCCTTCGTCGGCCTCGGTGGGACGACCGTGCTCGTCGAAGAGCACCACCTCGGTCGCGGCGACGGGGCGACCGACAGGGACGGGATCGTCGTCGATCGGATCCGCAGCCGAAAAGAAGGCCTGGAGCGCGAGGGTGGACTCGGTGGGGCCGAGCCCGTTCACGAGCACGGTGCTCGCGGCGAAGGCGGCGCGGAGGGTCTCGAGATCGGAGGAGCGGACGAGCTCGCCGCCGAGGACGACGCGGCGTACGTCCGGGAGGACGCCGAGGCGGGGCCCGGCGAGGAAGTGACGAAGCACGCTCGGCGTCGCGTGGATCACGGTGATCCGGCGCTCGCGCATCCATGCGGCGAGGCCGGCGAAGCCGCGGCGACGCAGGTCCCACAGGTGGGCCGAGGCGCCCGAGAGCAGGGCGCCGAAGAGATCCATCAGCCCAGCGTCGACGGCGAGCGAAGGGAGCAGCGTCAGGCGATCCGCAGGCTGGAGCGCGAGGCTCCGCGCGTAGGTCTCGGCGTGATGGACGAGGTTTTCGTGGCTCTGGACGACGCCCTTGGGGCGGCCGGTCGAGCCCGAGGTGTAGAGAATGTACGCGACGCTCGAAGGGGCGACCGTGATCGCGGTCGACGAGGCCTCGCCATGGAAGCTCACGAGCGGGATCGAGAGCGGGCCGGCGATCGACTCCGCGAGGGCGCGGTGAGGTTCGTCGGCGAAGATCGCGGAGGCGTCGGCGTCAGCGAGGATCTGCGCGAGGCGAGCGGGCGGGTGCGCGGGATCGAGCGGGACGTAGGCGCGCCCCGCGAAGAGAGCGCCGAGAGCGGCGGCGGCGATCGGGGCGTCGTGATCGCCGAGGAGCGCGACGCGCGCGGCGGCGGGGTGCGCGGCGAGGGCAGCGGCGATCAAGCGCGCCTCGGCGAGCAGTTCGCCGTAGGTGAATGAGCGGTGTGCGCCCTGGAGCGCGAGCGCGTCGGGTTGCGCGTCGGCGATCGCGGTGAAGCGATCGGGGATCGAGGGCGGCGCGGCGGCGCGGGCGCGGTCCACCCCTACCCTCGGAGCCGATCGAGGAAGGCGAGGATCGCCGCGCCGAGGCCTCTGGCGTGAGGCGGCGTCAGCATCGATCGGTGATCCCCCGCGGTTCGTTGCACCTCCAACGATCCGACGGCGACGCGGTCCCAGCCGAGCGCCGTGGTCGCCTCCGCCGCGGGCGAGGCGATGGCCGCGCGGAAGAGCGCGACGGGGCCGGCGAAAGGGCCGGGGCGGTAGCGGGCGCGGGCGATTGTGTGCGCCGCGACGACGCGACCGAGATCGGGTGAGCCCTGGGGATCTTCCGTGAGCGAGGCGTCACCGGGATCGAGGAGCGCGAGCGGATCGAGGAGGATCACCGCGACGTCGCGGCCTTCGCGGTGGAGCTGCAGGCCCAGCTCGAAGGCGACGAGGCCGCCGAAGGACCACCCGACGATCTGGTGCGGGCCCGCGGGGTGCGCGGCGATCGCTTCGTCGAGGTGGGCCGCGGCCATCGCCTCCACGCATGTGAGCGGCTCGCGCCCGTCGTCGACGCCGCGCGCGGTGAGGGAGACGCAGCGGCACGCCGGAGCGACCGCGTCGATCAGGTGGAGCAGCGGGAGGACCGTCCCGCCGAGGCCAGGCGTCAGGATCAACGGGGCGGGCGACACCGTCCCCTACCCTTCGTTCGGGAGCTCGTAGCCGAGCTCGGCGGCGAGCGCGCAGGCCTCGGGGCCGAGGCGACGCGTGAGGCGGATCCGGCGCCAGGCGTCGCCGAGCTCGGGCTCGATCCGATCGTGCTCGTGGAGGTTGGGATCGCCGACGCCGTCGATCATCCGGGCGCCGCCGTCGTACGGGACGAGCACTTCGGGCTGGAAATCCACGCCGATCGCCGCGCAGGCGGCGCGCAGCGAGAGCTCGGGGGAGGCGACGAGATCTTCGAAGCGCAGGCGGTGCGCGGGGTGGCCCGTCCGCGCCAGGAACGCGAGGATGTTGCGGTTGTGCGTGACCCAGTGGCGCTCGGCCTGGGCCTCGGGATCCTGCTCGGGGGAGCGCGCCATCGCGCCGATGCGGTTGCGCACGTAGGACGCGATCACCGCGTAAGGGTGACGGACGAGGAACAGCAGCCGGGTCTCGGCGAAGATCGCGAGGGCGCTCTCCATCGTCTCGATTCGCTCGGCGTAGGAAGGCGATTTGTCGACGAGCAGCCTTGGATGAGCGAGCTCCTGGAGCAGGCGGTAGGTAGCGGGGATCGAGAGATCGTCGGCGAGGAGCGCGGCCACGCGAGCGTCAGCGGCGGGCGCGTCGAGGGCGCAGAGCTCCATCAAGGCGCGCTGGAGACCCTTGCCGAAGTGCGGCGACGGCAGGCCGGCTTCGCGGCCACGGAGCGACGGGTACATGAGCAGGTGGAGCTCGGGCGGGCAGAAGAGCGCGGGGTGCCCCGCGAGCATCACCCGGAGCAAGGTCGATCCCGAGCGGGCGCTGGAGAGGATCAGCGCGACCGGTGGGTTCGGAGGGAGCGCGGGGATCGTGTCGATCGGAACGATCGCTGGAGCGCTCGGATCGAGGAGATCGGCGAGGAGCGCGGCGATCGCGGAGGCGCTGGGGCGAGCGAGGATCTCGTGCGGATAGACCGGCCGGCCGAAGTCGCGCTTGATGACGCGGACGAGATCGGCAACGCCCCCGGAGAGGCCGAGGGGCCGGAGATCCAGGGCCGCGCGCACGTCGGCCGGGGGGCGCGCGAGGGCCGTCGCGAGCTCGGCGACGGCGTAATCGAGGAGGGCGTCGCGCCGCTCTTTCGCAGTGATTGCGGCGCGGAGGCGAACGAGCGCGCCTTCGTCGGGCGCGCGGGCGACGAGCGCCCAGCGGTCCGCGAGCGCGGCGATGGTGCGGTGCTCGATCAGGCTCCGCACCGAGAGGTCGGCGCCGAGCGTGGCGCGGATCCGGTGCAGGAGCTGGACCGCCAGGAGCGAGTGGCCGCCGAGGGCGAAGAAGTCGTCGTGGATCCCGATCCCTTCGAAGCCGAATGAGGCCTCGAAGGCAGCGCAGAGAGCGCGCTCGCGCGGCGTGCGCGGACCGACGACCTCGCGCGGCGCGATCGCGTGGGGAGGGGCTCCGACGAGCTTTGCTCGGTGGGGAGGGGCGGCGCGTGCCGCCCCTTGGGACAAGGCGCCGTCGATCCAGTGGCGCGAGCGCTCGAAGGGGTAGGTCGGCAGCGGGACGCGACCTGGAGATCCCTCGGGCCAGAGGCCGCGCCAGTCGATCGCGACGCCGGCGATCCACAGCTCGGCGACAGCGCCGAGGAGGTGGCGGAGATCGTCCCCGCGGCCCTCGGGGAGCGAGGTCACGATCGGGCGCGGAGGGCCGCCGAGGCGCTTGCCGGCGAGGCGCGCCAGGCTCGCGAGGCCGGCGCCGGGGCCGATCTCGATGATCACGCGCGCGGGATCCGCGACGAGGCGATCGATCGCCGGGGCGAGCGCGACCGCGCGGCAGAGGTGCTCGGCCCAGTACGCCGGGCGCGTCGCTTCGTCGGCGGAGAGGAAGTCGCCGGTGACGTTCGAGAGGTACGGGATCCGCGGCGCGTGGCGCGGGAGGCGCGCGACGATGTCGGTGAGGGCCGCGGCGATCGGGCGCATCGCCTCGGTGTGGACCGCGTGCTCGACAGCGAGGCGCTTCCAAATGATCTCGCGATCGGCGAAGCGGCGCTCGATCGCGGCGACGGCCTCGATCGCGCCCGCGACGATGGTCGTGCGCGGGCCGTTGATCGCGGCGATCGCCACGCCGTCGACGCCGATCGCCTCGATTTCAGCGCGCGAGAGCGCGACGGCGGTCATCGCGCCCGCGGGCAGCGAGGCGATGAGCCGGGCCCGCGCGGCGGCGAGCGCGAGGCCGTCATCGGGCGTGAAGACGCCGGCCGCGACCGCCGCGGCGAGCTCACCCAGGCTGTGACCGAGGACGGCGCCGGGGACGACGCCGAGCGAGGCCCAGAGCGCCTGGAGCGCGAGCTCGACCGCGAGGAGCGCCGGCTGCGCGACGGCGGTCGACGCGAGCGGCGAGCTCCCACGATCCGAGGCGCGCCCGATCCAGCGACGGAAGGGATCGATCGTCGCGGCGTCGTCGAGCAGCGCGGTCCGGATGTCGAGGCCGAGCAGCGGCGCGAGCACGGCGGCGAAGCGATCGATCGCCCCACGAAACACGGGGAAGACGCGGTAGAGCGCGGCGGCCATGCCCGGGTGCTGGTCGCCTGCGCCGGCGAACACGAAGGCGATCTTCGGCGCCTCGGCTTCGGTGCGGCCGATGCGGCCGGTGAGGACGAGGCCCGGCGTTCGCTCCGTCAGGGCGCGCGCCGCGTCCGCCGTCGTCGCCGCGATCGCGGCGCGGCGATGCGCGAACGTCGCGCGCCCTGCGGCGAGCGTGTGCGCGGTCGCGGCGAGATCCGCGTCGGGAAAGGCGCGCAGGTGGTCGGCGAGGTTCGAGGTCATCGCCTCGAGCGCGGGGCGCGATCGGGCCGAGAGAACTAGCACTTTCCAGGGCAGGCCGGCGATCCTTGGTGCGGGCTCCGGCGCCTCTTCGAGCACGACGTGGGCGTTGGTCCCGCCCATGCCGAACGAGCTGACGCCGGCGCGGCGCGGGCCCTCCGAGAGCCAGGGCGCGCGCTCACGTTGCACGAAGAACGGCGTCTCGGCGAAGGGGATCCGCGGGCTCGGCCGCTCGAAGCCGGCGGTGGCGACGAGGGTGCGCGCGCGCAGGCAGAGGATCGTCTTGATCAGCCCCGCGAGGCCCGCGACGACGTCGGTGTGCCCGAGGTTGCTCTTGATCGATCCGATCGGGCAGAGGCCGCGCCGGGGATCGTCGGCGAAGGCGCGGGCCAGCGCCGCGATCTCGATCGGATCCCCCAGCTCCGTGCCGGAGCCGTGGGCCTCGACGTAGCCGATCGCGCGCGCAGAGATCGCGGCGGCCGCGAGGGCGTCGCGGATCACCGCGGTCTGGCCCGCGACGCCGGGGGCGGTGAAGCCCACGCGGGCCGCGCCGTCGTTGTTGACGGCGCTGCCGAGGATCACCGCATCAATGAAGTCGCGCGAGGCGATCGCTTCGGGGAGGCGCTTGAGCACGATCGCCGCCACAGCGTCGCCGCCGACCGTCCCGTTCGCGCGCGCGTCGAAGGCGCGGCACCACCCGTCGGGCGAGGTGACCCCGCCCTCGAGCGCGAAGGCCCCGGCGATCGAGGGGACGGCGATCGAGGCGGCGCCGGCGATCGCCAGCGTCGACTCGCCGGTGAGCAGGCTTTGACAGGCGAGGTGGACGGCGACGAGCGAGCTCGAGCACGCGGTCTGGACGACGACGGCGGGGCCGCGGAGATCGAGCTTGTAGGCGAGGCGGCTGGCGAGGAAATCGACGAGCGTGCCGTCGAGCGCGAAGGGATCGAGGGCCGAGGGATCGAGGCGATCGCGGAGGTGGACCTCGTACGCCGAGCGGCTCGCGCTCGCGAAGACGCCGACGCGCTCGTGGCGCCGCGCCTCGGGCGAAGCCCAGCCGGCGGACTCCAGCGCCTCCCAGGCGCACTCGAGGAGCAGGCGCTGCTGCGGATCGAGGAGCGCCGCCTCGCGCGGGAGGAAGCCGAAGTGTTCGGCGTCGAAGAGATCGATCCCCGCGAGCGCGCCGCGCACCTTGACGTAGCGGGGATCGGCGAGGCGCGCGGGCGGCGCGCCGGCGGCGAGGAGCTCTTCGTCGGTGAAGGTGCTGACGCCGCGCTCGCCGCGACAGAGCAGCTCCCAGAGCGCGGCGACCGAGGGCGCCCCGGGGAAGCGACCGGAGAGGCCGATGACGGCGATCGCGTCCTCGCGGCCGGCGATCGCGCTCACGCGGTCACGTCGTGGTCTAGGTGATGCCGTCGGGCGAGAGGGTGCCCTCGGCGCCGTGGATCCAGGCGTAGTTGTGGACGCTGTGGCCCACCGGGAGACCGAAGACCACCGGGATACCCAGCGTCCCCAGGTGTTCACGGAAGACGTCGGCGAGGGTGTAGTCGGGCGCGTCGGGGCGGCAGTGGTAGAAATCCCCGAGCGCGACGCCGCGCGCGCCGCGGAGGCCGCCGCTGTCGATGAGCTGGCAGAGGGCGCGCTCGATCCGGTAGGGCGGCTCGTGGACGTCTTCGAGGACGACGATGGCAGAGGTGGCGTCGAGCGCCCACGGCGTCCCCGCGAGGCTGGCGAGGACGGTGAGGTTGCCGCCGATCACCGGGCCGCGGACCGGGGTTGGATCGCCCAGCAACGGCCGCCCGGGGAGCGGCGGCGCGACGCCGTTCGCGAGCAGCGCGCGGAGGACGATGCGGCTCTCGGTGTCGATCGGCGTCACCGGCGGGTTCGATCCAAGATCGAACTCGACGAGCCCGTGGAGCACCGGGCCATGCACGCTGCGGAGCCCGCGTTTGTACATCGCGACGAGGAGCGCCGTCGCGTCGGAGAAGCCGATCACCGGCCGTGAATCGAGGCTGTCCCACGGCAAGAGGGCGAGCGTCTGCGCGGTGCCGTAGCCCCCGCGCGC